>Ga0268266_10002256_pt1 | contig 20976 bp, 29 predicted proteins | sample KBSS13metaG_FD_190356 | JGI IMG/M metagenome (GOLD analysis project Ga0268266, IMG submission 190356) | Switchgrass rhizosphere microbial communities from Kellogg Biological Station, Michigan, USA - KBS S1-3 metaG (SPAdes) (version 2) | ecosystem: Host-associated > Plants > Roots > Rhizosphere... | reverse complement strand
TCAGCAATATACAAGAGGTAACCGCCCGCAGCGGCCGAGTCATCGCCATCGCCATCCAGGGAGACTACGAGATCCAGAACCTCGTAGAACACACCATCTACATCCCACCCGCCCCCGAACTACTCCTACCCATCCTCGAAGTAGTCCCGCTACAACTCCTCGCCTACCACATAGCCGTAAGAAGAGGATGCGATGTCGATCAGCCCAGGAATCTGGCGAAGAGCGTCACGGTGGAATAAGCCGTCCCGCCTATGAAAACATCAATGACATTCATTTCAGGATTTCTTCTGTTCGAGAATCTCTTTTTCGAATTCCTGAAGCAATCCCCAGTGAACATCCGTCGGTAGAGGCGCTTCAGAGTAGTACTTATTTTCTGAAAAAGTAGTTCCTGCTCGATGTTGAATTAGAAACGAAGCTATATCGTGCTTTCTCAAAGAAGTATCGTGACCAATCCTTATTTCAAGAGGTTCATATTCAAGATCTTCTTGAAAGATTGTTGAAACTGCCTTTGTCGTTTTGTGAGCTAAAGCTTTGAGAGGATCGCTATATTGGGCGAGTAAGGGAAAATCTGTATAAAACGTGAGATAGCTAATAAAAGCCCACCGTTTAATGAGTTCACCGGAAAAGTCGAAGTTCATCTTGGCAAAAACAACTCGGAAAACTTCGAGCAGCGTTTCTTTTGAAACTTCGGTGGTAGATTTTGTTTCAAGAAAAACTATGCCGTAATAAATCACCAGCCTTTCAATCACTACATTGTTAGTTCGCCCGAGACCAAACTCAACTCCTTCCGTCATGTTAAATTCTTCAGATTTCGTGGGAACCTTCTGAAAACCAAATTCCGAGGCTAATATATTTGCCACGTCTGGAAGATAGATCTTTCCACCAGAAAGAATTTCGTTCATATCAATAAACGCTAGAGCCCTAGCAAGAACTATTGCTGAAAGCTGCATAACTTCCTTCCTCTCCCCTTCTCGATTGGCTCTGCCCGCGAAGAGCCTGGTACTGTTTGAAGGTGTTGGGCGACGTCACATTCTCAGGTCGATTTTCAAACAACTGATAGTTAAGGTCACTCAAAACACTCCGTCCAACCCCATGCGACTGCATAAAAGCCTTCTTCCCCTCTTTGCGATTTGCTCTTGGTCTTCCACCTTTCATCCCATTTAGTCGCGATGCTTTTGACTTGGCTGGAGTGGTTGCTAATCCCCCTTGCCTGCCTAGATGCTTCATCCATTCCCTCGTACCGACGATCCCTTCCAAAAGTGGTGGGACATATAAATCGACATCAAGGGAAGGCCAGCGAAGTGACGTGCCATTTGGAGAAATTTCAATTTCATTGAGAACTGCTGAATTCGCATCGGACAGCCCTTGTATTTCCTCGCGCGGAATAGCTTTCCGATGTTTGTTGCTCATCTCGAGAATGAGCAAATCTAATCCCTCTCCCGACACGTATGAAGCTTTTACAACACGCGGTTCAGTAGCGATCTCAGAGGCTTTTGCAATGGCAGCATCAATTTCTTCATCGGTTGTTACAACACTATGTTTGTGGGTGTGTTTCTTTAGTGGTTCCATGGACCTTCTCCCAAAGTTTCTCGAGTTCATCGAAATGTTCAGCCGCGTTATCTAAAATCCTTCTTACGTCAGACCTCTTCGCGTTAGGAGGACGAACCGCACCTTTTCGATTTGATAGCGCGACGTTTCCATTGACCGTGAGATCGATAATGATTTCAGTCTCGCCAAGAAACCCGTGGACATGCCGCGGCGCGTGATCGTTGGAATAAACCGTGAAACGGATTGAATCGAACGACAACGAACTCACTAGTTGACATTAACCTAAGCGGCTTGGGTTATCAAGCTCCAATGAGTCGGAGTCGAGCCAAACGAGCCCATTTCTGTAAATCATTGAAATAGAACTATTTATAAAACGAAAACAAAAGGGTGGGCCGGGTGGCCCATATTTTCAATCCAACCCATAGCGGGTGCCCCATTCATGCGGCCTCATCGCATGAGTGGCATTCGAGCGAAGCTCGAACCGTTTTCAAGCCCGCACAAGGAACCGTTCCTCAGGTAAGAGCCCACTCATGCCTGCGGCATGAATGGGGCACCCGATTGCCTCGTACTTTTGTTGAGCTATCATCCAGACCATGCCCATAGGCCTCGAACGAAGACAAGACACAGGCCAACTCCACTCCATCACCTTCGGTTGTTACCGCCGTCTTCCCTTCTTAGAAGAACCCGAACCCAAAGACATCAACGGGTGGCCCACATCTAACCCGCTCCACAAATCGGGTGCCCCATCTTCGCGACGGTCTTATCGTCGCTAAGGTGGGCATTCGAGCGAAGCTCGAACCATTCTTACCGTCATTCCTAGAAACAGTCAGTGAAGTCGACGGTGTATGCTTTTCAGGAATTCATTTCACGAATAGGGCCAGGATAAGAAACGCATGAGTATGCGTACGGTATCTGCTGTCTTCTTGTTTTTATTCTCTGTTGGAATCTCAAAGGTCTCTCTCGCACAAGGAACCACCCCACCCGCAGCGCCTTCACAACAGGATCTGGGACAAAAAGCAGTCGATTACATAACGAGTCATTTCGGTATCGATCCCACAAATCTGGTTCCAGAAACCCATAAGCCGCTCACGTCAGCTGGAAACTGGTCGATCTCAAAAAAGCTTCCTCCCGCGTGTGCGAACATTCGATTCCCATGCGTCCTTCTGTCCTACAGGCAGCCCGGAACGAATGTCCTTTGCCAGTGGACTATGCTGCTCAAAAGCGACGGCGAAGATCGAATCCTTCTGGATTTAAACGAAGATGCAGCCCGCTACTTCACGAAGAAAATCTACGGCAAGGAAGGTCTGAAGACTGGCTTCGACGAAATCTCCGGCGGAAAACTCATCTCGTCACCCCGGCCAATTTACCCCGAAAACGCAAAACTGAATCATATACAGGGTTCCGTAAAGTTACTGGCTCGTGTCGACGAGACCGGCCACATCTCAGACATCAAGCTAATCAGCGGCCCAGAACTTTTGCGTGGGTCTTCAATCGACACGGTCAAACATTGGCTTTATGAGCCTCTGAAAATTGACTCTGTGCCGATCTCGATTCGAACAGTAATAACTGTCAACTACGCCTTCAATTGAGGCCGCGATTGGGAACAGGACGGGTGGCCACCTTCGCGACGGTCTTATCGTCGGGCGGGTAACCCATTCATCCAAATCCACCAATAACAGGGGCCTCATTCATGCGGCTTCATCGCAGGAATGGGGCATTTCGAGCGAAGCTTGAACCTATTAGGCGAATCGGTCCGAAGCAATCCGCCTCATCTGTATGCCAAGGAGCAGGATGCCTGACGCCATCAGCAGCAGTGACGGCGGTTCCGGGGTCTTCGACACCTCGAGACTTCCTGGAGTGCGAAGTATGTTGGAGCCGATGCAAGGAGAGACGCCGCAGGAAAGTACCGCGTAGCCGAACTGATCGTGGATTAAGTCGTAATAAACAATACTGCCCGCAAAGAAACTGATCCCGAAAGAATCGACGTAAGGCTGGGTGGTAAAAAGCAGGTTGTCGTTGTTAAGCACTCCGTTAAATTCGCCGGGGTAAACGTAATTTAGCTCGTTGAGTGGTGGCTCTTTGCCCGGATTGATCGTTCCCGTCAAGCCGTTAATGAAGTAAACGCCTGGACTGACCAGATTCCCGTAGAAAGTGCCGGATACGGTAAACCTCTGGCTCACGAATGTGAAGTCGAAGCTGTCAGCTCTCGCGCCCACGGTGAGCAACAGCACCAATGCAATTCTGAAAAGAATACGCATGGATCCCTCCGAGTTTCGATTGAGGTCGAATTGTCCCAGGGGTCCCGCGCGAAGTCTACCAAAGGCGGGTAGTCCAGACATCAATATCTGCCCATACCCCGCGCCACCTTTCTCTTTAGCGAACCGAAGACTTACTCCCCGACTGCCACTCTGACCGTTCTACGGGCTGGCCTGCGACCTGAAGCGTCTCTCGATGTAGCCAGTTCCACAGGGCTGCCAGCACGAAGCCGCCGACATAACCGATCGCTCCGGTCACGGCGATCAGGATCAACGCATTCGCAATTCTGAATGGCCCGATCACGTACACCGGCTTGATCATGTGCATCCAGAAAACGAAATCGACGATCGGCTGCGCCCAGCCCAGCGTCACAAATACCACCCACACAAAGTGCCAGGCGCCAAGGAACGTTCCAAAGACGAGTCCCGTCTTGTTCGGGTTAAGCGTTTGCATAATCATCCCCTTTCCCAGGGAAAGATCATGACGAAAAAATCGCTCTCGCGCAGTGATTCCAGTCACCTATGAAATAGGATGGGGCCGGTTGGCCCACATCAAACTCGCTCCACAAAACCGGGTGCCCCACTCATGCGGCCTCATCACATGAGTGGGCATTCCAGCAAAAGCGCGACCGCTTTTCTCTGCCCAGCCCCTAAAATCCATCCCGACAAGCAGGCGAATATCTGCAGCAAAACGGAGAGCCATTGAATCCCCTTAGACGATCCTCCGATTTATGTTCGAGCTATGCCCACTCCTTGCCCAGGCCTTCCAGTCCCGCAGCGGCAAGATCGTGGGGCAGCATCACTGGCTGCAACTCCACCGCGGCATTGAACGTGAGGAACCACGGCTCGGCCAGCGTCGGGATCTTCGACGGATCCGCCAGGTCCACAATCAGAACCGCGCACCGCCGCCCATGTCGATCCGCCATGAAATACGTGGCCTCCGGCTTCAACTGATCGAGAATCTTCTTCATCTTGGCTCCAGCCGAGCCGTCCTTGACCGCCGCGTTGAACGTCTCAACCGGCAACGAAACATGCATTATCATGCGCATGGAAACCTCCTGCATCCAATTGACGGATCACACAAAAAGTGGCCTGTGGGGAGAATGCCAAACCTCCGCCCGCATACTCCACCGGTCAAGGGAATTCAAAGGGCTGGGACGGGTGGCCCACATCTAACTCGCTCCACAAAACCGGGTGCCCCATCTTCGCGACAGCTTTATCGTCGCTAAGGTGGGAATTCGCCTCGCATAAGCGAAAACCCATACTCCAAAACTCGCGAAACGACACACTCGGCACAGCACAAACCCCGGCAAAAACGCACTCCAAAGCCGCTTTCCCACACCCGGATTCTTGACACCTCCTGTTACCTTTAAATAAGAGACACAAAAGCCCGGCCACCCGCCGGGCTTTCGCCTTTAAAGCGGTCCGCGCACATGAGGTCCGGACCTAACTCTTATGTTTTGAATATTTTGCGCAAAAAACAATACCGGGGTGTATGAGCCAGCAGAACAGCTAGCCCAATCTGAATGCCACCGACGCAGAGCGCGCCGCGAATGTCTGCATCGCGCTCTGCATCACAAATGGCCACAGCTCCCCGAACATTTGGGCCAGCTTCGGAGTCGACTCAAACAGCGGCCGCCTCGAAGCGAAGCGCCACTACCTCGAGTTGCCACCGCTGGCCGGGAACAGCGGCTGCAGTCCGGTCGTGTCTCCCCCGAAGACGTGGCTCAGCGTATCGGGAGCCAGGGATCCTGTATGGCAAAGGAAGCAACCGCTCCTGTGCTGTTGGTACGTCTCCATCGTCGAGTTGGCGACGTTGGTCGCGCCTGTCTGTCCTGTTGGAGGAGCAGTGCCGGCTGTCGTCCAGGTAGCCCCGATCAGGAAGTAATCGGAGCGGATATCGCCCTTCGGCATCAGCGCGTTTACGCTGTTGTGAATGGAAATAAGGTTGCTGTTTGCCGCCGCGTTGTTGGGTCCGGCGCCCCATGCATAGGTTCTCAAGGAGTCGCTGGGGCTGATCGTATAACCGCTCGCGGCGAGAATGTTCGCTTCTTTTGCCGTCATATGCACCACATTAAACGGGCCGGTCGAATTGGTTGCCGAGAACCGCCAACTGCCAGCCGTGCTCTGAGGAACAGTTACAGGGTCCCCCTTCGCATTGGTATACGTGTACGCCGCATTGGGCGTGTCTCCGAAGTGTTCGAACGTAGCCCAGATCATCTCCGGATGGCCCTGGACGCTGCCCACAATATGCAGGCCGAGCAGCCCCAGCGTGGCCTTCTTCTGGCCCGTCTGAACCCACTTCTGCGGATTCGACTTGTCGTAAACCGGAATCATGGCCGTCGTCGTGATGTAGTTTTTTTTCGTAAGCTCGGTGACCTCAATCCACGAACTCTTCAGTTCCACGGTAAGTGCCTGTGCGTCCGTAAAGCTTGGCTTTCCGTTGGCGGCAGCATACTTCTGGATTGCGGCAAGGTCTGTCGTCGTTGTCGGAAATTGCGCGGCAGCGATGGCGCCATTTTTAACTCCCGTCAGGAAGTAGGCGTAGACATCGTTTGTCATCGTCGAGTAATAGACCAGGCCATCTTTTTGCGTCTCCAAAACTCCCGAGCCTCCTGCCTGCCCCTGTTCCACTTCGATGATGTTGCCACTGGAGTCGACAAACACCGGCTTTCCGTCGACCATAAACTCCTCTGCTGTCCGCATCGTGTCCGATGGCACGGAGTCGCTTCTAACAGCTGCGGCAGGTGGTAGTGCGATCGTATTGCCGGCTCTATCCTGAAATGCCAGCTTGTGGTTCGAGGTGATAAACGCCTTGCTTACTTCCACCAGGTTGCCCGCGCTATTAACGACAATCTGCTTTCCTGAATGATCGACAGGTGGTTTCATCACTTCGAACAACTGACCCGATCTGTCCTCGACGATCGGCAAATCATGCGGACCACCTTTTGCGGCCCGCAGCATCATCGAGTGAACAAACGCACCCTTGCCGTGCGGCAGAAACGTCCTTCGTCCGTTGCTATCAGGAGGAGAAACATCATAGAAAGCCGCTGAGTCAAAGATGCGTGACCCGTTCGACTCCGATGTCACCCAGAGGAACATTTGTTTTGCCCACGCATAGAAGTAGCACACACTTCCCTCGGTAAAACCAACGCTATTCGCCGGATTCACGACTCCATTCACGGCAGGTTTCCCCGATTGGAACCATTGGTTGAACGTCGTCGAAGTGACTTGGCAATTGGGAGCCGCGTCCTGAGGAATCGTCTGCGCCGGAAGCAAGGTTCCGGTCATCATCAGCGCAATCATGCAGAGGTATTTCATACTGGGTCTCCTGTTCTAAGGCAGAACAACATCTCGCACTGCATGGGAGGCCAAACTTCTTCGCGCTCTCGCACAGTGACAAATCGGCTCTCTAACACGCGCAGCAACACACTCAGGGCCCGATGTCCGCGGACCCTGAGCAGGTTGTTTTGCGATGATTGAAGCTGGCGGTCAGCTATTCAGGATTGCTTGCACCGTGAGCGTGGGATAGGCCGAGTAGAGATTGCTCTTTTCATTGTGAGCGCTAACCCACGCCGAGAAGGCCGGGACATTGTCTTTCACGGGCAAGGGTGGGGGATCGTCCACAAAACCGAGCAGCCCGTCGAAGATATCGCCCATCTGATTGACGAAGTCTTGAATGTACTGGTCGAAAGTGCCGTCGTACTCGGTCAACACCCACAGAGTCTGTGAGAGCCCGATGGAAAACCCAGCATCTGGAAGGAAACGGGCAAAATGGACTGTTCCTACAGCATTCAGTCCGTCATTGATTGCTTTGGAATTTTTCGGGTCGGCCAGATAAAAGAAAATATCCCAGTTCTTTCCTTTGGTGATGGTCAACCTCAAATTGAGGGGGCTTTGAACTTGGCCGGCTGAATCACGCATGTGAGGAAGTTCTTCGGCATTGCTTGTGTGCAGAGGTTGAGGAACTGTTACTTTTTCGGTTTCTGCGTCGCTTGTGTGCAGGGCTCTTGGAACGGGCATGACGGATCTCCACTGTTGCGTCATTTTTTGGATTTGGGCAACGGATGCAGGCGGGAGAAAGGTGATTGCTGCAATGGGTATCCAGGGTGTTGGCTTCCCCGGAATTTGGTCTGGCTACACCGCTATTGTTTGTACTGCATTGTGCCTTGGATGTCCAATGATCAGATTCCTGCTTACGAATCAACACCTCAAGGACGGGTAGCCCACATCTGATTCGCTCCACAAGACCGGGACCCACATCTCGAGCCCGAGATGTGGGTCCTTCATGAGTCTGTCTCTGTGAAGTGATTCGTCCCCTAGTTCTCCCCCGGAGTCCCTTTCCAGTCGAGAACGTCGACCAGTTTCCACGGATTTTGGGTAAGGTCGAAGTGTAACTGGCCTTCCTTATCCAGCTTCAATTCAGCCGCCGGATAGAGTGTTCCCGTGCTCTTCTTCTTGTCCTGGTCGTCGATAATGATCTCCCCGGCGGTAAGGTTGTAATCCAGCGACTGCGCATCGGCATAGGCCTCGCCGAATCGGATCTGCCGGTTCGTAATGAATCGAATCCTGCGGCCCGTTGGCGTCGGAATCATCCGGATAAAGCTGAGATCGTACCCAAGCGTCCCCGTGATTGAAATGCGTCCCACCGCTTTCATCTTGGTCAGTGCATTGACGAGCCCCTGGTCCTTCCCCTTGTTGAAGGCTTCTATCAGTAACTGCCTGTCAGTCTCGGCGGAGTACTCATAAATCAGGACAGTGACGCTGATATTCTGACCCGCTTGCGTGCCCGTACCGAACGCCTGGGCGGTGATTGTTTCGTATTTGTCTCTGGCGAGACTGGCCGAGGTTGTGATGAAGATGAGGGCAAGCAACTGCAGACACCTGCGCCCCAAGCGGAAACACTTGAGATTGAACATGTATTCCTCCTTCTTGCAGTGGCAATGCAACGGAGGCTGGCGGCGTAGTACAGCTCACTTGGCGCTTGTCCCATTGCATTCCGAGAGCATGGCCGAAGGGGTACCGTCCAAATCATATACTCATAAGTTACCTCGAGGATCTAGACGGGTGGCCCACATCTAAAAACCGGGTGCCTCATCTTCGGGAGAGCCTTATCATCGCCGAGTTAGGCATTCGAGCAGTGCTCGAAGCATATGTAAATCCCTCCCTATACAATTGAGCTCCTCAAAGGAGCTCGCATGCACGACTCCGCCAATCCCCAACCCTTCTCCATCGAGATCGAAGAACAGACCTCCAGCGTCCTCGTTCGCTGCCAGGGCAGGCTCACCGCCGAACACGCCAATCAACTCTACAAGCCCGTCTCCGAGCTTCTGCCCAGATACCGGCACGTCGTCCTCGACCTCGGCCACCTCACCCGCATGGACTCCATGGGATTGGGCGCCGTCGTCCGCCTCTACGTTCACGCGAAGAGTCGCGGCACCGAGGTCCAGCTCCGCAATCTTAGCCCGAGAATCCGCGACCTACTCGTCCTCACCAACCTTCTTCCCATCTTCGCCTTCACCAACGAAGACAACGTCCCCAAGTAAGGATGGTGGCTACATCCATCTCTACCTCTGGAAAATCTTTTCCCCTGTATACGTTGAGTTTGCACACAGTTCTCCTGTACTGTCTGCATGTCCTCTCACTTCTCCAGGAGAACTGATGCGTCGTATATTCTGCGCCCTGACTTCCTCCCTGCTTCTATTCGTGTTCCTGCGCCCTGCAAACGCTGACCCGATTCAATACACACTCACCAACAATATCTACGCAAATGGCCACGGAACCAACCTTATCTCCATCCTTGACGGCACTTTCGTCTTTACATTGCCATCTCTGATGACAACGAACACTGTGGTGTGGGCGCCAGACCATGTAGACCTGGGGCCTGAGTTTAGGATTCCTGGCTATACCTACATAACTGCCCCAGATTTCACTCGTCCCGACGGTTCCCACGTCAACGAACTTATGTTCACCCTTGCATCGTACGGCTACGTGGTTCAGATCGACGCCAGCCCTGGTCCCGGTTTGGCAGCTCCCATCGGCTACAACTACTCCAATCCAAACCTTTACGACAGCGGCGGTTCTCATGATCTGACCCTCGCAGTCAATGACCTCGCCGCGTCACCTGTACCTGAGCCCTCCACCATGGCCATGATCGGATCAGGTGTCCTTGCGTTCGTTGCAGGCACAAAAAGACAGCGATCGACCCGCCTGTAATGTCACGTGGCGCCTCTCGAATGCCCTATTAATGCCCTATTCATGTGGGCCTCACCGCATGAATAGGGCATTTCCACCTCACTCTGCGTTGGGAATGGCTCCAATCTGCTTCAACAGTCCCAATTCATCGGAGCTTCCCCACCGCTCCGTCATCTTTCCATCTTTGAACTTCGAGATCTGCATGCCCCGGATCTTGATCTTCTTCCCACTCGCGGGAATCCCCATCAACGGACCGGTGTGCGTTCCCGTCAGGGTATAGGCGAACGCGATGGTGTCCTCATCTTGCACTGCGGTCTCGAGCGAAACCTGCAGATCAGGAAACGCGGTGCGCATTCCGCCAAAGAACATGCGGTAGCCCGCGGGTCCCGGAACCTGACCGGGAGCAGGGTCATGATCGACACAATCCGATGCGACGACTTTATCGAACAGATCGAAGTTTCCCGTGCTGACGGCTTCAGCGAAGGTGGTAAGGGCTGCCAGGCTGCTTTCTTTGCTCATGATTCACTCTCTTTCGAAGTTCAGGATGGGAGCCCACTCGCAATACAGGTTTAGATCAACATACTCCCTCGACAGTGATAAAAAGATGTACACATCCTCTTTTCACTCAGAAATCCTCAAGAACACCAGATCCCTTCAGTCGCGAATCGAACGAATCACTCTCGCCGGATTTCCCCCGACAAGAGTATTCGGAGGAACGTCCCTTGTGACGACCGAACCCGCTGCAACCACCGAGTTCTCGCCCACGCTCACGCCACCGATGACGGTCGCGCCCGCGGCGATCCACACGCCTCTCTCAATCACGATGGGCCTTCCGATAGTGGTCGAGCGTCGCTCGGAAGGCGGAAGGGGATGGCTCGCCGTGATGAGGCTCACGTTCGGCCCAATCATCACATCGTCCCCAATGTCGAGGCCGCCAAGGTCATAGAAGGTGCAGTTCTGATTGATGAAGACATTCTTTCCGACGCGGATCTCATTCCCGCCCGCAGTAAAAAACGGAGGAATCAGTAGGAAGCTCTCGTCCACCTTCTTACCGATAAGTTCGCTGAACGAGGCCCGAACCTCATCCGCGTCATCGAACGTCAAACGGTTCAGCCTGGCCGTGATCGCCGTCGCTCGTCTGACGTTTGCCACCATCGCCGCCGACTCCGGCGTCCTCCTATAAATCATCGTGGTGCGATCGTCATTCGGCATTCACTATCTTCCCCGAGCCACAGTTTAAACGGGGGCCAACATCTGACGCCATCCGCAAAAATCGGGCCCCATCTTCGCTGAGCTGAGCATGCGCACAAAGCGAGGACAAGCCCGGACATCTGGACCACCACCCAAAGTGCTACCCTGAACCCATGAGCGGTCCCACTCTGCAGGAAAAACTCGACCACCTCCTCCAAAACCTCGCCGAGGCAGAGCGCGAGTACGCCGCCGGAGTCCCCTACCCCGACCACACCGGAGGCTCCTGGCCCGAGAAGATCGAAGGCATCAAGAAGCGCGTCGCCACCATGCGCGAGATCATCGCCAACGAATAACCCGCCCCTCTAACAGCTATGGATAAACGGGCGGAGGCGGAGGATAAGCCCATCCGTGGGGACCGTCAGGCACTACCCAGCAGCTTCCACTCTCCGTGCCCTTCGAGACGGTCGTCCCGCTATCTCCCTTTTCCCACCAGGTCAGCGTGCCGTCCACGTACTTTGTTCCTGAGCCAGCCGCCACTCTCGTCAGAGTTACGGAACGCTTCTGCACAGGAAGAATCGCTACGCCGCTGCCGCCGCCTGCAACATACTTCACCACGAAGGAATCGCGAGGCAGCCCCAGCTTTCGCCCCTCATCATCACAACGGTACGAGACAAACTTCTGCTTCGAATCCTCCGCCACCGCCAGTCCGGTCACCAGCACCAGCGCACCAACGATGAAGCATCTTCGCATCGAGCCCATACCGTCCTCCTGGAGAGCCCTTCCGTTGTTAGTCGCTCCACGCGTCCCCAAAGACGAGTCGCGAAATCATAATCCCCTCCTCCAGCCGCGAGCGATAGAATAAGTTCCCCGAAGGGAGCGTACAGATGTCCGAGCCCACCAGCCCACCCTTCCATGTGGAGATCGAAGACCGCGGAACCACCGCCCTCGTCCGCTGCCACGGAAAACTACTCGCCGGGTATGCCGACCTCCTCTACACTCCCGTCTCCCAGCTCATGGCTGTCCATCAGCGCATCATCCTCGATCTTTCCCACCTCACCCAGATGGATTCCATGGGACTCGGAGCCCTCGTCCGCCTCTACGTCCATGCAAAAAGTCGCGGAACCACCCTCGAGCTCCGCGACCTCGGCCAGAAGGTTCGCGATCTCCTCATCCTCACCAACCTGCTTCCCGCCTTCACGATCACCGGCCAACACAATATCCGCATGTAGCCATGGAAGACTCGCGAGTAACCTGACTTCAACGTTTGGGTTTTCTGCGCCCGTTTCAAATTCTAAAGACATGCACGCGGCGAGTATCATTGCGCGAAGTCCGCAGCGAAGGATCATATGCTGATCCTTCGCTGCTCGTTCCATAAACGCGTTAGAGCGCGACGGAAGAAATGCATCAAACTTCCGTCAACAATCCTTTGGAGTGATCCCATTGCTTTCTTGTCTTCGTTCAGGTTCCAGTCGCCGCCAATTTGTGAAACTCCTTGGGATGATGGGACTCGGCAGTTCAGTGCCTCCAGCACGTTCTTCCATGCTCGGCGCGCCCTCTCGAGGCGGAGCCGCAGCTGCGCTTTCGGAAAACCGCATTCAACCTTGCGTCTTCAATCTGCTTCCTCTGGGCAGCGTTCGACCGACAGGTTGGCTCAAATCTCAGCTGCAGATTCAGGCCAATGGCCTAAGCGGACATTTCGATGAGACCTGGCCGGATGTTGGCCCCACGAGCGGATGGCTTGGCGGCACCGGAGAATCATGGGAACGGGGACCTTATTTCCTTGATGGTCTGATATCTCTCGCATACCTGCTCGATGATGAGCGTTTCAAAGCGAAGGCTCAGAGATTCATCGAATGGACACTGAAGAGCCAGACGAACAATGGCATGTTCGGCCCGGCGTCGAATAATGATTGGTGGCCCCGCATGGTGATGCTCAAGGCTCTCACTCAATACCACGAGACCACGGCAGATCCTCGTGTCATTCCGATGATGACGCGGTATTTCAAATATCAGCTTGCGACATTGCCGACAAGACCGCTTACATCCTGGGGCAGATTCCGTTGGCAGGATCAGGTCCTCACCGTTCTGTGGCTCTACGACCGAACCTTTGATCCCGCACTTCTCGATCTCATGAAACTCCTGCACGCGCAGGGATACGACTGGATCGCGCAATACGATCACTTTCAATACAAAGAGCGAATGTCAGAAGCACAGATCGCGCTCTCGTCAAAGATGCCCGGCCTTCAGGACACCAAGATGGCCACTCACGGAGTGAACAATAGCCAGGCCGTCAAGACGGGCGCCGTGTGGTCGCGTATCACAGGTTCCCTTACGACAGACAGGCCATGCTCAAGATGATCTCCGAACTCGATCGATATCACGGCCTACCCAATGGCATGTTCTCCTGCGACGAGCATCTCGCGGGCCGGAACCCCTCACAAGGCTCCGAGCTCTGTGCCGTCGTGGAGTACATGTTCTCGTTAGAACAATCTCTCGCCATCATGGGTGATGCCTCGCTCGGAGACCGGTTAGAAAAGTTAGCCTTCAATGCACTGCCGGGAACGATGACCGACGACATGTGGGCTCATCAATACGACCAGCAGCCGAATCAGGTCGAATGCAGTTTGCACAGGGAGCCTTGGACCACCAACGGTCCGGAGTCCAACCTTTACGGCCTTGAGCCACACTTCGGATGCTGTACGGCAAACTTCAGCCAGGGCTGGCCTAAATTCGCGGCGAGCCTATTTATGACATCGGCACAAGGCGGCCTGGTCGCCGCGGCATACAGTCCCTGCGAAGCCCATATAAAGCTGAAGGGAACCGAAGTTCACGTCGTCGAAGAGACGGAGTATCCCTTTCGCGGAAGCATCAGAATGACAGTCAGTCCATCACGCCCGCTAACGTTTCCATTTCTCCTCCGCATTCCTGGCTGGGCAAAGGGTGTAAAGATCCTCGTGAATGGCCGAGAAGAAAGCGCTGCCAGAGCAGGCGAGTTCGCGCGTGTCGAGCGGGAATGGAAACAAGGGGATCGTGTTGAAATTACCTTTCCCATGCAGCCCCGCGTCGTTGCAGGCTTTTATGGGTCTGTCTCAGTGGAACGAGGGCCCCTGGTATTTGCCTACAACATTGGCCAGGATTGGCTGAAGCTGCGCGATCGGGGAATGACCGCGGATTGGCAGGTATATCCAAGCTCACGATGGAACTACGCGCTTGAAGTAAATCCTTCAGCCCAATCTCAGAACATCGCGGTGTCGGAAAATGCTCTGACGGACAAGCCATTTGCTGCGGAAGGAACTCCCGCGCAACTCCACGTGAAAGCCAGGCTTCTGCCGTCCTGGACGGCAAGTGAGGGCGTGGCCGGCACCCTGCCCCAAAGCCCCGTCGAAAGCTCAGAGCACGATGAGACCATTACCTTGATTCCGTACGCCGCAGCCAAATTGCGGATAACCTCTTTTCCGTGGCTGAGCCCAAAGACCACATGAGGTCCATCACCTCCGCGCCTGCGTCTCCTCACTCCTTGAAGACAAGCGCCGGTCCACTAACGCGTCTCCCCGTAAGGTCGATCGTCACCTCGACGCGATCGGCAATTTTGATAAACGGAATCCCGCTGTCCATCCCATAGTCCTTGCGGTCGAAGGCCATCGTCCCTTTGACCGCGCCCGAACCTGTTCCCTTGCCCTCGAGAACCAGTTGCAGCGTCTCCGGCCTGGACACGCCCCGAATCGTGAACGTCCCCGGCATGTCAAAGGTAGTCGGTCCAGTCTGCTCTACCTTCGTCGCATGGAAGGTGATGAACGGATCCTGTTTCACATTGAAGAAGTCTTTGCTCTTCAATTTGCCGTCCTTCATCCCGCTTCCCGTATCCACGCTCGCCGCCTGAATCTTGATGTCCAGCGCTCCCGTCGTGACATCCGTAGACGCAAACTTCAAAGCGGCGTTCCACTTCTCAAAGGTGCCCGTCAGATCCACCGAAGCCTTGACATGAAACTGGATCGAGCTGGTCGCCCGGTCAATCGCAAAGACCGGACCCTGTGCCCGGCTCAACGTGGGCAGCATCATCAACGCTACAAGGCATACCCTCGCGGATCGCATGCAGCACAGTCTCCGTCACTTCCCCTGCTCTGTCAATGGAACCCGCCCCCGATCCAGCACCCTCCGCGAGCGGATTCCAACTCACACCGAGCCAAAGTAAACCTGAACCTCGCGCAACAACCCACCCTCCACCCGAAACCACTCCGCATTCCGGAAGCTCTTTCCATCCACCGGAACCAGCTCGTAGCGCACGAACGCCTCGTTCCCCTGCACGAAGATCCGCTCCAGACGGAATTCCTTGATTCGATCGCTGTTGGGCCAGCACCGCTCGAAGTAGGTCTTCCGGTCGATGTGGTCGTCCCACGGAGATGTAAATGTGAAGTCCTCCGCAATCAGGTTCTCCAGCAGCCCACGGTCCTTGTCCACATACGCCCGGAAACACTCACGCACCACGCCTTCCACCGCTCTCTCTGCCATCGCTTCCCCTCACTCTCTTCGATGCACCCATTTAGCTCTCACGGCACCTCTGAATTGGACAATCGACCGTGACAGGAATAATCTTCGGGCACGGCAAATAAGCTGGCGAGTGCAGCAGCGCTCGGGGGCCTCAAGAACCCGCAGACCCGCAGACCCGCAGACCCGTAGACCCGTAGACCCGTAGACCCGTAGACCCGTAGATCCGTAGACCCGGAGACACCCACGTGTCTCTCTGCTGCAAACAGAATGGTGTGACTTCCCCAACGCAACCCAAATCCAGGAGACAGCCATGAGCACAAGCGCAGTGAACAGCAACGCAGCCGCCAGCAACACTGGCGCCGCAAAAGTCGACATGAAGTTCGAGATCGTTGTCATCCCCGTCTCCGACCTCGACCGCGCCAAGGAGTTCTACGCCGGGCTAGGGTGGCGGCTCGATGCCGACTTCGATAACGGCAGCGACTTCCGCGTGCTCCAGTTCACGCCTCCCGGCTCCGGGTGCTCCGTCATCTTCGGCAGAAACGTCACCAAGGCAACGCCCGGCTCCTCCCAGGGCCTCTACCTCATCGTCTCCGACATCGCCGCCGCTCGCGCCGACTTGCTCGCCCGCGGCGTCAACATCAGTGAAGTCTTCCATGGCGAAGCCGGAGTGTACTCGGGCCCCGACGAGCCTTACCTCTTCGGCAGCAAACGCGTCAGCGGCCCTGACCCCGCGCATGGCAGCTATCGCTCCTTCGCCTCATTCAGCGATCCCGACGGCAACGGTTGGCTGCTCCAGGAGATCACCGCGCGTCTTCCCGGTCGCATCGATTCTGCGGCGACCACCTTTGCATCGGCTAGCGACCTCGCAAAAGCGATGCAGCGCGCCTCCATTGCCCACGGCGAACACGAGAAGCGCAACGGCGGCCAGCGCGATGAAAACTGGCCAGACTGGTATGCCGACTTCATGGTGCGTGAGCAGGCCGGTCTGGAGCCTCCCAAATAAACCGGATCTGGTCCGCGAACTCCTGAAGGACGGCGGCTGCGCCGTCTACGCATTACACAACATGAAACCGGGCGGCGAGCTGCGAATGGCCCTGACAACGCCAACTCCCGGCCCCAGACGAGCCAACGGAGTCTTCCTGCGGATCCGCCCCGGAACCAGAGAGGCGACCATCGTGCGTCCGATGAACGCAAAGGCCGGAGAGAAGCACACGAAAGTCGAGAAGATCCGTCAGGTCGAAAACCTCGACATCATCCGCACCTGGCGCAAGCAGACAAGACCTCGTGGCATTCCTGCTCCGCAACAGGAACCTGGCAGGAAACACGCAATCCTCTCCGAGGCGTTCCAGGACGACCCAGCACTGTCATAAAGAACATTGGCCACTCATTATGAATGAGTGGCCAATTTGGAATCTGATGACACCTGGCACAGCTTCTCCAACCCCGACCACGAACTCCTTCTCCTCTGGGTGGTCACTCCCGCCGGACTGGATGGCTTCTTCCGCGATACCTGCGCCGCACCCGGCGCACCGCCAAAGCAACTTACTCGCGAACAGATTCGCGAGATCGCTCGCCGCTACGACACCGAATTCCGATAGACCTAGCCTGCTTCATTCCCAGGCAGGATCTCGCTCCCCGACGCGAACTCACTCGTGCTACTCTTTCCTCCACCAATCCAACGAGGTGAAGAAATATGGCAGAGGGATTAAGCCTTTCCTCGGCAGTTCAGGTATTCCCGTGTCCCAAGTGCAACGAAACCATCAATACCTCGATGAAGCAATGCGCCTTCTGCTCTACGCCCATCGATGCCACCGCGGCACAAGCTTCTGCTGAAGCTACCTCAAAGATCAGCCGGGCGTGCAGCGATGCCAGCTACCTCAAAATTATGGCTGGCGCCGCACTAGGTTTTTTCGGTCTCCGCTTCGTTCCTCTTCTCATGCATATCGGCTGGCTCGGCTTTAACTTTCTCGCCATCGCCATTCCCTTCATGTCGATTCGTTGGTGGATCAAGTACGGACGTATCAAAACCTCCGACCCAGATTTCGTTCAGGCAAAGTTATCTGCTTCCTACGTCACAGGAGGCCTGGTGATCCTGTTCCTCGCTCTGCTTACCGGAAGGCTCGTGCTCAATAACTTCGGCTTCCAGTTCCACACGAGCTAGGGGGATATGAGATCAGATAGGGATGCGTGAACCATAGCTCATCCCTACGCCGGACAACCGCCATCCATCCACGACTTATAAAGCGCAATCTGATCCGCAGGCCACGCCTCATCCGGCGGCATCGAGCCGTCCGCAATCCTCTCGTACACACCCTGCGCATTGGCCGGAACGCACATCCAGGCAGGATCGGCCAGATCGATCCCCATGCCCTGCATGCACTCAACATCCTCATCCCGAAAGAGAGGGCGGATATCTGCGGCGAAACTGAGAGCCATAGCTCCTCCTGCTACTCCCACCATAGGATGCTTCCGAAGCCTCTACCCACTGCTTACTCTTTCTTTCCATCCCATTAACCGTCCGTGCGGAAGACACTGTTGTCGACACGAGGTAGGGAAGGGCAAGAAATTCCCCCCAAATCATGCCCGGGGGGAACTTCGATCCTGTCCATGGTTTCGAACAGGTTGTTCTTCCACCACATGCGCTGATGACGGAGCTCGGGCAGGACCTCAACCAGATCGAGCAGCGCAGCCGCGCAGAACTGGCCGAGGGCTATCACCGCACTGACCCCAGGCCCAACGCAACCGCGGGCGAAGAGGGATAAGGCTTGGATTCCATTCTTAGCGCGTCAGCGTCTCGCAAGAACCAAATGACAACGCCGAAGCACTTCAGTAAGGATTAAATTTGGCTTCTGACCCGTTGTGGATCGCTCACGAGATGAGCGTTTATCTTTTACTTACCTGCAACCCCTTCATTTTTGAGCAAAGTATCCACCCGCTTTTTGATTTCGTCCCGCACGGCACGGACTTCGTTGATATGCAGACCCTTTGGGTCGCGTAGCGGCCAGTCATCGCGTCGGAGTCCAGGAACATAGGGGCACTCGTCTCCACAGCCCATGGTGATAAGGAGTTGGGCATCCTTTGCAATCTCCTCTGTTAGTTTCTGAGGCTTGGCATGGCTGAGATCGATGCCCGACTCCTGCATGACGGCCATGACTTCGGGATGGATGCGCTCCCCCGGTTCGGTACCGGCTGATACGGCATGAGCCTTGGCCGGGTCGGCAAATCGATTGAAGAAGGCGGCGGCCATTTGCGACCGCCCCGCATTATGTACGCATGCAAAGATGACGTTGAACATGATCTCCTCTTATGAGCAGCACGTGGGACCGCAGCACGTCCTCGCTTCGCCCGTGGTCTCGTCCTTCGGCTTAATGGCGTAGACCTTCACGCTGGCGGCTGCCTCGTTCACGTCGTACTTCTTCAGTAGCTCAGATAGGTCGTCATGCAGCGATGGCTCCGCGGGCGGCTGGCAGCATGACGCTTCACCATCCATCGCGGGCGAGCAACACCCGGATTGCCCTTCCACCTGCGCATACGCATTCAAGTCCTTCCCACTGTCTACGATCTCTACGTGCTCGAATCCCACGGCTATGAGACCCGCGCGGTAGTCGTCAATTCTGATGGCGCCACTGATGCAGCCAACGTATGCAGCCATGCTCCGAGCAATCGCCTCAGGTAGCTCACCCTTCAGGGCGATGTCACTTACGGCAACGCGTCCCCCAGGCTTCAAGATGCGAGCGATTTCACGGAAGACCGCGGGCTTATCCGGAACGAGGTTTAGAACGCAATTCGAGATGACGCAATCGACTGAGGCGTCCGGTAGCGGAATTGCGTCGATGGTCGCCTGATGAAACTCCACGTTCTGATAGCCGCCAGACTCGGCGTTGGCCCGGGCGCGTTCGATCATGGCGGGCGTCATGTCGATGCCGATCGCCTTGCCTTCCGGCCCTACCTTCTTCGCTGCAAGGAAGACATCGAGGCCGCCGCCGGAGCCAAGGTCTACGACGACCTCCCCGGCCCGAAGATGCGCCGTTGCCGTTGGGTTGCCGCATGACAGGCCCATGTTTGCCTCCGCCGGGATAGACGTTAGCTCTTCCGCTGAATAGCCGAACGCTTCAGCCACGGCCTTTACACCCGCGTCATTGCTGGAAAGGCTGCTCTCTGCGACCGCTCCATACTTCGACTGAACTGATTCAAGAATCTCGTTTGCCATAACATCCTCCGGGGAAACACATTCGCCAACGCAAATATATTTCCTTGTCTTCACATTCGTCAAGGCGTATATATACAGCATGGCTCGAAAAGTTCAATTCGATATGCAGACGTTTTTCCAGGCGCTCGGAGATAACACCCGCCTTCGTCTCCTCAACCTGATGGGAGAGCAAGAGATTTGCGTCTGCTATTTCGTGGAGATACTGGGCGGCCCGCAGCCGAAGATATCGCGGCATCTTGCCTACCTGCGTAACGCGGGCATCGTGTCGGCTCGGCGCGAGGGCAAGTGGATGCATTACAAAATCGTGATGCCTCCACACATCGGAGCAACGCAGATACTTCGCCAGACACTCGATTGGCTGAGGGAAGACAAGGCCATGCAGACAGACCGCGCAAAGCTGACGAAGGCTTGCTGCTCCCCGGCAAAATATGATCTCGAAGGCGCTCCTCTACCCGCTGCGGTTCAATGCTGCGAGGTCTGCCAGTGAGCACAGCGACGTGCGCTCCGACGCAGAGGAGGCGGCTTTCATTTCTCGACAGGTTCCTTACACTCTGGATATTTCTCGCGATGGCTGTAGGCGTGAGCATCGGGCATTTCGTTCCGGGCTCCGCTGCTTTCGTCAATCACTTTCGGACTGGAACGACTAACGTCCCTATCGCCATCGGCCTCATCGTCATGATGTTCCCGCCTCTGGCGAAGGTGCGTTACGAGAAGCTTGGCGAGGTGTTCCGCAACAAGAAGGTGCTGGGCCTGTCGCTCGTGCAGAACTGGCTTATCGGCCCGCTGCTTATGTTCGCGCTCGCTGCCATCTTCCTTCGGAATCAACCGGCATACATGCGCGGCCTCATCCTGATAGGCATCGCGCGTTGCATCGCAATGGTGCTGGTCTGGAATGAGCTTGCGGAGGGTGATACAGATTACGTTGCCGGTTTGGTGGCAATCAATAGCGTCTTTCAGGTGCTCTTCTACAGCATCTATGCATGGCTATTCCTCACGGTGCTGCCGTCGTGGTTTGGCCTGCAAGGGAGCGTCGTACAAGTTGGCATAAAGCAGATTGCGGGGAGTGTGGGTCTGTATCTGGGAGTGCCG
>Ga0268266_10002255_pt1 | contig 20985 bp, 16 predicted proteins | sample KBSS13metaG_FD_190356 | JGI IMG/M metagenome (GOLD analysis project Ga0268266, IMG submission 190356) | Switchgrass rhizosphere microbial communities from Kellogg Biological Station, Michigan, USA - KBS S1-3 metaG (SPAdes) (version 2) | ecosystem: Host-associated > Plants > Roots > Rhizosphere... | reverse complement strand
GTTCCTGTGCCCGGGCTGTCGGATTCCGTGGGAGTGACCAGGCGCAGGTGGCCCGGCTCGTTGGCTCCGGCTGATCCCGCAGGCGCAGCGGAACGCCACGCAGCGTACTGACGACGGATCTCACCGTTCGCTTCGGTCGGTGAAATGGCTGACGCATCCGAGCTTTCGGGAATGCGCAGCACCGAGCCGGAGCGCAACAGGTTCATGTTCTTATCGAACGCGCCCGGGTTGGCCTGATAGATGGCCAACATCCAGCTCCGCGTCTGCGGCGAATTCGCCGAGCTGCCGGAGGCTGATGACGCGATCGAAGACAACGTTTCGCCACGCTTTACAACGTGACTGGAGCCACCCTCGGCGCTAGCGCTGCTGCCCGCACCGGCGGATGTGGCATGTGATGGCGGCGTCGGCGTCTCAGTGGGAGGCGTGGGCGATATAGAAGAAGTGTCCTGCGACGGCGGGACCGGCTGAGATCCACGCGCAATCGCCCCCTCATGAGCACCAGCGCCCGCAGCGGGCGCGGCAACGGGAGCGTTGGAAGCAGGCGACTGACCGGGGGTGTAGACCGGCGGATCCAAAAGCATCGTGTACTCGCGGACGAGGCGACCACGAGCCCAGTTCACTTCCACCAAGAGCGTTATGAACGGCTCAGTGATCGTGTCCGAGGACTTCAGCTTGATGACCTGACGACCGTCGGCGCTTTTCTGCGTTCTCACCTGCACGCTGCTGAGAAACACCGGCCATTCCAGGCCGTAGCGGGTAAACGTCTCGCGCGAGGCGATCTGCGCCTTGAGGGATTGCATTTCCTCAGGCGTGACGTCTACCAGCTCGATCTCCGCATCGAGAGGTGCATTGAGAGGCGAAAGGAGACGGATGTCTCCCAAACCAAGCGCAAACGAGGCCGATGGCAGGGCCATCAGCGTGGCAAGCACCAGGCTGCTACGTTTCACGGACATTACGACACCCCGAGAGGTATCAACGGTTAAAAAGTCTTGTAAAAACAAATGAGTGGATCGCTTTCGGCGAATCCACCCAACGGTCGGCAATATACATTACATATGCTGCCGAACCAAAATCTCTGCGATCTGCACCGCATTCGTTGCTGCACCCTTGCGCACGTTGTCGGCCACGACCCATAAGTTAAGTCCCTTGTCTGAGGTCAGATCTTCACGTATTCGCCCGACATAAACTGTGTCGCGGTTCGCTGCCTCGGTAGCGGCCGTTGGATACCCGCCGGGTTGGCGTTCATCCATTACCTCCACTCCGGGAGCCTTAGAAAGCAGTGCACGCGCCTCCGCGGCCGTAATCTTCGAGCGTGTCTCGAGGTGCACCACCTCCGAATGCCCGAAAAACACCGGCACTCGCACTGCGGTGGCATTCACGCGGATGTTGGGGTCCTCCAGGATCTTCTGGGTCTCCCACACCATCTTCATTTCTTCCTTGGTGTAGCCATTGTCTTGAAATTTGTCTATTTGCGGCACGCAGTTGAAGGCTATCTGCTTGGCCACGACGCGGGCCTTCACCGGGCCCTGACCGCTGAGCAACTGCACCGATTGCTGGGCCAACTCCTCCACGGCGTCGCGCCCCGCTCCTGACACGGACTGATAGGTCGCAACATTGATGCGCTCGATGCCGACGGCGTCGTGAATGGGCTTCAGCGCAACCACGAGCTGAATTGTTGAACAATTAGGGTTGGCAATGATTCCCCGATTCTTATACAACGCGATCGCGTGCGGGTTGACCTCGGGCACGACCAGGGGAATATCGTCCTCGTAACGAAACTCCGACGTGTTGTCGATAACGACGCAACCGGCCTCCGCAGCCTTGGGCGCGTACACACGGGACACTTCAGCCCCGGGCGAAAACAACCCGATATCGGTCTTGCTGAAGTCGAAAGTCTCGAGATCCTGGACGTGGATGGTGCGGCCCTTGAATTCGACCGCCTTGCCCAGGGAGCGGGTGCTGGCCAGGGCATGGATCTCGGAAACGGGAAAATCCCGCTCTTCCAGGACTTTGAGCAGGGTCTCGCCCACCAGGCCGGTGGCACCGACGACCGCGACGGAATATTCGGACTTGTTCATTTGCTGATGTCAGGAGTAGAGGGTTTCACATCCGCGTTCTGGGCGCGATGACGCAAGTAATGATCCATCAAAACAATCGCCAACATTGCCTCGGCAATCGGCGTGGCTCGCAAACCCACACAAGGATCGTGCCGCCCCGTGGTCACAACCTCCACCGGGTTGCCCGCGAGGTCAATCGTACTCCCCGGGACCTGAATACTCGATGTAGGCTTCAACGTCGCGTGCGCGACGATGTCCTGACCTGACGAGATTCCTCCGAGCACACCACCCGCATGGTTGGTCAGAAAGCCGGTGGGCGTCAGCTCATCCCGATGCTCACTGCCCTTTTGCTGCGCAGCGGCAGCTCCAGCACCGATCTCCACGGCCTTCACCGCATTGATACTCATCAATGCATGCGCAATGTCTGCGTCCAACCGGTCAAACACCGGCTCGCCAAGGCCGGGCGGCACACCCGCAGCGATCACCGTCACCCGGGCGCCAACGGAGTCTCCGTCGCTGCGCACCTTCCACATGAGCTGCTCCAGCTCCTCGATGCGGGCGGGGTCCGGGCAGAAAAACGGGTTCTGATAAGCGAACGCCGGGTCGACCGGATCGAGTTGGAGGGTCCCGATCTGGCTGAGATAGCCGCTGATACGCACTCCCAACCGTTCGGCGAGATATCTGCGCGCGATGGCACCCGCCGCGACTCGCATCACAGTCTCGCGCGCCGAGGAGCGGCCGCCGCCACGATAGTCACGAAGTCCGTACTTGTGTTGGTAGGTGTAGTCGGCATGCCCGGGCCGAAACCGGTCCTTGATCTTCTCGTAGTCACGCGAACGTGCATCGGTGTTCTCAATGAGGATGCCGATGGGGGTGCCGGTGGTACGACCCTCGAACACGCCCGAGAGAATCTTTACCTGGTCGCCCTCTCGCCGCTGACTGACGAAGTGAGACGTGCCGGTGCGGCGTCGATCGACATCCGCCTGCAGGTCGGACTCCGTGAGCGCCATCCCCGGCGGGCACCCGTCGACGATGCAACCCAGGGCCGGGCCGTGGCTCTCGCCGAACGTCGTGACCGTGAATAACTTGCCTATCGTGTTGCCGGACATGCCTCTTTACTCAGCAAAAATACGCCGCCGCCCCCGCGCTCAAAATCCAACCAGACGAATGGAAGGTCCCGGAACGCGCGCCGGACAGCAGTCTCGGTGTTACCCACCTCGACAACGAGAAGGCCTTTAGGGCGCAAAAAGCGCCACGCCTCCCGCAGCAGGACCCGCACTGAATCGAGACCGGTACTTCCGGCCGCGAGTGCGATCCGAGGCTCGTGCCGGTATTCCGGCGGCAGCGTCCTCATCTCGCGTGCCCCCACGTAAGGCGGGTTCGACACGATGATATCGTAGGTCTGCTCCGGTTGGTCCGACAGACCGCTGAAGTGGTCCGATTCAACCAGCCGCACGCGACGCCCGAGGCGATGCTTCCGGACGTTGATTCCCGCGACGTCCAAAGCGTCCCTTGAGATATCGACGGCATCCACTCGCGCTTTCGGGAACGCCTTCGCGCAGGCGATGGCGATACAACCCGAGCCTGTACCCATATCGAGCACACGTTTGACTCGCTTCGGGTCTATCCATGGAGTGAATTGGCGTTCGATCAGCTCAGCAATGGCGGATCGAGGAATGAGCACACGCGGATCGACGTAGAAAGGAAGACCCGCGAACCACGTCTCGTTCGTGAGGTACACGACGGGGATGCGCTCTTTGATTCGGCGCGTGATCAGTTCTTCAGCGCGCTGACGCACGGCGGCGGTGACCCGCTTGCGATACGCCGCAGCGCCGAGGTCGTGGGATAGATTCGCGGCATGAAATACGAGTGCGGCCGCTTCGTCGACCGCATTCTCGATTCCATGACCGTAGAACACCTTGGCCCGCTGCAAGCGGCGGGCACCCCGGCGGATGAGATCGCCGACAGTGCTGTGGGATACTTCTGAGATGACCAAACGACTTTCCTGGCTCCTGGTGGCCCTCGGCGCGCTGTGCGCCGCAGTGGCCGGTTTTTGGCTGGCGCGCGAACTTGACAGCTCAGCCCCACAGCTTGCAAGCGGAACCTGGTTGGGAATCCCCCGGGCCGTCTCCGACTTTCAGCTCATGGACAGCGACGGACACCCCTTCACTGCGCAGAGCCTGCAGGGCAAGCCCAGCCTCGTGTTCTTTGGCTTCACGCATTGCCCCGACGTCTGCCCCACTACCCTCGTGAAGCTAGCGCAGGCAAAGAAGACTGCGCAGCTCGCGGGAATGCGGGTGCTGTTTATAACGGTCGACCCGCAGCGGGATACACCTCAGGTGGTCGGTGCGTACGCACATGGCTTCGATCCGAGCTTCATTGGGCTCACAGGGGATCAGGCGAACATTGATAAGGTGACCAAGGCGTTTGCGGTCGCGGCGGTGCGGGTTGACCTGCCGGGTGGCGACTACACGATGGATCATTCGGCCGCAATCTTTCTTGTCAACTCTCGAGCGCAGATCGTCGGGATATTCACTCCACCGTTTGACACGAAGCGCCTCGCACAGGATCTGGTCGTCGCGGTACCGCACCTGAGCGCCAAGTCTTGAGCATCAAAGACCGGCTGTTTGTTGCCAGCCAGTACGCCCTCCCGCAACACTTCCTCTCCCGCATCGTCTATCGACTCACGCGCAGTCGCTCGCGCGGACTGAAGAACACGCTCATCAGTAGTTTCATGCGGGGCTTCCATCCAGAGATGTCGGACGCGCTGCAGCCGGACCCGTTGGCGTACGAGTCATTCAATGCGTTCTTCACGCGCGCACTGCGTCCGGGTGCCCGACCCATGGATACCAGTGACAGAGCTTTGATTTCGCCGGTGGATGGGATGGTCAGCCAGGTCGGTCGACTCGACGGCTCACAGCTATTACAGGCCAAAGGACACAATTATTCATTGGAAGCCTTGTTGGATTGTGCCGGGGCCGAATGGGCGGCGCGCTTCGTCGGCGGATGTTTTAGTACTTTGTATCTCGCGCCTTTCAATTATCATCGCATCCACATGCCGTTGAGCGGCACACTGCGCGCCGCGTGGTACGTCCCGGGGGCGCTGTTCAGTGTCAATGCGGTCACAGCGGGGGCGGTCGCTGGACTGTTTACCCGTAACGAACGAGTAGTCTGCATATTCGAGGATGGACCCCGGCTGTTCGCCATGGTGTTGGTGGGAGCGCTCTTTGTTGGAAGTATGGATACTGTGTGGCACGGCGAGATCACGCCGCGCAGCCCGAGAACGCACCTGCCACTCCCGTTGGATGACTCCCGTGCGCCATTACGCCTCGAAAAAGGGGTCGAAATGGGTCGTTTCAACATGGGTTCGACAGTGATTCTCCTCCTGCCGCCCGACACAATTGACTGGCTGCCCGGGCTGCAGGCGGGCGACCAGATCCGCATGGGACAAACACTCGCAAGGACGCGAAATCATGATTGAATGGAAACCGACAGCGACTCGCGACATGCTGGCCCACCGGTCGGCGGTTCTCATGCATGCGCGGCACTTCTTTGTCGATCGCGGGTTGATCGAAGTGGACACGCCGATGATCGTCAACGCACCGGTCACGGACGTACACATCCACTCCGCCAAGGTCGAATTTTCGGACAGCGCCCGGCCCTTCTTTCTGCATACCTCCCCTGAATATGCGATGAAGCGTTTGTTGGCGGCTGGCAGCGGCGACATCTTCCAGATCTGCCACGTGGCGCGCGGTCTCGAGCGGGGTCGGCAGCACAATGCCGAATTCACCCTCATCGAGTGGTATCGCGTGGGCTATACGCTCGACCGCCTGATGTTCGAAACAGAAACGCTGGTGCGCACGCTGCTGGCGGATGTCGCATTTGATCTGACGAGCGAGACGCTGTCGTACGAAGAGGCCTTCCTGAGGGAGTTGGATCTGGATCCAATGACCGCGTCCATGGACGAGCTTTCCGCCGCTTGCACCCAGGCTGGCTTCACTGAGGAAGCGCAACGGGGCGCGCAACGCGATGAGTTGCTCGAGCTGTTGATGGGGACGGTGGTCGGACCGAAGCTCGGCGCACACTCACTGACGTTCATATTCAACTACCCGGCGAGCCAGGCAGCGCTCGCCCGCGTGAATCCTCTCGATCCCCGCTATGCGCTGCGGTTCGAGCTGTACTGCAAGGGTATGGAGCTCGCCAATGGATTTCTCGAGCTTTACGACGCGGATGAGCAGCGGGAACGCTTCGAGCTGGATAACGAGGAACGTCAGCGCCGAGGGTTGCCTGCCTACCCGCTGGACGAACGAATGCTCGCAGCGCTGCAGTCGGGGCTACCGGAATGCGCCGGCGTAGCAGTGGGATTTGACCGGGTGATGATGCTTGCCGCGGAAGTCGATCATATCGATGCCGTACTGCCGTTTCCCACGGATATTGCTTAAAATGCGGGATGGAATACACCTCCAAGCGCTACGAATTTCGTAATAAAGACGCCGATTACGCGAGCCTCGCTGAGGAGCTCGTCGGGTTGCTGACGGGCGAGCGGGACTTCATCGCCAACGCGGCCAACACGTCCGCGTTATTGTTTGACGCGCTCCCGGATATCAACTGGGCCGGCTTCTACTTCCTTCGCAACGGCGAGCTGGTGGTCGGTCCGTTTCAAGGCAAACCCGCCTGCGTGCGGATCCCGCTCGGCAAGGGCGTCTGCGGAACCGCCGCAGCCAACCGGAAGACCATTGTCGTACGCGACGTCCATGAGTTTCCCGGGCACATTGCCTGCGATGCTGCGTCCCAGTCAGAAATCGTCGTGCCCTTGCTGAGGGGCGACGAGTTGCTTGGCGTGCTCGATATCGACAGCCCCTCGGTCGGTCGGTTTGACGATGCGGACCGCCGGGGCATCGAACGGCTGGCGACTCTATTTATAGCCTCCAGCCTAGATGTCTGACGAGTCGGTTCAGGTCAAGAAGGGCTTCTCAGCGGCCCTGTTTGCCTTTGCGGTCTGGGGCACCTTCTCGGTCTACTTCCATGCTCTGCACCTGGTCCCGCCGATCCAGGTCGTTGCGCATCGCATTGCCTGGTCGCTGGTGTTCGTGCTCGTCTGGATGTATTTCCGCGGTGAGTTGGGACTGCTGCGCGCGGCGCTGTCCGATCGTGGCGTGGTGCTACGCCTCGCCACGTCCGCTTCTTTGATCTCATTCAACTGGCTCGCCTTCGTTTATGGCGTGACGCACGGACGTGCGGTCGAGGCCAGTCTCGGTTACTTCATCGGCCCGTTGGTCAACGTCTTGCTAGGCGTGGTGGTGCTTTCGGAGCGACTCACGCCCATACAATGGACATCCGTCGGACTCGCAACCCTCGGCGTCGCTTATCTCACGTACTTCACAGGCAGCGTGCCCTGGCTGGCACTGATCATCGCGGTGTCGTTCTCGTGTTACGGCTTCGTACGCAAGGTCGTCAAAATCGACGCGCTTCCCGGCCTCGCAATGGAAACGCTGATTCTCATTCCGCTGGCGTTGGGGTATCTGATCTGGAGTGAGACGCAGGGCGTCGGCGCGTTCGGTCACACCGACGGGATGACGAACTTTTTGCTGATCCTCAGCGGGCCGCTCACGGCCTACACGTTGTACTTGTTCTCGTACTCGGCCCGGCGACTCAGCTATTCAACTCTGGGCTTGCTCCAGTACATCGCCCCGTCACTGCAATTTGCGTCGGGGTTGCTGATTCTGCACGAGCCTTTTGATCACGCACGAGCCATCGGCTTCGTGGTGATCTGGAGTGCGTTGGCACTTTACGCAGGAGAAGGGGTACGCCTGTCGCGGAGGCAACAGACGGTCCCTGCTTAACCCTTGGCGCGGGAGACGTACTCGCCGGTGCGAGTGTCAATACGAAGGACGTCGCCTTCGTTCACGAACAGAGGCACTCTCACGACGGCACCCGTCTCGAGCTTCGCGGGCTTCTGACCACCAGTGGCGGTATCACCGCGAACACCGGGGTCAGTCTCGACGACCTTCAGGTCGATATGAGCTGGCGGGGTCACTACGAGCGGAACGTTGTTCCACAGCGTGACGATGCAGACGATTCCATCCTTGAGCCATTGGGCCTGGTCACCCACGGCGGACTTCTCAGCCGTGTACTGCTCAAAATTCTCCGGGATCATGAAGTGCCAGAAATCACCGTCCTGGTAGAGATACTGCATCTCCGTGTCCTGAACGTCGGCGGCCTCGATCGACTCACCTGAACGCCAGGTGCGCTCGATGGTACGGCCTGTCTTCAGATTGCGGATCTTGATGCGATTGAACGCCTGCCCCTTGCCGGGCTTGACGAACTCATTGTCGACGACGGCATAGGGCTCGTTGTCGATGAGCAGCTTCATGCCGCCACGTATTTCGCTGGTCGTATAGCTAGCCATTTCTTTCTCACGCCGTGGGCGGCAGAATGCGCGCCCTCGATTGTCCGGCTCAAAGGGCCGCGTATGATAACGGCATCCACCCCCACCCGCCAGCGCAGCCCGAGTCGCTGGCAAGCCGATCTGGCATCGGCAATTACCCACCCCCAGGAGCTAGTCACCGAGCTTGGCCTGGACCCAGCGCTGGTTGCGCCCGCCGAGGCGGCGGGAGCCGCCTTTCGGCTGCGGGTGCCCCGGAGCTACGTTTCCCGAATGCGGCGAGGAGATCCAAACGATCCCCTGCTGCGTCAGGTTCTGCCCATAGGAGAGGAGCTCGCCGATACCGTCGACTACGTAGCCGACCCGCTCGGAGAGCGAGCGGCCCTTCGGGCTCCCGGGCTACTTCAGAAGTACCATGGTCGGGCGTTGCTCGTTACCACCTCAGCCTGTGCCGTTCACTGTCGCTACTGCTTTCGGCGCGAGTATCCGTACACAAACGACAGGTTGACTGAGGCTCTGGCGGAGATCGCCAACGACACCTCTATAGAAGAAGTGATACTGAGCGGCGGCGATCCTCTCTCGCTCAGCGACGCGCGCCTGACGAGTTTGACCGACGCCATTCAAAGGATTCCTCACGTACGCAGGCTGCGGGTTCACACGCGGCAACCTGTTGTACTGCCCTCTCGCGTCGATGAGGGACTGACTCAGTGGCTCACTCAGCTGAGGCTGCCTGTTGTTTTCGTTCTACACGCCAACCACGCGAATGAGATTGACTCCGACGTTCGCGCTGCGTCCGCATCACTACGTGACTCAGGCGTCACCCTCCTGAATCAAACCGTATTGCTGCGAGGCGTCAACGACGACGCCAGCGTGCTCGCTGATCTTTCGCGTGCCTTGTTTGAAGCGGGCGTCTTGCCGTATTACCTGCATGTTCTCGATCACGTGCGCGGTGCGGCACACTTCGATGTTCCAGAAGAGCGCGCACGCCTCATTGCGGGTCAACTGGCAGCACAAATGCCGGGGTATCTGGTGCCGCGGCTTGCGCGGGAGATCTATGGCGCGCCTGCGAAGGTCACTCTGGCGCCCAGCTTCACTTAATCAGACACACTGATGTTGCACCGTGAGAACCAGTAGATACCTGAGCGCGGCGTTTCAGGTGCTAGAATCGCGCGTCTAATTTTCTTGTCGCGCAGCTCATGGAGGCCGCTTTGACTGACCAGAACGCGGTTCCGCTCATTGTTATGAGCCCCGCGCGCGATCCCGTCGAGGCGATCAACAGCACGCTGCGCCGCGCTGGTCACCCCGTTCATTGCACGTGGATTCCGGCCCTACGCGACCTCGCCGACGCGATCACTCAGATAAACCCTGAATTGCTGATACATGTGGTCGGCAGCGAAGACCTGCGCGGTGTCGTTGCAGTACGCGACCAGGTAGCAGCCAAGCTTCCCATTATCGGCATTGCCGAAGCCGCCGACGAAGCCCGCATTGCGGACGCCATGCAACTCGGCGCGCGCGACTTTGTTTCGTTGGGGAATACAGCACGTCTGCAGGCGGTGATTCTGCGTGAGCTGCGCGCGTTCCGACTCGAACGCGCCTTGGACAGCACGCTGAAATCCGCTCATGACGCGCGGCGCCAGTTGGAAATAGTTCTGCAGCGCTCGAACGACGCCATCATCCAGGTTCAGGAAGGCATCGTGGTGGATGCCAATCCGGCGTGGCTGGAGCTCTTCGGCACCGATGAATCGCTCGTCGGCCAGCCGGTCATGGACCTTTTCGACGAGGCCACGCACTCACCATTGCGGGGCGCCCTGGCCGCCTGCCTCCAGGGACGCTGGAACGATCACACCCTGAAGGCGAACGCTGTTCTGGCCGATGGCACGACGCTACCGGTCGAGTTGGTGCTCGCCCTCGGGGAGCACGATGGCGATCCTTGTGTGCGACTCGTTCTGCCGTCGGCCCAGAAAGACGACCGCAAGATGGCCGAGCATCTGAACGATGCGGTGCGCTCGGACTCGGCGACCGGGTTCCTGCATCGGCGCGAGGTGCTCGAGGCGATCAAGGCGCGCCTCGCCGTGCCGGCGGCCGGTGGCATGCGCTGCGTCACCATCGTCAAGATCGACAAATTCAGCACGATCGAGCGCGACGTCGGCTCGATCAACAGTGAAGAAGTCCTCATTGAATTCGCAAAGCTCCTGAAGGAAGCCCTGCATCCGAAGGAGATCGCCGGTCGCATGGGCGGCGTGCGCTTCCTCGTGTTGCTCGAGCGCGGTAACGAGCACGACATCGAAGCCTGGAGCCAACAGTTGCTGGCACGTGTCCAGAAACACGTATTCCGGGTGAAGGACAAGACGGTGTCACTCACGTGCACTGTTGGATTTTCGGTGGTTCCCTCCGGCGAAGTTAAGTTGGATGCGGCCATTGCGGATGCCGTGGACGCCTGCATGCGCGGGCGTGAACGCGGCGGCAATCAGGTCGTCACGTCTGACAAAGCAGATGCCGACACGCGCGTGCAGTCGTACGACAAGGTCTGGGTCAAACACATCAAGGCCGCCTTGATGGAAAACCGCTTCCGGTTGGTACAGCAGCCGGTAGCCAGTCTGCATGGCGATGACCCCAAAATGTTCGACGTGCTGGTCCGCATGGTGGACCCGCAGGGCAAGGAGGTTCTCCCGTCGGAATTCATGGCTGCCGCCGAGCGCAACGACCTGCTGAAGAATATCGATCGCTGGGTCGTCGGCGCCTCGCTCTCCTTCGCGGCGCAACGCAAACCAGGCTGCCTGTTTGTGCGCCTCTCCAAGGAAACGGCGAAGGACGCCACTTTCGTCGACTGGCTCGACAACCACGTGCGCTCGAGCCGCGCCGATCCCCAACGCCTGTGCTTCCAGGTCAACGATGGGGCCGCCTCGCAGTACCTCACGCAGATCAAGGCTCTGTCGGATTCCTTGCGCCAGCGCGGCTTCCGGTTCGCGATCGACAGCTTCGGATCCGGCCGCGATCCACAGGGCATGCTGGAATCGGTGCCGCTCGACTTCGTCAAGATCGACGGCGCCATCATCCAGGGCCTGACCGGCGACCCGCAGTTGCAACAACGGGTCCGCACGCTGGTCGAGCTCGCGACCAGCAAGCAGATCCAGACCATCGCCGAGCGCGTGGAAGATGCCAACACCATGGCCATCCTCTGGCAGATCGGCGTGCAGTTCATCCAGGGCTACTTCGTGAACGAGCCCGAACAGGTCGTCCTCAAGGCCGAGCGCGCCTAAAACCTGTAGTTGAGCCCGGTCGAGTACCCCTGTACCCGGCAACCGCCCCAGGTCGTCGGCCCTGCCCCACTGTAGTCCACGAATACCGTGTTGGTACCGTCGTGGCAGTCTGTAGTCAGGCCACGGCCGCCCGCCCCCAGGTCATAGTGGGCATTGTTGTGGTTGATGGTCAGAGCCGTGTCGAAGTACCACGTCAGCTGCTTGTCCAACTTGTGCTTCCACGCGAAGGTGTACATGTCGGCGGTGTTGCGGCCTGCCATGGGATTGTAGTTGTGCTCTCCGCCTGGATCGCCCGGTGTTGCCCCGGCGTGGGCATAGCCGATACTGACATTGTCCTTAGTCCCGAACAGATCCTGGGAGGCCGCAAACCACCAGCCTATGCGGGTGCGCTCATTCTGAAACTCCAGTGCCTGCGGGATCTTCCGCTGCAGGGATTCCCAGATGGCACTGACCGACAGGCCCATGGGGAAGGTATATTTCGCGCCCAGTTTGTAGGCGGTCTCATCGCCGATATCGGTCAGATACCCTGGTGTGGCCACCGTCGCGTAGCCCGGAAACTCGGCTACGTAGCTGTTGAAGGTGTTGAAATCGAGCAGCGGGCTGTTGATCGACAGCAGGTAGTTATAGAGCGGGTGGTTGGAGCCGATACCGTCGCTGTTGCGATTGACGGCCCGATGCTCCTCCCACGCAGCGACCGCGTACAGGCCGAACGCCTCGAACTTCAGGTCAGCGCTGTAGGCATCGCTGAAACCACCATCATCGCAATTGAGGGGCAGATTGCCGCTGCCCGGCTCGTTACCGCCGCTGCAGTCGGGCGATCCGGAAGACTGGACGACGTTGTCGAACGTGCGGTTCTGGCCCGGTGACCACAGCACGTCGAAGCTGAACATGTTGTGGAACAGCTTGGGCGACTCGTACCACAGCGAATGCTCGAGCCTAGTGCCGAACTCCACGCGGTTATCACCGCCGCTGTTGCCCATGATGACCGCGTAATCGCCGAGCATTCCCGAGAACGGGTTCATGGCGTCGGTGGATTTCTTGTACGGGGAATAGGTGGTACCGAATTTCAGCTTGCCCCAAGGGGCGTTCTGCAGCCCGAGGAAGGTATCTCCGAGGCCGATGGCACCGGAGACTACGTTGGACTGCTGCGTATTGGAGGTTCGCAGTCCGGGCGCCGTCGTGAATGCCAGCGAGGTTTCAACCTGCGCGATGAAGTCCGTGCTGGACTCCCCGATACGATGGGTCATGCGGTAACCGATCTGCGATTTGTTGGTCGACAGGGACGGGAGGTAACCGAGACGGCCGACCTGTTGCACACCCTTTTTATCGCCCCGCACGTAGCCGGAGTTGGGGTTGGTGGGGTCGTTCAAGCCGTACTCATAGGCGGTCAGCCCGTTGATGCCTTTCGTTACATCGTCGAAGGACACATCGGCAGTGCCATAGAAGCCCTTGATGAAGCGGTCAAACAGCGGTTCGCGCCCGGTATCGGCGGAGCCTTTGGGATTCGGCGCAGGCATTGCGTTGACGGGCCCGGGAACGGGCGGCACCGCGTGGGCAAGGCCGGGCGCCGGCACTCCACCCGAAGGTGGCACCGTCGGCTGCGGTGGAGCGTTGGTCTGTGCCGGCAGCCCTGCCGACTGGGTTGGTGGCGCGCCGGGCTGCGGCGCTGTTTGCCCCGTGGCCGCGGTGTTAGAATTCACCTGTTGCTCGAGCGACTGCACCTCATGCGACAACTCATCCATGCGTTGTTGCATGATCTTCAACTGTTCCAACAGCGCCTTCTCAGTCTTCTCGTCCGCAAAACTGCTGACCGGCGGCAGCATGAACACGCAAGCCGCAAACACCCCTACCGCGAGCCGGCGGCTCGCCGCATACAAAACAACCATGCCGAATTCCCCCCGTGGAAACGCGTGAACGCTCAAATCGGCCTGTAATTCCCGGCCATTGCGGCTACGTCATGGTGAGCCCCCTTCGTATGATGTGTTGGTAATATGATATATCTCCAGTGCCTGATTCTTGTCAACACCTCACTGTCTGTTACTTGCCCCTGTAGTGTTGAATTGACCGGTTAATCAAGGGATATCAACGCTCAGCGACGATCCAACTTTGTGGTGAAGAGTTGAATCAGCCTTTCAGCGAGCTTTCATTCGGCGGCCGGACGGGGCGTCGGGGCCCTCCCAGACCCTTCTAAGTCTCGGCTAAGTCTTCTTATTTAGGGTGGGCACCTGAGGCAAGCAGGGGTCGTCCGCCGACATGACCGTCCATAGAAATTGGCTTTTACCCATCGGGGCCGCGGTTTTGACCGCCTGTGCCGCCCAAGGCGGCGCTCCGCCTTCGCGTGAGGTGCCCCAGGCATTCGAGGTCACCGCCACGGGCGGCCAATGGCCCGCCCAGGTGTGGTATCGGGATTTCGGCAGCGACGAATTGAACAGCCTGGTGGATGAGGCGGCCCATGCGAACCTGGATCTCGAATCGGCCCGTGCCCGGGTCGCTCAGGCTGATGCGCGGGCCCGGCAGGCGGGCGCGGCGATCCTTCCCAGTGTCGATGCACAGGGCACCGGGAATTACTTCGCCGGTCACTCCTCCCAAGGCGGCGGGCACGAGTTCGACTGGGCGGCCATGCTGTCGGCGAGCTATGAGGTCGATTTCTGGGGCAAAAACCGCGCCACCGCCGAATCGGCCCGCTGGCTGGCGGGGGCTGCGAAAGCCGATCAGGACGCTGTCGCCCTGACCACACTGGCGGGCGTCGCCAACGGTTACTTCCAGCTGCTTGCGTTGCGCGAGCGGCTCGCGGTCGCCGCATCAAACCGCGATGTAGCCAAACAACTTCTGGATGTCGTGCAGGCCCGCTTCGATGTGTCGATGGCGAGCCCGATCGATCTGGCGACCCAGAAGGCCGCGTTCGACACGGCACAGATCGCCATCACCGATTTGCAACAGACTGCGTTTGAAGCCCGCACGGCGTTGTCGTTGTTGCTCGGACGGGTACCTGAGAGTTTCGAGGTCAAGGGTCAGCCGCTCGACTCGCTGCGCGAGCCCGAGCTCGGTGCAGGCGTACCCTCGGAGTTGTTGACCCGCAGGCCGGACATCTTCGTAGCAGAGAGCAATCTGCGATCCGCTCATGCGGATGTCGCAGCCGCGCGCGCCGCCATGTTCCCGAGTCTGAGCCTCACGGCTGCCGGTGGAGTGCAGAACCCGGCTCTGCCGGCCACGGTTCTCACCATCGCCGGTGTGGGCCCGTCCTTGAACCTGGGCGCCAACCTCGTGCAACCGATCTTCGACCATGGGAAGTTGCAGGCGCAGCGGGACGAAGTTGTAGCAAAAGATCGCGAGCTGTTGGCGGCGTATCGGACTTCGATCCTGTCAGCTCTCAATGACGTCGAAAACTCGCTGTCGGCCATTCAACATCTGAACCAGTCACGGCAGTTCCAGGTTGAGAACCTGGCCGAGAGCGAGCGTGCGTTCGCGGGAGCCAAGCTGCGTTACGAGGCCGGGTCGGTGGATTTCCTCACCCTGCTGGAAGCGCAAAAGACGCTGTACGCCGCCCGCGACCTGTTTATCCAATACAAGCTGGCGCGCCTGCAGGCGCTCGTTGGCCTGTGCAAGGCGTTGGGCGGCGGTTGGGCTCAGCAGCAACAACCCGCCGTCGCAGATCATCCTACCCATCGGAATATCGGTTCATGAATAACAACTTCAGCCTCGCCCTGATTGCCGCCGCCGCGAGCACGCTGCTGCTGGTGGGATGTCACGAGGCTCCCGCCGGCGAAACCGCGCCGGCCAACGAGAAAGCGGCCACGGCCGACGCCAAAGACAAAGGCGATGAAAAAGACAAGGGCGATGCGGACGCGGCCGGCGAAGGCGTAGCGCTCGAGCCGGAAGAAGTCGAGACCATGGGCATCGAGACCACCGCGGCACAGGCCACCGAGAGCGCACCCGAGGTGCAGGGCTTTGGCGTGGTGCTCGCTCACGAAACAATCGCCACGGCCGTGGCGGAAGTCAGAACGGCGATTGCCGCTGAGCGTCAGAGCCACGCGGCCCTCGAGCGCACTCACCGGTTGGCCGGCACTCCCGGTGCCATGCCCGCGGAAACCCAGGAAACCGCTGAGCGACAAGCCATCGCCGATCAGGCCGCTCTCGAGCTGGCGCGCCAGAAACTGTCCTCCGCTTTCGGCCTGAATCCACCCTGGAAGAACTCCGACAACAACGCGGAGCTGCGCTCGCTCGCCGGCGGCGAATCCAAGCTGGTGCACGTGACGTTCCCACTGGGCCTGTTGGGCGATACGGATCCAAACAACATCCGCCTGACGCGCATCGACGGTGCACAGGGTGGTGGTAAAAGCTGGCCGTCGAAAATTGTCTGGCACGCCCCCGCGGATGCCACCGTGCCGGGCCGCAGCTACTTTGCAATCCTGAAGGGCCATGAGCTCGGCGAAGGCGATCACCTGCTCGCCTGGACACCCGTCGGCGAAAAAGAGAAAGGGGTCACCGTGCCCGCGTCCGCGGCTGTGATCAGCAACGGCAAGTTCTACTGTTATGTCGAGGAGAAGGAAGGCACCTTCGTGCGGACCGAGTTCGATCCGGGCCGCCCCACGGCCGACGGCTATTTCGTCAAGGAAGGCATTGAGCCCGGCGCCAAGATCGTCACACGCGCCGCAGGCCTTCTGCTGGCGCGCGAGACGAACCCCAGCAAGGAACCCGAATAGCCATGATGCGAACCCTTGTTGGTCTGTGCGTCCGTCACTACGGAACGCTCACGGCCCTGACCCTCATTGCTTTGGTACTGGGCGGCTGGAACGCGATGCAGGCGCCGCTCGATGTGTTTCCGGAGTTTGTCCCCTCCCAGGTCGACATCCAGACGGAAGCGCCCGGCTTCGCGCCCCAACAGGTGGAGGAGTTGGTCACTCGCCAGATCGAGTACGCGGTAAACGGCTCCGCCGGGATTGCGACGATGCGTTCGGAGTCCATTCCGGGCTTGTCGGTCATCACGATCACCTTCAATGACGGCGTCGACGTGCATGTTGCCCGGCAGGGTATCTCCGAGCGCCTGTCGGAGCTCAGCGGGACTTTGCCGGCGGGTGTGGCTACACCCAAGTTGTCGCCGCTGGTGTCCAGCACCATGGACCTGCTCAAGATCGGACTGGTCTCCGACAAGGTCGATGCCTACACCTTGCGCGACCAGGCCAACTGGGTCATCAAACCGCGTCTGCTCGGCGTACCGGGTGTTGCTCACGTCATTGTATTCGGCGGTGCCATCCGCCAGATCCAGATTCTCCCCGACATGCAGAAGCTGTCGACTTACGGATTGACCTTCACTGAAGTAGCGGATGCCGCCAAAGCTGCTTTGCCGTTGCGCGGCGCGGGCCTGGTGGATACGGCCGCACAACGGATTCTGCTGAAATCGCCGACGCCCGAGCCGGACGCAGCCGCGGTCAGTCAGGCCGTGATCAGTATCAGAAATAGCACGCCGATCCTGCTGCGCGATGTGGCAGAGGTGAAGGTAGCCCCGGCCGTGCGTTTCGGCGATTCGTTGATCATGGGCAAGCCCGGTGTGTTGCTATCACTGGCGAGTCAATACGGCGCCAACACTCTGGACACTACGTTGCAGGTGGAGCAGGCACTGGCGGAGCTCAGGCCGGCCCTGGAGAAGCAGGGAATCCAGATGTACTCGGGCCTCCATCGCCCGGCGACGTTCATCGAGCGCGCCCTGCAGAACCTCGAGGAATCGCTCCTCATCGCCGCCGTGCTGATTCTCGCGGTGTTGTATGTATTCCTGCGCAATGCGCGTGCCGCATTCATTGCCTTCATGGCCATTCCGCTCTCACTGTTGGCCGCGGTTGCGGTGCTGCGCCACATGGGACTCACGTTGAACACCATGACACTGGGCGGCTTCGCCGTGGCACTCGGTGTTCTCGTCGACGATGCGATCATTGGTATCGAGAACATCATGCGACGGCTGCGCGAGAACGCGCTGTTGCCGAAGCCACAGCCGCGGCTCGATGTCATCATCGAAGCCTCCCTCGAGGTACGGGGCCCCGTCATTTACGCAACCATCGTGGTGATCGCCGTATTCCTGCCCGAACTGTTTACCACGAGCGTGCAGGGCCATTTCGTAGGTCCGCTGGCGCTGTCCTTTATTTTCGCAGTGGTGGCCTCTTTGCTTGTGGCCCTGACTTCCACGTCGGCCTTGTGTGCATTGCTGCTGAGAAAGCCGGACATGCACGAAGAGTCACGCTGGCTGACCGGGCTCAAGTCGCTGCAACGCTCCGCCGTCGAGAAAACATTCGGGCACCTGAAGGCAGCCATCGTCGTTCTGGTCATCCTCGTCGTAGGGGCGGCGGCAGCCCTGCCCTTCCTCGGCGGCACATTCATGCCTGACTTCCGTGAAGGTCACTTCGTGATGCAGGTTTCGAGCTCGGTGACAGGAACCTCGCTCGATGAGATGTTGAGTGTGGGGCAACGCATCAGCAAGCAGGTGCTGGCTCTCCCGTACGTGCAAAGCATCGAGCAGCAGGTCGGCCGCGCGGAGTTGAGTGAAGACACCTGGGGACCGCATCGAAGCGAGTTCCACGTCGAGTTGAAACCCGGTGCGAATGTCGACCAGAGCGCGGCGCAGGAGGAATTGCGCGGCATCCTGGAGAGCTATCCCGGAATCCAAAGTGAGGTAGTCACGTTCCTCGGCGACCGCATCAGCGAGAGCCTGAGCGGCGAGACCGCCCAGGTGGCCGTCAAGATCTTTGGTGATGACCTCGACTCGCTCGACAAGTCGGCCGATCGGGTGACCGCGGCCCTCGGCAAGGTGAAGGGCATCGTGGACCTGCAGTTCAAGCGCCAGAGCGGCACGCCCACCATCGCGATCCATCTGATCCCGCAGGCCCTGGCTGCCACGGGACTGAAGGTAACGGACGTTCTGGACACGATCGAGGCCGCGTATGCGGGCAGCACTGTCGGGCAGACGTTCCAGGGAACGCGGACGGTGGATGTCGTAGCTTTGTTGCCGGACAAAATCCGCAACCAGCCGGCGCAAGTGCAGAACCTGATGGTCACTACTCCCCTGGGCCCGGTTCCCCTGTCACAGATTGCTCATATCGAGGTCACCACCGACCGTTACTCGATCCAACACGATTCCGGCCAGCGCCTGGTCACCGTGACATTCAATGTGAGCGGCCGCCCTCTGCAGGACGTGGTGAATGAAGCGCAGCAGCTCATCAATCATTCCATCGCCCTGCCGCCCGGCGTGTACGCGCAGTTCACGGGTACCGCGGAGGCCGAGCTGCGTACCCGCAACGAGCTGATCCTGTACTCAGCGCTCGCGCTGGTGGTGATCGTGATGATCCTTTTCATTTCCTTTCACTGGCGCGCCAACAGCTGGCTGGTGCTGGCCAACCTGCCGTTTGCCTTGATCGGCAGCGTGTTGGCCATCTGGGTGACGGGGCTGGGTATATCCCTCGGTACGGTGGTCGGCCTGGTCACCGTGTTTGGAATCAGCGCCCGTAACGCAATCCTGCAGTTGGCGCACTACGAGCATCTGGTTGAAGTTGAAGGGGCCGCCTGGGGGCCCGATCTGGTGTTGAGGGGCGCGAACGAGCGGTTGGTTCCCATTCTGATGACCGCCGCCGTGACGGCCCTGGGACTTGCGCCCCTGGCCTTCGGGATGAGTCGCCCCGGACAGGAAATCGAAGGCCCGATGGCCGTCACCGTGTTGGGCGGCTTGCTGTCATCAACCCTGTTGAACCTCATCGTGCTCCCGGCACTCGCGCAGCGTTACATCGCTCATCACGAGCCCCCGCTCGCGCCAGCCACGATCTGAGCAAAGCTCCCCGTTGCAATGGACTCACTTTGCTCCCTTTATTGTCCACTACGCGCCCGCCCACCCGTGGGTTTGGGCCATGGAAATTCTCCCGGTCTATGACGGCATCGCGCGCATGAAGAGCCAGGCCCACTGGCAAACCGATGTCATTGCGAGATGGCTGCTGGGAACGGGCATCGGCTATTGGTCCATCACGAGGTCGATCCCACTGTCCGTGCAGCTCCTGCCAAGGGGTGTGAGCGTCGGGATCAGCAGGCGTTTCTAGGCCGGCTGCCATTCAGCCCGAAACCCCTGCCACTTTGCCCGGTATCGGCCGAATCTCTGGCAGTCTGCCGGCTTCAGTTTGACACCGCCAACAGCCATCATGGTTGCCTACAGACCTGACGAGCAATCAACATGGTCAACTACATCGGCGTCAGCGATATCCTGGATCTCGTCGACACAATGGGGGTCGGCGTCTTTATCGAACAACTCGCCGGCGAAATCGAAAGCGATTATCGCCGTTGGAGTGAGTTCGAAAAGTCCGCACGCCTCGCCAGCCACTCGCCCCTGGGTGTCATCGAGCTCATGCCGACCAGCAACGGCAAGCTCTACTCATTCAAGTATGTCAACGGCCATCCGAAAAACACTGCGGCCGGCCTGTTGACCGTCACTGCGTTCGGAGTGTTGGCGGATGTAGTTACCGGATATCCACTGTTACTGTCAGAGTTGACTGTTACAACTGCGATGCGGACCGCGGCTACATCTGCGCTTGCAGCGCGTTACCTGGCGCGCCCTGACAGCGGCGTCATGGCCTTGATCGGCAACGGCGCGCAGAGTGAGTTCCAGGCCATCGCGTTCCACCAGATGCTGGGCATCCGCGAATTGCGCATCTACGACATAGACGCGAGCGCCAGTGCGAAGCTGGAACGTAACTTACGTCCGCTCGGCAATCTCCGTGTAGTGCGAACGACCTCCGCTGCCGCAGCCTGCCGCGGAGCCGACATTGTTACCACCGTGACTGCGGACAAGCGCAATGCCGTGATTCTCACCCCACCCATGATTGCTCCCGGCATGCACATCAACGCAGTGGGCGGCGACTGTCCCGGGAAGACCGAGCTGCATGGCGATGTGTTGCGCATGAAGAATCTGCGCGTAATCGTGGAATACGAGCCCCAGTCCCGAATCGAAGGCGAGATTCAACAGATGCCCGCGGACTATCCAGTCACCGAGCTCGCCCGGATTGTGTCCGGTACTGCACCTGCACGAATCAGCGCAGACGAGATCACCGTGTTCGATTCAGTGGGATTCGCTCTGGAGGACTACTCCGCGCTGCGTTTCCTGCACAATTTGACGAGCAGGCAACCGGAGAGCGCGCGGCAGATCGACCTCGTCCCTGATCTGGAGGATCCCAAGGACCTCTACGGCGGCACGCTCGCGGGGCGCGTCCGCGCCGGATTGCGAAAAAGCGCCTAGCGCTGCAGATCTCGATCAACC
>Ga0268266_10002254_pt1:12500-20994 | contig 20994 bp, 8 predicted proteins | sample KBSS13metaG_FD_190356 | JGI IMG/M metagenome (GOLD analysis project Ga0268266, IMG submission 190356) | Switchgrass rhizosphere microbial communities from Kellogg Biological Station, Michigan, USA - KBS S1-3 metaG (SPAdes) (version 2) | ecosystem: Host-associated > Plants > Roots >... | reverse complement strand
GGAGGGTGCGGCTCGGTGACCATGGCCAGGTTGACCTGGAAACCGGTGTTGCCCAGGTTGTTCCCCGGATCGGCGTCGAACGACCCGCCGATCCCGCCGAAGACGCCCACGGTGTAGTTGTAGAGCTCCTGCGCGCCACCGGCGGCGGGGAGCACGAGCAACGAGAAGCCCAGCAGAAGCCTGCCGAGCAGGCGATGATTCCGGATCAAAGTCCCCTCCTTCGCGTCATGTCCGCCTGATTCCGGCGCCCGGCTCTCCCGGGGGCGCCCGGTTACTGAGAGTATATCGTCACGTCTCCGAGCGCTCCCATCTCTCATGCCCGATCCCTTATACGCGCCAGACTCCCCTCCTGTCACGCCGCCGCCGGGAGAGCGCCTGCTCGACCGGCTGGTCCACGCGCTGCTGCCGGCCCCCTGTCTCGGCTGCGGACGGCCGCTGCCGGCGCGCGGCGCTCCTCTCGGCCTCTGCGCCGCGTGCCGGGCGGCGCTCGCGCCGCTGCCGCGGGAGGCCTGCGCGGTCTGCTGCCGGCCGCTCGCCGCCCATGCCCTGCCGGCGGACTACCGGTGCGGCGCCTGCCGGCTGAGCCCGCCCGCCTTCGACCGGCTGCTCGCGCTCTGGAGCTACCGGCCGCCGCTCGACGCCGTGGTCCGCGGGCTCAAGTTCGGGCGCCTGGACTATCTCGGACGGCATCTGGCGGCGGCGCTCGCCGCGACTTTAAGCGACCGGCTCGGCGGCTGTGACCGGGTCGTCCCCGTGCCGCTCCACTGGCGCCGCCGCCTGGCCCGCGGCTACAACCAGGCGGAGCGGATCGCCCGCCCCCTGGCCGGGCACCTAGGCCTCCCCTGCCTGTCCGCGCTCTCGCGCCGGCGCGCCACGCCGCCGCAGAGCCTGCTCGGCCGGGACGACCGCCTCGCCAACCTCCGCAAGGCTTTCCGGGTCCCCGACCCCGGGCGTGTCCGCGGCCTCCATCTCCTGCTGGTCGACGACGTGGCGACCACCGGGGCGACCCTGGACGCCGCCGCCGCGGCGCTCAAAAACGCCGGAGCGGCGGCCGTCACCGCGCTGGTCGCGGGACGGACGCCGCTCGAACCGGCCGCGGGCGAGCGGCCGGGCGTCTAGGGGCCAGAGCGTCTAGGGGATGAAGCGCCGGCCGTAGATCGCCTGGGAGCCGGCCTGCCAGACCACCACGAAATTGCCGGCGGTGCCGATCGCCGCGATATCGGGATGGCTGGCGGCCGTCGCGTTGTCGGGCCCGGAGACCACCTCGAAGTCCGGACCGAGAGCCGCGCCGGCCGCGCTGAAGCGGCGGCCGTAGATGCCGACCTGCTCGAGGCTCACGGACGACTGCCAGACGACGGTGAAGTTCCCCTTGGCGTCGTGAACGACCGACGGGTTCTTCTGATCCCTCGTCGACGTGGCGTTGACCCGGAAGACCTTGCCCGCCGGACGGCCGAGGCGGGTGAAACGCAGGCCCAGGATGTCGGCCCGCTCCACCGCCGGGGCCTGATCGCTGTGCCAGACCACCACGAAGGTGCTGCCGCTGCCGCAGGAGACCGCCGGCTGGGCCGAGGTGGCCGTGGGGGCGGCGACCACCGTCTCGGCGGTGCCGGTGGGGGCGCCCGCGGCCGTCAGCCGGCGCAGCGACACCCCTTTATGGTTGGCCTCGAAGAGCGGAAAGCCGTCGACGCTGGTCCAGACCACCACCGGTCCGCCCGCGGTGTCGACGCAGACGTCCGGACGGTCGCCGTTGACCAGCCCGGTGCTGATCCTGACCTGGGTCCCGACCGGCGCGCCGGTCGCGTTGAGCTTGCGCGCCAGGATCTGCGGCGTCGTCCCGGGAAAGCCGCTCCCCGCCGGCAGCAGGTTGGCCCAGACCACGATGTAGCCGTCTTTGGTCGCCGCCACTGCGGGATTGAAGTCGGCCGGGATCGTCGGCGTCCCCGGCGGATCCTGGCTCACGTTGACGATGGGGCCGATCGGCACGCCGCTCACCTGGTAGCGCCGGGCCTTGATCTCGCTGTTGCCGTTGGCGACCTCCGACCAGACCACGATGAAATTGCCCTGCGCGTCGCGGGCCACCGCCGGGTCGTACTGATCCGGCTCCAGCGCCTTGTTGACCAGGAAGTCAGCCGCCCGGGGCATCCCCGTGCTGGTGAAGAACCGGCCGCTGACCCCGTTCGGATCGGCCGCGCTCGCGCCTTTCCAGACCGTCAGGAAGGCGCCGGTGGCGGAACCGGCGACCGCCGGCGCTTGCTGGATGCAGGTGGTGCAGGAGCCGACGCGGAACGGCGCGCCCTGCGCCGTGGGACCGGCCCAGGCCGAAACGGAGAGCCCGAGCGCGAGCGCTCCCCCAAAAAAGGCGACTGCTTTCCTCATTGAAGCTTCCTTTCTATACCAGAGGTGCGATACGTCGATTTTACTACGGAGCAACCGGTCCCCGCGTTTAGGCGTCCGCGGTTTCCTCGCCGCGGCCCGCGGTGTCCAATGGGAAGAGAGGAGACCGCCATGAACCTTGCGCATCCCGGCCTGCGAGATCCCCGCCTCTATCAGATCCTCGTCCTCGCCTCCCTGCTGGTCTACGGCGTGACCCGCCTGGACCTGGAGATCCCGCCCGGCCGCGCGGCCCTCCTGCTGGCGGCCGCCCTGCTCACCCAGTACGCCTGCACCCGGGTCTGGCGGCTCCCGGCCTTCGATCCGCGGAGCGCCCTTATCTCGGGGCTGTCGCTCTGCCTGCTGCTGCGCACCAACTCCGCGCTCCTCGCGGTCCTGGCGGCGGCGGTGACCATCGCCGGCAAGTTCGCGCTCCGCGTCCGCGGCAAGCACATCTTCAACCCCACCAACTTCGGCATCGTGGCGACGATGCTCGCCACCGGCGGCGTCTGGGTCTCGCCCGGCCAGTGGGGGAACGCGGCGTTCTTCGCCTTCCTGCTCGCCTGCCTGGGCGGTCTGGTGGTCAACCGGGCGGCGCGCAGCGACGTCACCTACGCCTTCCTGGCGTTCTATCTCGCGATCCTCTTCGGGCGCGCCCTCTGGCTCGGCCAGCCGCCGGCCATCCCCCTCCATCAGCTCGGCAGCGGCGGCTTCCTGATCTTCACCTTCTTCATGATCTCCGACCCGCGGACGACCCCCGACTCGCGGGCCGGCCGCATCCTCTTCGCCCTGCTGGTCGCCATCGGCGCCGGCTGCGTCCACTTCGTCCTCTACCGGCCCAACGGGCTCCTGCTGGCGCTCTTCTTCCTCGCCCCGGCGGTCCCGCTAATCGACCGGCTGCTCCCCGGCGGCCGCTACGCCTGGCGCCGCGCGCAAACCGTGTCCCCACCCTCTCTCCTCGAAGAAAGGAGATTCGCATGAAACGGCTCCTCACCACCGTCCTCACGATCGCCGTGCTGGCGACGGCCGCCCGCACCGCCCTCGGCTTCTGCGGCTTCTATGTCGCGAAGGCCGACACCCGGCTGTTCAACCAGGCCTCGCAGGTCGTCCTGGCGCGCGACGGCGACCGCACCGTCCTCACCATGGCCAACGACTTCAAGGGGGATCCGAAGGAGTTCGCCATCGTCATCCCCGTCCCGACCTTCCTCCAGAAGGAGCAGATCCATGTCGCCGAGAGAGCCCTGCTCGACCACCTCGACGCCTACTCGGCCCCGCGGCTGGTCGAGTACTTCGATGGGGACCCATGCCAGATGGTTTATGAAGAAATGGCAGCGGCGCCAGCTCCCGCCCTCAAATCCCTGGGGTATATCGCGGACAAGCGCGCCAAGAGCCTCGGGGTGACCATCGAGGCGAAGTACACGGTGGGCGAGTACGACATCCTGATCCTCTCGGCGAAGGAGAGCCAGGGGCTGGAGACCTGGCTGACCGAGAGCGGCTACCGGATCCCCCCGGGCGCCTCCCGCGTGCTCGGCAGCTATCTCAAGCAGGGGATGCGGTTCTTCGTCGCCAAGGTGAACCTCGACCAGCAGTCGAAGCTCGGCTTCACCTACCTGCGGCCGCTGCAGGTGGCCTACGAGAGCCCCAAGTTCATGCTCCCCATCCGCCTCGGCATGGTCAACGCCGCCGGCCCCCAGGAGCTGTTCATCTATGCCCTCACCCGCAAGGGGCGGGTCGAGACCACCAACTACCGCACCGTCCGCCTCCCCTCGGACGCCGAGGTCCCCCTGTTCGTCAAGGACCAGTTCGGCCCCTTCTACAAGGCGATGTTCAGCCAGCAGGTCAAAAAACAGGAGATGCGGACGCTGTTCCTCGAGTACGCCTGGGACATGGGCTCGTGCGACCCCTGCTCCGCCGAACCCCTCTCCGCCGTCGAGCTGCGGCAGCTCGGCGCCTTCTGGAGCGAAAACGTCTTTCTCACCCGCCTCCACCTGCGCTACGACTCCGCGCACTTCCCCGAGGATCTGGTGTTCCAGGAGACCGCCGACCGCGAGAGCTTCCAGGGGCGCTTCATCCTGCGCCACCCCTGGACGGGCAAAGCCACCTGCCAGGCGGGGCGGGAGTATCGCCGGGAGCTGCCGAAGCGGTACGAGAAGCAGGCCGCGACGCTCGCCTCCCTCACCGGCTGGAACGTCGACAGGATCCGCGGCAAGATGAACCTCGAGGCGAGCGCCACCCAGGGAGCGTCGAAGGACGAGCCCTGGTGGAAGCAGATCTGGAAGGACTGAGGCTCGGGCGGCCAGCCCCGCCTTATTTCTCTGGCGCCGGAGCCGGGATCGCGACCGGCTCCAGCCCTTTTACCGCCGGGCCTTCCAGGACGCCGCCGTCGGTCGCGAACCGGCTGCCGTGACAGGGGCAGTCCCAGCTCTTCTCGGCGGAGTTCCAGTGGACGAGACAGCCGGCGTGCGTGCAGACCGGCGAGACCGCCCGCACCCCGCCCGACTCGTCGCGATAGACCGCGGCCCGCTCGCCGCCGATCTCCACCACCCGCCCCTCTCCCGCCGGAATCTCCGAGACGTCCTGGACCTTGGAAACCGTGAAGCGGTCCTTGACGAAGGCGACCCCTGATTCGATATTCATCTTCAAGACGTGGGGGCCGGCCGCCAGGGGCTTGATCCGCGACGGGCGATAGACCTCTGCCCACGGGTTCTCGCGCCCCAGCGCGAAGTCGGCCAGGAGCATCCCGCCCAGGGTGCCGAAGACCATCCCCACCCCGGAGTAGCCGGTCGCCAGGAAGACGTGTTTCGAGGTCACCGCCCGGCCGATCATCGGCAGCCCGTCCGGGGGATCGTAGAACTGCGCCGACCAGCGGTAGTCGATCGATTCGACGTCCCACCGCTGGCGGACGTACTCCTCCAGGGCCCGGTAGCTCTCCTCCGGCTTGTGGTCCTCGCCGGTCTTGTGGTCCTTGCCGCCCACGATCAGCAGATTCCCCTGCCGGCGCGTGTAGTTGTAGGGGTCCGCGGTGTCGAAGAAGAGCCCCTCCGGCGGCTCGCCGCCGCGCAGCTTCGCGACCACGACGTACGAGCGCATGGGTTCCAGCTCGGCGTGCAGCAGCGAAAAGCCGGCCGGGGTATGGGTGGCGAAGAGCACCGTATCCGCGGTGACCGTGCCGTGCTCCGTTCTCACCCGGCAGGGCTCCCCCGCCTCGACCTCCACCACCCGGGTCCCCTCGTAGATCCGGCCGCCGTTGAGGTGCACGGTCCGGGCGAGAGAGGCCAGGTAGCGCAGCGGGTGGAAGCGCGCCTGGTCCTCGTAGCGGACCGCCGCCGCCACCGGGAACGGCAGGGGGACCTCGCGCACCAGCGTGACGGCCATGCCGGCCTCGCGCGCGGTCTCGGCCTCCTCCTCCAGCCTGGAGAGCTCGTCCGGGAGCTCCGTGTAGAGGTATGCCGGGATGCGCGCGAAGTCGCAGTCGATCGCGTCCTCCTCGACGAAGGAGGCGATCCGCTCCAGGGCGGCGCGCGACGAGTCGACCACCGTGCGCAGATCCTCCAGCCCCCACTTCGACCGCAGCTCCCGGTAGCGCAGATCGGGCACCTGGGTGACGTGGGCCGTGGTGCCGCCGGTGGTGCCGCCGCCGACCCGCCCCTGGTCGAGCACCGCCACCCGCTTGCCTTCGCGGACCAGCAGGCGGGCCGCCGTCAGGCCGGTGATCCCGGCGCCCACGATCGCGACGTCCACCCGCGCATCCCCGTCGAGCGCCGGATAACCCGGCTCCTCCTTGACCGTGTCCCACCAGAGCGTCTTGTGGCGTTCGTTCTCCATGCCGGCTCCCCCTTTCGCGGGAGATATCGAGCAAGGCGGATGCCAGTGACTGAGCGAAGTGACTTACCGAATGTAGCCGAGCGAGCGCAGCTCGTTGAGCAGATCCTCGTCCGCCTTGGAGGCCTTGGCGCCCCCCGCCCCCTGCCGGGTTCCCCAGGTCTTGATCGTCCGCGGCGGGTACGCGCGGCGGAACTCCTCCTTGAAGAGCGCCGTCCGTGCCTGTCCCGCGAAGTCCTCCCCCACCGGCAGCCCCAGCGCGTAGAGAATCGTCGGCGCCATGTCATGGACGTGGATGCCCGTCAGGTCCGCCTTGGGATCGATGTCCGGCCCCATGGCCAGAAAGATGCCGTGGGTGCTCGAGGTATGGGTGCCGGAGATCCGTCCCAGGCTGCGCAGCGCCGGCGGGAAGGGGCGCCCCCGGACCCGCAGCACCGGGGTGACCAGCGGCAGCCGGACGATCGCCACGAAGTCGCCGTCCTCCCCCCGTTTCGGGCGCGCCTCGCGCAGGAAGAGGACCGGCTCGCCGCGGTCGTTGGTGACGCTCGCGAGGTCGGCCTCCAGGCGGCGGCGCAGGGCCTCGCGCTCCTCCGGCCGCACCGGGCCGCCGGGCTCGCGGCCGGCGAGCGAGAAGCGGAGCATCTTGGCGCGCTCGAAGTCCGGCGAGCCGTAGGTGTAGACGCGGGTGTGCGCGAAGTCGATCCCGTCCTTGCCGCGCGCGAGGTAGCCGAGCCGCTCGAGCAGGGCGTCCATGTCCACCAGGGCCTTGACGTCCTCGCGATGGGAGGCGTGGAACCCGTGGTCCGAGAGCACCAGGACATTCGACCCCCGGGGCGCGGCGGCGAGGACCCGCCCGATCTCCTGGTCGATCGCCTCGTAGACCCGCGGGACGCGGTCCCGGTGCGCCGCCAGCTCCCGCGGATCGATCGGATCGAAGCCTTCCGGATCGAAATACTTCCACTCGTTGTGGCTGACGATGTCGGCGCTGCGGAAGTAGAGGAGGACGAGGTCGTACCCCTCGCGCACCAGGTGGGCCGCCGAACGGGCCATCACCCGGTCCCGCCGCTGGGCCTCGTCGTCCGCGAACAGGCCGGGATCGGCGTCCGCCTGGCGGAGGTCCTGCTGGAAACGCGGCAGATAGGAGGCGGGCGAGACCCGCGCGTCGAGGTCCAGCAGGGCGCGGTCGCTGAGCACCACCCCGTCGACCTTCTCGGCCGGCCAGGAGGCCCACCAGCCGAGCACCGCCACCCGCCGGCCGGCGCGCGACAGCATGTTCCAGAGCGCCGGCACCTTGCGGACGGCCGAGGAGACCGGCACGTCTCCGCGCGGGGTCGGCACCACGAAATCGGTGATGCCGTGGACCTCCGGGGTGACGCCGGTCGCGATCGTCGTCCAGATGACGGGCGAGGAGTTGTAGGCCGTGCGCAGGGTGGTGGCGACCCCCTGCTCGGAGAGCCGCTTGAGATAGGGGAGCTTCCCCGCGGCCCAGAGGCGGTGGATCACCTTCCACTCGCCGCCGTCGATGCCGATGACGATCAGCGGCGGCCGGTGCCCCCGCCGCCCGGAGCCCGGCGCCGGCTCCCGCCGGCATCCGGCGAGCATGGCGGCCACCAGCAGGGCGATGAGAAGGCGGCGGGAGATCGCCGTCATCCGCCGCCTGACGAAACGGCCGTCACACCCTTCCGATCCACCCGGAAGACCCCGGTGATGAACGACGTGGTGTGCCCCAGGTCGTCCTGGATCCCCACCGCGACCGTCTGCTCGCCTCGCTCCGCCATCCGCATCCGGAGATCGTACGCGAAAGTGCGCGCCAGTTGCTCCTTGCCCGCGGTGGCGGGGATGCGGACCGGCACGCGCACGCTCTGGACCGGCGCGATCCGGCCGGCGGCGTCCCGGGTCCCGATCCAGAGGGTGAGCTGGCCGGTCCAGACGCCCCCCTGCGACAGCAGGACGAGCTGCCTGACCGGCAGCCGCAGCCGCAGGGTGACCAGGTGCTGCCCACGCCCGGCCGGCTGCGAGGAGACGAGATCGAGCCCCGCCCGCAGGGGGTTGTCGACGATCCCGTGCAGGAGCGCCGTCTGCACCCGCGCCGCCAGCCGCTCCTCGCGGGGGAGGTCGGTGTAGGTCGTTCGGTGCCGGACCCGCAGCCCGTCCCGCTTCACCTTGACCTCGATCGCGTGCACCCGGCCGTCGCCGGAGCGCTCGGGCGTGTAGCCCAGCGAGTAGTAGCTCCGCAGGTCGGCGGCGATGCGGGCGAGGTCCGTCCGCAGGTCGTTGCCGTTGAGCGCGGCGCGGCCGCCGG
>Ga0268266_10002253_pt1 | contig 21001 bp, 17 predicted proteins | sample KBSS13metaG_FD_190356 | JGI IMG/M metagenome (GOLD analysis project Ga0268266, IMG submission 190356) | Switchgrass rhizosphere microbial communities from Kellogg Biological Station, Michigan, USA - KBS S1-3 metaG (SPAdes) (version 2) | ecosystem: Host-associated > Plants > Roots > Rhizosphere... | reverse complement strand
TCCAGCGACACCTCCTCCACGATCCGCGACCACAGCGCGCCCGCGAAGGTCAGCACGTTGGTCTTGTGCACCAGGGTGAGGTGCTTGCGCGGGCGGCGCTCGGCGCGGGCGAAGGCGTCTCGCACCACGCGGTCGATGCCGAACGCGGTGTTCTGGCTGACCTCGGTCGCGATCTCGTGCGGGGTGTCCTTGCGGAGCAGGCCGCCGGTGCCGACGTACGGGCCCTCGGTGCCCTCCCGCACGACCAGCAGGTCGATCTCGGCGTTGCCGGACAGCGGCCCGCGCACGCCGGGGTACAGGCGCGCGGGGCGCAGGTTCACGTGGTGGTCCAGCTCGAAGCGCAGCCGCAGCAGCAGCCCGCGCTCGAGGATGCCGCTGGGGACCGACGGGTCGCCGACCGCACCGAGCAGGATCGCGTCGTGCTGCTGGAGCTCGGTGAGGACCGTCTCGGGCAGCAGCTCGCCGGTGGAGTGCCACCGGGCCGCGCCCAGGTCGTAGGTCGTCGTCTCGACGTCCGGGGAGACCTCGTTCAAGACCTTCAGGGCCTCGTCGATGACCTCCGGCCCGATGCCGTCGCCGGGAATGACCGCAAGGCGCATGCTGCTCGACTGTCCTCTCTCGCTTCGGTCCCACACTCGGTGTGACCAGGGGGCGATCAGACGCTACTAGCCGAGACCGCCGCCGAACGCCGCCGTCCACCCCATCGGGGTCACCCGGGACGGTGAAGTCGTGCCACCCGGCACGCCGGCACCCGACCGACACACCCCCGAGTGGGTGCGATTGTGCGCCTCGGCTCCGACACGCCGAGACCCGGGGTCCCGGAACGCGGTCGGGGACTCACCTGTTCGGCGGATCAAGGACGGCCGCCTGGGTGCCGATGGCGTTCTGCGGGAACACGACGAGCGCCGGTCCGGCCGGTGCGGGCAGCCGCATCCCCGGGTCGGCCGGGCCCGGCCACCGTCCGTCGTCGCCGAGGGGGTCCCACGGGGCCAGGTCCACGACGTCGACCGGCGCGGTCGGCTCGGCCCCGGGCGCCGTGACGTCGGTGGGCCCGTAGTCGCCCTCGACCAGGACCTGCATGCGCAGCGGCGCCGACGGCGCGGTCGGGTCGATCCCCAGTGCGGCGAGCCGGACCGGCAGCACCCAGGTCCCCGTGTCGAAGACGTTGGTATCGACGTCCCCGGCGACCCCGTTCACCGGCAGGCTGTCGACCTCGACGAACCCCTCGGGCGTCGAGCGGTGCAGGTCGAGGACCTGCGCGACCAGCACGTCGGTCTCGGGGACCTTCACCAACCCGACGGCCCGGTCGACGGCCCCGTCACCGTCGACGTCGAACCCGACGCTCGGCACCGTGGTGGCGCCGACGTCCGGGAGGGAGCCCCACATCGTCAGGGCGATGCCGAGGGTGTCGCCGTCGCGGGTGCCGCCGACCCAGCGAACGTCCCCGCCGCGGCCGGTCTCCCCGGTGACGCACCCGACGGCGAGGCCGGGCGCGCAGGCGGGCAGCTCCGGACTCTCGGCGAGCAGCCGGAAGACCCCGGCCCGCGAGCGGTAGGCCTCGCTGCCACTCCCCTGGTCCACGCCCCGGCCGCCGAGCAGGACCGTGTCGCCGTCGCGGGTCGCGGTGAGCGCGGAGACCGGCTTGGGCGCCGAGGTCACCGGCACCCGCAGCTCCCGGCCTGCGGCGGTCAGCACGATCCGGCCGGAGGCGTCCGCGACGTACTGGCGCGGCTGCCCCTCCTGCGTGGCGCTCATCGTGGGATCGAGGGTGCGGCGCAGGGCGTCGGCCTGCGCGGTGAGCGTGACGGTGACCTGCCCCGGCCCGTTCAGCGCGGTCGGCGACACCGTGATCGTGACGCCGGGCATCGTGGTGATCGGCTCGTACCGCACGGTCGCCGGGCCGCTGACCTGCAGCGTTCTCGTCGCCGTGACCGTCTCGCCCGCGGGCGCCTCGATCACGCCGAACCCGATACCCACGGCGCCGGGGAGGTCGGCGTCGCCCGCGAGGACGGGCGGGTCGAGGGCGGCGCGGGCGTCCACGCGGCCCGACCCGACCCGCATCGGCGGCACGAGCGCACGTTTCGTGCTGTCAGCGCTGTCAGCACTGTCAGCGCTGTCGGCGCGGTCGGCGGCCGTTGCGGGGCTGTCAGCCGGCGCGGGCTCGGCGTAGACGTCGGCCGCGGTGGTGACGATCGCCGTCTTCACCTGCGCCGGGGTCCACTCCGGGTGCACCTCCCGCACCAGCGCCGCGACCCCGGCGACGAAGGGGCTGGCCATCGAGGTCCCGGTCTCGGAGACCCGCCCGGACCCGGTGCCCGCGGCGGCCGACACGATCGTCTCCCCCGGCGCGCCGACGTCCGGTTTCACGCCCGGCCCGCGGGTGCCCCGCGCCGAGCTCTCGCTGATCGTGTCCGCGATCCCCGGGATCCGACGGGCGTCGGTCTGGGCGAGCGTGCCGTCGAGGTGGACCTGCAGCCCGCCCAGCAGCGGGCGCAGCGCGGCGGTGGAGGGGGCGTCGAGCTGGAACATCGGGACCGTCGCGTTGCCGGCGATGCGCGCCCCTCCGGGGTCGGCCGCGGAGGCCAGCAGCACCCCCACCGCACCGGCCGCGGCGGCGTTGTCCGCGCGGGTCGCGGACCCGCAGGCGCGGCCGGTCTCCGGCCACTCCAGCCACACGATCCGACCCTGCACGCCGCTGAACGCGTCGCAGCCCTCCCCGCCCACCGCGACGACCGGGGCGGTCACGTCCGGCACGCCGGAGAAGTCCACGCTGTACTGTCCGCTGACCCGCGCGGGGCTCGGCGCGACGACCTCGGCGCCGTCGAGCAGCACGCCGGGATCGCGGACGTTCGCCACCGCGATCACCCCGGGAGCGGTCGCCGGGGCCCCCGCGGCGTCGGTGACGTCCCCGCCGTTGCCCGCGGCGGCGACCACGCTGACCCCGGCGTCGACGAGCCGGGTCACGAAGTCGTTGACCGGGTCGTCGGCGGGCGCGAAGTCGGTGCCCAGCGACAGGTTGACGACGTCGAGGCGGTCGGACAGGTCCCCGTCGCCGTCCGGGTCGAGGGCCCGGTCGAGGGCGAGCGGGGTGAGCGCGGTGGCGCCGTCGCAGCCGAAGACCCGGATCGCGACCAGCTCGGCGCGCGGGGCGGCGCCGGGGCCGATCCGCATCGCGTCGAGCGCCTGCGGGGTCAGCGCCGAGTAGTCGCCGGTGAACGTGGTGCCGTCGGCGTTGACCCCGAACCCCGCCGCCGTGCCCGCGACGTGGGTGCCGTGGCCCTGGCAGTCCAGCGGGTCGTCGTCCGGCTGCGGGACGGTGCGGGAGGGGTCCGCGCTCGCCGAGTCGTAGTCGTCGCCCGCGAGGTCGATCCCGCCGACGACCTTCGCGGTGGGGAACGCGGGAGGCCGCCGGTACGCCGCGACGGTCCCGGGCCCGCCGAAGTCCGCGTGGGTGTAGTCGATGCCGGTGTCGATGATCCCGATGCGGACACCGGTGCCGAGCCTGCCGGTGTCCTGCCAGGTCTTCAGGCTGCCTGCGAGCTGGGCGGCGGCGGCGTTGCTGGGCCGGGCGTCGGGGATCCGCCGCACCGACCGCACGCCGGGGCTCTGCGCGAGCCGGGCCGCGGTCGCCGCGTCGGCCCGCACGGCGACGCCCGGGACGGCGTTGTGCGTGCGGTACAGCTCGCGCTGCCCCTCGGCGCCGCGCAGCCTGCCGACGACCTCGTCCACCCGGGCGTCGATGCGCGCGCGGGTGCGTTCGGTGGTCTGCCGGGCCAGGTCGCGGCCCTGCGGGAGCGCGGCCCGCCAGTCGTCGACGGCCGCGGTGTCGTCCAGCTCGACGAACAGGTTCCCGGCCGGTGCCGCCGCGGGCTGAGCCGCGGCAGACGTGGCCGTGCCGAGCAACGAGGCCACGACCCCCACCACGACCCCCACCACGGCCACCACGCCGACCCTTGCGCTCGGGCCGACCACCCTCCGCCACCGCGCGCCGTGCACCCCGTCACCCCTTCCGGGGGCCGAGACGTTCCGACCCCCGGAGGGAACCTAGATCGACGAGCGGAGGGTGAGCGGAGACCACATCACATCGGGTGAGGCCCGACCGGGGGATCGCCCTCAGTCGAAGCTGATCATGCGGGTGGTGCGGGCACCCACGGAGGCCCCGATCGGCTCCAGCACGCCCGGGTCGATCGCCCGGTCCACGCGCAGCAGCATGACCGCGTCCGCCCCGTCGGTGGTCTGGCTGATCTGGGCGGCCTCGATGTTCACCGCGGCCTCGCCCAGCAGCGACCCGACCCGACCCATCACACCGGGGCGGTCCGCGTACTCCAGCAGCAGGACCTCGCCCTCGGCCCGCAGGTCGAAGTGGCGACCGTTGACCTCGACGAGCTTCTCCACCTGCGCCCGCCCGGTCAGCGTGCCGGACACGGTGACCGCCTCGCCGTCCGGCATGGCCGCGCGCAGCTGCACGACCGAGCGGTGGTTCTCCGACTCCGGGGCCGTGGTCAGCTCGACCGACACCCCGCGCTCGGCGGCCAGCGCCGGCACGTTCACGAAGGTGACCTGGTCCTCGACGACGTGGGTGAACACCCCGCGCAGGGCCGCCAGCGACAGCACCGAGACGTCCTCGGAGGAGAGCTCACCGGCGACGTCGACCGTGACCGAGCTCGGCAACCTGCCCGCGACCGCGTACAGCACGGTGCCCAGCTTCTGCACCAGCGGCAGCCACGGCCGGACCTCCTCGCCGACGGCGCCGTTGATCTGCACGTTCACGGCGTCCGGCACGAACTCGCCCGCCAGCGCGAGCTGGACCGACCTCGCGACGTCCGTACCCGCGCGGTCCTGGGCCTCGGTGGTCGAGGCGCCGAGGTGGGGCGTGACGGTGATGTTCTCCAGCTCGAACAGCGGGCTGGAGGTGGTGGGCTCGGTGACGTAGACGTCCACGCCCGCCCCGCCGACGTGCCCGGAGCGGACGGCCTCGGCGAGGGCGTCCTCGTCGATCAGGCCACCGCGGGCCGCGTTGACGATGATCACGCCCGGCTTGGTCAGCGCGAGCTGGTCCTTGCCGATCAGGCCCAGGGTCTCCGGCGTCTTCGGCAGGTGGATGGTCACGAAGTCGGCGACCGCGAGCAGGTCCTCGAGGCTGAGCAGCTCGATGCCCAGCTGGGCGGCACGGGCGGGCGCGACGTAGGGGTCGTACGCCACGAGCTTGACGTCGAAGGCGCCGAGCCGCTGCGCGACCAGCTGGCCGATCTTGCCCAGGCCGACGACGCCGACCGTCTTGCCCTGCAGCTCCACGCCGCCGTACTGCGAGCGCTTCCACTGGCCCTGGCGCAGGCTGGCGTCCGCCGCCGGGATGTGCCGGGCGGTGGCGAGCAGCAGCGCGACCGCGTGCTCCGCCGCCGAGACGATGTTCGACGTCGGCGCGTTGACGACCATCACGCCGCGCGCGGTGGCCGCGGCGACGTCGACGTTGTCCAGGCCGACGCCGGCGCGGGCGACCACCTTGAGCCGGGTGGACGCCGCGAACACCTCCGCGTCGACCTTGGTGGCCGAGCGGACGAGCAGGGCGTCCGCGTCCGCCACCGCCTCGAGCAGCGCCGGACGGTCGGTGCCGTCGACGTGCCGGATCTCGACCTCGGATCCCAGCAGCTCCACCGCGGAGGGCGCGAGCTTCTCCGCGAGCAGGACGACGGGACGGGTGGCGGCTGAGGTACTCGGGGTACTCACGACGGCGCGATGCTCCACGGTTGGACGTGCACGACTACGGACCCACTGATTCTAGGAGGCGGCCCCCACGGGTTTCGCCCGGGCGTGGTGCAGCCGATACCACGACCCGGTCACCACGGGATGAACTGTGACTCAGGCCGCGACCGTGGCGCGCTCGGCGAGCAGCTCGAACGAACGGAACCAGCCCTCGCGGTCGATCACCGGGCAGGCCACGACCAGCTCGTCGATCCCCACCCGCGTGGCGAAGTCGGTGAGGTAGTCCTCCACCACGTCCGGGGTACCGACGGCGGTGTAGCGCATCATCCCCAGGATCTGGCGGCCCGACGGGGTGGACAGGATCGCCTCGGCCTCGGCGTCGGTCAGCGTGCTGCCCCGACGGGATAGGAACAGCCTGGCCCGCGCGATCTGCGACCGACGCTGCCGCTCCGCGGCCTCCTCCGCGCTGTCCGCGGCGATGACGTTGACCCCCGCGAGCACGCGGGGCGCGGCGAGCTGGGCCGAGGGCCGGAACTCCTCGCGGTAGGTGGCGACGGCCTGCTCGAGGGCCTCCGGCGCGAAGTGCGACGCGAAGGCGTACGGGAGCCCGAGGACCGCGGCGACCTGCGCGCCGTAGAGCGAGGACCCGAGGATGTAGAGCGGCACGTTCGTGCCCTTGCCCGGGAAGGCGTCGACGCCGTCGACCAGCGAGCGGTCGCCGAGGAAGGCCTGCAGCTCCTGGACGTCCTGCGGGAACGTCTCCGACGCCCGCGGGTCCCGGCGCAGCGCCCGGAAGGTGTTCTGGTCGGTGCCGGGCGCGCGGCCCAGCCCCAGCTCGATGCGCCCCGGGAAGAGCTCGGCGAGGGTGCCGAACTGCTCGGCCACCTGCAGCGGCGAGTGGTTGGGCAGCATCACCCCGCCCGCGCCGAGGGTGATGGTGGAGGTCTGCGAGGCGACGTGCCCGATCAGCACGCTGGTGGCCGACGACGCGATCGACCGCATGTTGTGGTGCTCGGCGTACCAGATCCGCCGGTAGCCCCACCGCTCCGCGCGCTGGGCGAGCCCGACGCTCGCCTCCAGCCCCTCCTTGACGCTCTCCCCCTCGGCGACGGTGGCCAGGTCGAGGATGTTCAACGGGGGCAGGGACACGGCAGGCACCTCTCCTATCGGGATCACTCACCGATGGCAACACCGCCCCGCCCTCATCTCTTCCGAATGCACGAACGGCACTTTCGCTCACTAGGTTTGAGCGAAAGTGCCGTTCGCCGGGTCGGGGGGCGGGTTGACGCGCGCGGGCTTACTTCGCCTTCTCGCCCACCCAGCTCATCAGGCCGCGGAGCTTCTCGCCGACCTCCTCGATCGGGTGCTCCGTGCCCTCCTTCTGCAGGCGGGTGAAGTTCGGGCGGCCCGCCTCGTCCTCGGCGACCCACTCGTTCGCGAAGGTGCCGTCCTGGATCTCGCCCAGGATCTTCTTCATCTCCGCCTTGGTCGCGGCGTTGACCACGCGCGGGCCGCGGGTGAGGTCGCCGTACTCGGCGGTGTCGGAGATGGAGAAGCGCTCGTTGGCGATGCCGCCCTCGTACATGAGGTCGACGATCAGCTTGAGCTCGTGCAGGCACTCGAAGTACGCGATCTCCGGGGCGTAGCCCGCCTCGGTCAGCACCTCGAAACCGGTCTGGACCAGCGCCGCGGCGCCGCCGCAGAGGACGGCCTGCTCACCGAACAGGTCGGTCTCGGTCTCCTCCTTGAAGGTGGTCTCGATGACGCCCGCGCGGGCGCCGCCGATCCCGGCCGCGTAGGACAGCGCGATCGCCTTGGCGTTGCCCGACGGGTCCTGCTCGACGGCGATGAGCGCCGGGACGCCCTTCCCGTCGACGTACTGGCGGCGGACCAGGTGGCCCGGGCCCTTCGGGGCGATCATGATGACGTCGACGTCCGACGGCGCCTTGATCAGGTCGTACCGGATGTTGAAGCCGTGGCCGAAGGCCAGCACGTCGCCGCTCTTCAGGTTCGGCGCGATGTCCTCGGAGTAGATGAAGCGCTGCTTGGTGTCCGGCGCCAGGACCATGATCAGGTCCGCCCAGGCCGACGCCTCGGCCGGGGTGAGGACCTCGAGGCCCTCGTCGGTCGCCTTCTGGCGGCTCTTCGACCCCTCGGGCAGGCCGATCTTCACCTCGACGCCGGAGTCACGGAGCGACAGCGAGTGCGCGTGCCCCTGCGAGCCGTAGCCGATCACGGCGACCTTGCGGCCCTGGATGATCGACAGGTCGGCGTCGTCGTCGTAGTAGATGTTGACACTCATGACGGGTGGTGAATCCTCTCCAAGGGGGTACTGCAGAAAGTATTAGTGCTGATGGTCGGACCCTGACAAGCAGGTCCTCAGCGGGCCGATGTCGCGGTGATGGACCGGGGTCCGCGGCCGACGGCCACCATCCCGGACTGCACCAGCTCGCGGACACCGTAGGGCTCCAGGATCCGGAGCAGGGCGTTGAGCTTGTCCATCGTCCCGGTGGCCTCGATGGTGAGCGCCTCGGGCGCCACGTCCACCACCTTGGCGCGGAACAGCTGCACGGTCTCCAGGACCTGGCTGCGCACGCCGGCGTCGGCGCGCACCTTGACGAGCATCAGCTCCCGCTGCACCGAGGCCGCGGGCTCCAGCTCGACGATCTTGATGACGTTGATCAGCTTGTTCAGCTGCTTGGTCACCTGCTCGAGCGGGAAGTCGTGGACCGAGACGACGATGGTCATCCGGGAGATCCCGGGCGTCTCGGTCTGTCCGACCGCGAGCGAGATGATGTTGAACCCGCGCCGGGAGAACAGCCCCGACACCCGGGCCAGGACCCCGGGCTTGTCCTCGACGAGGACCGACAGCGTGTGCGTCTCACCCACCGGAGTCCTCCAGGGCCTGGGCGGTGACGTCGGCGATCTCGTCGACGCCTGCGGCGAGCTCGTCGCCCTCGAAGAGCGGCCGGATGTTGCGGGCCGCCATGACCTCGTCGTTCCCGGTGCCCGCGGCGACCATCGGCCAGACCTGGGCGTCCGCCCCGACGGTGAAGTCGATGACGACCGGCTGGTCGTTGATCTCCATGGCCTGCCGGATGACCCGGTCGACGTCCTCGCGGGACTCGGCCCGCAGCCCGACGCAGCCCATCGCCTCGGCGAGCAGCTTGAAGTCCGGGATGCGGTGCTTGTGCGTGCCCAGCTCGGTGTTGGAGTAGCGCCGCTCGTAGAACAGCGTCTGCCACTGCCGGACCATGCCCAGGTTGCCGTTGTTGATCACGGCGACCTTGATCGGGATGCCCTCGATCGCGCAGGTCGCGAGCTCCTGGTTGGTCATCTGGAAGCAGCCGTCGCCGTCGATGGCCCACACGACGCTGTCCGGCATGCCCGCCTTGGCGCCCATGGCCGCGGGGACCGCGTAGCCCATGGTCCCGAGCCCGCCGGAGTTCAGCCAGGTGCGCGGGTTCTCGTACTTGACGAACTGCGCCGCCCACATCTGGTGCTGCCCGACGCCTGCCGTGTACAGCGCCTCCGGCCCGGCGATCGCGCCGATCCGCTCGATGACGTACTGCGGGGAGAGCGAGCCGTCGTCCGGCCAGTCGTAGCCGAGCGGGAAGGTCTCACGCCAGCCGTCGAGCCGGGTCCACCACTCGCCCAGGTCGGTGAGCTGCTCGCCGCGCAGCGCCTCGACCAGCTCGGTGATGATCTCCTTCGCGTCCCCGACGATCGGCACGTCCGCCCGCCGGTTCTTGGAGATCTCGGCCGGGTCGATGTCGGCGTGGACGATCTTCGCGTCGGGCGCGAAGGAGTCCAGCTGACCGGTGACCCGGTCGTCGAACCGGGCACCGAGGGCGATGAGCAGGTCCGACTTCTGCATCGCGCCGACGGCCGCGACCGTGCCGTGCATCCCGGGCATCCCGACGTGCTGCGGGTGGCTGTCCGGGAACGCCCCGCGCGCCATCAGCGTGGTGACGACGGGGATGTTCGTCAGCTCGGCGAGCTCCAGCAGCTCCGCGGACGCCTCCGCCTTGAGCACGCCGCCGCCGACGTAGAGCACCGGCTTGCGCGCCGCCGCGATGAGCTTCGCGGCCTCCCGGATCTGCTTGCCGTGCGGACGCGTCGTCGGGCGGTAGCCGGGCAGCCGCAGCTCCGGCGGCCACGAGAAGGTCGTCTGCGCCTGCTGCACGTCCTTGGGGATGTCCACCAGCACCGGGCCGGGTCGGCCCGTCGACGCCAGGTGGAAGGCCTCGGCGATCGCCCGCGGGATCTCCGCCGGGTCGGTCACCAGCATGTTGTGCTTGGTCACCGGCATGGTGATGCCGGTGATGTCGGCCTCCTGGAACGCGTCCGTGCCGATCAGCGGCCGGGCCACCTGGCCCGTGATCGCGACGACCGGGACGGAGTCCATGTGGGCGTCCGCCAGCGGGGTGATCAGGTTCGTGGCGCCCGGGCCGGACGTGGCCATGCAGACCCCGACCCTGCCCGTGGCCTGCGCGTACCCGGTCGCGGCGTGTCCAGCGCCCTGCTCGTGCCGGACGAGGACGTGGCGGACGGTCGGCGAGTCCAGCAGCGGGTCGTAGGTCGGCAGGATGGTCCCGCCGGGGATGCCGAAGACGATCTCGCAGCCGATCGACTCGAGCGACCGGACGATGGACTGTGCCCCCGTGACCTGCTCGGGGCCGGATCGCGGCCCGGGCACGGTGCTGGTCGGGGTGCCGCTGCTCTCCGCGCGCTCGTGGCGTACGGGCGAGTCGCTGCGCTGGCCGGGGGCGCCGGTCGGGCGGCCCGCGGTCACTCCGGTGCGTCCCGGCGGCGGTGCCGGTTTCGGTCCCGGTGTGCCGGGACGGGGAGTTGCGGTGGTCATCTCTGCCTCACTGAAGGGGGGCCGGACATGAAAAAACCCCCGTCGCCTGGACCAGGCGGAACGAGGGTGGCGCGTCAGAAGTCCGAGTACTCGAAAGCCTCAGGCGGTGACGCGCCTGGGAATTACGAGAAGTCGGAGGCCGGACATGACCGAGAAGTTAGCACGTCGGCAACACGCGGCGTCAACCGGCTGGGACGGGCCGTCCCGGATCGTGGGAGGCCCGCCCCGGCGACGGTCAGAACGGGACCTCGGTGGCCAGCAGCCCGGTGCCCCGTTCGCGCAGGCTGACGGTCCGACAGAAGGTCAGCGCGTCGAGCTCGAGGAGCGGGTCGGGCGCGCCGAGCTCCCACCGCCCGCCCGCGGGCCCGGTCAGCACCAGCGTGCACGGCGCCCCGTGGCGGCCCGCCCACTCGGCGACGACGTCCGCGACCAGCACGCCGTCGTGGTCCGAGGTGAGGACGGGCTCGCGGCCGATCGCCCGGCAGGTGTCCATCCGGTGCATCCACAGGTCCCGGGTGAGGATGGTGTCCATCAGGAAACCCATGCTCCACGGCTCGCTGGTGCCGCCCTCGAGCGTGATCGCGCCGAGCGGCAGGGCGCGCATCGCGGCGGGCCTGCGCCTGCGCGCGGCGGCCGCGCGGGGGGCGACCTCCGCGAACCGCGCGACGATCTGCGCGGGCGTCATGTCCGCCCGCTCGGCGACCTGACGGGCGGTCATCCGATCGGTCGCGCTGCCGCCCCCGCCGTCGCGGCGCATCTCCCGCAACGAGGCCAGGTGCTCGCGCAGCATCCGCGGCACCGACGCCGCGTTCTCGGCCATCCCGAGGTTGTGCGCGGCCATGGCCCGCACGTCCCAGCCCGGGCAGTCGGTGGGCCGGGCCCAGTCAGCCGCGTCCAGCGAGCGCAGCAGGTCCCGGTAGCGGTCGTACTCGGTGGCGGCCAACCGCGCGGCGGTCTCGTGCTCCAGCGCGGAGCGGCGGAGACCGGGACGGGTGGGTGTCGTGGTGGTCATGGACTCTCCCCTGGGGTCGGTGGGCTGGCGGGCAGGCCGAGGTCGTCGGCCAGCAGGTCGACGAGCCGGTCGAGCAGCCGGGTGTAGCGGTCTCCGCCGGGGTCGTTGGACCACTGGGCGGCCACGACCCCCCCGACGCCGGCGACGAAGAGGTCCACGTCCGCCTCGGTGAGCGCGACGCCCTCCAGCGAACGGAACCGGCCGACCGTGCGCTCCATCGCCCGCACCGAGGGGGCGTAGCTCTCCGGGCTCGGCGTGAAGTCGGGGATCACGCGCTGGTCCATGAGCTGGTGGCGGGGCAGGTCGGCGAGGGCGAAGTCCACGTAGAACCGGGCGATCCCGTGCAGGGCCGCCCGCGGGTCCGCGGGCAGCTCCAGGGCGGCGGAGCGGTCGTCGAACTCCTGCCAGGCCTGGAAGAACATCGCGTCGTAGATCGCGTGCTTGGCGGCGAAGTGGGTGTAGAGCGACGGCGGGCGCATGCCCACCCGCTCGGCGACGGCCCGCAGGGTCAGCCCGCCCAGGCCATCCCGCCGGGCGACCTCCCATGCCGCGTCCAGGATCTCCCGCCGCACGGCGGCCCGCCGCCGCTCCTGCCATGTCTCCGTCGGACTTCCTAACACGATTCGGGATCGTGCTCCTGATCAGCGACGATGTCCATCGTCACCGCCCGACTGGAGCAACGCCCGCGAGGTGGGACCATCAGGGTGTGAGCGGAGAGCGGAAGAACAGGCCGGGGGTCGCGGAGGGGCGCGTGGCGGCGGCGGACCCGGTCGCGCGCGGCGAGGCACCGGCCCGGCTGGTGTTCCGGCGGTCCCCGTTGGCGCTGGCCGCCGTGGCGGTCCTGCTGGTCGCGGCCATCCCGGTCGCGTTCGCCGGGCCGTGGCTCTGGCTGGTCTACCTGGTCCCGCTCGCGCTGGCGTACGGGATCGTGCGGGTGCGCACGGTGGTCGACGCGGAGTCCGTCACCGCTCGTCGTCTGTTCCGGTCGAGGCGCGTACCGTGGTCGGAGATCAGCTCGCTGCGGCTGGGCCCGCGATCCCGGGTCGGCGCGGTGCTGACGGACGAGTCGGAGCTACCACTCCCGACCGTCCACGTCCGCGACCTGTCCGCGCTGGCCGCCGTCTCCGGCGGCAGGCTGCCCGATCCGGCACAGACGGGGGCGCCGCCCCCGTCGACCCCCGAGAGGACCTAGTACGATGCCGGCCCTTCGTTCCCGAGTCACCACCCACGGCCGCAACGCCGCCGGTGCCCGTTCCCTGTGGCGCGCCACGGGCATGGGCGACGACGACTTCGGCAAGCCGATCGTCGCGATCGCCAACTCCTACACCCAGTTCGTGCCGGGCCACGTGCACCTCAAGGACATGGGTGACCTGGTCGCGTCGGCGATCACGGCCGCGGGCGGGGTGGCGCGCGAGTTCAACACGATCGCCGTCGACGACGGCATCGCCATGGGCCACGGCGGGATGCTCTACTCGCTGCCGTCGCGCGAGGTCATCTCCGACGCCGTCGAGTACATGGTCAACGGCCACGCCGCGGACGCGCTGGTGTGCATCTCGAACTGCGACAAGATCACGCCGGGCATGCTCAACGCGGCCATGCGGCTCAACATCCCCACGGTCTTCGTGTCCGGCGGGCCGATGGAGGCGGGCAAGGCCGTCGTCGTCGGCGGGGTGGCACAGGCCCCCACGGACCTGATCACGGCGATCTCGGCCTCCGCGTCGCCGAACGTGGACGAGGACGGCCTCGCCGCCGTCGAGCGGTCGGCCTGCCCGACCTGCGGGTCCTGCTCCGGCATGTTCACCGCGAACTCCATGAACTGCCTCACCGAGGCCCTCGGGCTCGCGCTGCCGGGCAACGGCTCCACGCTGGCCACGCACGCCGCCCGCCGCGAGCTGTTCCTCGAGGCGGGCCGCACGGTCATGCGGCTGTGCGAGCGCTGGTACGCCCAGGACGATTCTTCGGCGCTGCCGCGCGAGATCGCCACCAGGGCCGCGTTCGAGAACGCCATGGCGCTCGACGTCGCGATGGGCGGCTCCACCAACACGGTGCTGCACATCCTCGCCGCGGCGCAGGAAGGCGAGATCGACTTCTCGCTGGCCGACATCGACGCGATCTCGCGCCGGGTGCCCTGCCTGGCCAAGGTCTCGCCGAACTCGGACTACCACATGGAGGACGTCCACCGGGCAGGCGGCATCCCCGCCATCCTCGGTGAGCTCTGGCGGGCCGGGCTGCTGAACACCGAGGTCCACTCGGTGCACTCCCCCACGCTCGAGCAGTGGCTCTCGGAGTGGGACATCCGCGCGGAGTCGCCGTCGGAGGCCGCCGTGGAGCTCTACCACGCCGCGCCCGGCGGGGTCCGGACGACGCAGGCGTTCTCCACCGAGAACCGCTGGTCGTCGCTGGACACCGACGCCGCGGGCGGGTGCATCCGGGACCTCGAGCACGCCTACACCGTCGAGGGTGGACTGGCGGTGCTGCGCGGCAACCTCGCCGAGAACGGCGCGGTGATCAAGACCGCGGGCGTGCCCGAGGAGGTCTGGCACTTCGAGGGCCCGGCGCTGGTCGTCGAGAGCCAGGAGGAGGCCGTCTCGGTCATCCTCACCAAGCAGATCAAGCCGGGCGACGTGCTGGTCGTCCGGTACGAGGGCCCCGCGGGCGGGCCGGGGATGCAGGAGATGCTGCACCCCACCGCCTTCCTCAAGGGCGCGGGCCTGGGCGCGAAATGCGCGCTGGTCACCGACGGCCGGTTCTCCGGCGGCTCCAGCGGGATCTCGGTGGGCCACATCGCCCCCGAGGCCGCGGCGGGCGGCACGATCGGGCTGGTGGAGAACGGCGACCGGGTCGTGATCGACGTCCGGGAGCGCGTGCTGCGCATCGACGTGCCCGACGACGTCCTCGCCGAGCGCCGCGCCAAGATGGAGGCGCGCGAGCGCCCCTGGAAGCCGGTCGACCGCGAGCGGGTCGTGAGCAAGGCCCTGCGCGCCTACGCCGCGATGGCCACGAGCGCGGACACCGGCGCCGTCCGGCACGTGCCGTGAGCCGTGCCGCCGTCGAGGACGCCCCCGCTCGGGCCGAGCGGGGGCGTCGCCGGGCGTAGGTTCGGCGCCATGAGTCTTCCGACCCGCACCCTCGGCTCCCTGACCGTCTCGGCGCAGGGGCTCGGCTGCATGGGTATGTCCCAGAGCTACGGCACCGGGAACGACACCGAGTCGATCGCGACCATCCACCGTGCCCTGGACCTGGGCGTCACGCTGCTGGACACCGCGAACGTCTACGGCGCCGGCGTGAACGAGGAGCTGGTCGGCCGGGCCATCGCGGGCAGGCGGGACGAGGTCGTGCTGGCCACCAAGTTCGGGATCGTGTGGACGGACGGGGTCCAGTCCGCCCGCGGGGACGCGGCGTACGTCAAGCAGTGCTGCGACGAGTCGCTGGCCCGCCTCGGCGTGGACCACATCGACCTCTACTACCAGCACCGCGTCGACCACGACCGGGTCGAGGAGACCTGGGGGGCGCTCGCCGAGCTCGTCGAGGCGGGCAAGATCCGGTACGCCGGGATCTCCGAGGCCGGCGCCGCCACGATCCGCCGCGCCCACGCGGTCCACCCCGTGACCGCGCTGCAGAGCGAGTGGTCGCTGTGGACCCGCGAGATCGAGGACGAGATCGCCCCCACCTGCGCGGAGCTGGGCATCGGGATCGTGCCGTTCTCCCCGCTCGGCCGGGGCTTCCTCACCGGCTCGATCACCTCGGCGAGCCAGCTCGGCGAGGGCGACATGCGCGCGAACCTGCCGCGGTTCGAGGCCGAGAACCTGGAGGCGAACCTCGCGATCGTCGAGACCGTGAAGGCACTCGCCGAGCAGCGCGGGGTGACGGCGGGGCAGCTCGCGCTGGCGTGGGTGCAGGCGAAGGGTGAGCACGTCGTGCCGATCCCGGGCACCAAGCGGCGGACCTACCTCGAGCAGAACGTCGAGGCCGCCACCCTGGAGCTGAGCGCCGAGGAGATCTCCGCGCTCGACGCCGTCGGTGCCGGTGTGGCGGGCGAGCGCTACCCGGAGGCGATGCAGCGCACCGTCGGGCGCTGACGTTCGAGAACCGCGACCGACCGGCGCTCGTGTGGCACAAGCGTCGCTGAGTGACGCTTGTGCGTCCCAAGCGTCACCGTCGCACCTGCCGCAGGGGTCGCACCTGCCGCAGGGCCGCCTCCAGCCGGGACAGCGCTCCCTCGACCTCGGCCGTCATCTCCGCCACCCGAGCGGCCCCGAGGTGGTCCGCGGCGAAGCCGAGGTACTGCACGTGGACGTGCGCCCAGGCCCACTCCCGTTCGACGCCCTCGAGCGGGCCCTCCGCGAACTCCTCCCGGTAGGCCGCCAGGTCCACCGGACCCTGCGCCCGCAGCACCGCGAGGTCCAGGCCCGCGGGCGCCACCCGGGCGTTGCCCCAGTCGATCACCGACCGCCCGAGCAGGTTCGCCCGGTTCGGGTCGCCGTGGCACAGCGTCTTCGGCAACAGGGCGAGCGCGGCCCGCACCCGCGGGTCTCCGGCCCAGCCCGCGACCAGCTCCGCGGTCCGCTCGAAGACGGGGTCGCCGGTGCGGCCGCGGGCACCCCGCAGCGGCAGCAGCGTCGCCTCGCACAGCCGCGCCCACCAGCCGGCGTCGACCACGGGGATCCCGCGCGGACGCTTGCGGAACCAGTGCCGGTGCACGCGGGCGAGCGTCCGCCAGATCTCCGGCGGGACCGCGTCGCCCTCCCCCACCGGCGCGCCGTCCACCCAGGACAGCACGAGCGGGTCGACCGCGAGCAGCCGCGGCACCTCCAGCCCCTCCACCACGCCGATCGCCCGCATCGCCGCGACCTCCACCGGGTCGGCGGGCTTGACCACCACCGAGACCTCGCGCTCCCCCACCCGCAGCTCGACGCGTTCGACCCCGGTGGTGGCGTACCCGCCGGCCAGCGCGGTGCGTCGGACGATCTCCGCGGGACCGCCCAGCCGTCGGCCCACCGCGTCCGGCCAGGTCGTCCCGCCCGCCGCCGGGACCTCGGGACCCCGGGTCACCCCGCGACCGCGCTCACCGCAGCCCGTAGAGCACGCCCAGCGCCACGGCGGCGCCGACGACCAGGAACAACGTGGCCCACGGCAGCGGGCGGCGCTGCCAGGTCCGGCCGCTGTCCAGCGCGATCCGGCCCGCCCCGACGAACAGCAACGCGGCGGCCCCGGCCGCCATCGCGACGTCGAGCTCGATCGCGTTCACCGCCTCCGCGGCGAAGAACGGCCCGCCCCACTTCACCGTGATCGCCACGGCCTTGACCGCGAGCAGCCCGGACGCGGCGAGCGGGGTGAACAGGCCCAGGACCAGCAGCGCACCGAGGATCAGCTCGCCGAAGCCGAGGGCCCACGCCAGCGTCGAGGCCTGCGAGAAGCCGTAGCCTGCGATAATCGAGGTGGTCTCGCCGAGCCCCAGCCCGCCCCACAGCCCGAACACCTTCTGCACGCCGTGGGCCAGGAAGAGTCCCCCGATCCCGAGCCGGAGCAGCAGCATGCCCAGATCGGCGCCGGTGTTCCAGGCGACGGGCCGCCGCGTCTCCTTCGTCGTCGCCGCGGGCGGCTGGGTCCCGCCGAGGCTGCCGAGGTCGAACTGCCGCGTGGGGTCGCTCATGGGCGCCAGCGTATCGGCGGATCCGCTCCTGCCGCCCCATCCCACCAGCGTGTTCGGCCACGATCGGGTCTCAGGCGCGGCCCCTGTGGGCCTGGTCAGTACCCGTCGCGCACGAGGTTCGGCGGCTCCTCGCCACGGCTGACGGCGGCCAGCTGCTCCCGCACGACGGCGAACGCCCGGTCCATCGCGCCGGGCACGCTGCCCCCGACGTGCGGGGTGACCAGCACGTTCGGCGCGGTCCACAGCGGATGGTCGGCGGGCAGGGGCTCCGGGTCCGTGACGTCCAGAGCGGCCCGCAGCCGGCCCGACCGCAGCTCGGCGAGCAGGGCGTCGGTGTCCGCGACGGGGCCGCGCGCCCCGTTCACCAGCACCGCGCCGTCCGGCATCGCGGCGAGGAAGGCGGCGTCGACCAGGCCCCGGGTCTCGTCCGTCAGCGGGATGACGACCACGCACGCGTCGTGCCGCGGGAGCAGGTCGGGGAGCTCCTCGACGCCGTGGACGCCGTCGCGGGCCCGCCGCCCGACCAGCGTGGTGCGGACGTCGAACGGGGTGAGCCTGCGGACCACGTGCTCCGCGACGTCGCCCGCCCCGACGATGAGCACCTGCTTCCCGGCCAGCTCGTCCGTGGCGTGCTGGGTCCACTCCCCACGGTCCTGTGCGCGCACGAACCCGGGCAGCTCGCGGTAGACCGCCAGCAGCACCCCGACGACCCATTCGGCGGTCGCGCCACCGTGCGCGCCCTTGCCGTCGGACAACGCGACGCCTGCGGGCAGTCGTCCGATCCACGCCTCCGCGCCCGCGGTGAGCAGCTGGACCAGCCTGAGCTTGGGCAGCCGCCCGGCGAGCTCGACGGCTCGGGCGCCCGCCAGGAAAGGCGGGACGAGGATCTCGGCCTCGTCGGCGGCGTCGGGCAGGGGCGCCTCGATGTCGTAGAGGACCGGACGGAGGCCGGACAGTCCGGCGAGGGCGTCGACGCCGCGCGGGTGCGGGACCAGGACCACGGTCATGCACCGGACGGTACTCACCGGAGACTCACCTGCGGGTGCCTAGCCTGGCTCCGTGCGCCGCAGTCTGCTGATCGTCCTGATCGCGGTGCTCGGGCTGCTCGCGGGCTGCGCTACCTTCCCCGACGACGGCCCGCGGGACTGGCAGGACAAGATCGAGGGCCAGGGCGAGCTCGGCGGGCCGCCGTCCGTCGCCCCCCCGCCCGAGCAGGAGGGCCAGTCCGGCGAGGGGCAGTCCCCGCAGGGCGGTGGGCAGGCGTCCACCGGGTGCGTCGACGCCGATCCCCAGGTCGTGGCCACCTGCCTGGAGCCCGTCGGCGCCGTCGCCGTGCTGCCGAGCGGGGCCGCGGCGCTGGTCGGCGAGCGCACCACGGGCCGGGTGCTCCGGGTCGAACGCGGTCGCGACCCCGTCCTGGTCAGCACCGTCCCGGTCGACGCCGCGGGGGGCGGCGGCCTCACGGGTCTGGTCCTCTCCCCCACCTACGCCGAGGACCAGCTCGTCTACGCCTACGCCACCACCCCGGAGGACAACCGGGTGCTGCGGCTCGCCCCCCACGAACCCCCCAAGCCGGTGCTGACCGGTATCCCGAAGGGACCGTCGGGCAACAGCGGAGCGCTGGGCGTGGACGTCGGCAACACCCTGCTGGTCGCCACCGGCAACGCGGGCGGCGCCCCGCCGGAGTCGCTGGCGGGCAAGGTCCTGCGCATCGACACCCTGGGCAGACCCGCCTCGACCAACCCGGACCCGGCCTCCCCGATCGTCAGCAGCGGGCTCGCCGCTCCCGGCGGCATCTGCACCGACTCCACCTCCCAGTCCGCCTGGGTCACCGACCGCACGGCCTCCCGGGACGTCCTGTTCCGCATCCGCCCCGGCCCCCTCGGCGCCCCGGCCTGGACCTGGCCGGACCGCCCCGGCGTCGCGGGCTGCATGACCCAGCCCGGCGTCGTCGCGGTGGCCCTGACCGGCGGCGCCGCGCTGTCGGTCCTGCGCCCGGCCGAGGACGGCAGCTTCACCGGCGCCCCCGAGACGCTGCTGGCCGGCGTCTACGGCAGGCTGAACGCCGCCACCCTCGGGTCCGACGGCCTGCTCTGGCTGGGCACCGTCAACAAGTCCGGCGGCAAGCCGGTCCCCAGCGACGACCGCGTGATCCGCATCCAGCCGCCGAGCGGCGGGGGCGCGAGTAAGTCGTAGTCCGCTGTTCAGCGCAGCGTGGGTCGGGCCGAACGGCCCCACTTGCAGGGGGTATCGGTCACAGGCATCGCTCAGTGACGGAGTGATGTGGTTGAAGTGACGGGTGATCGTGCGTACGTGGCAAATGGACCTCGACGAGCGTGCCACGCTGAACCCGCCGACGCCGATCACCGACCCGGCCATCCTGGCCCTCGCCCGGGACCCGTCACCGGAGTTCGCCCGCTTCCTCTACGAGTCGATCGGGCGAGACTTCTGGTGGCTGAGCAGGCTCCACTGGAGCGACACACGCTGGCGGGACCACTTCGCAGACCCGCTGCACGAGCTGTGGGTCGCCAGCCGTCACGGCGGGCCGGTCGGGTTCGTCGAGATGCTCGGCTGCGATCTCGGCGAGGGTGGGACGGAGGTGCGGATTGAGTACCTCGGTCTCCTTCGGGGGTATCGTGGCCATGGACTCGGCGGACATCTCGTGTACGACGCCTCGGCCCGTGCCCGATGCATGCACGAACGGCTGCCCCATCTCAAGCCGGTCTGCCGGGTCCGGTTGACAACCCGAAACCTGGACGCGCCGTGGGCGAAGGACAACTACGAGTCCCGTGGGTACGTGGAGACCGGTCTCAGTCGGGCAGTGCGCCCGCGCCCGTGGTTCGCCGTGCGACGTGCGGTCGCTGTAAGCCGACGACAGCTCGGGCGCCGACCTCCGGCCGCGCCCCCTACGGCCGCCGTCCCTGAGCCCCGACGGGCTGCCGATACGTTCGAACTGCGCGATCGCCGTGGCTGATCAGGGGGCGGCAGACAGACCTGTGGGCACGGGAGCGGTCCCGATCCGGGTCGCGGTCGGCGCGAGGAGCCCTCGGGCTGCCGACGGAGCGAGCAGGCTCCCCCCTCCCGCTGCGCGGGCGAGCGTGAAACGGGTGCGAGCGCGGTTGCGGAACGGCCGGGGCGCTCCGAGGAGCGGCGACGAGTCGTCCAAGCCTTCCCACTCGGCACCGACGGCAGGGGTGTCGAGCACGCGGGGCGAGCCACGCTCCCAGCGGCCGTCGATGTGGCGCACCTCGGTCAACAGCTCGGCCCGCTCCATGCCACCGGTCGGCGACGCCGCACCGAACCCGAAGACCTTCTCGACCCCGCGGACGGCATTGACCTCTCGCATCGGCTCGACCATCGAGAGGTAGTCGTTGCGCTCGATCTCGCCCTCGTAGCACTCGAGCATCGCGTGGCTCGTCGCGAGATGCCGCTCGCTCGACGGGGAGATCAATGTCGGCGTCGGCAGGTCCGCCCAGATCGACCACATCCACCAGGCCATGCTGCCGTGGTGACAGCCCACAGCGTCACGGATGGCCTTCGCGACAGTCTCGTGACCGTGATGCCCGTCGGCGACGTGCGGCCCGACGACGAGCGTCGGCTCGTAGTGGCCGATCAGCTCGGTGACCCACCGCGAGATCGTGCGACGAGCGAGGTCGTGGTCGTCCCCGCTGGAGATCTTCGCCCGTCGGTCGGGGACCACGAGCTCGAAGCCGGCGACCTCCATGGCTGCCTCGAGCTCACGTCGACGGCGCTCCTCCTGCTCGGGACG
>Ga0268266_10002252_pt1 | contig 21019 bp, 15 predicted proteins | sample KBSS13metaG_FD_190356 | JGI IMG/M metagenome (GOLD analysis project Ga0268266, IMG submission 190356) | Switchgrass rhizosphere microbial communities from Kellogg Biological Station, Michigan, USA - KBS S1-3 metaG (SPAdes) (version 2) | ecosystem: Host-associated > Plants > Roots > Rhizosphere... | reverse complement strand
CGTCCCGTCGCGGCCGGCACTTTCGGGAATCACACACTGATACTGATAGAGGCCGCGTGGGCCGTACAGCCGGTTCCAGTTGCTGACGCTGTCGAGCGGATAGAAATAGGACTCGAACCAACGCTCGCCCCGCCGGGTCCGCGGCCTGTGGTAGTACAGGGTGTTGAATATCCGCAAGGACGCCGAATTCACGAGCGAGAAGGGCGGCGCAAACGGAATGTTGAGTCCCCGTGCCGGTGCCCGGGGCAGCGTGGCCCGTGTCGGCGAATGATTGGCGCGCTCGAACCAGCCGCGGCCCAGTTGATTGCCCGTACCGAGGCAGTCGACCCACGCCACCGTGTATTCAAAGTCGGTATCGGACTCGGCCTGCAACTGCAGAAACTCATCCAGGTTTGCGAACCGGACCCTCTCCACGCACATCAGCGGGCCCGAGATGGGGCGCAACTGCAATTGCGCCCACGTAATGATGCCCGTGAGCCCGAGGCCGCCGATGGTGGCACTGAACATTTGCGGATTTTCAGTCGGTGAGCAGATGAGCCGCTGCCCGTCCGAGCGCAGCAGCTCAAAGCGCACCAGGTGCCGACCGATCGTGCCCACCGCGTGATGGTTTTTGCCGTGCACGTCGTTGGCAATCGCACCGCCCAACGTGACGAAGCGCGTGCCCGGCGTGACGGGAACGAACCATCCGTTCGGCATGATGACCCGGAACATCTCATCGAGCAGGATGCCGGCCTCGCACGTGAGGATGCCCGAGGCGGTATCCAGCGAAATGAAGCGATCGAGGCCGCGTGTCGGAATCAGCGCGGCGCCTACGTTCAAACAGCTATCGCCGTAGCTTCGGCCGTTGCCGTAGGGCAGGAGGCTCGATTGCGCGGGCGCCGCAGGAAAGTCGGCATGGCGGCTGAGCAGGGGCGCGCTCTCATGGGGTGTCCTGATGACATTGCCCCAGGAAGTGAAGGTGGTTTCGGTCACGGGTCTTCGACACTCGGTCTTAGCCCGCGAACGATACCCTAAAGAACCTTCAAGAGCGCCCCCTCAGCCCGGTCGGAAGCGTTTCATCCGTCAGGATCAATCGACTTGCTGCGCGAGCTCGCCCGACAGTGAGCTCTCCTGTCCCGCCGAGTTGTACGCTGTCACGGCAAAGTAATATTGGCCGGCTTTGAGATTTTCCACCATGTAGGTGGTGATACCCGGATTCGAGACCTGAATCGTGTCCGAGTAATTCTTCGATGCGGAGCCGTAATGCACCTTGTAGCCCTTCAGGTCCACGAGCTGGGAGCCATCCGCATTCTCCGTCGGAGCCTGCCACGACAGTGTCACACCGCCCACTGGATTGCCGTCGCCCACTACGATGCTGAAGGCCGGCAGCGTTACGGTCTTCGTCCCGAAGGCGGCCGCAATCGTGATGTCCTTGTAGGTACCCACCTGGGTCGCCGACGGTGTGCCCGTCAGCTTGCCGGTCGCAGTATCGAACTTGGCCCAGGAGGGCGTGTTCGTAATCGAAAATTTGACGGCCGCGCCGCTTGCGCCGGGGACCGTCGGTTGAAAGCTATACGCTTGGCCGACCTTCGCGGTCGTGGCCGGCGAGCCCTCGATCTGCATGCCCGCGACCGTATCCGTCGCGGAGCCACCGATCGGCGTGGACGTGCCGCCATTCGCTGCCGAGCCGTCCTCACCACCACATCCCGCCAACACCACACACACGCCTGCCGTGGCCACCATCATGGCGGCCTTGCCGCCCAATCCAACTCTCATCATTCCCCGATACCCCGTATAACGCCTGTACTGCTGATGCAAAGACCTTCAGCGGTCGGCGAAACACGGGCCGAAACGGAGCTGCCAAGCGATCGTGCGCGATCGCTCCTTAACGGAACCGCATGCCAGTGCGGTTACGGCAACTCCGCTGTCGTGGGCCCGTGAGAGCCTGTAGACCGGAAGTTTTGCGTCCCCGCCTTTCAGCGGGTTTGCCTTTGCAAAGCGCGCGTGATCCGGTGCTTGGCGAGCAGCCGTCCCACGTGCCTCGGGTGACTTATGTGCAATGCCTGTGCCACATTTGGAATTATTATGAAAACCAGTAGGTTGCGCCGGCAGGGCGAGCCTAGCGGATAGCGCTAACTGGCTTTCTGTGTTGCCGGTGGCCGACAGCGGAACCGGCGACGAGTTATGTAGATCAGATTAAGTGATTGATTTTAATGATTAAACAGGCAGGTCGCCGATGTCAGACAGACTATCCTTCGGGCCGCCGGGTACGCGAAACTTGCTGCTTGGGCACCGGTCTACGGACGGGGTGCAACTGGCTTTAATGTCAGTCTTTTGGGGAAGGTGAGCCGCCGTTGACGGCACAACGCGACATGTCGCAGGACCTGTGAATGACGAACCCGGTCGTAGTCAAACAAACCCTCAGGATGGGATTGCTGAGCATTGCCCAGACGGTGGGATTGCCTCTCGTAGCCAGTGGCCTGTTGGCTCTCGAGATGCTCTGGTACGGAGTTCCGATTGATCTGCCCTTCGTGCTGCTGCTGACATTTGTTGTGGTGCTCGGCGTGCCTCTCATGCAGCCGGAGCGCGGGATGATGACTCAGTTGATCGGCGGCCGGCGCCGCCTGGTCACGCGTATTGCGCTGCGTTGGTTGTTGCTGATGTGTGTGCTGTTGGCGATTGGCTACGCCACCAAGAGCTCGGATCACTTTTCGCGCATTCTGTTGTTGTCCTGGGCCGTTACGACACCTCCGGTGCTGATGGGGCTCGCGCTCCTCATGCATGCTGCGCTGAACCGAATGTTGTCGGATCCGGCCAGCGCCCGGCGGGCCATCTTTGTCGGCTATAACGAAATCAGCGTTTCGCTCGCGCAGCGTGTTGAGAGAACCTCGTCGGCGGCCTTGAAGGTGTCGGGTTTTTTCGACGATCGTGCCCCTCACAGGCTCGGAGGAGCGGGCGAGGGGGATGGCCAACTCGAGATCAAGGGCGGCTTGAAGGACATCGTCGAGTACGTGCAGGTGTACGGCATCGATGTGATCTTCGTTGCACTGCCCGTGAGCCACCTCGCGCGCGTGCAGAAGCTGCTCGATGACCTGCGCGACACAACAGTATCGGTTTACTACGTCCCCATGGTCTTTCCGTTCGACACGATTCAGGGCGGTACGAGCGAGTTTCTCGGTGTGCCGCTCATTGCGCTATGCGAGACCCCCTTTCACGGCACACGCGGCGTCAGCAAGCGGCTGACAGACCTCGTCCTCGCGGGACTGATCCTGTTGCCGGTGGCGCCCTTCATGCTGGTCATCGGGCTGCTGATCCGCCTGAGCTCGCCGGGGCCGGCGATCTTCAAACAGCGCCGCTACGGCCTCGATGGCCAGGAGATCACCGTCTACAAGTTTCGTACCATGACGGTGACGGAAGACGGCGGCGCCATCAAACAGGCCACCAAAAATGACTCGCGTATCACGCCGCTCGGGCGCCTGCTGCGCCGCACTTCGATCGACGAGCTGCCGCAGCTGTTGAATGTGCTGCAGGGGCGCATGAGCCTCGTGGGGCCGCGTCCGCACGCGGTGGCTCACAACGAGCAGTATCGCAAGTTGATCAAGGGCTACATGATCCGCCACAAGGTGGCGCCCGGCATGACAGGGCTCGCTCAGGTGCACGGCATGCGCGGCGAGACCCAAACGCTGGAGCAGATGGAGCAGCGCGTCAAGTACGACCTGGACTATCTGCGCAACTGGTCGCCGCTGTTGGATCTGAAGATCCTGGTGAAGACGGTCCTGATCGTGGCGCGCGGCGACAAGGCCTACTAGGCCCAGCGGCTGCGCATGGCGGCGGCCACTTCCACCGAGTGTTGTTTCTCGAGTTCTGTGCGCCGCGCCGCCACCATGCCGGCGAAATACCAGAACAGGAATGACAGCATGGTGAACGTGTGGATGGACGTATAAAACGTCGCCGCGCCGATGGCCGGCATGACGCCGATGAAGCCGGCTGAGAGCGTTCCGACCAGGCCCTTGTCCTGGCGTGCCACGGCAATGGAATCAAAGAACAACATGGCATAGATGAGGAACAGCAGCCCCAGGCCCAGCAAGCCCATCTCCAGCATCACGGTCGAGACGGTCAGCACCGCAAAGAACTGGAACAGGTCGTAATAGTCGCCGGTGAACTGTTCTCCCAGGTTGGAATGCGAGGCGTTGCCGATCCCCAGTCCGAAGGCGAGCTTGACCGGGTCCTTGGACAGATACTCGAGCGGCACCCGGATCTGATCGCCGCGGCGCACCGCGTGGGTCGCGCCGATCCCGGTGGTGCCCTTGGCGTTCATGTACCGGTCCATTTCCTTCTGGTTCGTGAAGAAGTCCATCAGATGTTGCTCGTTCTTGTAGGGGTTCTTCTCTGCCAGCCAGTCGTATACCGGCACGAGAATGGCGCCGAAGACACCGAGCAGGACGAGCCCGGTTGCAAACACCTTCATCCGCTGTCCGCGCGGCGAGCCGGCCACGATCGTGGTCATCAGGCCGATCGGCAACAGAATGACCGTAGCCTTGGTCTCGTTGATCATTGTCGGCAACAGCAAAAGGAAGAACAGCGGGAAGAACCGGGAGGCGCTCAGCTGCTTGCGCATGTAGGCGCCCAGCAGCACGAGGGCCATGCAGATCAGGATGATCGACAGAATGCCCGAGTCGGCGGCGGTGCCGCGCACGTCGTCGCCTGAGAAGCGGCCGGCAGCCCAGATCACATAACGCTGGTAGACGGCCACGGGGACCTGCAGCAGTCCAATACCCAACATCAACTTGATCTGGGTCTGCAGCTGCTTTTCGCTGAAGTTGAAGATGGCGGGCACGAAGAACAGCGGGATGGCACGCACATAGATGCGCAGGCCGGCAAAGATAGGCCCGGAGCCCACGGAGTTGGTCAGGATGCCGCACACGACCACGAAGGCCAGGCAGCCGAAGGCGACCAGATACTTGGTCCCCATGTTGCCGAAGCTCTTGCGCACGCCTTCGAACAGCACGGCCAGGGCGATGAGCAGCGACATGACCTCGGGCACGAACTTCGCGAGCGAGGCGGGTTTCCAATAGAGGGCAATCGCCTCGCACACGGAGGCGAGACATAACGTGATCAGCATCAGGACCTGCATACCCGGGATTTTCGGCCCCGGGTATGCATTAGTCCAGCGGAAACTACCTCAATTATAGGGGCTCTTGGTGTTGGTTGGCCCCGCCGACTTGACCCATGCGTACTGGGCCGGCCACTGTTGGGCCGGACCGCCGTAATTGCCCGTCGGCAGATAGTTGATGTCGAAGAAGAAGTAGTGGGCCTGGTCGACGCCGCCACGGATCTTGTAGATCTCGGCCAAGGTCGGCAACGGATTCATGTTCCGGGTGACATAGCCGCCGAAGTCCGTGGCTTCCACATCGGGCCCGAACAGGATGCGGCCGCGCCAGTTGCTGCTGCCCGGCTTCCAGCCGCGGTACACCTCATCACCATACAGGCTGCGTTTGTAGTTGGGATTGGCCGGGGCGGCGGCGAGGGCCTGCGCGGAGCCGGCGGCGGTGATCTGGGCCGTATCGGTCATGGGCAGGCGCGGATAGGTCCACTCCGGAATCCAGCTGTCCGGGCCGCCCAGCACCATCTTGTATTGCTCGACCTTGGAGAGCACGTTCTGCCAGTTCGCGACATTGTCCGCGCCCCGGAACAGGTAGTTGGCCGACAGCAGGACGTTGCTGGTCTTGAAGCCCTTGGCCGGGTCGCGCATCGCGGCCATCAGCCGGTACAACTGCGTGAACATGGCGTCGTTCGAATAGTCGGCGCCGGGAGTGTCCAGGGTCACGGAGGATCCCGAGATGTCCACGCCGAAAGCCGTCTCTTCGAACATCACGACGCCTTCGAAATTCGGGTCGGAGTCGTAACGGGCGGCCATCGCCTGCAGCATATCGATGTAAGCGCCCGTCACGTTGGGGTTGTAGCGCTTTGTGAACACGCCCGTGCCCACCGGCTCGTAATTCAACATGACATTCTGCGCGCCGTATTTGTTGACGAGCCATTTCGGCACGACCGAGCGGCCGGAGGCCACGCTCGCGCCCTTGGTAATCTGGGTGTCGTGCACACGGATCCACAGCTGCTTGCCGACTTTCTTGGCGGCAGCCAGGTAGGCATCGGTCACAGACCAGTCGTAGGCCGGTCCGGTGGTGCCCTTGTCCAGTGTCGTCCACATGACGGCAATTGCGATGCCGGCCATGTTGTCGCCCGGCTTCAGTTGGTTGATGACCGACAGATCCTTGCCGTCATTGCCGTTGCCGAGGCGGTTGAGGCCATTGCCGCCGGCGTAGTTGAAATAGCCGTAGAAGCCCGGGTGGAATTTGAGCGAGCCGACATTGCTGGGGGGAGTCGTGCCGCTGACGCAATTGTTGCCGATACAGACCTGTGGCGGCGGTTGCGGTCGCTTGGTGGCAGCCACCACCGATCCAACACACAAAGACGCACAAACGAGCGAAATCAGCCAACCGCGTAAAGCCATCGAAATACTCCCGGACCGCGAAACCATGAATTCAGCCCATACCCCACTGTGATGAGCGGGGGGCGACCGTATCGCCGGGACTGTATGTAAGTCAAAATGTCCACTAACAGCGACAGCGCCATGACACTGTCATCCTGTTGTGCTTCCCGGGAGCAATATGGCACGCAGCGCGGACCGCTGCGCGGACATACAGCACGAAATGGGATGCGGGATGTTGACTTTCGGTTGCGGTCCGTCGCCGCGCCGCGACACGCCGCCGTTGTGGCCTGTGTCGCATTCGCAGCTGCACGGTGCATGAGCTTCGGGCCGTTAGTTGTTTTCGAAGCTCTTCAACGGGTAACGCGCGTCTGTTGTATCGCGACCACGGACCAGCGGCGCCTTCGTCTTCTGACCGAGGAAGGAAGTTCGCTGCACGTGCGGTGTCGGCTCGACGTGCGAGTAGTCGATGTAGCGGTCGAACGCGATGTTGCCGCCCATCGATACTTTCAGCTTGTTCTGCAGGACCCACATGAGCGGGCCCATCTTCGGCAGCTGCGGGATGATGTTGGAACGCATGGCGGTGCGCGCCGTGGTCACCATCCAACAGTTCTGCTTGCAGGCGTGCACCTTGTTGCGCGCCTTCTGGGCATCGCCGCTCGCGATGATTTCCGACCAGGACTGGCGGGCGAGGTTGCCCATCAACAGGTCGGAGCGGACATTGCACGACCAGACATCCGACCACGGATCGATGAAGGCGAAATCGGTGCCGGCCGTGCAGGTGATCAGGCGCTGGTGGCCGAGAATCTTCTCGATCAAACCCAGGTTGAGATAGGCGCGGAACCAGTTCTTGGGCTGCTTGCTGCTCAGCTGGGAGGTGATCAGACCCTCTACTTTGCGAGCCACCGTCTTGCGATCGTAGAAGTAGTTGTCGTTCTTGTAGAACTGCCAGGCGTTGTGCAGCGTGGAGGTGGACAGCTCCACGCCCATCTTGCGCGCCATTTCATACACGCGCACCAGCTGATCAACATTCTCGTCCTGGATGACGAATGCAAACCCGAGATCCTCGCCTCCTGCTTCCTGCAGCGCGCGCATGCCGGCCATCTTCGTAGCGTAACCGTCCTTCTCGCCGCGGATCGCGTTGTTGGTGGCTTCATCGCCCTCAACACTGAAGCGGACCTTGATCTTCGGGTACTTCTTGATGATAGGGACCAGCTTCTCCGGGTGCAGACCGTTCGAGCTGATCTCCAGGATGCGCGCCTTGGGATACAGGACGTCGATGATCTCGGCGAGATCGCGTCGCAGGGTGGGCTCGCCGCCGGAGACGTTCAGATTGTCGAAGCCGCCGGGCAGCTTGGACAGAGTCTCCACGGACACTTCTTCTTTCTGGTCCGTGGGGTTCTTCCAGATGTAGCACATCTGGCACCGTGAGTTGCAGCGGTAGGTCGAGATGACTGTCAGGTCCATGAATCGCTCTTAATTGACGCGCTGCGGGTGCAGCGCATGACTAGATGACACTTCGTCCCAGCAGTTTGGGTTCCCGGACGACCCGGTCATAGACTTCGCGGGTCTGCTGGGCGATGCGCGCCCAGTCATAACGCTCGTGAACCCAGCGTTTGCGGCCTTCGCTGGCGGCTTCGTCCGGATGTAATTGCGCCAGCGCGGACAGCTTCTCTGCAAGCGCGGCCGTGTCACCCATTGGAAAATAACTGCTCGCGGGCAGCCCGAGCTCGAGGTTGGCAGGAATATCGCTCGCCAGCACCGGCAAGCCAAAGCTCAAGGCTTCCAACAACGCAATCGGCAATCCTTCGTGAGAGGAGGGCAGCACGAACGCGCCGGCGTGAGTGTAGAACTGTCCCAGGGCCGCCCCGCGTTGGAAGCCGGCTAAAACGACTCCAGGAGTCTGGGCCGCCAGGGCCTTCACAGCCTGCCCGTATTCGCCCGCGCCGGCGCCCACAATGACCAGCTTCCAACCCGGTGCCCGGGTCGAGGCAAATGCCTTGATCAGGTCCAGCTGACGCTTCTCGGCCACGATCCGGCTCACCTGCAGGAAATATTTGCCGCGCTGCAACCCGAGGCGGTCCAGCTCGCTCGTCTCTGACTGAGGCTTGACCGGAACAGCGCCGTTGGGAATCAGCACCGACTCGCGGTGGTACTGTTCCTCGATCAATCGGCTGATGACTTTGGAAATGGCGATCCGCGCGTTGGCGCAGCGCATCCCCAGGCTCTCGCCGGTGCGCAATACCCACTTCGCAAACGGGCCCCACTTGTCACGGTCGTAGTCGGGACCGTGGTTCGTGACAACCACCCGCAGTCCGAGGAAGCGGGCGATCGGAGTGACAATGGCCGGTCCGATTGCATGAATGTGCAGGACATCGGGCCGGACCACGGCCGCGTACAGCACACCCAGGACTGAATGAACCAATGTTTCATAGCCCGTGGACTTGGGTGACCAGATGCGCCGCAGGCGGATCGAGCCGAATGAGGTCCGGGTGGGCGGAACGAACGGAGTCCTGACGAGTACCTCCACGTCACAGTCCATATGAGACAACCGCTCATAAAGCTGCTCGGCATGGGTCTCAACCCCACCTTGTACGGAGGGGATTCCCCTGACACCCAAAACCATGACCCTGAGCGGACGCGTACTCACGTTGAAGCACTCACAGGCTCGCGACCTGCGACGGTGGCCGCCGGCACGCCGAGCTCTCTATACACCGACATCATTCTTTGGCGATACATGGCAACAGTGAAGTCCTCCGCCACCCAGCGCCGGCCCGCGGCGCCCATCTCCCCGAGCTGCGCCGCCGGGCGCGCCATGAAAGCTTCCAACACCCCGCGCAGCGCTTCGACCTGGCCGCTGGCGAAGGTGGCTCCCGTCTCATTCTCACGGATCATCTCAGGAATGCCGCCGATGCGCGCGCCAATCACAGGCTTACCCAGTGCGTAGGCTTCCAGCAGGCTGACAGGTGCGTTTTCATACCACTCCGAAGGTAACACTACTGCCCGACAGCTACCGATCACATCGTGTAGCTGTTGGCCGGTCAAGTGACCTAAGAAAGTGACATCTGCCTTCAATGATGCCGCCAACGCCTGCATCTCCTGCATTTCCGGTCCCGTTCCGGCAATCAGCAGCCGGGCGCGCGCCGCAGCAGCGGCGCGGATCAGCGTACTGACACCCTTCTGACGGATGACGCGCCCGAAGTACAGAAAGGCATCTCCCGTCTCATACTTGGGTGTGTAGCGTCCAACGTCCACAAAGTTCGGTACGTAACGGAACATTGAGGCCGGCATGCCCCATTCGGTGAATTTTTCGATGTAGAAGCGGCTGGGAACGATGAAGGCGTCCACGTTCCGCCGGTACGAGCCGAGGAGTTTGTGCAGCGCAGCTTCCATCATGACGACCAGGCTCATTGCCGCCGAACCGTTGATACAACGGTTGCGCACGACATTGTGGATCTTTCCGCCCTTGCAGCGCTCGCAGACACCGTCGGGCGCGAGCATGTTGTAGGCAGGGCAGGCGATCTTCAGGTCATGGAGTGTCAGTACGGTCGGAATCCCGCGTCCCTTCAACAAGCCGAGGACGGAGGGCGAGATGTGGTGATAGATGTTGTGTCCGTGCGCAATGTCCGGCTGCGCAACACGCAGCAGCTCTTCCAGCTTGCGGCGCGCCTCGAAGGAGTAGATCACCTTCGGGATACGTGACACTTTCTGCAGCAGCGAGTAATCGCCGTGCGCATCGAGGTCTTCTATGAAGTACTTCGCATACGGCGTTGGATGATTTTTGGGATGCTCCATCGAGAAGGGCACGATGTCCCAGCCGAGCTCTTCCAACATGCGGTTGTGGGCGAAGTAGATAGCCTCGGAGCCCCCGCGGTCGTAGTAGTAATTGTTGAGTGCAAGCAGCCGCGGCATGATCTATCTGTGTCTTTCCCGAGGAAGTGGCCGTCTTCTTACCTTATTATCTTCCGGCCGCCAGGCGGTATCTCTTGTTGGGAGAATAGCATATGAATCGTGCACTGAACGCCCGTCGCCCGGAGCATACGCTGTTGGTCCAACTTGGCGCCTGAACCGCCGATGAACGTGCTGGAGGACCTGCGGGCGCAGCGCGAAGGCCTGCTGGGAATCGGCTTCTGGGCCCTGCTGGTGTATCGCTTCGGCCACGCCCGATTCGCCGTCCGCAACAAGGTGCTGCGGGCTCCCTGGACACTCGTCTACATAATCCTCAACAAGTGGGCTGAGATCTTCTGCGGCATCGTCATCGGTGCCACGGCCACCATCGGCCGGCGCCTGTGTATAGAGCACCACGGCTGTATCGTCATCCATGGCAATTCGGTCATAGGCGATGACTGCCTGATCCGTCACGGTGTCACAATTGGTAACAGTGGCAGGGCCGATCCCTTCGGTGCGCCCACGATCGGCGATCGCGTGGAATTCGGGGCGGGCGCCAAGGTCTTGGGGCCCATTCGGATCGGCAATGACGTGATCATTGGCGCGAATGCCGTGGTAGTTAAGGATGTCCCTGATTTCGCGGTGGTCGGCGGCGTTCCGGCGCGAATCATCCGGATTCGCACTCCCGAGCTTCCACAGGCCTCTTGAGGCGGGTTCAGGCAGCCGCGGCGCATTCATCGATCAACTCCGTCAGCTTGCCAATGTTCCGTACCGAATGCGTCGTTTGAGCGTACGCGCGTGCGCGCCCCGCGTAATCGGCGCGCGCTGCCGGATCCGTCAGCAAGTGCCGTACCGCCTTCGCCAGGCCTTCTTCGGTCCCGGCATGGATGCCCACTCTCTGGGAGTCCAGAACTTGATCTGGGTTAACACTCAGGCTCACGACCACTGCCTCGCGCAGCCAGGCCTGCACAAACGTGTTGGGAAACCCTTCATGGACGCTCGTGTTCACGAAAACACTGGCGCGCGCAAGGAACTGGTTCACATCTGCAGTACTTCGGTGCCCCAGGAACTCGAGATTCGGGGTATCCCGGATACTGCGCATGAGCTCCCGGGCCCAACCCGAGTCCGCGGGCGGCGCTTCGCCCAACATGAGGAACCGCACGCCGGTCAGGTCCCGCAGGGCCTGCGCCAGGCGTACAAACACGTCCGGTCGCTTCCATAGCTTCAGATTTGCAATCCACACGACGGTCAGCGGCCCGGACTTGTCCGGCTGCTCGGGCGCATCGGGATGAAAGTTGGGTATCACGGCGTCAGCCTGGCGGCCGTAGTTCTCGGCCAGGAGCCGGCCCTGATCGTTGGTCTGTACCACGATGCGGTCCGTGCGCCGGATGCCGTACTCAACACTACATTTTTCAAATCGGCGTCGCAGCACGTTCCGGCCGGTGTCGAGCGATTCGCGGGTGACATCGGTGGTATGCGCTACATGCCAGATCATTCGTGTCAGGCGGTGGTGTTGGCGCGCATAAAACGCACAAATGCCGGTATACCCGCAGGCGACGCGCTGGTAGATCACGTGCGGTTTGAGTGAGCGGAGCGCCCGGTAGAGCGGAATGAAGTCGGTCACATACCCCAGCCGAGGAACCCGGTCGTCGTTGCCGATGCGAACGATCTGATAGCCGTCAGGTTGGATTTGCGGCGAGACGTGGTGGGTCAGGTACCAGACGTCGAAGCGATCCGCAGCATGCAACGCTGCCGTGAGCAGGCTGATCTGGAATTCGGCACCCCCACCATGTTGGAAGGGATTCACGATGCAGACGCGAGTCCTGCTCACGCCGACACGCTTTCGGCCAGCGCGCCGCCTTTGCCAGCGACCTGCAGCATGGCTCGCTCGACCGTTGTTGCAATCACACCGTAGGAGCGGTGCTCGATGACATACCTGCGGCCGCGCTCTCCCATGCTGCGAGCCAGTTCGGGGGCGCGCATCAATTTGACGATCGCATCGGCAAAGGCATCCTCATCCCAAGGCACGCAATAGCCGCAGCCGCTTTCATCGATGAGCAGCTTCTGGTCAGGGTGCGTGTTGGCAACAACGGCTTTGCCCATGGCCATGTACTCAACCAATTTGGTGGGTGAGGCCAGGTTGAAAATCGGTGTTGGAAAGATCGGCGATACGCAGACGTCCGCATCCTGGACGTATTCGAACGCGGCGGCCCGTGGGAGCTGCCCCGTGAACACGACCGAGTCGGCCACCCCGAGCTCCTGCGCCTCGCGTTTGAGGCTTTCCTCATCGCCGGGATGCTCACCCTTGCCGACGAGATACAACTTCATGTCCGGTATCTGGGGTAATACCCGAGCCAGCACCCGCAGGAGAAAATCGATCCGGCGCTCGCGACTGAGTGCGCCCAGGTACACGAAGGAGGGCTCGCCGACCGGAATGCGGCTGCGGGTACGGCCAACAGGCGCGGCCGCGCCCGTGTCCATCTTGATGCCCATGGGCACCGCGGTCATCTTGGAAAGCGCAATGCCGTGGGTGGCCACGTCCCGGCGCATCTCCTCGCTCTGGACAAACACGTGATCCGCCGCGGGCAGCAGGATTTTGTACAGCATCAGCTGAAATCCCCAACCGCGCAGCCGGTACAGCCAGGGGTAGGGGGCGAGCCCATCGCGGGCCTGCGTCAGATAAAACTCCGGAAACGGAAAGGACAGCCAGTAGACAAAGCGCTTGCCGAACAGCCGCGCGGCCAGCACCGCGAACACTCCGCCGATGAACTTGTCCTTCACCTCGATCGCATCGTAGCGATCGCCGCGCAACAGCCGGAAGACCCGCGCATCGTTGGCGATGGCGGCGGCATGCTTGGCCAGGCGGGACCACAAGGAGTGGCGGCTGTTGGTGGGGGCGACCCAGACCGTGCCGCCGCCCCACTGGGTCACATAGGCCCGCTCGCAGTCGGCTGCACTCTGCAGAATCCAATCAATCCGGTGACCGCGACCCGCGAGCTCCTCGCCGAATAATACGGACACATCCACCCGGGTCGGCGGAAAAGGGTCCGATGAAAGCACCAGGAGCCGAAACTTCGGGTGCGGGGGCCGCTCGATCATGTCTGACCGCTTTGGCTCCTCTGTCCGTATCCATAGCCATAACCATAGCCCTGGACGGACTCACTGGAGCGGTTGAGCACCAGGCCCACGATCGGGAAGTCGGCGAGCAGCTCGCCGGCCTTGAGGATGTCGGCTCGGGGCGTCTTGCCTTCGCAGGCCACCAGCACCAGCGAGTCGATCCGGGGCGCGACCACCAGGGTGTCATCCGGGCTCAGGACCGGCGGCAGGTCGACCAGGATCAGCGGATTGGTGGTGGTGCGGCGGATGAAATCCAGCAGCTCTTCGAGCTTCGCGGAGGCCAGCAGCTCGGCCGAGTTGTCGGTCGGCGTGACGTTGCCCGCGATCAGCAGGTTGTCGATGCCGATGGACATGAAGAGATCTTCGGGCGAGTCGACGCGGCCTTCGAAGAAGTCCCGCAGCTCGGTGGGGGGCGTGATGCCGAGCGTCCGGCAGACGCTGGGATTGCGCATGTCCAGATCCAACAGGATGACCGAGCTGTTCTTCTCGCGCGCCAGGCTCAGCGCCAGGTTGACCGCTGTCAGGGATTTGCCGTCCTGAGGGGCCGCGCTGGTCAGACCTACAGTCCGCCAGTTGTTGGTGCGGGTGCGATGCAGGATGCGCGTACGCAGCATGCCGTAAGCCGCAATCGTGCCGTGATCTTCGGGCAGTGAGGCGCTCAACAGCAGCCGGTTTTCGCGCGCGGTCTCGGGGTCGAAGGCGACGCGGTGCGGCTGGATCTGGGTCGCAGGTGCGACGGCGTTAGGAATCGTGTCATTCGCCCTGTCGGCAGGGGCACGATCCGCGGCACGGCGCGAGTAATCGTGTTGCACGCCGCCAGGAGGATTCAGAGGCTCGGGCCGGTGCCCACGCAGAGCCTTGGTTTTCTCGAGTGCTGCTTCGATGATGGTCATAGTTGAATCCGGGGCGCGAAAGTGTGTTGAAACTGTTCGATCAACTTACGGCGCGAATGACGACGAGACTGACGAAGGATATCGCCACACAGTAGGCGGCGGTCCAGGACACGACCCGCAGTCGCCGCATCCGCCGATCGCGCGCGTTATCGATCAGCGGAATGGCCGCCAGTACCGGGGCATTCCCGAGCACGGGCAGGTCGCCAGTGTCGCGCACATTTGTGTCGCTTGCCTCAGCAATTGCCACTGCAATGCCGGAGAACAGGCCGCCCAGTACGACCCCCAGCAGAATCAGGCCTATCCGGTTCGGATAGACCGGCAGCTTCGGGTGTGAGGGCGAGCGCAACAGCGTAAAGCGCTCGCCGCCCTGTACGCTCTCGAAGTTCTGGGCAATCTGGGCGTTCTGCAGCTTGTCCTGGATGCCCTGATAGGTGGTCTGCAGGGAAGTGCGCCGCCGCATGATTTCCGAGTACTCGCGCTCGACCCCCGGAGTCTTGCGGAGGAAGGCTTCGTACTGTGCAGCTTCCGCTGTCTTCCGGGCGACTTGAGCTTTATAACCTGCAAGCTCCTTGCGGACCGAAATCAGCTGGCTGGCTGTGGTCTGGTACAGAGGATTGTTGGCGTTCTTCACGATGCCGCCTTCCCCGGTCGCCTGCTGGTCTGCCGTGAGCTGCCGCAGCGCTTCCTTCAGGCGCTTCACCTCGGGATGATCCGGCGTGTACCGCTGTACAGCGGCTGCATATTCCTGTTTGACGGTCGCGAGGTCGGTCAGATCGCCCGCCTTGGTGATCATGCTCGGGCTGGTCTGGCTCAGCTGCACCGCCAGCAGGTTTTCCTTTTCCTCGGATTGCAGGATCTGCTGCTGCAGGTTCTCGAGCTCGTGCTGCACGCGGTCGAGGGAGGCCTCGTTGCGCTGGATGTACTCGGGCAGGGCATCGCCGTGCTGGCTCTTGAAGACCTTGATCTCTTCGTCAATGGCCTGCATCTGCTTGCTCACGTCCTGAGCCTGGGCCGTGAGGAACTTGGCCGCCTGTGCAGCTGCCTGCTCACGGGTCTTCTGGTTGTAATCCACGAACAGCTTCGCCAGCCGGCCGGCCACTTCCTGGGCGCGGTCCTTGTCCGGGTTACGGTAGTGCAGCGAAAACGCATTCGAATCCAGCATCGGCTTCAGGGTGACCGGATCGACGCGCTCCAGGCTCGTGTCCTCCAGGATCTGCGACACCTTCTCGTGCGGACTCATGCCGGTGCCCGGGTACGGATCGAATTCCTTGATCAGGTCCTTGAGGATCTCGCTGGTCATGACCCGGCCCTGCACGATCTCGATCTGATCGTTGGCGCCGCTCATGACGGTGCTCGACACCACCTTCTGGTCGACCGTGGAGGCCTCCATCAGGATCGTCGCCGTCGACTGATACAACGGCGTCAGTGCGAATGACAGGTAGACCGCCAGCAGTATGAACAGCGGCAGAATGATCGCTATGTACCGGGCCCGGCGCCGCAGGATGGGGACGTAGCCCGTAAGTCCGCCGGCTGCCGGTGTTGCTGTGGTGTTCATTGTGTGTCCTGGATCAACGCTGTCGTTCGAGCCCGCGATAGCCGAAGCTCACCTGGATGACATTGGCGTCGGCGGAAGCGGGGTCAAACCTGTATTTCTGGTAAACGTACGTGTAGGAAGCGGCGACAAACATCCGTTGCGTCAACATGTACTGCGCGCGCAGGTTGCCCGTGGCGTAGTTGCGATAGTTGGGGTCCGCCGCGGCGGCCACGCTGCGATCACGAAAAACGCGCACGGCGCCCGTGAAATGCAAGCGCGGCGTGAAATCATGGTCGTATTGGGCACGAGCCTGGTCGATCTGCGACAGGCCGCCCAGGCTGCTCGGATAGATGGAGCGGCCGAGGTAGAAGCTGTACTTGGTCAGCTGGCCCGCATCGTACACCGTGGTCGCTATCACCGACCATGGATGGGACTTCAGGTCCAGGTTGCCGGAGTCCTTGGTCTGCTGGAAGTTGGTCTGCAGGACCTCGCCCGACAGGTTGGAATGCAACAGTTCCGACCAGTTGTACGTCACATTGCCGGTGACGCCGCCGGAGTTGGAGTGGGCATCCCCGAAGCGCGCGTTGTAGTGATTGCCGAGCACGCCGACCTGGAAGCTGGTGCGCAGGTCGATGGTCTTCGAGTAGAAGGCTTTGGCCTGGTAGAAGTCGAAGCCGATGTGGCCGGAGTCTTCCCGGCTGTAGCCCATGAACTGGTATTCGCCGGCCAGGCCGATGCCGGACAGCGGCGTCAGCGAATGCGTGTATTGCGGATCTACGACCAGGTAATCGCGCGTGACGCCGACGGCGGGTTGGCCCGTCCCCGCCGGGTTATTGCCCGTACCGGGATTGACGGTGTTCGTGTCCGCGGCTCCGGGCTGCTCGGCGTTGACGTCGTCGCGATGATCGAACGTCCCGTACCACGTTATGTGATCGCGTTCCCAGCTGTAACGGCCGTTGCCGTTCAGGAAGGCCTCCAGGCGATTGCGATACGAGGCGCTCGGGTAGTAGTTGTAAACTACGCGCGGCTGCAACGTCGTTTCGGTCGTCGGCGTCGCGATTCCAACGGTTGTCGCGGCGTCCGCGTAGTAACCTTCGGCGCCCCGCTTTTCCGAGTCGATCGGGGACAGGTCGAGGTTCGTGTTGTATTGAGTCGCGAGCTGCAGGATCGGCTGGTAATAGATTTGAGCCGCGCCTGCAGGGGCAACCGCGCACAGGCTCGCTACGGCGGCGGCTACTGTCAGGCCGGCGCCGGTTGCATTACGGGACAACAACGACATCCCCGCTCTCCAGCTGTACGTTCTGCTCGAGGTTCTTGCCGGAGCTCACCTGGCTGTAGCGGAAGTTCATCGTCTTCTGGCCGCTCGCGGTGTTACGGATGACGATGATGCTGTCCAACTTCGCGTAGGCGTTACCGCCGCCCGCGACGCTCAGTGCCTGCAGCACGTTCAGGGCGGGGTTCATGATTATGGCGCCGGGCTTGGACACCTGGCCGATCACGTAGGCGACGTTGCCCTTGGCTTCGACAATCGAGCAGGTGACAACAGGCTCGGACACGTACTTGCGCAGCTTCGTTTCCATTTCAACACGAACCTGCTCCGGGGTCTTGCCGCCGGCCGTAATGATGCCGATCAGGGGGAACGAAAACTTGCCATCCGGTGTAACGGTGACAGTAATGGGTGGCATTTTGGGATCGTCATACACGCCCACCAGCAAGGTGTCGCCGGCGTGGATTTTATAATCGGTCTGAGTGGCCACCAGGGCCGGTCCCGTAGGCGCATCCGCCGCCACGGCGCTAACCGTTGCTCCCAAGCCTAAAAACACCGACGACAGCGCCACAATCACGGCACTCACACGCTCACGCATATTCATCCCCCACCTTCCCATTGAACAATAAAGCGCCATATTACCAAGAGATTTCCATGCCCGGGGGCCGGCGCCGGCTCACCGTGCGCGTAGTGCCATGCAGGCTTCGTGCCTATCTATAGCCGGGGGACGGGCTCATTCCATCCCTTTGCATATTATTGGGCCCGCTGCGCGTGCCGTTTATGTTCCGCTCCCAGCCCGTCTATCACACCCAAACGCCCGGTTGAAAGCAAGGCTGATTTGACAAGAGTCCGAAGCAAATGGTGCTGTGGTCATGCAACATCACGCGCGTTGCGCCGCATTGCCAACAACGCGTCAACATTCAGTCTTTATTCAGGTTGCGAACTGACACGATGGCAATGTCGCGCTCCTTGGAGGTCCACTCCAACGTCCAGTCCCCGGGTGGCAGTGTGGCCAGTATGGGCTGCATGCGCGAGGGTTCCAGGACCATCCAGACACGCCGGCCGGTCGTCAGTTTCGCCTGCAGCGCTGCATAGGAGTGGATCATGGGCAGATTGCTCCAGCGCTGCGTCGTGCCCCGGCTGCAGGCCCACGATTCGAAGCGGGGATCCGAGTCCGCTACAAAGTAGTAATCGCTTTTCGGGTAGTAAAAGTCGACACCGGGAAAGGCGATGATGACCAGGTCCTGCCCCGGCACTGTATGCGCCTGCAACCACGTCGCCGCAGCGCGGCCGTCGCTGCGTGGATGATAATGTCCGGACAGCCGGGAACCCATGCCGATGCGGAAGTTGATCGCTTCGCTGTCGATGTTCCACAGGTGCAGGGGACGAAAGTCTTCGCTCAACACGAACGCCAGCAGGCAAACCAGCACGGCGGCCGTCGCGCCCAGCGGGGACTCACCCAGCATGCGGCGCATGAAGCGCCCGATCGTCATGATCGAGAACACAATGGCGAGCGGATACAGGAAGAACACGTAGCGTGTTTCCTGGCGCGGTGGGTTCGAGGCGGCTGCTGCAAGAAACAACACGACAAACAGCGCGAGCAGGATGCGCTCGGCCGGCGAGGTGTCACGGTAGCGTAGAACACCCCGCAGGATGTTGGCGGCCACCAGAATGAACAGTCCCAGGGAGAGCAGCGGTACCGTGCGCGCCCACGGCATTGCAACTTGGCGCACGGTGTCTGGAAAACGTACAAACTCGTAGCCAAGCAGGAAGAGGGTGTGCAGGGACGAAAGGCCCGGTGTGTGCCAGTCGGTGACGACAACACCATAGACGGTCCAGAACACCGCGCACGCGAGGATCGCGACATAGAGCGGGCGGGCGTTGGCAAGTGAGATCGATTCCGTGCTGACGATCCCCAACAACACCAGGATGATCAGAACACCGACCGCCAACTCGAACTGCTGCAACGCCGCACAACCGAGGACGAGAAGTATCCCGAGCAGTGCCAATGGCTGCGCCTTGGGTTGCAGTCGAGCGCGCAGCTGCTGAACGCCGCCCCACAGTACGATGGCCAGCGGAATCATGAACGCAGCCGCCCACGCCATGTGCGCTCTGAGGGTTTTGAATGGCGGGATGGCGGCATCCAGCCGACTCTGGGAAGGGGTATCCGGTGGCTCTACATAGTCAGGAGGCATGTCGCTGTCGGACGTGCGCAGGTCCGCCATCGTCAGGTAGTACGCCGGGATCAACAGCAGGGAACAGCCGACGAGATACAACACATCGCGGCCCGTCAGGCGGCCGTCTGGGTGACGGATGAACGGGGGCATGAGATTCGTCAGAACCAGGAAGATGCCGCCTTCCCAGACCGCGAAGCCCATGACCGAGAGGATCAACATCGGGACTACCGCGCGACGGCGGCCGTCGATGACGTACTGCAGGAAGAAAACGACGTACCAGAGAAACAGACACTGGAAGGGCGCGTACATCCGGCCGAACCGGCCGATCTCGACCTCCCAAACCGAAAGCGCAAGCACGGCCACGGCCACCAGCCCCACGTCCCGTCCGCCGATGCGCCGTCCGATCTGATACGCCGCAGGGAGGGCGGCGACGGTTGCGACCGCAGCAATCAGCCTGGGCGCAAGCTCGGCTGACAGGCCCGCGAGCTGCAGCACAGCACTGACGTACTGGAGCAGAAGGCCACGGACGTAGTAGCCGCCACAGGCGAACTTCGGAATGCCGTAGTGCAGCAGGTTCTGCACTGACTGGGCGAAGTAGTACTCATCAATGGCGAGCGGCCATTTGCCCAGGTGCCAGAAGCGGGCCCACACGCCCACCATGACGCAAAGTATCGTGAGCAGCCCAAGTGGACCGAGCCACGCAGAGCGTGACCCTGAAGTACTGTCGGAGGTCACGTAGGTGGATTACAGAGCGGCCGTCTTCTCGGCGCGCGCCTCCCGTGTTTTCCGGGGCAGCTCCGCGCGCGGATACTGAATGATCTCCGCGCCCTGGTAGTCCTTTATGTGTCGCGCGTGCGTGAAAATGATGAGCTCGGCCAACAGTCCCAGGGCGAACAGCTGCAAACCCAACACCACGACGAGGGCGGACAGCAGCAGCGCCGGGCGATCCGACAGCTGGGTGTTGAATACCAGGCGCTCGACGACCAGCCACGTGACGAGCAGCGCGCCGAGACCGAACATGCTGGCGCCCAACATGCCGAAGAAGCGCAACGGCTTCTTGGTGAAGCGGACCAGGAAGAACACGGTGAACACATCGAGCACGAAATGGGCGTATTCGCGCGGCTTGTACATGCCCTTGAAGGCATCGCGCTCGGACTGGCGCATTTCGACTTCGATGACACTGAAGCCCTGGCGATTGGCCAACACGGGCAGCAGGCGATGTTGATCGCCATACAGTGACAGTTCCTGCAGCACGGCGCGCTTCATGGCGCGGGCGCCGCAGCCGAGGTCATGCAGACGCATGCCCGTGAAGCGGCTGACCATGCCGTGAAACACTGAGCGGCGCAGGCGCTCCAGGCCGCCGCCCTTGCGCGGCCAACGCCAGCCCTGCGCGAGATCCTTCGTCTCGAGGGGCGCGATCAGCTTGGGAATGTCTTCCGCAACGATCTGATGATAGGCCGGCAGAGTCATGATGATCTCGCCGCCGGCACGCTCGAACCCGGCCATGATGGCGGTCGATTCGCCGAAGCTGCGATTCAACACGACCATCTGGACGTTCGGCTGGCCCATCCCGGGCTGTCCCTCATCGATCAGCGCGCCCACTTCGGCCATGGCGTCCCGGTGCGGGCCGTCCATGACAAACACAAACTCGTACGGCATCCCCACGGCTTCCAG
>Ga0268266_10002251_pt1 | contig 21027 bp, 12 predicted proteins | sample KBSS13metaG_FD_190356 | JGI IMG/M metagenome (GOLD analysis project Ga0268266, IMG submission 190356) | Switchgrass rhizosphere microbial communities from Kellogg Biological Station, Michigan, USA - KBS S1-3 metaG (SPAdes) (version 2) | ecosystem: Host-associated > Plants > Roots > Rhizosphere... | reverse complement strand
GCTCACGCAGCTCGTCAGTCCGGCGTAAGCGCTCCGCCCGAAAGTTGATACTGCGGAGTCGGCGCCGGCTCCAGGTAGGCAGCGAGCCGCAGCCTGAAGCCGGCCTCGGCATCCACAACGGTCATCACTTCCTCGGCGGAGACTTCCAGGTCGGCCGCCGAGATCGGGCTCGCGAGCCGGTACTTGATGGCGATGGCCCGGCGCATGTTCGTCCACCATTGCTCATTCGCGTGCCATTGCGTATCGAGGTTGCACACGTAATCCAACAGTCCGAATCCCAGCCGCACCGCTTTCTCGAGCGGCGTCATGTCCCCCTCGCCGATGAACTGCCGCTCGTCGATATCGTACTGAAGTTGAGCCATCGCCCACTGTCGCATGCAGGTCGTGACGCTTGCGATGCATGCGAACGCGACATTCACGTAGGTGCGCGCGGCAGTACCGTCGTAGACGTAGTTGCCCTCCGCATCGGGATTTTCCATACTCTCCTGCAGCGGTGCGAAGCTGGTGTTGAGATCGCCACTGAGCACTTCGAACACGGCGCCGAGGTCGATGGGTTCCTGTTGAGAGTCTGTTGAGTGCATGTCGAACCGCCAAGCTGGGACGGTGCCGTGACGCATCGCCGCAAGGTTAAATTGAAGTCGGACTCGATAGTACCAGCAGTGAGACTTTCGGCTTGGAAGCTGTTAGCGTTGTCGTGAGCGGCAGACGTGCCTATTGTCGAGTTCCCGCTACCCCATTAAGAACTGCGTCGCGGAAGGCGCGTGGAAAAATGTGAGAAAATTGTCGTGTCTGGCAGTCACCCGACGATGTGAGTTAACGCGATTAGGGAGCGGAAAAAGACCATGGACAACCCGTTCGAGGACGAGACTGGACAGTTTCTCGTACTCGTGAATGGCGAAGGCCAATTCAGTCTGTGGCCCGCTTTCCGTTCCGTGCCCCCTGGGTGGGAGTTGACCGGGCAAACTGGGGCGCGGCAGGTGTGTCTCGACTGGATCGAGGCTCATTGGACGGATATGCGACCCAGGTCGCTCATCGCTACCCGCTCCGCGAATTAATAACAGCGGCACATCGGCTCATACAGCCGTGAGCGCCGAGTCTGATGGTCATGAAAAAAGCGCTGAATCGGCAGCAGTTCTCTCCCGGCCAGACAGAAGTCTGGCGCGCGCAACGACTCCACGGCGCTGGCAATATCGGATGTTATGTAGAAATTCCCCGGTTTGTATCGCAAAGCGCTTTACAGGGCTCAGTTGTCCGAGCGCTGCGCGAAGCGGACATTCACCCGCCTGTGTCAGATGTGCACATCCCGATCGTGGATCTGCGCAACCGCGAGGATCCGCACGCTGCCGCGTTGGCGTGGATGCGCGAGGAATTGCAGCGGCCGTTTGATCTGTCGACAGGCTCACAGTTCAGTTTCGCACTCCTCGAGATCGCGTCCGATCGTTCCATCTGGTTTGCCGCGTTCCAGCCTCTCGTCGCCGATCTGTCCCGGATTTCCGCGTTCCAGCGGCGTACGGCCGAGTTGTGTGGCGCTGCGATTGCGAGCACAACCCCATCGCAGCGGTTGGACGCTGAGACCCGGAGTCGAATTCTGCGGCAGTGGGCCGGCCGACCCTCCAGTGCCCGTCCGCAGACTCTGGTGGAGTTGTTTGAGGCGCAGGCGGATGCGGCCCCCGATGCAGTGGCCCTCGTGAGTGGTACAGTTTCACTCACATATGGCCAATTGGAGGCGCGCGCGAACGCAGTAGCGCAGCGCTTGATTGACCTCGCAGTTGCTCCCGAGCGGGTGGTGGGCCTGTTGGCCGACCGGTCGCTGGAGATGATGGTCGGGCTGCTGGGTATTTTGAAGGCGGGAGGCACTTACCTGCCGCTGGATCCCGCGTACCCCCGCGAGCGGCTGCGTCTGATGCTGGCAGACGCGCAGCCGATGTTGCTGTTGGCCAGCGCCGCCGCACCTGCCCTTGATGTGGGACAAAAGGTCCCACTAATGACAGTCGGTTTGGATGCTTCTGCCTCGAGTCCGCGACCCCGGCGCCGCGCCCAGCCGCAGCACCCGGCGTTTGTCATATACACCTCCGGCTCGACAGGTACCCCAAAGGGTGTGGTTGTCACTCACGGAGGTCTGAGTGCTTTGGCGGCTGCACAGGTGGAGCGGCTGAAGGTCACGCGCCAGTCGCGCGTACTGCAGATCTCGACGTTGAACTTCGATGCCTCGGCGTGGGAAACGTTGATGGCGCTGTCCAGTGGCGCGGCGCTGGTGCTGACGCCCGCGGAAGCAACGAGCGGCGCTGCGCTGCGCAAACTGCTCATCGAACACCGCGTGAGCCATGCAACACTGGCTCCAGCGGTGTTGGCCACACTGAAGAAAACCGAAGAATTCAAACTCGAGACGCTGGTCGTCGCGGGAGAGGCTTGCTCTCCGGCACTGGTGGCTGAGTGGAGCGGCGGTCTGCGTTTTATTAACGCCTACGGCCCCACCGAGACTACGGTGTGCGCAACGATGAGCGAGCCGTTGCAAGGCGACGGAGTCGTCCCCATCGGTACACCGATTGCCGGGACGCACGTGTATGTGTTGGATTCGGACCTCGAGCCGGTACCGGTGGGCGTCCCCGGCGAGTTGTACATCAGCGGTGTCGGCCTGGCGCGCGGCTATCTGAAGCAACCGGGTCTCACGGCGGCGCGTTTTGTCGCCGATCCGTATGGGGCACCCGGCACCCGGATGTATCGCAGCGGCGATCTGGTGCGCTGGCGCGAAGATGGCTCGCTCGAATATCTGCGCCGCATCGACCAACAGGTGAAGGTTCGCGGCCATCGCATCGAGTTGGGCGAAATCGAGGCAGCGCTGACTGCACTGCCTGGCATCGTACAGGCGGCCGTGGCTGTCAACACGGAGGCGGGAGCGGCCTCGCTGATCGCGTTCATTGTTGCGAAGTCGGGTGTCGATGTATCTGAGCTGCGGCGCTCACTGGCCAATCGCCTCCCGCAATACATGGTTCCGTCGCTGTATGTCGCTTTGCCCGAGTTGCCCCTGACCCCCAGTGGCAAAATCGACCGCAAGGCGCTGGCAGCGATCGACAGCAGCGCGGCAGTGCGCTCTGCCTATGAAGCACCCGTGGGTGCTGTTGAGATCGCGCTGGCCGCGATGTGGATCCGGCTGCTGCGGGTGGAGCGCGTCGGCCGCCACGATAACTTCTTCGAGTTGGGTGGCAACTCACTGCTGCTGGTGCAGCTCATTGATCAGTTGGCACAGCGCGGCTGGCGTATCGGGCCGCACGCGTTGTTCGATCATCCGACTGTCGCCGAACTGGCTGCCGCAATCGAGACACTTGCTCCCGAGAGCCGAACGGACGACCCGTTGATCTCGTTGCGCCCCGAGCAGTTGGCTCTGATCGCGCAGCGCACAGAAGGCGGCGCCGCGAATATCCAGGACATCTATCCGCTCGTGCCTCTGCAGGAAGGCATGTTGGTGCACCACCGGACGGACGAGCGGGACGCCTATATCCTCCGTGTGCTGTTATCTTTCGATGATCGACAGCGCGTCGAGCGATTTGTCAGTGCTCTGCAGTTCACGATCAACCGGCACGACGCGCTGCGTACCGCCATACAGTGGGAGGGTTTGTCCCAGCCCGTGCAGGTGGTTGTGCGCTCGGCTCAGCTCCCGATCATCCGGCTCGACGCAGCACCCGAATCCGAGCAGTTCTGGGCACTCGGCGTGTCAGCCATCGATGTGCGCCAGGCACCGATGATGCGAGTCCATGTCGCGCCGGCGGCCGACGGGGGCTGTCTGCTGCTGTTGCAATGTCATCACCTCGTGCTCGACCACACCAGCCTCGAGCTGTTGATTGCCGAGGTGGGCGAACACATGGCCGGCCGTGGCGCCGCCTTGCCGGCACCCGTGCCGTTTCGAAATCTTGTTGCGCAGGCCTGCCGGCCGGACGTGGATTCGGCACGGTTCTTCCGGCGGATGCTCCAGTCCATTGACGGGCCGACGGCTCCCTTCGGCATTCTGGATGTACGCAGGAACGGTTCGGCGATCGAGGAAGGCCGGCTCGCGTTACCGGCCGAGCTGACGCAACGAGTGCGGGCGCAGACCCGCCGCCTTGGAGTTGCGACCTCGAGCTTGTTTCACCTGGCTTGGGCCCTGTTCCTGGCCCGCACCACTGCACGCTCTGACGTTGTCTTCGGCACAGTTCTCTCCGGACGGATGCAGGGCGGACGGGACTCGCATCGCGCCTTCGGCCTTCACATCAACACGTTGCCCCTGTGTTTGTCGGTCGCCGGCCGGAGCGCTGTAACAGCCCTGCGTGAGACGCATGCGCATCTGAGTGAATTGCTGCTGCACGAGCACGCCTCACTGGCCGAGGTCCAGGCCCTGAGTGCTGTGCCGTCCGGTGTGCCGCTGTTTTCAACGCTTTTCAACTTTCGCCACGATCCGAAGCAGATTTCGGCCTCGGGTCAGGTCGAATTGCTACCGGGCGTACAGTTGCTGCGTGGCGAGGAACGCACGAACTACCCACTCGGCCTGTCAGTAGATGATCTCGGCACGGGATTCAACCTGACGGCACAGGCGGTCGCTCAGATCGGCGCCCAACGAACCTGTCAGTTCGTATTGGCGGCCGTGGAAAGTCTGACGCGGGCGCTGGAAGAGGGCGCCGACACGGATGTGCGCCTGCTGCATGTGCTTCCTGCCTGTGAGGTCGACACCGTTCGCGAGTGGTCGGGAAGCCTCACTGCGGCGCCCGCCCCTCGAACCTTCATCGAGATGTTTGAGTCGCGAGTGAGCCAGTCGCCCGACGCCGTGGCGTTGGTGGCAGGGACGCATACCCTCAGCTACCGCACACTGGATGAGCGGGCGAACGCAGTGGCGCGGCAACTCATCCAGCACGGGGTCGGTGTCGAGCGCGTGGTGGGAATCTGGGCCGATCGTTCGCTGCAGATGTTGATTGGCGTGCTGGGAATCCTCAAGGCAGGCGCTGCATACCTGCCGCTCGATCCGGCATATCCGGCCGAGCGCTTGCGGCTCATGTTGCAAGATGCGCGGCCCATGCTCCTGTTGGGGCGCGCCCCGGAGTTGGGATTGGGTACGGAGATTCCGCGGTTGACGGTCGACGCGGAGCGCGGTTCGACTGCTTGCCCGCGCCAATCCGTTCGAGCCAATCATCCGGCGTATGTGATTTACACCTCCGGTTCTACGGGAACTCCCAAAGGTGTCGTAGTCACGCACGCCGGTTTGAGCGCCCTGGCAACCGCTCAAGTGGAGCGACAGAAGGTCACCAGCCGCTCTCGCGTCCTGCAGTTCGCCACTTTGAGTTTTGATGGCGCGGTGTATGAGTTGCTGGCTCTTACCACCGGTGCCACCCTGGTTCTGACTCCAGAAGGCGCGACGAGCGGCGAGCAATTGCGACAGCTGCTCGTCGAGCAGCGCATCACTCATGCGGTGTTGCCCCCGGCGGTGTTGACTACGCTGAAGAAAACGGACGATCTCGCAGTCGAGAGTCTGATTGTCTCCGGTGAGGCCTGTCCGCCTGTGTTGATCGGCGAGTGGGGCTCTGAGCTGCGTTTGATCAACGGCTACGGCCCGACCGAAAACACCGTCTGCGCGACCATGAGCGAGCCGCTTTCCGGTGAGGTTACGGCGCCGATCGGTACTCCCATCGCTGGAACCCGCGTGTACGTGTTGGACGCGGCGCTGGAGCCCGTCCCTGTAGGTGTCGCCGGTGAGTTATATATCAGCGGCATCGGTCTCGCGCGCGGCTACCTGAACCGCCCCGGATTGACGGCCTCGCGTTTTGTCGCGAACCCCTTTGACGAGCCCGGCAGTCGGATGTATCGCAGCGGTGATCTGGTCCGTTGGCGTTCAGACGGGGCGCTCGAGTATGTCGGCCGCGTCGACCAACAGGTCAAGGTCCGTGGGCATCGTATCGAGTTGGGAGAGATCGAGTCGGTGCTGGGCGCGCTGCCCGGCATCGAGCAAGTGGCTGTTTCCGTGCACGACGACCCGAGCACCGGCAAGTCGCTCGTTGCCTATGTGGTCACGCAATCGACGTTGGATGTGGCAGAGCTCAGACGCTCGCTGACGGGACGGTTGCCGCAGTATCTGATCCCGTCACTGTATGTGCGGCTCGATCAGCTGCCTCTCACGCCGAACGGCAAACTCGATCGCCGCGCCTTGCCGGCTCCCGAAGGAGCAGGGCTGCAGGATGCGAATTACGAGCCTCCGCAGACCGCGACACAGATGCGCCTTGCAGCCATCTGGTCCGACGTGCTCAGACTGGAGCGAGTAGGCAAGCGCGACGACTTCTTTGCGTCCGGCGGCCATTCGCTGCTGGCGTTGCAGGTGGTTGCGCGCGTGCGCGATGTATTCCACCTCGAGCTGCCTTTGAAGGCCCTGTTCGACGCTCCGACCCTCGAGACACTGTCCGCCGGGATCGATCAGATGCTGGCCGATGGCGCTGCGCAGAAGAGCGACGATGTGGTCGCGATGAACTGGGATGGACGTCCCGCGCCTCTGTCGTATTCGCAGGAGCGCATGTGGCTGATCCAGACAATCAATCCGTCCACCACGGCCTACAACATGGGTGCGGCGTTGTTGTTCCGGGGAACCGCAGATGTGGCCGCCTTCTCAGCAGCCTACGACGAGGTGTATCGCCGCCATGCGATCCTGCGATCGCGGGTTCGTCTGCAGGGCGATCGGCCTGAGGTGATTGTCGAGCCGTTCGTGGCCGGCACACTGGCCATAGACGATTTCAGTGCGCGCCCGGATGCACACTCCGCGGCCATCGAACTCGTCAACACGGACGTCCGCCGTACATTCGATCTGGGCGCTGAGTCGGTCGTGCGCGTGCGCCTGATCAAGGTCTCCGCCGACCTGCACGTATTCGGCCTCGTATTGCATCACATCGCCGGTGACCAGTGGTCCTTCGGTATTTTCGGCCATGAGCTGGCGATCGAATATAACCGCCGCGTATCGCGCGCCGCCCCGACACTGGAGCCGCTGGCTGTCAGCTACATGGATTACTCCCATTGGCAGCGCAGCAGCCTCTCGAACGCTCAACTCGATCGTCAGCTCGCTTTCTGGAAGCAGAAGCTGGCAAACCTGCCCACGGTCGATCTGCCGATCGACCTCGCGCGTCCGAAAGTCTGGACCATGAACGGCTCGTTCTATCAACGGAAGATTCCGCAGCAGCTGTTCGCGGACTTGCGCGCGTTGGCGCAGAGCGCCGGCAGCACTCTGTTCATGGCGCTGTTCGCGGGCTTCGCCACGCTGCTGCAGCGGATTTCGGGCCAGACCGACCTGCCGATCGGCGTGCCGGTGGCCAATCGCACTCACAGCCGGGTCGAGAGTCTCATCGGCACCTTCGTGAATACGGTGGTACTGCGGGCGGACCTGCAGGGCGATCCGTCATTCAGCGAGTTGCTGGGCCGCGTGCGGGCCACGGCCCTCGATGCTTTTGCCAACCAGGACGTGTCATTCGACCGGCTCGTCCAGGAGATCGGGCAACGCGGCGATCGCAGTCGCGCACCCCTGGCGCAGGTTCTATTCAACGTGCCGAATGCGCCGATGCGCGACATCGAGCTCGTGGGACTCACCTGGGAACCGGTGATTCTCGACCGCGGCGGCGCTCAATTCGAGCTGGGCTTCGGTATCGATACGGAAGTCACCCAGACGGTGAATGTCGAATACAACACCGATCTGTTCGAGCCGGCCACCATCGAGCGACTGGTCGGTCAGTACTTCACGATCCTCGCAGCCGCGGCCGCTGCGCCCGCCACCCGGATCAGTCGGCTGCCGACGCTGCCGGCCGAACAATGGACCCGCCTGCAGGCATGGAATGCAACGTCGGTTTCGTGGCCTGCACAGCCATTCCCCCGCTTGTTTGAAGCCCAGGTCGCCCGCACGCCGGACAACCTGGCGGTCACTTTCGAAGGGCAGTCGCTGACATACGAGGAGTTGAACGCCAGAGCCAATGCGTTGGCGCAGACTCTGCTGGCTGCTGGAACAGTCGGCGTCTGTATGAAGCGCTCGCTGCAGTTGCTCGTCAGCCTGTTGGCCGTGCAGAAGTCAGGTGCGACCTATGTGCCCCTCGATCCGGAATTCCCGGTCGAGCGGCTCGCCTACATGTTGTCCGACAGCGGCGCGAGGGTTCTCCTTACGGCCGGTCAATTGCCGTCCGGCCTGGAAGTGCCGGATGGAATTGCAGTGATCGACGTTGGTGTCGGCTCCGGGAACACGCGCGCGGAAAACCTGCCGACTGCCCCGGGCCCTCAGCAGGCGGCTTATATTCTGTATACGTCCGGTTCGACGGGACGCCCCAAGGGTGTCGTCGTCCCGCACGGCGCGTTGGCGAATTTCCTCAACTCCATGCGCGAGCGCCCCGGGCTGTCACAGTCCGATGTTCTGGCGGCTGTCACCACGGTGTCGTTCGACATTGCCGGCCTGGAGTTGTACCTGCCGTTGATTGTGGGCGCCCGCATTGAGCTGGTGTCGAAGCAAGTGGCCACCGACGGGGCCGACTTGTCCCAGTTACTGGATGCCAGTGGCGCCACGCTCCTGCAGGCAACTCCCGCAACCTTCCGCATGCTGATCGAGGCAGGCTGGAAAGGTAATCAGAGCTGCCGCGCCCTGTGTGGCGGTGAGGCCGTCTCTCGCAGTCTCGCCGACAACATCCTAGAGCGCGTCAGCGAGTTGTGGAATATGTACGGCCCGACGGAAACGACCATCTGGTCGACCGTCGACAAAGTCGAGCGCGATGCTGCACCCATCAGCATTGGCCGGCCGATTGCCAACACCCAGATACATATTCTGGACGCGGCCGGTGAGGTTGCGCCGATCGGAGTGACCGGTGAGATTTGCATAGGTGGCGCCGGTGTTGCTACCGGCTATCACAAACGTCCAGGACTGACTGCCGAGCGCTTCGCGCCCGATCCTTACTCCGGCGCGCCCGGAACGCGACTGTACCGAACAGGTGATCTGGGTCGTTGGGGCGCCGACGGCAAGCTCTATCACCTGGGACGCTCGGATCACCAGGTCAAGATCCGAGGATTCCGCATCGAGTTGGGAGAGATCGAGAAAGCGTTGGCGGCGCATACAGCGATTGCGCACGCTGTTGCAACGGTGCGCGAAGCCGGTCCCGAGGATCCGCGTTTGGTTGCGTACGTGACTTGTCACGAAGGCGAAGATGTTACCATTACTGATCTGAAGCGTTTCGTGCGCAACCAACTGCCCGACTACATGATCCCGTCCATTATTGTGACGCTGGTATCGATGCCTCTGACTCCTAACGGCAAGGTCGATCGCGCAGCGTTGCCGGATCCCTTTGCCGGACAAGTCGTCGAAACAGTCGCGGATGAGTTGCCGGCTACGGCAATGGAGCGCATCGTTGCAGATGCCTGGAAGAGCGTTCTCAAGATCGACCGGGTCCGGACAGTCGACAATTTCTTCGAGCTCGGGGGTTATTCGCTGTTGTCGCTGCGCGTAGCGAAGATCATCGAGAAACAGACGGGTCTCGAGCTGGACCCGCGAACCTTGTTCTTCCATAACCTCCGTGATGTTGCGCGGATTCTCGACCCCGAGGGCACGAGCGCGCAATGAATCCATTGTTCATCGGCACGGCCACACGCAGGCTGTTCGGACTTTACGAGCCTGCGGCTGCATCACGGGGCAAGCCTCGTGCGGCGGTGCTTTGTTATCCGTGGGGCATGGAATACATCTACGCCCACCGCACCATGAGGCAGTTGGCCTCCCGCTTGTCGGCAGCAGGTTTTCACACGTTGCGATTCGACTATTTCGGTACCGGCGATTCCTCAGGGGAAGCGGATCAGGCCGACCTCGTTGGATCCAACTCCGATGTCGAAGCCGCAATGGAGGCGTTGCGCGACATCGCGGGGGCTTCCAAGGTTGTGTTGATCGGACTGCGTATCGGCGCGAATATCGCTGTCAGCGTGGCGGCAAAGCACCAGTCGCAAGTCGAGGCCCTGGTGTTATGGGACCCGATCGTCTCAGGCGCGCAGTATGCGCAGACTCTGGCGGAAGGCAGCGACATCAGCGACCGGGTGTTGGGCGAGATCCGCTCGCTCGACCTGCAGTCCAGTCTCGAGGGAATACCCGAACGCTCGATGATCCTGGTGACCGAGCGCCTGCCTTCCCATGAACAACTGCGGCTGCCCGTCGAGTTTGTTCAGGCAGCCTGTCCCTGGGTTGAGGAAATCACTCTGTCGGGCGCGTTGCCCGTAACCGCAATGAAGCGAATCGAAGAATGGCTGCGGTAGAAGCTACCTACAAAGAGCAGGCTGTGCTCCTTGGCCGGCACTCGCTGGTGGGCATCGTCACCCGGCCGCCGCCGGCGCAACAGCGCGACGAACCCGCGATCGTCGTTCTCAATACCGGTATCGTGCACAGGGTAGGGCATCACCGCATGTATGTCCGCCTGTCGCGCGAGCTGGCAAAGAGCGGTCGCACGGTAGTGCGATTCGATTTTGCCGGCATCGGCGACAGCAAACCCCGCAATGACAGTACCTCACCGCTGATGGCGAGCCTGGCCGACATCCGAGAAGTGCTCGACTCATTGGAAAAGAGCCACGACGTTCACAAGTTCGTGCTGGTTGGGCTGTGCTCCGGTGCAGACCATGCGGTGTTGTACACCCATATGGATTCGCGCGTAGTCGGGTTGGTGCTCATGGACCCGACCTTGCCGCCGACGTTCCGGTACTACGTCCACTATGTGATGCAGCGACTCAAGAACGTGCGCAACTGGATCAGTGTGGCGACCGGGCGCAGCGGACTGATGCGGTTGGTATCCACTCACCTGATCAATCGCATGCGGCCCCGGGCCGAGGTGGAAGGGCTCAATCTGCAGAATCTGCGCTTCAGCTCCTACCTGCCGCAATGTTACCGGGCTGCCACCGCGCGTGGAGTGAGGATGCTGGCCGTATTCACCTCTGTATCCGTGCGGCATACCTACAAGCAGCAGATGCTGGATGCCTTTCCGGAGGCCTCTCTGGGAGGCCAGCTGCGCCTCGAATTCTTTCCTGAGAGCGATCACGTCTTCTCCGGTGAAAGAGAGCGCGACCGCTTGCGCGGAGTAATTGCCGACTGGCTCGATTCGCGCTGAGCGCGATGAGCGGATCCCGCGTTTTCCGCAACATGGGTCTATTGGTCATCGCCCAGGCGCTGGCTGCTCCCATCTCCATTGCCATCAATGCGATCGCCGGCCGCACATTGGGTTCGGCCAACTTCGGCTTGCTCTATCAGGCCCTGACATTTACTTCGTTCGTCTTCCTGTTTGTCGAATGGGGACAGGCGGACGTGCTGACCGGCCGCGTTGCCCGCGCCCGGGCGGCGGCCGGGGAGCTGTTGGGCAGCGGAATTGCCTCGCGCCTGGCCGGCTCGCTGCTGGCCCTCATTGTAGTTCCGTTAGTCTGCGCCCTCGCGGGCTACGATCGGGATTTCCTCGTTGTGCTCGAGCTGGGGTTGCTGTGTGCAACGTTTACGACTGTCACAGGCGCTTGCCAGGATGTATTCCGCGGTTTCGAGCGTACGGATTTCGCGGCCGCCTCCTATGTCGGTTGGCAATTGCTGACCGCGGTGGTTGTCATCCCCATTCTGCTCGCAGGCGGGAGCCTGCAGACCTTGTTGATAGCTCAAGCGGCGTGTGCGCTGCTCGGAATGCTGTTTGTACTGAAGATGCTGCCGCGCATGCGGGTGCCGAAGCTCTCGGTCCGTCGCGCAGTGATGGGGGACCTGTTCCGTGCGGGACATCCCTTCATTCTGTTCGGCCTGGTGATCCTGCTGCAGCCCATGATCGACGCGGCCATCATGTCCAAGTTCGCGACCACCGACAGCATCGGTTGGTATGCCGCAGCTCGCAAACTGGTAGGGATCCTGCTTTTCCCGGCCACGGCGTTGGTAGCGGCCTTGTATCCAACACTCTGTCGACTGTATGTGGAGGATCAGGGAGCCTACCGCAAGACATCCGCCGACGCGCTGTTTGCCGTTTCGCTGTTTGTGCTGCCGGTCGCCCTGGGGTGCGGCCTGTTTCCCGAGCTCGGTGTCGCCATCTACGGCCAACAGAACTTCGCTCCGGCGGCCACCGACCTGCGCGTCCTCGCGCCGTATGTGTTCATGGTTTATTTCAGCATGGTCATCGGCTCGTGCCTGGTGTCTGCCGGCCGCCAGAATGCATGGACTGCTGTGCAACTGGGCTCGGTACTCGTGAGCACGGCTCTCGACCCTCTGCTCATCAGTTGGTTTCAGGCCCACTACGGCAATGGAGGTCTCGGCGTCTGTGTCGCCACGGTCATCAGCGAAGTCTTCATGATCAGCGGCGGCCTGTGGCTACTACCCAAAGGTATCCTGTCCCAGGTCCCGCGCGGCAACCTGGGCCACATCTGGAGCCTGGTCCGACGCCGCGCCTAGGGTCGGTCACGGAAAAAAACGCCCCTCCAGCGTCCTTCGCCGGTGCAAAATGCGGCCATGCAGGTTTACGCCATATCGGATGTGCACACGGATTTTCGTGACAACGTCGCGCAGCTCGAGCAGTTGTCACGCCACAGCTACCGCGCGGACGCGCTCATTGTTGCAGGGGATGTGAGCCACGAACCGGAGATCCTGCGACGGACTTTCCACATTTTCCTGGAGCGTTTTCGCCACGTATTTTTTGTTCCGGGCAATCACGAGCTGTGGATCCGGGGCGGCGACAGTGCTGATTCAATCCAAAAGTTCGAGAGCGTGCTGCGACTGTGCGAGTCGATGGGAGTCCGAACCGGACCTGAGGTGATCGGCTCGGGTGAGGATCGCGTGTGTGTCGTTCCATTGTTCTCGTGGTACACGCGACCGGGCGAGGGCAGCGATAGTTTGTACCGCGAGCGCCCGATCCAGCAGCCGGCTGAGTCGGTGTGGGCGGATGACTATCTGGTCAAATGGCCGCGGGCGCAGGAGTTCCGACCGTTGCAGTACTTTCTGCATTTGAATGCGCCGCGCGTGAGCGCGGAGTACTCGGCCGAGCGGATTTCATTCAGTCATTTTCTGCCGCGACAGGACGTGATGTTTCCCGCTGCTGGAGAAACTCCGTACGCGGCGCTGGATCCGGCCAGGGCGCTGTTCAACTTCTCGGCCGTGGCAGGATCGACCCTGATCGATCAGCAGGTCCGACAATTGGGTTCGCGGGTTCATGTCTATGGACACCAACACCGCAATCGGCGCCGTCTCTATGACGGTGTCTGGTACGTATCCAACTGCCTGGGATATCCGGAAGAGCGGCGGGGCAGGGTGATTCAGGATCCGGGTGAGATCCTGCAATCGGTGTGGCCGGTGAGCTAACTTAAGCGGCGGCGGACGCTTCTGCCGGTCGCTGCCGACTCTTCCGGCTTGTCCAACAACCGGCGCCACATGCATTTGAGATGGGCCGTCGACATGCCGCCATCCGGCAGCGAATTCCGGGCGGTTGCTTCGTCGATCACCTTGTTGGTACGCAGGACAGCCAGTGCGCCTGCACAGCGGCCGAAGCGCAGCGAACGGCCGAGCGCCGTGGTCGGTTCGCTCGCGACCATCTGTTCTTCGAGCGCGCCGAGCATCAGCTCCGACAGCTCCCAGTTGGCGCCGATGTGCCATGCAAACGTTGCGGACTGTGAGGCCAGCAGTGAGGCCATGACCACTGGCGCTGGTTGTTGTTTGCGCTTGGCGGAGCTGGCGTAGTGATCCATCGCGGCGCGGAACAGTACGATTTCCGCAAGTCCCGTCACCAGGCACAACAACTCGGCTGCAAACTGATCGACTCGTTCAACGAGGGCGGCATGCGGAATGGCCGCGTGAGCTGAGAGCAGCGCGTGTTCCCACACGACCTGTGGGAAGCGCGGAAACGCACCGGCCATCTTGGTCTCAAAGATGGGCTGTACGAGCGCTGTCGCAATCAGTGACCTCAGACCGTCGCTGCCCAACATGACTACCGCGCGTTCAATACTTTCCACCGGGCTGGCAGACACCCGATAGAACGCGCTGTTCGCCATCTTCAACAGGCTGCCGACGAGGGCAGGGTCGCGCGCGATGAGAGCAACCAACTCGCGCCGCGAGGAGTCCTCGTCGTTGACTACGCGCATGAGCTGGGGCAGGAGGTTGGGCTTACGTGGCGCGTATTTGCCCTGAGTTGCAGCGTCGCCGATGGCGGCGAGCGCGTTCGCAACAATTTCCTCATGTTCGGGGAGCGACTCACCGAGCTCCGGGACTCCCAGCGACAGCTCGGTGAGTCGCTTGAAGATGTCGGTGCGGTCGAGAATCTGGATGGGCGCCGCTTCCAGGACCGGCGGCTCGATATGCTGCAGCTCGGCAGGAAGCTCGATTGCCGCTTCCGCCGCACGCGCCATGGAGGCGGCTCGCACGGGCTTACGAACGAAGAGGCGCAGCCTGAACCAAAACATACTGAGGCCAGCCTATTTCGGGCGGGTCTCTAAGACTTGTGTCTTAGTCACACTTTTCGTGATTTATCGCACGTTCTTTTGCAGCGCCTGCGTGACCTGTGCAGCGACGTCCGCCTGTGTTTTCAACACGTTATCCGATTGGGTGTCGTAGGTTCCCGACCAGACCACGAAGCCGTTGTCGGCACGTACCAACCGCGCTGCGACGCGCAACGTCGAGTCCGCCTTGCGCAAGCTGCCGTCGACGACATACGCAACACCGAGCTCGCGGGCGATGTTGGCCACGGTCATTTGCTTGCCCTTGAAATAGAAGGAGGCGGTCGCCGACGGCACCTTCAGACCGGGAGTCCGGCTGAGGTCGTCAATCAGCTCCTCGGTGAGACCGTCCGCGAAGAATTCCTGGTCCATTGATTCGGTAGTGAGGTCGAGGAAGGGCAGTACCGCAACCGACCGCGGCGGCACCCCCGCCCCCGGATCCACCGACGCCGCCTGCGCCAAGCAAAGCACCGCCCCAACCCCCAAGAGCCCAGCAAGCTTCCACCGACGTGCGCTCTCCACCGCCGGCGCGCCGGGCGAGCGGTTAACCGCCGCGATCAACCGATACCCCCGCCGCGGCACCGTCACAACGTACGTGGGAGTCTTGGGATCATCCCCCAGCACCCGCCGCAACGAAGCCACCGCCTGATAAATCGAATCCTGCGTCACCACCACGCCACCCCACACCTCGGCGAGCAGCTCGTCGGTGGTGACAACCTCCCCCGCACGCGCCGCAAGGCACGTCAGCAACCGCATGACCCGCGCGTCCACCCGCGCAATCTCCCCACCACGGGAAATCTGCCCGGCCGCCGCGTCAACGCGCCATTCACCAATGTTGAGTTCAGGCTCTTTCAGGGCCATTTCAGGACTTTCAGGCACTCCCCCCACCATTGTAGGGCCTGTGCAGGCCGCAAGGCCGCGTCTCTCACCGAGGTCACCTGATGAAGCTCGCAGTGATGGCCCTTGCCTGGGTCGGTACATGGGCCACGGCCCCACAGCCGTTCATGCCCGGCGCTTTGGAAACCTACCGTAACGAAACCCTTCGCCTCATCGTCCACGTAAGCGAAGGCGGCCCCAAGGTGCGGGTCCGCATCTCCAATCTCTACGGCGACCAGCCCGTAGCCATCGGCGCTGCCCACGTCGCCCGTCGTTCAATGGGCGCAGACATCGCCCCCATGTCCGATCGCCCACTCCGGTTCCATGGCCAACCCATGGCCACCATCCCCGCCCACGGCATGCTCATCAGCGACCCCGTCGACCTGGACGTCCCAGCGCTCTCAGACCTGGCAATCAGCCTCTACCTCCCCAACCCCACCGACGCAACCACCTCCCACCTCCTGGCCCTCCAAACCAGCTACGTGGCCCCTGGTGACACAACCGCCGCAACCCAATTCCCCATCGCCAAAACAATCGACACCTGGCCCTTCCTGACGGGAGTAGATGTAGTCGCTCCGGCCAAACCAGCAATCGTAGTCATCGGCTCCTCAACCACAGACGGTGACGGCTCCACTCAGGATGCCAATGCCCGTTGGCCCGACGTACTCGCGAAACGACTGGGTGAGGGCGCCGGTGTGTTGAATCTGGGGATCATCGGTAATCGCCTGTTGAACGACAGCCCGGCCGCCACCGAGTTTGGCCGAGCCCTCGGCGAATCGGTGTTGGCTCGTTATGAGCGCGATGCGTTGAACCAGTCCGGCGTCAAATTCATTGTCGTCGTTATCGGTGTCAACGATATCGTCTTCCCCGGAGCATTCACTCCCGCAACCGACATCGTCACCAGTCAGAATGTCATCGACGGATATCGCCAGTTAATCTCTCGCGCCCACGCCGAGGGCATCCGGATCTTCATCACGACGATTCCACCCTTCGAAAACGCGATAGCTCCCGGCGAGAAGACCCGAGTCGTCTATACCCCCGAAAAGGAGGCCGTGCGTACGCAGGTGAACGACTGGATTCGCAGCACCCACGAATTCGATGCGATGATCGACTTCGATGCCGTGTTACGCGATCCACAGCGTCCAACGCGCCTGCTGCCGAAGTTTGACAGCGGCGATCACCTCCACTGCAATGATGCCGGCTACGCGGCGACCGCGAATGCCGTGCCCCTGGAGTTGTTCCGCAACCGAAGCTAGCGAGCCTCGAGTGTGATCTGCGCCGGTGCCAGCCCGGCGCCGGTCGCGCTGACCTGAATGGTCCCGCCCTCATGCACTTTCGAGCGCACAATCAACAGTGCCAGTCCATTGAACGCCTTGCGATGGTTCGCATGGAACGGCTCGACTGTCGCAGCATTGCCGTTATCCACGGCCGCAATCTTGCCCGCGCCGGTGACCTTGAAGTTGACCAGGTTGTCCGCTGCCGGCACCAGGTGTCCTTCCTCATCCTCGATCCGAACCGTGACAAATGACAGATCATCACCATCAGCCGCGATAGCACTGCGATCCGCAATCAACTCGATCTTCGCAGGCGCACTCGCTGTATGCATTTCGTCGTGAGCAACAACCTTGCCGTGAGAGTAGGCAGTCGCTGTCAGGGTGCCGGGTTGGTAGGGCACCTGCCACAACAATCGGTACTTGCTCTGAATCTTGCCCGTCGTGCTGACATTGGGTCCGGCAGGCAGCTCCACCGGCGCATCGAAAGTCTTCCTGCGCCCGAGCGAGCGACCATTGAGCGACAACTCAACTTCCTCGGCGTTTGAATACACCATCACGGGAATATCCTGGCCTTCGTGTCCCTTCCAGTTCCAGTGCGGCAGCACGTGGACCATCGGCTCGTGGGTCCAGACACTCTGGTACAGGTAGTAGCGATCTTTCGGAAATCCCGCCAGGTCGACCATCCCGAAGTAGGAGCTGCGGGCCGGCCAGTCGTGACTGTTGTCGGCGTTCTCGCCGAAGAAGGGCGTGGGCTCGCCAATGTAGTCAAACCCCGTCCAGACGAACTCACCGAGCACCGCTGGAAGCGCATCCTGTGCCGCGAATTCCACGTCGGGACAATACGCCCACGGTGGCGCAACGATGTCGTAGCTCGTGATCTGCAGCGACGGGTCCTTGGTGTAGGCCTTGATCGGCAAATGATAGGTCCCGCGGCTGCTCACGCAGGACGCCGTCTCCGATCCATAGATCACCCACTTCGGATGCTCGTCGTGGATGCGCTGGTAGAAAGTGGGCTTGTAGTTGAAACCGGGAACATCGACCTCATCGGCCAGCTTGTTGCGAATCGCATCGTCCCAGTTGTTGAAGGCTGAAGTCGTGGGGCGGGTGGGGTCCGCGTCATGAAACAAGCCGGTCAGACGCCGTGCTTCCTTCCAGCCGTCCGCGCTCTTCTGTTCCGGAATCTCGTTGCCGATGCTCCACAGAATGATGCTCGGGTGATTGCGGTCCCGGCGGACCATGTCGCGCAGGTCGCGCTCGGACCATTCGTCGAAGTACTTGCTGTACCCGTTGGGTACCTTCGGAATCCGCCACATGTCGAAGGCTTCATCCATCACGACGAAGCCCATCTTGTCCGCGTACTCCAGCAGCTCGGGGGCAGGCGGGTTGTGGCTCGTGCGAATCGCGTTCACGCCGGCGCCCCTGAGAATCTGCAGTTGTCGCTCGATAGCGCGCCGATTGACGGCCGTCCCGAGCGCACCCAGATCGTGGTGCAGGCAAACGCCGTGGAGCTTCAGAATCCGCCCATTGAGCGCGAAGCCCTTCTGTGCGTCGAATGCGATCGTGCGGATGCCGAAGGGCGTGACATAGCGATCAATCGCCTTGTCGTTCGAAATGACTTCGGTGACGAGGGTGTACAGGTTCGGGTTGTCGATGTCCCAGAGTTGGGGGCGCTCCACAATCAACCGGGTGGCCAACGTGGGCTCCGAGCCGGCGCGAAGCGTCGCCGTGTTGTCGACTCGCGTGACTTCCCGACCGGTGCGATCAATCACTGCTGAGCGCAGTGTGATCGTTGCGTCACTCGTCAGTCGGTTGACAACCGTTGTCTTGATGGCAACGGTAGCGCGCTCCGCCGAGACATCCGGAGTAGTGACGTACGTTCCCCAGCGCGCGACCGAAACGGCGTCCGTCTCGTCCAACCAGACATTCCGATAGATCCCGGCGCCCGGGTACCAGCGCGAGGAGTTGGGCTCCGGTGCGAGTCGCACCGCGATGACATTCGGCTGGCCTGCCGGCCGCAGATAGGGGGTCAGGTCAAAAGAGAAACCGCTGTAACCGTAAGGCCGGCCGCCGAGCTCGTGCCCGTTGAGCCAGACTGTGGAGTTGGCCATGGCGCCGTCGAACTCGATGGCGTAGTAGTGATTACGGGGCAGGGTGAACGTCTTGCGATACCAACCCGTGCCGGAGATCGGCAGGGCGCCGGTATGGGGATTGATCTTGCGGTCAAACGGACCCTCAATGGCCCAGTCGTGCGGAAGTCGCAGCGACGTCCAATGGCGATCGTCAAACTTGGCATCCGAAGCCCCCGGAGTGTCACCCTTGTGAAACCGCCAGTCATCGTTGAAAAGGGTATGACGTGCAGCGGGGACCGGAGGGTGCGCGATACCGCGCTCATTCATCCAGTCCAACACCTGCTGCGGCCATTCAGTCACCGGCCCGTGATTGCGGGCCCGAATTCCAAACCCATGTCCCACTCCATCGTACAGATGCATCTCGGCCGGCACTCCGGCCTGACGAAGCGTGGAATACAGGTTCTCCATGCCTCGAAGCAACCACGGCTCATCCTCGGAGCCAGCCAACAAGAACGCCGGTGGAGCGTCCTTGGGTGGATGCAGCTCAACCGCCTTGATAGCGGGGTACACGAGCACCTGGAAGTCCGGCCGTGAGCTCAACCGATCGATCAGGTCGGGCGCGTCTGCCTTGCCCTGTTGGAACTGCAGCCCGGCGAGGGCAGCCAGCTCGCCGCCCGCGGAAAAACCCAGGACGCCGATCCGCCGGGGATCTACGCCCCACTGGGCGGACTTGCTGCGGACCAGCCGAATCGCGCGCAGCACATCCGGCAGCGCGTGTCCTTCAATCGTGTAAGTTGAATTCGGCGCGTGCGCCAACCGGTATTTCAGAATGAACGCGGCGATGCCGTGGTCGGCGAGGAATTGCGCGACCGCATGGCCTTCGTGATCCATCCACAATTCAACATCGCCGCCGCCCGGCAGAACGACGATGCCTGCGCCGGTGGCCCGTTCCTGCGCGGGCAGGTAAACGGTGAGGGAGGGCTGGTGCACATTTGACACAATGTGCTCGCCATATTCGGTGACCCGGACGGTTTCCTGGCCGGTCTGACCTTCCGAGCCCGGTGCGCCGCCCGGCCACAGAGGCAGGGTTGCAGCGCCGGCAGGCCCAGCCGCAAGCGCGGCGAGGAGGACACAAAAGAAGAAGTGTCGGAGCAAAGTCGGTACCGCGACTTGGTTTCGGAAGGAGATCTATTTATATTATAAATAGGGCAGATGAGGGGTCAATAGAATTCGATGCGCGAGGGGGCTTTCATTGCAGGCGATTGGGGCACGAGCAACCTGCGGCTGTTTCTGTGTGACGCACAGGGTAACGTGCTCGATTCCGCCACCGGTCCCGGTGTCGCCGGCAGCGACGGGCGCTGTGCGGACATATTCGATTCCTTGACGTCGAAGTGGGCGGCAACGCCTCCGGCCGTCCTGTGCGGCATGGTTGGTTCCAACATCGGTTGGGTCCAGGCACCGTATGCTGCGTGTCCCGTGAGTCTGGCGGAAATCGCCGCTCACAGCACCAGCCTGCGCGACGGTGCCATCCGGATCGTGCCGGGACTTTCGTGCCGTAATCGCTTCGACGCGCCGGATTTCATGCGCGGCGAGGAGACCCAGATCCTCGGTGCGCTGGCGCTCGCGCCGGCCCTGCGCCAGGGGCGGCAACTGCTGTGCCTGCCGGGTACTCACACGAAGTGGGCCCTCCTCAGCGATGGCGTCGTCGCGGAATTCCTGACGGCTCCCACCGGCGAGCTGTTCAACCTGTTATCCAATCACAGTGTGTTGGTTCGCGAGCGCGGCGAAGTCACCGGCGATGCCTTCCGCAATGGGCTCGAACAGTTCGCACGCTTTCCCCGCGCCCAGTTGCTGGACCGGCTGTTTGAATGCCGCAGCCGGACGCTGTCCGGCGAGCTCGCCGCGCGCGACGCGGGCGCTTTTCTGTCCGGACTGCTGGTAGCGAGCGACATTGCCGGTGCCCTCGAGACTTTCGGGGAGTTGCCTGCGATACACCTCGTCGGCTCTCCCAACCTGACGCGCCTGTACGCGCAGGGACTCAGCCATCGCCATTGCCAATCCAACGCGATCGACGGCTCCGCGGCCTCTCTGGCGGGGCTGGCTCAGATCCGCAAACAACTGGTGACCCATGCCATTTGATCCCACCTCCGATTCCGCCGCACTCGTTGCTATCCTTCGCGGACTCGAACCCACACGCGCTGTTGAAACCGGTCGCCTGTTGCACGAGGCCGGAATTCGCGTGATTGAAGTGCCCCTGAACTCACCCGATCCGTTCGCGAGCATCGCTGCGTTGGTATCTCGCTACGGCGCTGACTGTCTGATCGGCGCCGGCACGGTGCTCGATCAGGACGCAGTGAATCGCACGC
>Ga0268266_10002249_pt1 | contig 21034 bp, 22 predicted proteins | sample KBSS13metaG_FD_190356 | JGI IMG/M metagenome (GOLD analysis project Ga0268266, IMG submission 190356) | Switchgrass rhizosphere microbial communities from Kellogg Biological Station, Michigan, USA - KBS S1-3 metaG (SPAdes) (version 2) | ecosystem: Host-associated > Plants > Roots > Rhizosphere... | reverse complement strand
CTTGACCTCGTCAGCGTGGGCATGCCGCGCTGTATTCGTAAGTGCCTCAGCCACAACGTAATACGCAGCCACCTCAACGCGATCCGGCAGCCGGCAGGGCACATCGACATTCAGGTCGACCGGCACCGCCGAACGGCATGCCAGCGACCGCAGGGCAGGGCCGAGCCCACCCTTGGACAGGATCGCCGGATGGATGCCGCGCGAGATCGCGCGCAGTTCCTCACAGATGTCGCCGAGGCCCTGCACGATCTCGTTGAGTTGCTCCCTCACCGCGTCCTGCCCATCGGGCAACGACACTTCCGTCATGCGTGCCTTGAGCGCCAGCGACACCAGGCGCTGCTGTGCGCCGTCGTGCAGATCGCGTTCGAGGCGTCGGCGCGCATCGTCGGCGGCGGTCACGATCCTCATCCGCGACGACGTCAGGTCCGATCGGGCCTGCGCGTTCGCGATAGCCATCGCCACCAGTCGGGCGAAGTCCGCAAGCCGTGCGTCCGTGTCAGAGGGAAGCGGTTGAGCGCGTGACGAACTCACCACGGCGACGCCCCACTGGTGTCCGTCGACGACGATCGGTGCGGTGCGGCCGACGGATGTCGGCTTCCCGCCGGCCTCAGCGACCAGCACGACGGTTCCGTCGGCTTCATGGCGAAACAACGCGGCATGCTCGGCGTGCAGGGCGTGCGCCAACTCCATTGTCACCGTTGAGAAGACGTCACCGGGCGGCAGTCCTTGCGCAACCGCGGTCGCAACACGTCGCAATGCCACCTGCCGCTCGGCAGTCCGTTCGGCCTCGGCCGCTCTGGCCCGCGCCTCACCGGCCAGCGTGTTCGCCATCAATGTGATGATGAGGAACACGCCGATCGCCACCCAGTTACGCAGGTCGGTCGGATCGAAGCTGTCGTCGGGCCAGTCGCGGAAGTAACCGAAACCAAACGCGCTCACCACCGAAGTCACCGCGGCCAGGCCAGTGCCCCAACCGATCGCGACCACGAGCGCACCGAGCAGATAGACCACACCGAACGTGTCCATCGGAGCGAGGGTTCGCAGCACGACTACCAATAGTGTCTCAGCCGAAATCGCCGCCGCCGCAACCAATAATCCCACCCACATCGGTGGTGCGGTCGGGCGCACCAGCAATGACAACACCCGGCCGGTCACACCCCTTGATAGCTCCCGCGGCTGTTGGGCAGCTGTGCACGGGCTGTCGAGCGGCTGCCAGGCTGTCAGTGCCGCTAGCCGTAATCACGAATGGCCGCCAGCGGCGAAGACCCGCGCGGCGCGGCGCGCAAAAGTCTAGTGACATGGACACCACCACCGACAGACGCCTGGTCCGCCACGTCGTCGTGACGGTCATTCTTGCCGTGGCGGCAGTGGCGGTTGCCTGGGATGTCCTGTTCACCGGACCCGATATGGGGGTTAACCGGTATGCGCCAGGTCGGGTTTTCAGTACCGACGTTGGGGGGCCAGCCATGCAGACACCGCCCAAGCCCGCAGCGAGAGTTGTGAGCATACAAGAAGATCCGTTGCCAACAGGAGTAACGCATGCTCAGTACCGCCGCACTACCCAAGTCCCACGATGACGAGCTGGCCGCGCGGTTCGAGCGTGATGCAGTCCCGTTGATTGCCGCGTTTTACCCGCAGGCGATGAAGCTGACCCGCAATCGCACCGAGGCAGAAGATCTGCTGCAGGAAACCGCGGCCAAGGCGTTCGCCGGGTTCCATGGTTTTCGCGATGGCACCAACCTCGGCGGCTGGCTGTATCGCATCCTGCTCAACACGCACATCAGCGGCTACCGCAAGCAACAACGCCGACCCGCGCAGTGGTTGACCGACGAGATCACCGACGGCCAACTGGTCGCAGAGGCGCGCCACTCGTCGACCGGGCTGCGCTCGGCAGAGGACCAGGTGTTGGACATGCTCGGCGACACCGACGTCAGAGAGGCGATGCGCCAACTGCCCGAAAAGCTGCGTACCGCGGTCTATTACGCCGATATCGAGGGCCGCCGATTCAAGGAGATCGCCGCGATCACCGACGTCCCGATCGGGACGGTGATGTCGCGGCTGCATCGCGGACGGCACCGGCTGCGTTCGCTGCTGGCCGATGTGGCCAAGGACCGCGGTTACGGACTTACCGAGGTCGCCTGATCACCGCGGCGGGTCGCCGCGCCAGGAGAAGCTGTTGACGTACTTGCCCATGTCCAAAGCGATTTGGAGATTCGCGCCGGAGGGCTTGCCGCTGCCGAAGCTCGGGCCGAACTGCCGAAACGGGCCAACCGCAGCGGCGACCAAAGCCAAGTCGTTCTTGACCGCAACCATGACCAAGACGCGCATCTTCATGTAGCTGCTGTTGGCGCCCTGCGGCCAGCAGTCGGCGGCTTCGCCGTAGCCGGGCTGGTACCCGACCATCGCATTGGGAATCTTGTAGGCGGTGCGCGCGTCCGGAAACGTCTTGTGGATCAAGCTTTTCGCGATCTGCTCCGGTGACCGGTTCGCCGCGGGCTCGCTGAACAGCTGCAACGTGCCGCCGTCGCCTGCCTGCAGATCCGCGGTGACGCCATTGGGTTTGGTGGTGATTTTGTAGGCCGTCCCCTCGGCGGGATACGACACCGAGAACGCCCCGTCTGCCGCGGTGAACCGGGGATTGGTGTTGACCGGTGTTCCTGTCGGCGGATGCCCGCAGCTGGGCGGACACATGTATCGGGCGGGCGGCTTGCTTCTCAACATCGTCACACCGACCAGCGCGACAGCCACCACCGCGATCGCGCTGAACCAAATGAGCAGCACCCTGATCCGCGAATGACGCACCGGCGGCGCGGCATAGGAGCCCGCAGGCACCGCATAGCCAGGAAAGAAGGTGGGCGAGCTCATGATCCGTCGGTCTCCTGCTCGCTGCGCACCGGTCGGATATCACGGCGCGCCGTTCGCGACGACCGCGACGACGCCCGCGTCGCGACACCGCAGGCTGGGCAGAACGCCATATCGGGCACGACGTGTCCGCAGTGCGGGCACAGCAGCGGCTCGTCGGAATGAATCTCGTCGTGCGCCTCGTGTAGCAGCGAAAGGTGTAGTCCGATACGCAACAGCAACAGCGCGAGCCCGGCCACGGCCAGATACAACACGAGCATCAGCACCTGGGGGAAATGGGAAACGTCGATCAGGCCAAGCGCCAGGTACACCACGAGCACCGCCACCGCGAACGACACCAGCAACGCACGCACCACACCGGGACGCTGCTTCTCCTTGCTCGGAGGGCGCCTGAACCACAGTGCGGCACCGAGCAATCCGCCTGCCGCTGCCGCGGTGAGCGGCACCGCCACTCCCCTGATTCCGGCCTCGACGAGCAGGCTGTCGAGCGGGCGCTTGCTCACCACGCCGCTGCCGAACTGCGGGGCAAGTCGCGTCAACGTCGCGGCCGCGGTGAACGAGAGCGCGCCGAGCGCGCCAACCATGAAGCCCTCCAACGCTTCCCGCGTTGGCGGCCGCAGCAGCCGCACGATCACCGCCGGCATCAGCATCAGGATCACGCCACCAAGGGGGATACCGATCCCCATGCTCAACATGCGCGAGCCAACGACGCCCGCGCCCAACGCAATTCCGTACGATCGGGCGACCATCGCGCCCGTCAGCAGTACCCACCCGACCCCCAACCCGATACCGAGCGCGGCGGTCAGCGCCCACGTACGGGCCGGGATGTCGTCGAATCCATCAGACTCGCGCACATACAGCGCGAACAGGAACGGGAAGCCCAGCGCGGAAACCGCAACCAGTGCACCGGGCATCCGCAACACCGCGAACACCACCAATGCCACCAAAACCAGAGCCAGCCCGGCCCGGAACACGGTGCGCGACCGCGCAGGCAGATGAGGGAACAGGGAACTCGCCAACGACGGCTGCAGCAGATGCTCACCCGGCGCGGCACCAAAGTCGCGGATTCGCAACCAGTCCGGACCTTCTCCCGGTCGCGGCGTGAGGTGGCAGCCGCACAGGCCGCAGTACTCGCCGGCAGGCACATCGACCTTGCATATCCGGCACTCCGTCTGAGGGACGGCGTCTTCGTTCGGTCCAGTACTCATCACGTCGCCTTCTGCACGATCAGCAGGTTGCGCACCAGGTTGTCGATGTCGGGTGTGCCGAGCCCGGTCACCAGGTCGTAGCCAGGGGTGGCGTCGTCAACGGCGTTGCCGCCCAACACCACATCGCGAAACCCCGGGAGCGGCGCGCCTGCCGCGATTCGGTACAGCAGCGGGTTGAGGTCGCCGAGCTCCCGCCCACCGTTGGCGAGCAGGTACTGGTTCATCACTGCGGCGAGGCCCGCCCAGATCGGTGCGGACTGCGATGTGCCGCCGCCGACGAGGTCCTGCTGGTCGAACACGATCCGCACGCCGGTGAACGGGTCGGCGACCGCGGCGACATCCGGCGTCAGCCTGCGCGTCGGATTCCGTTCGGCCAACACCCCGCGCTGCCAGTCGGGTCGGTCGAACAACGACGACACCCCACCGCCGGTGCCCTGCGACAGCGGTACGTCGAACCACGCCTGCTCGGCCTGCCACACACCGTTGGCGTCGGTGGACAGCGTGGTGCCGCCGACGTCGACCATCTCCGGCAGCGAGGCCACCGAATCCAGCCCGACGTCGCTCGCCCCCGGCGGCGACGACCAATCTTCACCGCCCTTGCACTCCAGGCCCGCCAGGTCTCCGCTGGCGTTGAACGCAGTCGTGCCATGCGCATGCGCAGTCTTCATCGCCGACCGCACCGGCGCGAGATCGGCGGCGGTGATCAGCTTGTCGCAGCCCCACCCGATCGAAAAGCTCCACACCGCACCGGGGAACTCCCGGTCGGCGTCCTGCAGCATCTGGCCGATTTTCTCGTAACCGCCATCGCCTTCCACGGTGGAGCGGGCGTTCCACACCACCTTGCGCGCATCGGGCGCGACGGCGTGGGCGACCTCGAGGTCCATCGTCGTCTCGCCGCGCGCCTCACCCGGCTGACCGCCGACCACCGTCGGGGTGAACTTCGGCAACTTGTACGTGCTGGCGAACGTGTCGAGGTCGGCCTGCTCGAAACCGTCGAACGCGAAGAAGACGATGGTCGCGCCTTTACCGGTGAAGCCGTCGGTCGCCAGCTTCTGCGCGTTGTAGGTGGTCAGCAGTCCCGCTGGGGTCAGCCCTCTGTCCGGCACATCCAACGGCAGGATCGACGGCCGCGACGTGTGGTGCGGCGTATAGCCGAGGATCCTGCCGAACTCCGCGACCTCGTCGCGCAGCGGATCAGGGATCGACGGTTGCTGCGGCGACGCATAGAACACCTGGCCGCGCTGGCCGCGGTAGTCGTGCACCTCGACGTCGAAGGCCTTCGCCACGTTCTCGGCGTCGCCCTCGACGACCGCCCACTCCTCGCCCGGTCGCCATCGCACGTCGAGCCCGTTGTCGTCGGCCCAGCCGTACAGCGCATCTGGTCGCGTCGAATCGCGCAGGGCGGCGGTCAACTGCGTGTCGGTGCGGTGCGACGGTCCCAGATCGGTGGAGCTGGCCAACAGATACGCGTACGGCCCGCTGATCAGGCCGGCGGTGCCGGACACCGTGGGGCGCAGGTCGGAGACGAGCACGAACACGCCGACAGCGACCAGCGCCAACGTTGTGACATGCCGGGCGACCACGTAAGCCAGCGTACGTCCGAGCTGGCCAGGGGCGGTTCTAGTTATCGCCGGGGATGGCCGTCGGCGCCGGCGGCGCCTTCACCGGCGGCGTGAACAGGTTGCCACCGGTCGGGTTGATCGACTTCTCCGTCGGCGCGACGGGCGGCGGGGCAGACGTGGTCGCCGACGTGGTCGTGGTGGTCGTAGTCGTCGACGTCTCGGGAGCCTTCTGCTCTTCCTTGCCGCACGAGGCGGTCAAGCCCACCATCGTGACAACCGCGGCACCCCCGACAAGCGCCGCGACACGGCGAGCGATCCGACCCATGAGTTATGTCCTTCCCGACCTTTACCAGCGGCTTTGAAGATCAAGCCGGCGAAACCGAACTCTAATCCAATGTTTTGACAGTCGCACAGTGATTACGCAGTCAGCGCCCAGCCCGCGAGGGTTGAACTGCACGTCCACGGGCTATTCCGTGGCGGTGTACCAACAGGTTCTCGATCCGGTAGCCCAGTCTCTGGCGTGGAGCTCGCTGATCGCGGCACTGCCGCTGCTGCTGCTGTTCGTCATGCTGGGCGCGCTGCGGGTGACCGCATGGGTGGCCTCGTTGGTATCCCTGGCGCTGGCGATCGTGCTCGCGGTCCTCGTGTACGGGATGCCGGTCGGCCAGACCCTGCTCGCCGGGACCGAAGGCGCCGCTTTCGGCTTCTTCCCGATCCTCTGGATCGTGATCAACGCGATTTGGGTCTACCAAATGACCGTGGAGACAGGGCATTTCGACGTCTTGCGACGGTCCTTCGCCCGGGTCAGCGACGACCAGCGGGTGCAGGCGGTCATCATCGCGTTCTCGTTCGGAGCGCTTCTCGAGGCGCTGGCAGGCTTCGGCACGCCGGTAGCGGTGACGTCGGTGATGCTGATGGCGCTCGGATTCCGGCCGCTCAAGGCGGCGGCACTCGCGCTGACCGCCAACACCGCACCCGTCGCATTCGGTGCGATGGCCACCCCGATCCTGACGCTGGGCAAGGTGACCGACTTGCCGAGCGACACGCTTGGCGCGATGGTCGGCAGACAGACGCCGATCCTCGCGTTGTTCGTGCCGCTCGCCCTGGTCGCGATCGTCGACGGATGGCGCGGCCTGCGCGAGACGTGGCCGGTGGCGCTGGTCTGCGGCATCGTGTTCGCGCTCGGGCAGTATGCGACGTCGAATTTCATCTCGGTGCCGCTGGCCGACGTGGTCGCCTCGCTGCTGTCGGCGGCCGCGGTGGTCGCGATGGTGCGGGTGTGGCGGCCGCGCGTCGAGCAGTCCCCTGCCGTCGTCGCCGGCGGCGCCGCCGATGAGCCGACACCCGAATTCGCGCAGCGGGTCGCGAATCCCGACAGCCGCGCCGAGGTCGCCAGGGCGTATGCGCCCTACGCGATCATCATCGCGGTCTTCGTCATCTGTCAGATCAGCGCGGTCAAGAAGCTGCTCGACAAGGCGACCATCAAGTTCCACTGGCCCGGCCTGCACGTCGTCAGCCCGAAGGGAAAACCGGTGTCGCTCACCGAATTCACCCTCAACCTGCTGACCACCCCCGGCACGCAGATGCTCATCGCGGGACTGCTGACGATGATCGTGCTGAAGCTGTCGGTGCCGCGCGCGATCAAGGCCTACGGCGCGACGCTGGTGCAGCTGCGCTTCGCGATCGTGACCGTGATGATGGTGCTGGCGCTGGCGTTCGTGATGAACCTGTCGGGCCAGACGATCACACTCGGCACGTGGATGGCAGGCGCGGGCGGCGCGTTCGCGCTGCTTTCTCCGGTGCTCGGCTGGCTCGGCGTCGCGGTGACCGGCTCGGATACGTCGTCGAACTCGCTGTTCGGCGCCCTTCAGGTGACGGCAGCCAACCAGGCCGGACTGTCCGATGTGCTGATGGCGGCCACCAACAGCTCGGGCGGCGTGCTCGGCAAGATGATCTCACCGCAGAACCTGGCGATCGCCGCGGCGGCGGTCGGGATGAACGGCAAGGAGGGCGACATCTTCCGCCGCGTGGTGGTGTGGAGCCTGGTGTTCCTGGCGCTGCTGTGCGTGTTGTCTGCGCTGCAGGCGTCGGTGCTGTCCTGGATGGTGCCCTGACGAAACCTGTTGTCGGCCAGGCTATTTGGACTGAACCGCGGTCAGCGCCTCGTCGAGGGTCGGGTACAGCGCAAAGATCTGGTCGAGGCCGGTCAGCTGAATCGGGCGACTGGTGGCGGCGCTGTTCGCAACGACCGCGAACTGCGCGCTCTCGCTGACGTTGTTGTGCGTCGCGACCAGGGCCTGCAGGCCTGCCGAGGCGAGGAAACCGACCTCCGACAGGTCGATGACCAGCCCCGTGGGCTTGGGTATCAGCGCTTCGTCGATGGCGGCTTCCAGTGCGGGGACCGTGGCCAGGTCGATGTCTCCGTCGACCTTGAGCACGGCGATCCCATTCTGGTAGGCGAGCGCGGTGGCGATCGCTTCCTCGGCGGGCATGGGGAGAGCCTAGTAGGCAACCGCAACTGGAGTTTGGCGACTTCGACAGTTGGACTCCCTTCGCAAAGACTAGGGTCGGCTCAGGGACTCGTGCATTCGACTGGGCGCGAGTGGAGTTGGGAGGCCGAATGTCTGAATCGACGACAGATCTCGCCGCAGGCGTCACCATCCCGCCGGCCGAACTCGTCGGCGAAGTTCTACTGCCCCAACTCGTCCAGCACCTCCGCCAAAACCGCACCGTGCTGCGTGAGGAGTGGGCGCGAAGGATCACCGAAGCCGAACTGCTCACCGCGATGTCGCCGGAGGAGATCTTCTCCGAGGCCACCACGGTGTACGACAGCTACGTCGAGGTGCTCGAGACCGGTAGCGTCGAAGCGCTGCAGGACTACGCACGCGACCTGTCGGAACGCATCATTCCCCGAGGCGTCGAAACCGACGAGGTGGTCGGCATCGTGCTGCTGCTGCGCGACGTGCTGGCCCGCTCACTGTTCGAGAAGTACCAGACCGACTTCAACCTGCTGAACCGGGTGCTCGACGCGTACGAGCCCGCCGCCAACCGCATCGCGAACACCGTGGCCGTCGGCTTCGTGCAGGAACGCGAACGCATCATCCGGCAACAGCAGGAAGCCATCCGCGAGCTGTCCACACCCGTTCTCCAGGTGCGCGAACAGTTGCTGATTCTGCCGATCATCGGCGTGCTCGACAGCCAGCGCGCTCGCCAGGTCACCGAGCAACTGCTCCGGGCCATCCGCGCCAACCGCGCCAAGGTGGTCGTCATCGACATCACCGGTGTGCCGACCATCGACTCCACGGTGGCCAACCACCTGGTGCAGACCGTCGACGCATCCGGTCTGATGGGCGCCAGCGTCATCATCACCGGCCTGTCGTCGGATATCGCACTGACCCTGGTGACCATCGGTCTCGATCTGTCCAAGATGAACGCCGTCGGCGACCTGCAGGGCGGTATCGAGGAGGCCGAGCGGCTCCTCGGTTACGAAGTGACCCGAACCGGCGAGCAGAACGGCTGACGAGCGCTAGCGCGACATGCCAGTACCCATCCTGAAACAGGGCGCGATTCTCATCGCTTCGGTGCAGGCTGCGCTCACCGACTCCGACGCCGAGCGGCTGCGCCACGATCTGATGGAGCGGGTCAGCCGCTACCGCGCGCATGGCATCATCGTCGACGTCACCGCGATCGACGTGATGGACTCGTTCGCCGCCAGGTCGCTGCGCACGATCGCGCACATGACCCGGCTGCGGGGCGCCGACACCGTGATCGTGGGTCTGCAACCCGAAGTGGCGTTCGCGATGGTCCAACTGGGCCTTGTCTTCGACGACATGTACACCGCGCTGGACCTCGAGGAGGGACTCGCGTTTCTCACCCGGCAACTCGAAGCGCGCCAGCCGACGATCGGTCGCGACGGTACCGATTGACGCCGAGATGACCCCGAGAGAAGAAGTGATCGACGTCAAGAATTCCGACGACATCGTCGCTGCCCGCCAGGCCGGGCATCAGCTCGCCCGCGACCTCGGGTTCTCGCTGACCGACGTCACGATGATCGCCACCGCGATCTCGGAGGTGGCGCGCAACATCACCAGTTACGCGGGCTCCGGCGCGATCCGGGTCGCGGTCGCCGAGCGGGACGGGCGCGCGGCGTTGGTGGTGCGGGCCGAGGACGAGGGTCCCGGCATCGTCGACATCGAACGTGCCTTGGAGGATGGCTATTCGACGGGCCGGGGCCTTGGCCTCGGGCTCCCCGGTGCGCGACGGTTGATGGATCGGCTGATCGTCGAGTCGACGCCCGGACAGGGCACGGTGGTCGAGATGTGGAAGTGGATACCGGCCAATGCGTAGAAAGGGTTCGATCGGACCGATTGAATGGGCCACGGCGCGTCGCCCGCTACCCGGCGAGGACGTGTGCGGCGACTATCCGATCGCCGTCAACCTCGGAGGCACCGCCGCATTGTTCGGGGTCGCCGATGGACTCGGTCACGGCACGGCCGCGGAGACCGCGGCATTGCGCGCCGACGAGGTGGTCAACCGCAACCGCAATGAGCCGCTCGACGTGCTGCTGCAGCGGTGTCACCGCGGGCTCACCGATACCCGCGGCGCCGCGATCACTTTGGCGCGCATTGACTTCGAGACCGACACGCTGAGTTGGATCGGCATCGGCAACGTGACGGCCGACCTGGTGTCCAAGAGCGCCGCCGGCATCCAGATCCGGGCGTCTGCCCTGTTGTCCGGCGGCATCGTCGGCTATCGCATCCCCCACGCGCTGGCCACCCATCAGGTATCGATCAATCCCGGCGACCTGCTCGTCATCGCCACCGACGGCATTCTCGAAGACCACGTGCGGGGCATCGACTTCGCAACGCCGGCAATGGCCATCGCCGAACACATCCTCGACGCTTACAGCAGGGAGTCCGACGACGCGCTGGTGCTCACGGCACGACATCGGGGCGTCTCGTCATGAGTCCCACGGCGGACTTCCACGCCGCCTACGCCGCCGCGCTGAGCGCCTACCTCGCCGCGCAGGGCGAAGACACCCTCGCAGTCGGCCATGAGCTCGGCCGTCGCGCGCTGGCCGAACAGATCAGCATCCTGGAGATCACCGAGAACCACGCGCGGCTGGTGGCAGGCCAGGACTCGGCGGTCGCGCTGCAGTTTCTGCTACAGACGCTGGCGGCACTGGACGTCGCTACGCGCGGATTCATCGACGGCACAAAGAGATACGAGCAGCAGCGGGCCCGCGCCGACGATCTGGCCGACCGCGACGAGTTCCGCACCGCGCTGGTGAACTCGCTGCAGGAAGGCTTCTTCGTTTCCGACAGCACCGGGGCGGTCATCGAGGTCAACGATGCGTTCGCCGACATCACCGGTTACGGATCCGATGGTCTGCCGTACGCATGGCAACACCCGTGGATGGCCGACGACGCCGGCTCAGGCGATCGATTGTCGCGGCTGCTCGCGCAGGGCACGCTGGAGGCCGAGGCGCCGATCCGGCATCGCGACGGTCACACCGTATGGGTGGCGATGAGCGTCAACAGAGTCACCTCGCCGGGTACCGACGACGCCGGAGGCACCTACGTCGGGACCATTCGCGACATCACCGCCGCGCGCGCCGCTGCCGAACGGGAGCGCGCCGTCGCCCAGTTGGCGACGGCGGTCAGTGTCGCCAAGAGTATCGGCGAGGTGCTTTCGGCCACGCTCGACGAGTGCCGCACCAGGCTGGGCGTGCGGCAGGTCGCCGCCATCGCATGGCCGACGAGCGAGCATGCAGAACCGACAGTCCACCTCGCAGGCACGCCCGTGACAGTAGCCTGGCATGACCTCGAAACGCAGCTGCGGCGGTCGCTCGACGACGCCAGGTCGTGGCTTCCGCTTTCGGTCGAAACCGTCGGCTGGACAACGGAATTCGACTACGCCCATGGCATAGTGGCCACTCTGACGCGTGACCTGACCCTGTGGCTCGAGTTCGACGCACCCCGCAGGGTCGGCACGGAAGACCGGCAGCTGGTCGCCGCGCTCGCCGGACACCTCAGCCTTGCGATGCAGCATGTGCGCCAATTCGAGCTCGCCCGTGACACGTCGCTGACGCTGCAGCGGGCGATGCTCGCGCCGACAGAACTGCCGCCTGGCTTCGCGGTGCGCTACGAGCCCGCGGTGTCACCGCTGGAAATCGGCGGGGACTGGTACGACGTGCTCCCTGTGGGCGACGACCGAATCGGCATCATCGTCGGCGACTGCGTCGGCCGCGGGTTGGCCGCTGCCGCGGTGATGGGTCAGCTGCGCAGCTCGGCCCGTGCGCTGCTGCTCACGGGTGAATCGCCCGCGACATTGCTCGAACACCTCGACTCGGTAGCGGCGTTCATTCCAGATGCGTTCTGTACCACCGTATTCGTCGCAATCCTCGATGCGCGGTCCGAGACGCTGTCTTACAGCAGTGCCGGGCACGTGCCCGCGGTACTGACCAATGGTGAGGCGCAGCCGCAGCTGTTGACCGATGCGCGGTCGGTGCCGCTGGCCGTGCACCGTGACGAACCCCGCCCACAGGCCACCGCGACACTGACCAGCGGATCGACCCTGCTGCTCTACACCGACGGCCTTGTCGAGCGGCGTGGCGAACCGATCGACGCCGGCATCGCTCGGGTCGCCGACGTCATGACGCAGACCACGGAGCTCCCCGTCGACACCGTGGCCGACAGGATGCTCGACCGATTGGCGCCCGCCCTCGGCTACGACGACGACGTCGCCATCGTGCTGTACCGCCACCCAGGCCCGGCGCTCGTCATTGAAATCGAGGCGATTCCAGCACGATTGACCGATGTCCGGCATCAACTCACCGCGTGGCTTCACGGCGCCGGGGTGCCCGAGATGCAGGCCGCGGACATCGTGTTGGTGGTCAACGAGGCGTGCAGCAACAGCGCCGAGCACGCTTACCGCGGTCAGGACCCTGGCCCGATGCGGGTGGAGGGAGCGGTCGACGACCAGCACATTCACATCCGGGTCGCCGACTCCGGTTCGTGGAAGACACCGCCCGCCGACCCCGGCACCAGGGGCAGGGGCCTGCTGCTGATGCGTACGCTCAGCGAAGAGGTCGACCTGGAAGGCACCGCACACGGCACCACCGTCGGCATGAGGTTCGCGGTCGGATAGGCCTCGAAAAGGGTTGGGAAAGGCCAAGTTGTGCACATCGTGAAGGTTCACGTGATATGACAACTACGGCAATTTGCGGCTGTCGAGCGTGCCGCTCGACGTGCCGGAGGTACTGATGACCAAGATATCCGGGGCATCCAGTACCGACGCACGTCAACCTGCGCCGATGCGCGTGCTGCTACCCGCGATCCCGGCGAGCCTGGCCATCATCCGCGCCCACCTGCGCAGGTGGTTGCCGACCGCGGCAGTGAATGCCTCGGCCGCGGCCGAGGTGCTGCTCGCCGTCGGCGAAGCCGCGTCCAATGCCGTCGAGCACGCTGTGCGCGACGCCGCCCACAATGTCGTCGTGGAAGTCACGGCGCGGGCCACTGATACGGGTCTGGCGTTGACCGTCAAGGACAACGGCCGCTGGCATGCGCCGCAGTCGAGTCCGCAGGGTCGCGGCCATGGCAGCAGGTTGATGAGGGCCCTCGTCGACACAGTCACGATCACGCCAACCCCGCAGGGGACCACGGTGGAAATGCGCAAGGAGCTGTAGTTAATGAGCAACCGTCAGTTCCAGATGTCTGCCGCGGACGCCGAGCAGCCGCCGGTGGTCACCGCGTCCGGAGACATCGACCTGGCCAACGTCAACGAGTTCTCCGAAGTCCTCAACCGTGCCGCCGCCGACAGCGACACGATCACGGTCGACCTCTCGGAGGTGACCTACTGTGACAGCGCTGCCGTGCGGGCGTTGTTCGCCGTCGCCGCGACGACGAAGCTCGCGTTGATCGTGCCTGCGACGGGGCCCATCATCACACTGCTGAACATCTCCGGCCTCGACCGCGTGGCAACCGTCGCGACCCGCGACTGATCCGCGATCGACCATGCCGCCGACCCACTTTCAACCACGCCAGCATCCGCAGTTGATGGCGCTGCTGCATCGCATCCTCGAGCGGATACAGTCCGACCACCTCGATGCGGTCGGCTTGACGGTCACCGTGCACGACAAGCGCCATGACGAAGCGCCCCCCGTGCTCGCCGCGATCGGTGTCGGTGCCGAGATCGTCGAAGCTCAGCTGGCAGGCATCGGCGGTCCGGTTCCCGATGCAATCGCCTACCAGGTGCCGGTGCTGAGCCCCGACCTGTGGACCGACGACCGCTGGCCCCAGCTGACCCTGGCGAGCATGAATGACCGTGCGCCGCAACATGAGTCGACCTGGGAACAGGTACACGGGGTCGCCGCCGTCCCCGGCGTGTGGGCCGACGATGCGACGGTCGTCATCTGCTGCACGCTGTCCCAGCCTGCCGGCGCCGCGACGGTGGCCAGCCTGATCAACTACGAACAGCTCATCTCAGCGGCGTTGATCACCACCGCGGCCGAGAACGCGTCCGCGATCGCCGACATCATCACGGTGCTGCAGTCACGCGGCGCGATCGAGCAGGCCAAGGGCGCGCTGATGGGCCTGGTGCGTTGCGACGCCGACCACGCGTGGCGGATCCTGCGCCGCGCCAGCCAGGAGTTCAACGTGAAGCTGCGGGAACTGGCGGTCGCGCTCCTCGAGCACATCAGCGGCGCGCCTGCCGAACAGCCAGACACCGGGACGCCGATCACGCCCGACGAGCGCACGCAGCAGGCGGCCCGGCTGATGTGGGCCGCACTCTCGGAACCCCCACTACCGCAATAGGTGTGCGCCAGCGCCTGCGTTGGTGCGGACGATCGTCGGCGCGTTGTAGCCGCCGTCGGCGACCGCTCTGCGGATGGCGTCGGCGATGTGGTCGGACTTCGCGGCAGGCGCCAGTGCGATCACACATCCACCGAAGCCGCCGCCGGTCATCCTGGCGCCCAACGCGCCCGCCGCCACCGCGGTGTCGGCGATCAGGTCGATGTGCTCGGTGGTGATCTCGAAGTCCTCGCGCATCGATGCCTGCGATGCGTTGAACAGTTGGCCGATCGTCGTGAAGTCGGAATCCTTGAGTGCAGCAACGACATCGAGCACCCGACGATTGTCGGTCAGGATGTGGCGGGCCCGGCGCGCATCGACCGGATCGGCCACCCCGGCCAGCACGGCAACGCCGCGGTCTTGTACCTCGCGCAGCGACGCCACACCGAGGTCGGCAGCCGCCCGTTCACACGACGCCCTGCGCGACGCGTACTCCCCGCCGGCATGTTGGTGTGGTGCCCGCGAATTGATCAGCAGCAGGGCGACATCGGCGGCGTCTGGATCGAACGCCACGGGTTCGACGGTCGGCTCACGAAAGTCGATCATCAACGCTTTGCGCGGTTCACCACACAGCGATGCCAGTTGATCCAACATTCCGGTCGGCGCACCGACGTAGTCGTTCTCGGCCCGCTGCGCCAGGCGGGCCAGTTCGATGCGATCGAGGCGCACGTCGGCGCCCGTCGTCAATGCGCCGATGACCGCGCACTCCAGTGCCGCCGAAGACGAGACACCAGAACCCATTTCGACGTCACTGACGATCGACATCGTCCCGCCCCGGACGCGGAGGCCTTCGGTGTGCAGCGCCCAGATCACCCCGGCGACATAGCCTGCCCAGCCGCCCACGTCGCCGGGCGCGGTGTCGAGCGGAATCGACACGTCGCCGTCTTCCTGGTCGCTGCGCACCACGAGTGCTGCGCCGTCATCGGGAGCGTAGGTGACCACCGTGCGTTCGGGTAGCGCGATCGGCAGCGCGAAGCCCAGGTTGTAATCGGTGTGTTCGCCGATCAGATTGATCCGGCCCGGCGCCGCGTATCGGATCATGCCAACTCCCGCAGTCTCTCGGCCACGCTCTCCGGAGTCACATCACTGATGAACGCGTTCATCGCGGACTCCGAGCCGGCCAGAAACTTGAGTTTGGTCGCACTGCGCCGCACCGACATCAGCTCGACGTGAAAGTAGCCCTCCCGCTGTTCGTCGGAGTTGGCGTACTGGTGCAGCGCCGAAATATAGGGCAGCGCAGTGGGATACATCCGATCGAACTTCTTCAGCACGTCGAGGTAGATCTGCGCGAAGCCGTCGAGCTCTGCGTCTGTCAGGTCAACGAGGTTGTGTACGAATCGGTTCGGATAGATGTGCACTTCGACGGGCCACCGCGCTGCGAACGGCACGAACGCGGTGAACAGCTCGGTGCTCGCGATGATGCGGCTGCCCTCGGTAACTTCGCGGGCGAGGATGTCGGTGAACAGGTTGCCACCGGTGCGCTCGGCATAAGCGCGGGCCTCGCGCAGCATGTCCGCCGCCCGTGGAGGCAGATATGGGTAGCCGTAGATCTGGCCGTGCGGGTGGGTCAGCGTCACGCCGATCTCCTCGCCGCGGTTCTCGAAGCAGAACACGTTCGCGATGCCGGGGCGCGCCATCAGATCCGCGGTGCGATGCCGCCACGCGTCGACGACGAGGCGCGCGTGCGCCTGCGCGAGTTGGCTGAAGGAGCCGGTGTGATCGCTCGAGAAGCAGATGACCTCGCATCGGCCGTGGCCTGGGGCGGACTGGAAAAGATCGCCGTTGGGGAACGGAAGGTCGAACGCGGCACTACCCGCCCCGGACAAGCTGGGGAAGCGGTTCTCGAACACCGCGACGTCGTAGTCGGGCGCCGGGATCTCACTGGTCAGGCCGGTAGGACCGGGGCACAGCGGGCACTGGTCGGGCGGCGGCTTGTAGGTGCGGTCCTGGCGCAGTGCCGCGATGATCACCCACTGTCCGGTCTGGCGATCGAATCGCAACTGCGACCGTTGATCACCGCGCTCGGGCAGCGGGCGCCTGTCGGGCACAGGCGCCGGGGTGTGCCCGGCCAACGGGAACATCAACAGCTCGCGGCCGTCGGCAAGCGGCCATCTCGTCGGGTCGGTCACGGGTGCACCGTGGCGATGGTCAGGCGCCCGACATGTTCCTCGACGATGCCGCGGTCGACGATGTCCAGACCGTCGTCGACGATCAGATTGTCGACCCGGCGCATGCGTGCGAACACGTTTGTCCCCACTTCGCGGTACTTGGTGTGATCGGCCAGCACCGTCAACTGGGCCCCGATGCCGATCATTGTCCGATTGGTCTGTGCCTCAGCGATATTCGGTGTCGTCAAGCCCGCCTCCGGGTCGAAGCCATGTACGCCGAGGTACGTGCCGTCCACCCGGAAGGATCCGATCGTCGCCTCGGCGACGGGGCCGACGAGCGCATCCGACGGCGTGCGGACCCCGCCTGACAGATACACCTGCGGCGCGTCGGTGGCGTCGCCGCCGGGATCGGTCAGCACCTCGAACACGCTCAGCGAGTTCGTCACGACCGTGATCGACGACCGGTGCCGCAGCCGGCGCGCCAACTCGGTGGTGGTGGTGCCCGCACTGATCGCGATCGTCATGCCGTCTTCGACGGTCTCGGCCGCCACCGCGGCGATCGCCGCCTTCTCGGCGCGCTGCTGGCCAGCCTTGACCGACGACCACGGTTCTTCTCCGCGGTTGTGCCGGGTCACCGCGCCGCCGTGCACCTTGCGCAACAGATTCTGCGCATCCAGCGCGTCGAGGTCGCGGCGCACGGTCATCTCGGACACGTCGAGTTCGGCGGCGAGGTCGGCGACCCGGACCGCTCCGTCGGCGTTCAACGCCCGCAAGATCGCATATCGGCGTTCGGCGGCGAGCATGGGAACGCACAATATCAAACAAAATTTCCTGATTTGGCCCAGTTTGCTGGGGTCGCCCTGTTAGTTTCTGGTTGTTTGTGACCGATCATGTGCTCGATTCGACGTACTCCAACCAAGGAGTTGATGACTACGAGATGACCGAAAACGTGCTGCGCCTCAACCTCGGCTGGCTCGACTACGTGCTCGTCGCGATCTACTTCGTCTTCGTGCTGGGCATCGGCTTCATCGCCAGAAGCCAGATCTCGACGAGCCTGGACTTCTTCCTGTCCGGTCGCCGGTTGCCCGCCTGGGTGACCGGTCTGGCATTCATCTCGGCGAACCTCGGTGCCGTCGAGATCATGGGCATGTCCGCCAACGGCGCCCAGGTCGGCCTGTCGACCATGCACTACTACTGGATCGGCGCGATCCCGGCCATGCTGTTCCTCGGCGTGGTGATGATGCCGTTCTACTACGGCTCCAAGGTGCGAAGCGTGCCCGAGTTCATGCGGCGGCGCTTCGGGCCCGGCGCCCATCTGGTCAACGCGATCAGCTTCGCCATCGCGCAGGTGCTGATCGCCGGGGTCAACCTGTTCCTGCTGGCGACGGTCATCAACGCGCTGCTCGGCTGGCCGCGGTGGGTGTCGCTGATCGTCGCGGCGCTGGTTGTTCTCAGCTACATCACGCTCGGTGGCCTTTCGGCCGCGATCTACAACGAGGTGTTGCAGTTCTTCGTGATCGTGGCGGCACTGGTTCCTCTGACGATATTCGGGCTGACGAAGATCGGCGGCTGGAATGGCTTGAAGGACAAGGTCATTGACACCGTCTCCGACGGCAAGGTGACAGCGTCGACACACGAGCAGCTCACCACGTGGCCAGGTACGGCGCTGTCCGGATTCTCCAGTCCGGTGTGGTCGGTGATCGGGATCGTGTTCGGCCTCGGATTCGTATTGTCCTTCGGATACTGGACCACGAACTTCGTCGAGGTGCAGCGCGCGATGGCTTCGGACTCGATCTCCGCGGCGCGGCGCGCGCCGATCATCGGTTCGTTCCCGAAGATGTTCATCCCGTTCGTGATCATCGTGCCCGGCATGATCGCCGCCGCGTCGATCGGCGACATGATCCGACTGAAAACGACTGGCAAAGGCGACATCACGTACAACGACGCGATGCTGCTGATGATCCGCGACATCCTGCCCAACGGTCTGCTGGGCGTCGCGATCGCGGGCCTGCTGGCGTCGTTCATGGCGGGCATGGCTGCCAACATCTCCGCCTTCAACACGGTGTTCAGCTATGACATCTGGCAGGACTACGTGGTCAAGGATCGGCCGGACAGCTACTACATCGCGGTCGGCCGAATCGCCACCATTGCCGCCACCATCCTCGCCATCTTCACCGCGCTGATCGCGGCGGGCTACTCCAACCTGATGGACTACCTGCAAACGCTGTTCGGCTTCTTCAACGCGCCGTTGTTCGCGACGTTCATCCTCGGCATGTTCTGGAAGCGGATGACGTCGACCGCAGGCTGGGCCGGCCTGGTCAGCGGAACCCTTTCTGCCATCTTCGTTTTCATTCTTTCCAAGGTCGGTGTGCTCAGCCTTCCCGGCCAGGGCGTGCCGTTCGTCGCCGCATCGGTGGCGTTCGTCGTCGACATCGTCGTCAGCGTGGCCGTCACGATGGTGACCACTCCGAAGCCTGTCAGCGAATTGGTCGGGCTGGTGTACTCCGAGACGTCGAAGGACGTCTTCTCCGACCCCGAGAGTGCCGGAAAGGCGTGGTACTACAAGCCTGTTCCGCTCGCCGCGGTTTCACTCGCACTGGTCATCGTGCTCAACGTAGTTTTCCACTGAGAGGACTTGGAGATGCGACTCCTTTTCGACGTTCGCAATATCATCGGCGCGCTGCTCGGGATCTACGGCATTGTGCTGACCATCGCCGGCTTCGCCCCAGGCCTGCTCGGCGACCACCACAGCGCCGCCACCGACAATCCCGTCGACCTGTATGTGGGCACCGACGCCAACTGGTGGGTGGGCCTGGCGCTGATCGCCGTTTCGATCGTGTTCATCGGCTGGGCGTTGCTGCGTCCGGTGAAGGTGCCCGAAACAGCCGAAACAGCCTCAGCGACAGAGGAAACCGAGCCGCACTAGGCCGAGCGGCGCGCCATCGCCGCTTCGAGTTGTTCCTCGTAGGCACCCTCGTCGCGACCAAGCGCGATGGTGGCCGACACCATTGCGATCGTGCTGATCGTGATCAGCACGGCGTCGAGGTGGCTGACGTCCATGTTCTCGCCGAGCACGATCGCACCGAGCAGGACGGCGATCAGCGGTTCGAGCACCAGCATCGTCGGCACCGACGTCTGCAGCGACCCGGCATGAAACGCCGACTGCTGCAGGAACGTTGCGAAGACCGCAATCAGTGCAAGCAGATAGGGCACCGGCGTGCTCAGCAGTGCGCGCACGCCTTCGTGAATCAGCACGTGCATCAACAGCTTGGTGAGCACCGCGACGACACCGAACAGCACACCGACCGCGAGTGCGAGTAACACCGCACGCTTCCAGCCCATCGTTCGAGTCGCGACCACCACGCACGCGCACACCGCGGCCGTGCAGATCACCGCCACGAGCGCGGACAACGGCAGCGATGCCTCGTAGTCGCCGGGGCGGGTCTTCGCGAGCACGACGAACACCGCCAGCGCGACCGTCAGCACCACAGCCCACACCCATTCACCACGCGTGACGCGCCGGTGGGCCAGCCTGGCGCTCAAGGGCAGCGCGAAAAGCAGCGCCGACACCAGGATTGGCTGCACCAACAGCAGCGAGCCCTTCGCCAGCGCAAGCGCCTGGAAGACATACCCGGCGACCGCCGCCGCGGTGCCCGCCCACCACAGCGGGCGGCGAAGCAGGGTGAGGAACATGACCGAACTGACGCCGTGCTCTTGCGGGACGTCCATCGTGGCGCGCTGACGCACCACGATCCCAATCGCAAGGAACACCGCGGCGAGCACGGCGAGCAACACCGTCAGACCATGGCCTACCAAAGCGTCGCGCTCCTTTCGGGCCACGGCCACCACACCGGACAAGAACAACATATATGCGCGCGCGGTGCACCCGGCGGGCCAGTTGTCCAGATGGTTTCAAACCCAGGCGAGTGGGCATAAAACAGCCCATGAACTTGCGACGGTTGATTTTGCTGGTGGGGGCGGTCGTGCTGGTGGTCGGCATCATCGGGCTGCTCATGCCTGTATCGGTGCCTGGGCCCGACAACGGCAGCATCGGATGCGGCAACGGTCTCGCCGCCGATCAGTCAGCCGCACAGCAGGCGGACAACCAGAATCCCGCCAACCTGCCGATACTCAACCAAGTCATCCCGCACACCGACTATGTCCAGCAATGTCAATCGGCGGTCTCGAGCCGGCGGACATGGGCCATTCCGGTCGCGGTGATCGGTCTGGTGGTGATCGCAGGCTCGTTCTTCGTCGGTGGTCGGGCCGGCGCGCGGACGCCGTAGCGCGCTAGCTGGCCTCGCGGCCACCGACGAGGTGCAGGCGCGGCTGATGCTGTTCGTCAGTGCCCAGCTTGTCGTTGACTCGCTCGACAACTGAGTCCACCCGATGGACGGCCCTGTCGCACAGGTCGCGCACCCTGTCGCCGGCCGCATCGACAT
>Ga0268266_10002245_pt1 | contig 21050 bp, 15 predicted proteins | sample KBSS13metaG_FD_190356 | JGI IMG/M metagenome (GOLD analysis project Ga0268266, IMG submission 190356) | Switchgrass rhizosphere microbial communities from Kellogg Biological Station, Michigan, USA - KBS S1-3 metaG (SPAdes) (version 2) | ecosystem: Host-associated > Plants > Roots > Rhizosphere... | reverse complement strand
CCAGCCCACGCGAACCCCATACTGCTCGCGAAGGATGTGATAGAGCGATTGCTTGGCGAAATTGACACGCTCGAGGCCCGGAAAAGGCCGGAGAGGGATGAAAGATTCCTCCAGCGCCATCGGAATACCGTCCGCCAGGCGAAGGCGGCGAAGTTTCATGACGGCGCTCTCAGGTTCAATCTTCAGGCTTTCGCCCAGCTCTTCGCTGGCCTTCATTACGGCCTGCTCCAAAAGCTCTGAACTCGGCTGCATCCCGCGCTGCTTCATGTCTTCAGTAAATCCGCGCAAATGCATGATATTTTTTTCGAGCTTTGGCCGGGTGACAAAGGTTCCGCGCCCTTTTTGGCTCTGCGCATATCCCCCGCTCTTCAGCCCATGGAGTGCTTGCCGTGCAGTCATTCGACTGACCTGATAAACACGGGCAAGCTCTTCTTCCGAAGCCAGCAGGTCCCCCTCTGAGAGCTGCCCCGATTGAATCTTCTCCATCAGGGCTCGTTGAATCTGGAAGTAGAGAGGGATAAATCCGTTCTTATCCAGCCTGTGGGCGTGGGAAGCGGTCTGGACCTGATGCTTGGACACGATCTCGATCTCTTTCCTGGACGGTGGGAAATAGGCCCGTAAGCCTGCGTCCGTTTCTACCTGTATCTTCTAGCTTTTGTCCATCAATACGATGAAGTCGGCGATTCGTTCCAACGATGGACTCAAGCTCTGCATCGGAAAACGAGCAAATCTTTCACCCAGTCATCCTAGTACAGTTGTCTATACCGTTCACCAACTTTTATCGCTATCCGTCCTTCCCTTGATCGACGCTACTTTAGCGGCTATGTGGTGGTGCAAGTATCGGAGTGGCGATGTCCTTGGGGCTCGGTCCCGAGATCGGAATGTGCCAGACCCCTCCACCAAAAGTGGAGATATACACCTTGCTCGAATCTTCCGGGTCAGCCTCGATCCGATGACCCCATTTGAAGTTGAAGCCGGGAATGCGGCTCCAATGTTCTCCCTTGTCGTGTGAGATCCATGCAGAGGACTCGAACCCCGAGGCGTAGAGCGTCCTGTGGTTCTTCGGGTCGATCGTTACATCGTAGATATGGCGGTCTCGTTCCAGTACCCATCGCCAGGTGCGCCCCCCGTCCGAAGAAACCGCAATGCCGCCGGCAACACCGTCGATGACAACAGGCCGCTGCGGAACACTCGTCCGGATTGGTTTCTCGTTTGGAGCTGCGATCGGTTCGCCTTCAGGCATCGCTCGTGCCCACAGTGCAAGATAAAGATGGTTCGGGTTCTCCGGATCGATCGCGAGACCATTGGGGGCATTTGCTCCCTTCGGGAGCGGAACAGGGGTCCAGTTCTCACCGCCGTCAGTAGAGCGATACAGCGCTCCATCCCCTGAGTTCCCGATGCTGCCATCCTCGCTACGACGCGCGATCACGGTATACAGAGTTCCATCGGAGGCACGGACCAGACGCCATGCCAGCGGATTCTCCTGGGTGATGCCACGGTTTACTGGGGACCACGTGTGTCCATCGTCGGTGGAACGAAAGACTCCATATCCCATTGTGGCCGCCCACAACCTGCGTTTTCCTGCGGGGCTGGTTGGATCGAGAACAACGGAAGTGGGTGCCGTCTCAGGCATTCCCTTGCTTGCAGCCTGCCAGATCTTCCCGCCATCCACACTGACGCAGATGCCGCCAATGTACTCGGATGTGGGTCGATGGCGCCACATCTTGGGTCGGGGGAGATCATGAATGTCGCTCATCGCCGCCCACATCTTTCCACGTACCTTCGGATCGAACGCAACCGAGTAGGTCGTGTTCCGCCAGCGGGCCGGTGCTCCTTCGACAGAGCGCATCCAGGAGCGTCCACCATCTTCGCTGCGAAACAAGCCAATATCGGTTGTAAGGATGAAGCGGCGTCTCGGATCGAACGGATCAAACTCGTATCCATAGGTCGTCGTTACATCGAGCCCGGTGCTAATCCAGGATGCTTCAGATTGAGCCGTCCCTTTTGCCGGTTCGGAGTAGGTGGCCACCCAGGTCGCTCCTCCATCCGTCGTCGCCAGGGTTCTTCCGAGGTCTGTCGCATAGGCGACATTCGGATCATGATCGTCAACCGTCAGGCTAAGAGGTTCTTCTGTCCACTCCGGCGTCATCGCCTCTGCAATCCATGCATCGTGGACATTTGCATCTTCTCTGTGGAATGAAGAGCGCCAGACCAGTCGCCCGTGAGCGCCGTAATCGTCCGTGCGAGCCACCCCCTGGAAACGCTTGCCATCGATCTCGAGGTCCTTGTACGAGACGTAGGCTGTCTCCGGGTGATTCAGGCTGGTTGCGACTGCGCGAACCTGTATCCCATTTCCAGGCAGCTGCGCGGGAGCCCATGTCATACCCCCATCGTTGGTCAGGAACAGTTGCCGCTGCGATTGCTTATCCGTCGCGACAGCATAGAAGACAGCATCTCGGTTCTTCGTGGAGGGGAAGCCGGAGGATACCTCCGTGAGGGTAAAGCCGTGCGGAAGGTCACGCTGTTGCCACTGACCTCGGATGCGTGCACGGATTCCTGCAGAGGTTGCGACGTACACATCGCGCTGTGCTCTCGCTGATCTCGGATCGATCCAGAGCCGAAGCGGAGTTTCCTTCAGCGGTTGCAGCGAGCGCCAGCTTCGGCCTCCGTCGCGAGACAGAACGATCTCCGGACGTCCCTCGCGGATGGCTGCTGCATAAAGTGTGCGCGAATCCGCGGGATCGATCGCAAGGGCCGTAATGGTCCCAATCGGATTCGGCTTGGCCACATAACTCTCGTCAGCATGATCGGAGTCCATCACGACAGCTCGCACGGTCGAAGGCCGAGGCCACAGCATCCGCCAGCTCTCGCCGTCATCGCTGCTCTTCCACAGGGCCTCGGTTGCTGCATACAGAGTGTGGCGCTGCGAAGGATCGAAGGCAAAGAAGTGGACACTGCCACGCAGGCTGAACATTCGCCAGTGATGCCCACCATCGTGGCTGATGTAGGCCCCGGTCATGTCGCATGACAGAAGGACCTCGTTTCGATCCTGAGGATTGATGGTGACGTGAAACATCGCGCCACCGCCGCCGGGGCCAACGATACGAGGCCCCTGTTCGCCAAACGCCGCGGATGAAAGGAATACTGTTGCCCCAAGGCAAAACAGTCGCATCCTGCATATCTTTTTCGCTCCGAGCCCTGCGATCAAATTGCCACCGCTCCTGTCCTTCATTATGATCCCGTGAAAGTTCTTTTCTTCGTCGATCGTTGATTTGGGCTCGAAGAAGACATAGCAGAACTGCTTAACATGGGACCAGATGAAGATTCGACTTCCGCTGAATGGCGAATATACAGACTACCGTTTGAATCAGGAAGGACCGTGGAAGGTCTCTTCCGCTCCGCCGCCGCGCACGCGAGTCGCTTACGCCGCGGCGCATGTAGTAATCGATCCCTTGAAGCCGGATGTGCTCGACATGGACGCGACGTTGGCCTTTCGCCGACATCTTTGGTCCCTTGGCTTTGGTGTAGCCGAGGCCATGGATACAGCGCAGCGCGGCATGGGGCTGAGTTGGCAGGCTGCTCGCGAGCTGATTCGTGTTTCCGCTAGTGAGCGGGCTGGAGAGATCGCTTGCGGTGCCAATACCGACCAGCTCGAGTTCGGAACGGCGATCACCGTCGACGATGTGATCGCGGCTTACGAGGAGCAGTGCGAGACGATCGAAGCTGCAGGCGGCAGAGTCATTCTCATGGCCAGTCGCGCGTTCGCCAAATGCGCGAAGAGTTCCGATGACTACCTGCGCGTCTACAGCCGTCTGCTCGGCGGTCTGCGGCAGCCTGCAATTCTGCATTGGCTTGGCGAAGCCTTCGATCCGCAGCTCAAGGGATATTGGGGATCGTCCTCCGTGGACGAGGCTATGGAGACATGCCTCACTGTGATCCGCGAAAACCAGGCTCACATCGATGGCATCAAGATATCTCTACTGGACAAGCAGCAGGAGATCAAAATGCGGCGACTGTTGCCGAAGGGCGTTCGCATGTACACGGGTGATGACTTCGACTATGCCGAGCTGATCCGAGGCGACGAGCTAGGGCACAGCGATGCTCTCCTTGGCATCTTCGATGGAATCGCTCCTGCCGCAGCGCTCGCGCTGCGTGCGCTCGATGCCGGGGATCTCTCAACCTTCGAAGATATCCTCTCGCCAACCGTTCCGTTGTCGCGGCACATCTTCCAGTCTCCGACCTTCTTCTATAAGACAGGCCTGGTCTTTCTGGCCTATCTGAACGGCCATCAAAGGCACTTTCGTATGCTGGGCGGACAGGAGAGCGCCCGTTCGATTGCTCATCTCTCGCAGCTCTTCGTGCTGGCCGATAAGGCGAGGCTACTGGTCGATCCCGACCTGGCCATTCACAGGATGCGGCTCGTCCTCGAGCTATCCGGGCTGGAGGGTTCGTGGCGAACCTCGAACGACTGAGCTTCAACCAGATGACTGCCGGCAAAGCCACCTTGCGCGAGGTCGTCGACGCCTGCGTGCGCAACGGAATTCAATGGATCGGACCCTGGAGGCACGCACTCGATAACGATGCGGTGAAGAGCGCACAGCTGATCCGCGATGCCGGTCTCAAGGTTTCGAGCCTGTGCCGTGGCGGCATGTTTCCAGCCGCAACCGCGGAGGAGCGGCGGCAGCGGATTGAGGACAATCTGCGCGCGGTCGACGAGGCCGTAGCGCTGGGAACGGATCTGCTGGTCCTGGTCAATGGGCCCGCTCCGGGCAGGGACATTGATGGTGCCCGACAGATGGTCGTGGACGGAATCGGAGCTGTTCTCGATCATGCGACCGAGAGCGGAGTTCGTCTGGGAATCGAGCCGCTTCATCCCATGTTTGCCGCGGACCGCAGCGTGGTGGTGACGATGAGCGAGGCCAATGCTATGGCGGAGCAGCTGTATTCGCCTCAGGTAGGGCTTGTTGTCGACGTGTACCACGTCTGGTGGGATCACGATGTCTATCGCGAGATTGCCCGGGCCGGGGGAAGGATCTTTGCTTTTCATGTTTCGGACTGGATCGTTCCTCTGCCCGACATCCTGATGGGCCGAGGTCTGATGGGAGATGGAGTCATTGAGATCCCTCGGCTGCGGGAGGCGGTTGAGGCTGCGGGTTATCGAGGGCCGATCGAGGTGGAGATCTTCAATCAGCAACTTTGGAGTCAATCCGCGGACGAGATCGTTGAGGTTGTCGCTAAGCGATTCCAGGAGTGGGTTTAGTGGGTCGAAAAGGCTTTCTGAGGGGAGTTTCCCCGGGATTTTTGAATTTCTCGGACCAGATAGGACCGAGTTTGTTTACCATAGAGAGATGAGCGAAGTTCTGGAACAGGAAGCGAAGGCTGGGGCGGCTCACGCCCAGAAATACACGCGGAACAATCCGTATCAATCGAATGTTAATGTCAACTACCTTCTGACGGCCGAGGGCTCGGAGAAGGAGACGCGCCATGTGGAACTGGCGCTCGAAGAGGGCATGACGTATACGCCTGGCGACGCCGTCGGCATTATCCCGGAGAACCGCGCTGAGGCAGTGGACGACGTTTTGAAGGCGCTGGGTTACAAGGGCGACGAGCGCGTTCTTGATCACTACAAGGTCGAGATCTCCCTGGAAGAGGCTCTGCGGACCCGCCTGGGCATCGGCAAGCTGGCGCGTGGCAGCGTGGGGCAGTATGCCAAGCTGGCCCCCGACGTGGAAGGGCTGAAGGTTCTGACCGGACCCGACAACCGCGCTCGCGCGGAGGAGTACTGTTGGGGTCGCGAGTTCGTCGACCTGGCGTCCGATTTCCCCGGTGTGATCACCGATCCGCAGCAGTTGTTCAACGTGCTGCAGCGGCTGACCCCGAGGATGTATTCGATCTCCTCAAGCCAGAAGGTGCATCCGGACAGCGTCCACACCACCGTTCGCGTGATCCGCTATGAAGCTCATGGCCGCGACCGTCAGGGCGTGGCGAGCGGTCATCTGGGCGACCGCGCGGGTGAGGGTACGACGTTGCCGATCTTCCTGCACTCGAACAACAACTTCCGCCTGCCTGAGGATTCGAACGCTCCGGTGATCATGATCGGTCCGGGGACGGGCATCGCTCCCTTCCGCGCCTTCCTGGAGGAACGCGAGGCAGATGGGTCCAAGGGCAAGAACTGGCTCTTCTTCGGCGAGCAGCGCATGAAGATGGACTTCCTCTACCAGGAACAGCTCGACGGTATGGTGAAGAAGGGAGTGCTGACTCACCTGCACACCGCCTTCTCGCGCGACCAGCACAACAAGGTTTACGTTCAGGACCGTATCCAGGAGAACGCGAAGGAGGTCTTCGAGTGGCTGGAGGACGGAGCCTACTTCTATGTCTGCGGCGATGCGACCCGCATGGCCAAGGACGTGGAGAATGCGCTGCTGGACGCGATCGCCAAGGGATCGAACGGTACGCTTGAGCACGCCGCCGAGTACCTTGCGAACATGAAGAAGCAGAAGCGGTACCAGAGGGACGTCTACTAGCTCCTCCCGTGTTTTAGTGCAAAATCTTGATTCGAAATGGCTTAGCCTTGGACCAAGTTTGCATGTTATTGATTATGCAGTACTTAGACGTAAGATCTTGATTCCAAGAGAGAACCCGCCAGATAAATGGCGGGTTTTCTTTCTTTGCTGCTGTCTCAAAGGTAGCAGATGGAGGGAAAGTGATCGGCAACGAGAATCTTCTTTGAAATCAGCTGTTTGGCGGTCATAAAGAGTTGACAGAAGTTAAAGCAACATTTGTCGTAAAAATGTGCGACTCGAAAGTGATTCGCGACATCTGAAAGACCAAACCGAGTGATTCGGATGAATGAACTGCGGAGAGATGCGATGAATGTAATTGTGTATGGAGCGACAGGAAATTCCGGTTCAGAGATCGTCAAGGAGCTTCTGCGACGAGGGCACAAGGTAACGGGTGTGGCTCGTCACGTGGAGAAGCTGAAAGACCAACAGGGAATTACGGCGAAGACGGACGATCTTTCGAACGTGGACGCGATCGCGGCGATCATCCAGGGTGCCGATGTTGTGGTTTCAGCCTATCAGCCGCCTGCGGACAATACGGATGCGTTGATCGAGGTTACAAAGAGAGAGGTTGAGGCGGTCAAGAAGGCTGGGAGGGCGAGACTGCTGGTGGTGGGTGGAGCCGGACAGCTGGAGGTGGCTCCGGGCGTGACGCTGATCAAGTCAGGACATCTTCCACAGGAGTACATGCCGATTGCGGTTTCGCATGAGAAGGCGGCGCAGGTGCTGAAGGACTCCGACATCAACTGGACCTACATCGCTCCCGCCGCGTTCTTTGTTCCCGGCGAGCGCACAGGGAAGTACCGTACGGGTACGAATAACCTGATCGCGGACGCCAAAGGTGAGAGCAAGATCTCATTTGCGGATTATGCGATTGCCCTGGTGGATGAGATCGAGAAGCCGGCGCATGAGCGGGCTCTTTTTTCAGTAGGGTACTGATCCGTCGGGGCGACTATGGACCGGGCTGTCGCTGATACCGATGCCCGGTACCTAGTTGCCCCCTCCGTTCAGCTTTAGAGAGATGATTTCGATCTCTTCGGCCTCTTCGAAGAGAAGCTGCTTGCAGTTGACTGCCCGGCCCTGAACGAGCACTCGCATCGCGAGTGCAGCGAGGGCGAGGCCGAAGAGAGTCAAGAGCTCCTGGTAGGGCTGATGCAACGCGCGTGCCTCGAAGACGGCCGATTTGTGGATGAGAACCAAGAACAACATCAAGCAAGCCCAGAAGACGAAGTGGATGTTTGCCTTTCCGGGAAGGTAGGAACAGGTGAAGGGAATCTTGGGAAAGGTGTAGAGGCAGAGCTCGACGAGGAGAACTCCCAACAGGAGCATGGCGAACAGGTGTCCGGCAAGCCAGGGCCTGGCTGGGGCTGAAAGAGCTGCGCCGGCGAGGAAGAAGAGAACAGGAGCAACGGCGAGAACCATCCAAGAGAAGCGGACGGCTCTTTGATAGGCGAGGGCGGGACGGGTCTGCGTGACCCGAATAATCCAGTTAGCCCGCAGCGCGGTGGGCATAGAGGAGACGACACGAAGCGCGGTGACAACGAGAATCATGGCCAGAATGCTGATGAAGAGAAAGGCTGTGACCCATTGCGAGTGGGCGGCGGAGGATTTTACGACCCAGCCATGGATATACCCGGCGGCGAGGGCGAGTCCCAGCCCGAGATAAAGGCCGAGAATCATAAGGTGTTGACGGCTTCGGAGCAGCGTGCGGAGACTGAAGACGGTGATTGCGTTCGGTAACGAACGGCTGAAACGGGGCAATCCATTCCGCTGTCTCGATGCGGGAAGGATATCCGGCTGTTCCACGATCTTCGGCAGCATGCGGAGGTATGCAAGCAGGATAGAGGCGACGGCTCCCGCGGCGGAGCATGCGAGCGCAATCCACGCCCTTTTCGCGAGAGGAGAGAGTGCAGGATGAAGTGACCCATTGATCTGATTGAAGAGTCCGAGGAACCAGTAGGAGGGAAGCCAGGCGAGGGCACCCTGATTCTGGGGAGCTGTAAGTGCCTCGGGAGTTCGAAACGAGGGCTCGAGGAAGTAGAGGCTCAGCAGAAGGCAGAGGCTGCCAGCTTGCAGGACAGCGGAGACACGTAGGAAAAGCTGGCGAGGAAGAAGATTGGCCACTAGCCCCTGGAGGGTAAGCATGACGAAGACGAAGAAGCTGCTAGCCAGGACCACAGTAAGCCAATAGGCAGGCCACGCCCAGAGCAGCCCGAAGAAGCCACTGCCTTTTGCGACGAAGGCGAGGGGCCACCCGACCCCGGCGAAGATATTGAGCGAGAAGATGGCGAGCCCCGGCGCTGCGAAGAGAGCCGATGTCTTGGCCAGAAAGAGGGTTCCGACACGTACGGGCAGAGGCGAGAGGACCATCAGGTCGCGCCGGTCGGGGAAGGCAGAGTCCCATGCAAGGATGGCGATCAGACCAGCGACGGTCATGGAGGTCTCGATCAGGAAGTGCTCCACGGCCCAACGTGCCGTCATCGACTTGATGTTCCAGGCACCGAACAAGATGGGGATGATGGTGAAGAAGCTGATGGTGACGAAGATGCTCATGAACTGGCCGATAAGCCGGGTGAGGTCGCCGTCAGCGGCCAGGATCTCGAGATCGATGACGCGCATGAGGAAGACGCGATAGAGCACGAGAAAGCGCAGTTTTTCTGCGGCCAGGTTGTTACGCATAGATGAGGTCCGCAATCTCCCGAGAGACGGCATCGGGGTCTTGATCGACAACAAGCTGAGAGAAGATTCCCTCGAGGGTTGAAAGTTCCATCAAGGAACGAAGATTGGCGATGGAGTCATCTGCGACGACCTTGCCTTTATGCAGGATGACGATGTGAGAACAGATCCGCTCCACGGTTTCGAGCTCGTGCGAGCTGAAGAGCACGACCTTGCCGCGACGAGCGAGCTCCTGAATGAGGCTGCGGAGAACGAGCGCGGAAGCGACATCGAGTCCGGAGAAGGGCTCATCGAGAAGGACGAGATCGGGGTTGTGCATCAACGCGGCGGAGAGAAGAATCTTCTGGCGCATACCCTTCGAGTAGGAGGAGATGGAGAGGTCGCGATCACCGTGGAGACCGAAGAGGCGCAGAAGGCCATGGATGCGCGCGGCGGCGATCTTTGGGTACATGTCACGGAGTTGCGCGACCATGACGAGATACTCCAGGCCGCTGAGGTGGGTGTAGAGATGGGGCTCTTCGGGGACGTAACCCATGCGCTGGCGATAGACCATGGGATCGCGGCGGGTGGGAATTCCTTCAAAGAGGACCTCTCCGGAGGTAGGCTCGATCAGGCCGGTCACGATCCTCATCGTGGTAGATTTGCCGGAGCCATTCGCACCGAGGTATCCGGTGATCTCACCTGGGCGCGCGACAAAGTTTACATCGGAGACCGCCGGGATGCTGGAGTACAGCTTATTCAGATTACGGAGCTCGAGCATTGAGGCTTCCCTTCAGGTCTCAATAGATAGAATGCTACATAGGGTAAAGTCAACCTCTTTTTCGCGCTGGCTTATTTGTCTCCCTGGGAGCAGGACATTTTTTGCGTGCTGACTCTTTGCGGGTCTGGGGGCTATCGCACTTAAATGTTTCCCCATAGTCATTCGAGTGGAGTACTATGTCTCCCATAGTCATTCGAGTGGAGTAGCCTTATGGCAAAGAATCGACCTTCGGATGCAGGCGATATCCTGCAGGGAACCCTCGATCTGCTCATTTTGCGCACGCTTATCCTCGGCCCTGCTCATGGGTACACCATTGCGAACTCCATCGAACGCACGTCGGAAAATGCTCTCGACGTGGAACAGGGCTCGCTCTATCCCGCGCTTCATCGGCTGGAGGATCGCGGACTTGTGTCTTCCGAGTGGGGTGTGAGCGAGAACAACCGGCGGGCGAAGTTTTACCGGCTGACGGTGAAGGGCCGTAAAGAACTGGAAGCTGCAACCAGCCGCTGGCGACGAATGACGCGCGCCATCGGCCTCATTCTGGAAGAACCGAACAGCTAAAGAGGAGCGATCCGTATGGGGTTCCACCGCTTTCTTGACCGCGAGAACAAAGACCGGGATCTTGCCGAAGAGATCCAGTCGCACATGGCCCACGAGGTGGACACCAATCTTGCGCGCGGCCTTTCGGACGCTGAAGCGAGACGGCAGGCTCGCCTGAAGTTTGGGAACCCACTTGCAGTGCGGGAACGTGTGTGGAGTTACCGATCGTTGCCGCTGGCCGAAAGCCTTGGGCGCGACCTGCGTTATGCGTGGCGCTCGCTTCGGAGGACACCCGGATTTACGATCGTCGCTCTACTTGTGATCGCGCTTGGAATCGGAGTGAATACGGCGGTGTTCTCGGTGGTGAATGCGGTGTTGCTCAACCCGCTGCCCTATCCGGACTCGCAGTCTCTGGTGAGGCTGGTTCTATTTACACCGCAGCGCACGCTCGATGCCGCAAATGTTCCTGAGTTCAACCTCTGGCGGAAGCAGACTTCAGTGCTTCGGGAGGTCGCAGGATACGACACTGGTGGCGCCGGGCTGAATCTTACCGGCAGCGACCACCCGATGCAGGTGCAGGGAGTCCATGTTACGCACGACTACTTCGCGCTCTTTGGCGCGCCGGTGATTGCGGGGCGCACCTTTACGAAAGAGGAAGACAGCCCCCATGGTGGAGATGTGGTGGTGCTCAGCTATGGCCTATGGAAACAGCGCTACGGCGGTGATGCCAATATTGTAGGCCGAACCATTCAGTTAGACCACACGCCGTATCTGGTCGTGGGAATCATCGGGCGCAACTTTGTCACCGACAACCCGGCAGATCTCTGGATCCCTTATCAATTCGATGTGAACAACCATGACATGGCCCACTATTTCTGGGTGTCGGCGCGGCTCCAGCCGGGCGTGACGGTCCAACAGGCAAACGAGCAATTGAAGCTTGCGTCCGACCAGTTCCGGCGCGAATTTCCAAACGCCATCGGTGTCCAGAATCGTTATGGTGTCGTCCCGCTGAAGGAGTGGACGGTCGGTGATACCCGAACGCCGTTGCTGATCCTTTTGAGCGCAGTTGTGCTGGTGTTGCTGATTGCCTGCGCGAATGTGGCGAATCTGTTGCTGGCCAGAGCCTCCGGGCGCAAGCGCGAATTCGCTACACGCGCAGCTCTCGGCGCGGGGCGCTGGCATGTCGTCCGTCAGTTACTCGCTGAAAGCCTGCTTCTGTCGGTCTCGGGCGGGTTGCTGGGTTTGTTGCTCGGCTATGCCGGCGTTCGTCTGTTGCTTTCGGTCAATGTTGGCGGACTTCCACGGCTCGGTGAGAATGGCTCGGCAGTTACACTGGACTTGCGCGTCCTGCTGTTCACTCTCGGTCTCTCTCTGCTTACCGGAGTTCTGTTTGGCCTTGTTCCTGCCATAAGCGCATCGCGCCCCAATCTGCTGGCCAGTTTGAATGAAAGTGGTAGCCGCACAGGTACTGGTTTCCGCAGTGCGAGCCTCCGATCGTTTCTTGTCGTCTCGGAGATAGCACTTGCGCTGGTTCTGGTGATCGGCTCGATGCTGTTGATCCGCACCTACCTCAAATTGCAGGCAGTCGATCCGGGGTTCGATACGCACAACACGCTCACCATGACGATGTCGATCAGCGGGAGTCGATTCCAGACAGCTGCTCCAGTCGCTCAGATGATTCGCCAGGGGACGGAACGCATCAAGACGATTCCGGGTGTCGTCGAAGCGGCTGCAGGCAATGGTGTGCCGCTGCAAGGCGCTTTTGGAATACCGTTCGATATCGTTGGACGCCCCAAGGGTAAGGCTCCGTTTACGGGAGGAGCGCAATATTACTCGGTCTCTTGGGGCTATTTCGATGCGCTGAAGATGCCTCTTTTGCGCGGCCGTACGTTCACCGAGCACGACGATGGCTCAGCTCCCGGAGTGATGATCATCAACGAGGCGATGGCTAAGCAGTACTGGCCCAAGGGAGATCCACTGCGTGACCACATACAAAAAGCTCCCGGCGCTGGCCCTATCTTCGCTGAACCACCGCGCCAGATCGTGGGCATCGTAGGGAACACGCGCGATGCGCCCAACCGCGATCCCTTTCCTACGATGTACATTCCGATAGCACAGATGCCGGATGGTGAGACGGCGCTGAATTCGCGCATCGCCCCGCTCTGGTGGATTGTGCGCACGAACACGAACTCACAGGCTATGGTGGCGCAAGTGACTTCGGCTTTGCGAGAGGCTACCGGCGGGCTGCCCGTGGCTCACATCCGCACCATGGATGAGATCGACCGTCTGGTTATTTCGCAGCAGCGTTTCAACATGCTGCTGCTGACTGTTTTCGGCGCGTCCGGATTGTTGCTGGCCGCTGCGGGCATCTACGGGTTGATGGCGTTTTCCGTGGAGCAACGCACGCAGGAGCTTGGGATTCGAATGGCACTGGGAGCGCAGGCATCGCAGCTGCGCAACATGGTTCTCGGACAGGGGATGGTGCTGACTGGTTTCGGTATGGTGATTGGTATCGGCACGGCATTCTGGTTGAGTCGATTTCTCGCACGCTTTCTCTTCGGGGTGAAGGTATGGGATCCTCTTGCCTTCGTGCTGACGCCTCTGTTGCTCGGGCTTGTGGCGTTAGCGGCCGCGTGGATTCCGGCTGTACGCGCCACGAGGGTGGATCCTATGACTGCGCTGCGTCTCGAATAGCTCGTTCCCGGTGGGCGCACGGGGAAGTGTTGCGCGGATACGAATGACGGGAGCGATTGTCCGTAAGAGACGGTCTATCGGGGGTTCGAGCGGAACTTGCGGTTTGCCGACCTCCTGGCGCGATCGATAGGGACGCAGGGGTTAGATTTGTGAGCGTATGCTTCCCCGGTGCAGACAATCGGCGACAAGTATTTGCTCGGCACTGGACGAAGCGATCACGACCGACTGCGTGTGATCAGTGAAATTCACGATGGCCGGACGCGTGAGTTACTGCTGCGCGCCGGACTTGCGTCGGAGCATCGCTTCGTGGAGTTCGGGTGCGGGCTCGGCTATGTGACTCGTTGGGCGGCGAGCCTGGGTGCGGATGCGACCGGAATCGATCTGAACGAAGACAACCTTGCGGTATCGGCTCAGATGGCTCAAGAGGCAGGCCTCGGCAATGCGCGCTTTGTTTCTGCCAACATCTACGAGCCCGGACTTGAGCCTGAGAGTGTGGACGTGGCGTATTCGCGGTGGCTGATGGTCCATCTGAACAAGCCGGTTGAGGCGATGCGCGCAATCTACGCGGCGCTGAAGCCGGGCGGCGTTATGGTTTGCGAGGAGGCGGACGTGAGCGCGGTTTACACGGAGCCAAGCTCTGCCGCTTATGCCGAGCTGCGCGACCTCTGCATGGAGGGAGCCCGCATGCGCGGAGTGGATTATTCGGGCGGAAGACGTACTCATCTGTGGGCGAAGGAGGCCGGCTTTGAGCTTGAACACGGGGACGCCTATCACCCGCACTACCTGACCGGAAAACATAAGGGATTCTGGAACTGGACTCTGCACGCGGTGGGTCTGGGGATGGTGCGAGAAGGAAGCTTGTCGGCAGGCCGCCTGGAGGAGTTGGTGGCGGGAATGAGCGAAGCGGACGCTTCCCCAGCTACCCTGGTGGCGCATTGCAGGATGCATCAGCTGATCGCGAGAAAGCCGAAGTCGACGGCCTGACACCTGTTTCCTCACGTCGTCGCAGAGGAACTATCTATCACAGTTGTATGACGGCCCTGAGATCGATAACCTCTCGGCAATTCGCTTCGGCAATCCCGTCGATAAAGCCGAGAGGCTTAGCGGTACGTTACTGGGGTCGTTCCTGGGAGGCGTGGGCTGGCGGCACAATCGGCAGACCGGTTGCGTGCCATGCATGAAATCCACCAACCATATCCGTTGCGCGCCAGAGTCCGATATCCTGCAGAGCCGATGCCGCAAGGCTCGAAGTGTAGCCTTCGGAGCAGAAGACGATCACCTGTATGTCGTGATCCTTTGCGACCGGCAGCCGCGAACTGGAGTCCGGATCAAACCTCCACTCGAGCACGTTACGTTCAACAACTAATGCGCCGGGGATCGTTCCCTCGACCTCACGCTGACTTTCGGGACGAATGTCGACGAGGATCGCCTCTGTTTTGGTGACGGCCTCGAAGGTTTCCATCGGAGATAGCCGCCGCAGTCGGGCACGTGCGTTTGAGAGGACCTGATCAATGCTCGCGGCAGGGATTCGGTTTGCGGGTTCACGCTTTTGAACACGCCATTCCTGGTCGAGCGTCTCGGTTTTTTCGGACGCTTGTTCGCGCGGAACGAGTTGCCTTCCGTCGAACTCGTATTCATTCATCTCGCTGAGCGGAGGTGAATAGGCGTGAATGCTGATGGCTGGAGCGAGGGAGCTGTTGCGGACATCGTGTGCGTACTCGGGACCAAACGCGCGCGACTGGCCAGGATGTATTGCGTGGGTCTCTTCACCCGGACGATATTCTTCCAGAATTCCTGTCGCCACGATGAAGGCTCCTGAGGAGACACCGTGATCGTGAAAGCCAGTGGCTTGTCCCGGCAGCCAACTGATCACCCATATGTCATAGTCCGGGCCGTGGTACAGGCGCTCATACCAGCGCCGTTCGACGCGTAACCGTACTTTATCCATCCATCCATCCGAGGACGCGAACTGCGAGACGATATCGGCCAGTTCCTCAGGGCTCTTCGAGACGGGGCTGGACAGTATTGGTCTGCCGGACTCGAGTACAACAGATTCATCGATTGCGAATTGCATTGAAGCTCTCCACAGCTGAACCGTCGCAAAATAACTAGCGGCATGGGCCGGCTTTGTCGACGGGAAGTTCGGGTACTCGATGGAGTATTCGGATGAGCTTTGGAGTTTCGGGAGGTTCTAAGAATGTCGCGGCTCACCCGACGAAGGGCTGGGCGCAGCGACAACAATGAAGAAGGGAAAACGCCATATTGTGACGCTAACATGGCTGGAAGAATCGGGTCAATGGTCCGACGCGGTGGGATGGATTAGTCTAAAAACGCGGTGAGCGATGAGTGAACACAGTGAGGAGTACAAGGTCTTCGAGGCACGGCTCAAGGTCCTTCTGCCTGAGGAGTATCGAGATCGCTATGGAGACGTACTGCCGGTGTCGATGGGATCGGCAGGGTTGAAGTTTGCAAATGATGGCCGGGTTGCGTGGGACGAGATGTGGGGCTCGTTTTGTGATTTAGCGATGGCAGGTGGTCCTCCTCATCGAGGCAAATTGCTGGAACCAGCATCGAAGGCCGAGATCGATGCGGAACGTGGTCGCTACAAGCAGGTAGTCGATGAGCTTTGCCGCGGAGTGGAGATGGTTACGGGACTGGCCGCTGAACCGTCGTCGATGCCCGGCTGGATTCATGTGGACTGTCCAAGCGCCACCATGGGGGGATGGCTGGTTCGCGCGATCAATATGGAGAACGTCTCCGGCTACAGCGAAGGGATGGTTCTCCATCTTCCTGCTGGTCCTCGCTTTCGGCTGGAGAAGGAGATTAAGAATGTGGTGACGGCGATTGCCAAGACGAGCCATTACTGGCTTGGGCACACGTCCGTCGACCAGCACAGGGCGGTTGCGGATCTCTTCGAGATCATGGAGTCGGAGTCGCCGCTGATCCAAGCGCCGTTCCCTCCTGAAGACACGCGAGGAGTCGGCTTCGAAGGCTTACGCGAAAGGATTGCGGATGAGATTCATTCGTCCATCGGCCTTCAGGCGGCCGGCCGGGAGTATCGCGGCTGGCTTGGCGTGAACTGTGACGACGTTCGCTCTGCCATTCGGATGATGCGAGCCATGGTGGTGAGCAATGTGTTGTGCCGAAGGGAAGGGGACGCGATTTATGTCCCTGTAAATCCATCCGCGGATTGTTCCGGCAGTCGAATCGTCGGTCTGCTTAGACGAGCTTATCGATTCGCCGGGGCGACCGCTACTTCTTGACGTCGCCGCCGATGGCAATCACTACGTATTTGGCAGGCACATCGCCGACATTTTTGATTCGGTGAACAGTACCGAAGGCCACGTAGACTAGGCCGCCCGGGCCGACTCGCTCCTCCTTGCCGTCATGCTCGAACGCCACTGTTCCTTCCTGGACGACGATCAATTCGGAGTGGCCGATCCTGTGCAGATCCACCGGGGGCGTGCCTACCGGCTGCATGGATTCGTGTACACCGATCGTCTCTCCTGTGGCCAGGGTTCCGCTGAAGGCGTTTCTGCCTTCGGTTCCGTTTGCGGCCTTCTTCACTGTCATCTGTTCGTACGGAAATACGCTCGAACTTGTCAGTGGATTTTGAGTTACCGCGGGGGATGCTGCTGCCGTCACAGGTGTCTGCGCACCGGCGATTCCGTATCCAAGCAGCAGTGCAGCGGCGCAGCTAAGTGTTTTCACCATGTTCTCCCCTTCAGAGTGATGAGTCGTCAAAAGAATGCAGCCTATCCTGCGTAGGTTCAGATCAGTGGAACTCGGGCCGGAAGCGATTCGATCGAGTCCATACTATGGCATCCGATTATCCTCCGGCTTTATCGTTTCGCAGATGACATTAAAGCGGAGGCACTTACTGTACATCCATTGCAAGCTGCAGGGGCGTCCGCTTCGATTCGTGCGATCTGATTTTCGATGAGCTTCGCCTCTTGCTTCCTGTGCGCCGCCTTGAGACTAGACCTTTGCGCCCGGAGAATGGCTAATTGCAAGGTAATGAAATAGGACGTGGGCAGGTCCGTCCGTGACTGTGCAAGCCGCAACGCCTCATTCATGGACCGTTCGCCATCCTCATGCAGCCCGGCTTGCATTTGAACCTGTCCCCTAACCAGACGAAGTGAGATTCTCTCGATCGAATTTTCCGGAAGGCTGTCAGGGATTACGGACTGGGCCTGCGACACATCATCGAGCGCGGAACGGCACCGTCCCTGATTGCAGCTCGCACGGCCACGTATCAGATAAGCCATCGATACGGCACCGGCATCGTGTTCTGCTGTGGCCTGGAAACCTTTGAGGGCGGCCGCCGATTCTATCTCCGCCTCTCGATACTTGTGTTCTGCGAACAGCTCAAGGCCGAGCGCCAGATGACCATGTGCCGTATTTGTCTGGTCTTTCAAGGCCGCGTAGATGTCGAGTGACTTCGTCAGATACTTCCGCGCCTCTTTGAGGCGACCAAACGTATTGGTCACGACGCCCATCCCGTGAAGCGACTCGGCATATTGACTCTGCAAGGACGTATCGCGAAGGAAGTGAATCGCATTTGCGTACGCATCTTCAGCCTTTTCGAGCTCGAAGCGGTCCTGATAACGATTGGCGAGTGTGAGCCACAGTGTCCCCAATTCCTCCGGACTCACTTTCTGCTCTATGGCGATTCTGATGTTGGCCCGCAGGCTTTCTGTACTGGGGAAAGAGGTTTGTGTGAACGCAGGAGTGGTGAATGCGACGACTGCAAGAACGATTGGGAGTGAGCCGCGCATGGTCTTCATGGGAGTCCTCCTTGGTTGCTGACCGGAGGAATGTAGCATCGGCGGCGGGATTTCGATGATGAGGCTTTCTGAGATGTTCCTCAGCTGAGATGAGGGCGGAAGATGTTCAGAAAGATGGCTTTGCGCGCGGTGTGCGACGTCAGAGATTGCGGTGCAGTGGCGGCCCTATAATTGGGCTCCGATGCGTGAGGAGAACCATCGCGAATCGAGTGGTGGCGTTATCCGATTCGGCGAGTATGAACTCGACCCGAAGCGCGGGGTGCTGTCGCGCCGCGGAGTGCCTTTGAAGATCCAGCCGCAGCCGTTGCGGGTACTTGAAATGCTGCTGCTGCGGGCGCCGGGTGTGGTGACGCGGGAAGAGCTTAGCGACTCTGTATGGGGGAATGGAGTGAATGTCGATCTGGACCAGAGCTTGAACTTCTGCGTCCGGCAGATTCGTGCCGTCCTCAACGACAGCGCTTCGGACCCGAAGTTTATCGATACTCTGCCCAAGCAGGGATATCGCTTCGTTGGGGATGTGATACGCGAGGCTGCGCCGGTATCGGCGGCTGTTGCCGCAGAGCCTGAGCCGCCGCATGGGACGGTGCATGATGCGCAGGGGGCGATGACCCGCCGGACTTTCGCGTGGTCGGCTGCGGCGGTAGCTGCGACAGTGGTTGGCGGAGGAGCTTGGCTGGCCCGATCGCATCGGAGAAGTTCGTCTTCGAAGGCGGTGACCGTCGTCATACCTCTGCCGGAGGGTGCGACCAATGCGGACCCGTTACGGATAATCGGTTCCGTGGCAGTGGCGCCCGATGGAAGCGCGATTGCTATCCCCCTTACGACGGCCGACGTTACTCGCCTTTACCTTCGCCGTCTCGACTCAAACCGGCTCATACGGCTGGAGGAGGGCGAGAGCTCTGTCGCGCCGTTCTGGTCGCCCGATAGCCAACATATTGCGTTCGCGTCAGAAGGAACCAAACTCAAACGCATTCCGGCGGTGGGTGGTAGTCCTGTGGTGCTTTGCGATGGTGTGTTTCCACGCGGAGGCACGTGGAGCCGCCGCGGAGACATACTCTTTGGCACTGCCGACGGACCTGTCTTCCACGTCTTGGCTTCCGGTGGGAAGGCGACTCGCGTGACGCAGGTAGACAAAGCTGCGGGAGAGGATTCTCATTGGTATCCTCTGTTCCTTCCGGATGGAAATCGATTTCTTTACACCATCATTACGGATGATCCAGAGAAGAGAGGTCTCTATCTAGGATCACTGGATCATCGACAGCCTAAGCGGCGTTTGGTAGTCGCAGATGGTTTTTGCAGCGCTATAGCCCTCGACCCGGAGAAGAAGATCTACTACCTTCTGAGCGAGCAGTCCGGGAAGATCGCTGCGCAGATCTTCGATGTGCACCGAGCAGAGCTATCGGGACAGTCGCGCATCCTGCTGGACCGGCCCGGGATGATCAGTGTCTCGGATACAGGAACCCTGGTGATACGAAAGTTTGGTCAGGACACGTCACGGCTGGTATGGCGCGACCGGACCGGGCGTGAGTTGGGAGTGTTGGGAACCCCAGACGACTATTGGGGCGTTCACCTATCTCGCGATGATCGGTTCGTAGCGATTACCAGGCACGAGCCGGTCAGCCTGCATAGCAGGATATGGATTGCTTCGCTGCCGGATGGATTGCTGGAGCCGTTATCGGATTCGAATCGTGCTGTGAACCCGATCTGGTCAGAAGACGGCAAGACGCTCTACTACAACGACGAACGGCGAGGGCTGCTCCTGCGGCGTAACGTCTCTCCACGAGGACCGGAGGAGGTGGTAATGGAGACGGGCGTGGATCGTCGCACGCGCGTCGGCGGTATCTCTCCGGATGGCCGCTATGCGGTGGCTGAACTCATTGCAAACTACCATGCCGAGACAGTTTGGGCGGATATGAAAGGTAACGGGAAGGGCGGACCACAGTGGCACTCGCTGGATGCTCCAGGAAAAGAAGGGATGCTGCCGAGTTTTTCTCCGGATGGGAGATGGCTGGCATTCTCTTCGAATTCGACGGGACAGCCGGAGATTTATGTGGTGGATTTTCCCGGCGGGTTGCAACGAGTGAGGGTTTCGACAAGCGGAGGATTCAAGCCAAGGTGGCGGCGCGATGGGAAGGAGTTGTTCTACGTTGCTGCCGACGGGAGCATGATGGCAGCGAAGATCGCAGTCGTAGATGGGCGGCTGACAGCGAAATCGCAGCGGCTCTTCGATGCGAACCTAAAGCTGCACACGAACTACGATGCGAACTACGCAGTGAGCGGTGATGGCCAGCGCTTCCTGGGGATCGCGCGGGAGACACCGTCAAGTGACGTGGATATTCAGATGGTGTTGAACTGGCCTAGCCTGTTGCAGTAGGAATCGGGATTTTCTAGGGCTGGAAAGAACTGGTGCGGGAGAAGGGACTCGAACCCCCACGGATTTCTCCGCTTGGACCTAAACCAAGTGCGTCTGCCATTTCGCCACTCCCGCATCGATCTAGAGGGCGCTGATCGTCTAGATCCAGCCTACTGGTAAAGGGGCGTCGAGTGCAATGCTATTGCCTGAAGGTGCTGCGGAGGTTTGCGCGAGTCGATCGAATGGCCGATTCGGGTGCAGAGGAGAACCGCGGATCCTTCGACTCCGCTGCGCTTCGCTCAGGATGACACCTTTTGTGGTCATGGTTTGGGGTTGATCCCGATTTGAGCAAAGTTCTGCGGAGTTTGCTGGGGATCTGGCTGAATTTTTGTGACTGGTAGCCGAGATAAATCGCTACGGCGAAGAAATTTTACGGTACAGTGAAATTACAGATACCCGAATCTTGGTAGACCTTCGCGATTGGCCACGATGCCACTTTGAGGCGAGGCTTTCTCTCTTTCCAAATCAGATCTTTCAACTTTCTCTGGCGATAAGAGGGGTTGAATGCAAAATCCTTCCAGGGCGAGGTGCTTTTCGATGGGAATCACCAGACGCGATTTTCTTATGCGTGTAGGGCAGGCTGGCGGATACAGCGCTGCGTTCACAACCATGCAGTCGTT
>Ga0268266_10002244_pt1 | contig 21051 bp, 22 predicted proteins | sample KBSS13metaG_FD_190356 | JGI IMG/M metagenome (GOLD analysis project Ga0268266, IMG submission 190356) | Switchgrass rhizosphere microbial communities from Kellogg Biological Station, Michigan, USA - KBS S1-3 metaG (SPAdes) (version 2) | ecosystem: Host-associated > Plants > Roots > Rhizosphere... | reverse complement strand
ACAAGCTCATCGCCGGCAAAACGTACCTGATCCCCGCCGCCGCTGATGTCCCAGCCGCCGATGCCGCACCGGTCGCCGTTGAACCTGAAGCCGCCGCGCCGTTGGCGCCCTCGCCCGCGATCAAGGAACCGGCCCCCGCGCCCACCGCCGAACTGAAGTACACCGCCAAAGCCGGTGACACGGTCTCCAACATGGCCGGCTCGTTCCTCGGTAATGCCGACAAAGCGCACCAGGACACGATCACCAACGCCAACGCGTCGCTCAAGTCCGATCCCGATCACGTGGTCGCGGGCAAGGCGTACAAGATCCCAGTGACGGACGGCCTCACCGCCGCTGCCGCCCCCGCAGTCGTCGAGACTCGCCCTGCCGTTCAGCCCGACGCTGACACGCTCATTACCGCGGCCGCGCCCAAGACACTTCGCTACACCGCCAAGGCCGGCGACACGGTTACCAGCATGGCCATCGATTTGCTCGGCAGCAACACGCTCGAAAACCGCAACGCGATCATCAACACCAATCCGTCGCTAAAGCGTGACCCGGACCGCGTCGTCGCCGGCGAGACGTATTCCATCCCCGCACCGATGGCGCCTCTCGCCGCCGTCGATCCGCGATAGCACTCAACGCATCACGCAAAAACGGGACAGGCCATCAATCGGCCTGTCCCGTTCTGTTTTGTCGCGATACGTAAACGTCAGCTCTACTCTTTCACGCCGAGCGACATGTGCTCGTGAACGAGTTTCCACTCGCCGTTGATCTTCTGCCAGCCGAGCGTGAGATGGCCGGGCATATCGAGTTTCTTGCCGTCCTGCATTTCGCCCTGGATGTGCGCGATGGAAGCGGTGATCGCCACGTCCGATCCGATCCATGTCCGTACGGATTTTTGTTCGGTGAGCGACGCGGTGACGAAGCCGTTCATTCCCGGCTCCCAGATGCCCGCGAAATCCTTCCAGCCTTCGATCACGGTCTTGCCCGACGACATGCCGTCGAACGAGAGGAAGTCAGGCGTGGTCTCCGAGACTTTCGCTAGATCGTCCATCGTGTGCGGCGCGTGTGCCGTCTTGGTCCACGATGCGAAATACGCGGCCTTGGCTTTGTTCAAGCCGGCGGTATCCGCCTGACAGCCAATCCCAATCGAGACCATCGCTACCAACAAGAATGCCGAGCCAATCGAACGAAACATGAGTCCTCCAACCGAGAAGTGACATCCCCTGGCACATGAAGTTACGTGCGGCCGGACTGTATCGAAGGAAATCACGCGAGGAAAGAGCGGCCGTGCACCTATACTTCATCAGACGAAGGAAGGAGTCCGCATGCCCCATCTCGGCGACGCTGCTGTACCGATGTGGGTGTGCATCGCGTGCTCGGTTTGGGTCGCCATATTGATTCCCGCCTATATCAGGCACTTCGGCTGGGCGAATTTTCTTTGGTTCTCCGATCTCTCACTGTTCATGACGGTGGCTGCGCTGTGGCTGAACAGCCAGTGGCTCTTCAGCATGGCGATCATCTCAGTGGTGCTGCTGGAAGTCATATGGAATGTCGATTACTTCACACGCCTGATTTCGGGTCGGCGGACCATTGGGTTGACGGATTACATGTTCAACCCCCGCTATCCTAAGCCGGTTCGCGCGCTCTCGCTGTTTCACATTTGGCTGCTGGTGTTGTGGGTCTGGTTGCTGCCGCGGATCGGCTACGAGTCGCGCGCGTGGATGGCGCAGTCGGTCGTCTGCTGGATCGTGCTCATCGTGACGTACACGCTCACCCCGCGCGAGCAAAACGTCAACTGGGTGTTCGGCCTCGGCCCAAAGCCGCAGAAACGATTTCCGCCGTTGCTATATCTGGGAATGCTGATGATCGCGCTGCCGACGCTTGTATATTTTCCCACGCATCTGCTGCTGCAGTGGTGGACCACTCGATGACGATCACACCATCGCCTGTCGCCGGTGCGTGAGCTGCAAGGCAAATCCCCACGGATCGCGGAGCATGACCAGCACGTCGCCGGCGGGCGTGGTCGTGATCGGCTCGGCTTCGGTGCATCCCGCCGCCAGCAGCCGATCTCGCTCGACCGGCAGATCGGTCGCGACGAACGCGATATGCAGCAAAAGCGGGTCGATCGCCGTGTAATCCGGCACGGTCACCTTCTGATTGTTGTAGATTTCGATCACGCCGCCCGCACCGTCCGAAAGAAAATGCGTCATCGTCGGCGGCCCGGTCTGGCGGATGATCCGCAGCCCGCAATGCGCCACGTACCACGCCGCGACGGCAACGGGATCGCGAACGGGATAGGCCGCGTGTTCGAGTTTCATGTGAAAGCTTCCAGTCGCCTATTGGATCCGGGCCGACGCGATATCGGGCTCCTTGGATACCGTAGCGACCTATGGCAGCTTCACAACAGTTGTCTGGCTCACACATAACTCCCGTGCGATTCGATAGGCGTGCTCCACCTGAGATTCGTTCGCGTTTGTCCGGTTTCACCGACGCAATTAGATTGGATATCGTCGCCTGTAAAAGCTATTTTTGACACGTATCTGACCGACACGGCAACCGTCTCACCAAAGGACAAGCAATGGAAGAGCGATCATTGTACAACCGACTCGGTGGAGCGGACGGAATCGACAGGATCGTCAAACGGATGTACGCCCGAGTACTGGCTGATCCGGAATTGGCGCCGGTATTTGCCCACTCAAGCGTTGAGCACATTCAGGCCATGCAGCGCGACTACATCTCGGTCGCGGTCGGAGGGACGAGTTCTTACAGCGGCCGATCGCTGAGCGATGTGCATGCTGGTCACGGGATTACTACGCGGCACTTTTATCTGTTCGCCCGCAAGCTGCTGGAGGCGCTGGAGGAAAGCGGCGCTTCGCCGGATGACGCGTATGAAGTCGCCAACCGGCTGGCGAGATACGTCAACGAAGTAACCGGCGAGGGAATCGTTCCGGACTAGCCGCTGACCGTCAGGTTTTTCGCAATTCGGTCTGGGCCTGCTCGATCAGCACGTCTACGTACCGGGGGATCAATTTCAAATCGTACGCTGCAAACAGAACGCCCGTGAAGAGCGCCGCCGCGCAGAGCAGGTAGATGATCGACCGCTTGGCCGCCGTCGCGTGCTGCAGCAGCAGGCCGATTCCGACCGCTGACAGCCAGCTAAATTCCAGAAATCCGCGTCCCGGATAAGCCGACAGCGGCCAGCACCACCAGGCGCTATTGATGTACCACAACCCGCATACCGAAACCGCCGTCGCGGCGAACAGCCAGGTCATTCTCCCAAAGCTCTGATAATTGACGATCGCACCAATGATCGCCAGCAGCCAGACAGGGTTGTAAAGCAGCACGCCGGCTTTGAACGAGATCAGATTGTTCAGCAGTTGAGGATGACTCCAGTAGAACGGCTCATGGAACTCGCCGTGGCTGTAGGTGTGCGGAAACCAGACGCCGAACACCGTCTTCCAGAACACCAATTGCATCACCACGGGCCAGCACGCAATCAGCGTGAACGGCAAAGACGCCACCAGCTTGCCGATCAGTTTCTCTTGCACGGCGATCACAGCGATGGGAACAAACAGCGCGGCAAACACTACGCTCGTCGGCCGGGTGACCACCGCCATCGCGAAGCAGAACACCATGATCAGCCACGGCGCGCCGAGCATCTTCTCTTCGCGCATTCGGCGGACGGTCGCGACGGCGCAACAGGTAGTGGCCGTCACCCAAAATGTGTCGGCCACGTGGGCCATGCCGGGGAAACGTACCGTGTGGTAGATGTAAGCGGTGCCCGCGAATGCTGCGAGAATCGCCAGCAGTGTGTTCACGCCGCTGATCCGGAACGTGCGCGTCAGCAGGCCGTCGACCATAACCATCGTTGCCAGGCTGAGCACCATCATCGCGCCAAGGTTGAGCAACTGGTACAGCACAGTGTACCCGTTCGGCGTGAACATTTTCATGCCAGTCATCGCATACAGCGGCACCGACAAGCCGTGCGCAATCAAAAATGACGGCAACAGCGAAAGCGACACGCCGATCGGATACTTCACGCGGTCGTGTTCGAGATTGATGCTGTACGGCTCTTCGTATCCCCAGCCGTCGCGGAGCTGATTCCGGAAATCCAGATCGTGATCGATCACCGCCGACGGTAGGTACTGGTAATAGAATTTCCCGTCCGACGGCGCGAAATCGAACCGAGCCTCAGTCTTACTGAACAGCGCCTTCGACGCCATCATTCCCAACGCTGCGACATACATAATCGCCGCGAGCGCCAGATAGATACGCAGGCGTCGTCGGTGGTCCTCAAGATCGCCAACAAACGCCAGAACACGAGCCACGATGTTCTCCCGCTGGCGAAGATAGGTTGGAAAAGTTTCAACAGTCATGTCTGGTCCCCGTCAGCCCGCGGCGGTTAACGCGGGCGAAATGAATGGAGCGACAGGCAACCTAATCGGCGTGGCAGCGCGGAACAAGGAACTTTTAAGGGAAAGCAATAGCGTGAAACAGATCGCCGCTCTGGAGGGTGAAGATGGGGAAGAAATCAGAATATTTCCAGCGTCCAGTCGCGATCGCTTACACCGCCACCTGCTTGCCGCCTGCCGACGCTGACGCGTAGATGGCGTCCAGAATCTTCTGCACCACCAGTGACTGCTCCGGCTTGCAGCACAGCTCTTCGCGCCCCAGAACGGCGTTGATGAAATTGTAGTGCCGGCTCGTGTGACCGAAGAGCGAATGCTTTCTCGGCTGATCTATCACATCATACTCCTCGCGCAGCGGGTCGCGGCGAAACACCTTGGCCGGGCGGATCGAGGCGCCGGCATCGGTGCCGAAAATTTCCACGTTGTCGCGGCCGGCCTCGCGGTGGGCCGCCCATGACACGTCGAGCGTCACGCTCAATCCGTTCTCGAAGTTGATCAGCGCCGTGGCCAGATCGTCGACGTCGAACACGTAGTCCGGCTCAGGGTCGCTCATCCCCCATCCGCCGTGGCCGATCCCGCGATTGCCGAACCGCGTATACGTTCGCCCGACCACGCTCACCGGTTTGAAGTTGTCGATCGTCCACAAGCACAGGTCGAGCATGTGCACCCCGATGTCGAGCAGGCACCCGCCGCCGCCGAGCTTCTTCATGCCGAACCACGTGCCCGCTTTGGGAATTCCCCAGCGGCGCTGCCAGTACGCCTTGGCGTGATAGATCTCACCGAAGATTCCCTGCAGCACCAGCGAGCGGACGAGTTGCGAGTCAGTGTTGAATCGCTGATTCATGCCCACGCAGAAGACACGCTTCGCGTCCCGCGCCGCAGCGACCACGGCTTGGGCTTCGGCGAAGTTCAACGCAAACGGCTTATCCAACAGCACGTGCTTGCCGGACCGTAATGCCTTCAGCGCAAGCGGCGCATGAAACGCGTTGGGGACGGCGATATACACCGCCTGCACGTCGTCACGCTGCAGCAGCGCGTCTGCACTTTCGCACGCGTGCGGAATCTCGCCGTTGTTGCAGAACGCGGCTAGGCGTACCGCGCTAGGATCGTACGCGGCCACCACCTTGGCCTGGCCGTGCTCGGCAATGTGCTTGGGAACGCCTTGAACGATCTTCCCCGCGCCGATGATTCCGATGTTGACGGTGTTCATATTCGACAAATCCTTCCTTGTTCAGGGACCGCTTTGTGTTCCGATCGCTTGACGTAACGCCAAAGCGAGTAGAATCTTACGTCAGGAGCCAATCACTATGCCACAGCGACTGAAAGCACCGAACCTCTTGCAGGATGCGCGCGTCTACCTTTCCGGGCCGATGGACTTTGTCGCGTCGCGCGCGGCCGAGCAGAAGCTCGGCTGGCGCAACCGCGTCGGACAGTTCCTTCAGGAACTCGGCGTGACCGTGTTTGACCCGTGGTTCAAGCCCGAAGTCCGCGGCCTGTACGAGTACGGCAAAGAAGACGACACGACCGCCGGCGCCCGCAACGACTGGACCTTCGCCGACGGCAAAGCCGGGGCCGCCCAGCGATCGAGCTGCGCCGAGCGATTCTGGCCCGCGATGCACATCGATCTCCGCATGGTCGATACTTCCGATTTCGTCGTCAGCTACTGCCCCACTAACGTCTACAGCGTCGGCACGCCGCACGAGATCATCCTGGCCCGCCAGCAACGCAAGCCCGTGCTGTTCGTTTCGCCGCCGGTGAAGTTCAAGATGCTCGACGCGCTCAAAGAGCATCTTGAAAAGACCAACGACCAGACCGGCCTCGATCTGCTCGCCAAGCTGAAAACCGAAGTCCCGATCAAGGAAAATCCGACCGCCGCCCCCAGTCTCTGGTACATGCCGCTGATCGGCAGCGAGCATTTCTTCGACGGCTTTGGATTTTCAAAATACAAGCACCTCTTCAAATGGGGCGACATCCCACTCGACGACCAGGAAGCCACCCACCCGCCCAAGCGGCCACTGCTTCCGTTCATCGAGCAACTCAACGACGAGATCCCCAAGATGTGGAGCCGCGAGCTTAAGGAATTCGTTGCGAACGACGACTGGTTGCTTTGGAAGCTCACCAAACCCGATAAACACGGCGGAAACCACGTCGCCGAAGTGCGGGAATAGGCTCGAATTGGCGTTTTTATGCTGATTTCGCAAGAATCTGCGGCTTGGTAAGGCTGTGATTAAACGCGTAAAAATTGGTGATAGTTGTACAGTCCGCTATAACATTTACTGGTGCGATTGGGCACGAGTCTAGACCACTTCACAAAAGGGAATGCCGTATGAATTACTACACTGACGTCTTGAAGAAGTACGCCGTATTTGAAGGCCGCGCTCGTCGGAAAGAGTACTGGATGTTCTTCCTGATCAACTTCCTGATCTCCTTCGCTGTCGGATTCGTGGCTGGCTTGATCAAATTGCCGATCCTCGGCACCTTGTACAGCCTGGCGGTGCTCGTGCCGAGCATCGCGGTCGGCGTTCGCCGGATGCACGACACGGATCACAGCGGCTGGTGGCTTCTGGTTCCGATCGTAAACCTCGTCTTCGCCTGCATCGACGGCACGCCCGGCCCGAACCGCTTCGGCGAAAACCCCAAGGGCATCAGCGCACCACAGGGTTTCCCGGTTACACCCACGCAGCCACAGTAATTGCCGCTGGGAAGTACGCCATGCAAATCAACGGGCCGCTGCTGCTGATGAATCAGCAGCGGCCTTTTTGTTGATTGGGCGATGTGCCCCAACGACATGATTTAGCCCCAACCACACATCGGCCGACCGATGCCCGCGTCGTCGGATCGGTACCTGATGCTCAAAGAGCGCACCGCGATCACTTCTTCTTCAGTCCGTCGCGCCAGCCGATAACTTCAAGTTCGCCCTTCACGGCTTCTTCCACCGTGATGACCGGGTGCACCTCAAAGACGAACGCCGGCAGCATCGAGCAGAATTTGTGGATCGTCACCGGATCATCACAGTCCATCAGCATGTGGCCGCCCCACTCGCCGACGCGGATCACGAAGAAATCGATCTTGAAATTCTTCGGCTGCTTCCACTGGCCGAACACCTCGAGGATCCGCTTCTGAGCATTCTCATACTCCATCGGCGAACCCTGCGGCCGCTCGAACCAACTGATCACGTACTTCATGGCATGTCTCCTGTAATAGCCCCTGACTGAATTGAACGCCGTCGCGCCGGGCCGGCAGGGAGAAGAATACGGAGTTGCCGGTATTTATGACAATTACTTCGTTCGCTAGCGACATGCCGCAATCCGCAACACACCTCCGTGGCGTTAAAACGCAGCAAGCGGCGGGAACATCGTCCTCGCCGCTTGCCGCAGAGTTATTTTGGGAATCAGGATCGATCCCGCCGCGTACGAACCGCGGTAGCCCTACTTATTCTCAATGCTCAGCAGCTCGACTTCAAATACCAGCGTGGCATTGGCCGGGATAGGTCCCTGCCCGCGCGGGCCGTACGCGATGGCCGGCGGGATGACGAGGCGAGACTTTCCGCCCACCTTCATCAACTGAATGCCTTCCGTCCAACCGGGAATCACGCCGCCGAGCTGGAACGTCGCCGGGCCGCCGTGGTCGAGCGAGCTGTCAAACTTGGTGCCGTCGATCAGCGTGCCGGTGTAGTGGACCTTCACCGTATCGCTCGCCTTGGGAGCGGGGCCCGTGCCTTCGGTGATCGTTTCGATCTGCAGCCCGCTGGCGGTCGTCGTCACGCCCTTCTTCTTGCCGTTGGCGTCGCGGAAATCATCGCCGAGCTTCACGTTCTTCTCGCCCGCTTCCTTGGCCGCCATCATGACTTGCTGCTGCAGCTTGCCCATCGCTTCGGCAAACGCCGCCTGCGACACCTTCGACGTTTTGCCTTCGAGCGCGTCATGCAGCCCCTGCGCGATCACGTCGCCGTTCAGTTTCGCGCCCGATTCGGCGATCTGCTTGCCGAACGAGAATCCCACGCCGTAACTTGCGTCGTCCATGTACGACGTCGGCTGCGTGGCGGGCGAAGTAGCGGGTTGCGTCGCCGGCGCGTCGGCCATCGCGAAACCAGACAGGGCAAGAACGGCCATCACAAAGCTAGTCTTCATCATTCGAATATCTCGGTTAAGGGACTTAGTGGAACAAGGCCGGAAACATTAGCCGACCTTCGCCCGATTCGCCAATCCGCGGTAACATGCCGCGATTCCCTGGCTCGTCAGACGATATCGCAGACTGGTGTCGACCCGCACTCCGATGAGTAACGACACATGATTTACATCCACACCGAAACAACCTCCGTGCCCGGCCCGGTTCTGACAATGGATTGTCCCGCTTGCAACGCCAAGCGAACGGCGATCGACACGGCTGAAGTCACATCCCGCGAAAAACTGTTCGGACTGATTCCGGCGACGACCAATCAATGGACGACGATCACCTGCCGCAGTTGCAAACGAACGTTTCGATCGCCGGTTTCCACTCACTTTCTGGCCGACATGACCTGCTCACAAATTTCTAACCTCGTAGCGACCGAGGGCATGGCTCACGTAGACGGCATGGTCAAAATATTTATCTGTGCCAGCATGATCATTCCCGGATTCGGCGTGCTTTTTGGAGTTATCGGCGTCATCGGCACACGCCATACGCGATCAGGTTGGCGCATCGCGGCATACGTCGGCCTTGTTCTGTCGATCAGTTTTCTGGCGTGGATGCTTCTTAACTAAAAGTACGACAAGATTGGTGGCTACCGCTCGATCTCCGGCGGCGTCGGCTCTGTCGTCGGCCGATCGAAACGCGGCATCACGAACGTCGGCTGCGTCAGCGGCTTAGGCAGCGTCGGCACGAACGGCCCGCTCACGCCGCGCATATCCACCGGCGGCGGAGGTGGCGGCGCCCACGGCCGCTGTCCCGGCGCACCGGCCCGATGCTGCCACGCGTACGTCGACCCGTAGCTCACCGCGATCGAGATCAGGCACAGCAGAAATCCGCCCAGCGGCAAAAACACACGCCGCTGCCCCGCTACGCGTCCCACGATGATGCCTACAATCCCCGCGATCGCGCCGCCCAGCGCCACCGGCACCGCGAGCATCCCCAGATACGGAATCCATGCCACCAGCAACGACACGCCGCCAACGGCCAAGCTCGTGATCCCGATCGGCCCACTCGCATTGGCCCGCGCCGGCGCCCCGCCGTCCTGACGGTTGAACGCCCCTGGAAAGTATGGAAGCATCGGCATCACGGTCCTTGATCGATCGAAACATCATACCCGTTCGTCTCTGTTTTGAACGCCCACTCGCGTTCCCGATCGGCCAATTCAATCGCGCTGCCGGTCGCAAATTTGTCGTTGTGATTGTCGGATCGGCCGCTAAACTTCAACCGCTCGACCGACCGCGCAGCGCCTGAAAGGCCTACGCCATTATGGAAAAACAACCGATGTCCATCAGCGTCTCGCACGCGAGCGCGGACGCGTCTGTCGTACAAATCGCCGGCGAGATCGGCCTCACCGCCCTCCTCGGCGACGGACAACAGTTCAAGGAGGGAGACAACGCCCTCGACTCCGGCCTTCGCGCCGCCGTCCCCACGCCACCGCCGCTCGTCGTGCTCGACCTGACGGACGCCTCTTACATCTGCAGCCTCGGCATCGGCACGCTGATGCGGTTCCGCAAATCACTCGCCGCCCAACAAGCCGACGTCCGCGTCGCTGCCACCGGCCGACTGGTCACGCTGCTCAAACTCGGCCGGCTCGATCAATTATTGCCCGTCTATCCAACGGTCGCCGAGGCAACGAAGGGGTAGCGGCAGTGACGACGATGGTGAGCCGTCGACGCGAACCGGCGCTTACGGCTTTCGGATTTCGACGATCACATTTCCATGCGCCGCCTCCGGCAGGAATCCGCCATGCAGAATTTGGAAGCCGGCCCGCTGATAGATGGCGTCGTGACTCGCGTAATCTGTTCGCATCGGCCGCGTGCTCCCGAATACTTTTACCGCGACGGCGAGCGGGTGTTGCCGAGCATAACTAAAATCGCGCAGCGGGATGTAGCGGAAACTTCACAGCGACGAGGGAGTGATTAGGGAGTCGCGGCGATTCAGCACAAAAGCAGGCCGGTGCTGATGCCCACGATGCCGAACAGCGCGAAGAGGCACACCGTCCGGCGGGTAAGCCGGCGGCGGTGGTCGCGGATGGACTCGGCCAGCTTTTCCAAGTGGGCGCGGTCAATCACGCTGCTGAGTCGCAGGCCGATGCAGTATTCGCCGTCGGGCAGCGGGTTGCAGCGGACGACGGTGAGGATCACCGACAGGTTGCCGCGATTGGGTTGCGGGATGCGCAGAAGGTATTCGTCGCCCGTGCACATCGGAAATCCGCACACGGCTCCCACGCCGCTCACCGAGAAGTCCTCGATAGTCACGTTCACCGGCGAACCCTCGCCCTCGTTTTCCCACGCGTAAAATTCGGTCGCCACGTGATGCTCGATCCGCGCGCTCATCCGACGTTCCTGCGGCACGAACGCCTCGTTAAACGCGAGGCGGATCTGGGACCGCTTGTCGTATCCGACTTCGTATTTCTGATTGGTTGGCATAGCTGCTCGACAGACAATGTGCGCGACGGCCTGCGATGAAAGATCGGCACGCCCGCGAGCGGACTGAAGCGGAGGCGCCGATTCTCGGACGGATCGCAGCGTTATCGCAAGGATCTGCATCGCGCGGCCAAGATCGAAACTCCCTAACCCGATTAATCGAACCGGTCGGACTGCGCCAACCTCCGATAAGCACGCGTGTGAAGCGATCCGCTTTTGCGAACACTCCAATCGCGTCAAAGAACCGGTCTAGAAACGCTGCGGCTTCGGCGGAGAGGCCGACGATTATGTTCGTCGTTTGGCGCGCGGATGGGTCACGAACGTTGACTTTGATCGCGAACGGCATCGCCTTCACCCTTCACTGCCACGTTCTTCCCGCCGATCAACAGGCCGACGCTCGAAATGATGGCCACGACGCCAAAAACGATCGCGGCCATCGCCTGCTTCTGCGACGATTCGACGGTGTCGGCATCCTTCTGTGCCTGGTCCGCTTCGTAATGAACGTAAATGTTTTGAGATTTGGCAGCATCGCTGCGATAAATGCCGGCGCGCTCATTCATTTGTGCAACGCCATCCGCCTGATTGAACCACCACACGGAACCTGCAGCGATCAGAACCAGACCCACAAAAAGCAAAGTGATGCTGCCCAACCGCATTCCGTCTCGCACCCGCGGCGACACTGAAATCGGACGGGCCACGGTTTCCTCGACTCGCCGAGGAGTGACCGAGGGGACGCCCGGCGAGACAATTCTAATCACCTGAATTCCCCGCTCTGCAGCCGCCCATCCCGCGGCCCGCGCGTCGGGGGCATGGAGCGTGATCTCGGTCATCTCTCCGGTCGCCAGCACTTTTCCGTGGACTATAAATCGCACGAGTCGCCCCCTCCGCGGTTTTACATTTTGATGGGTCTACTTACTTTGCCTTGTCGCCCTTTTTCGGTTCGCCAGCGGGATCAGGATCCGTCGCCGTCTCACCCTTGGGCCAGCTTTCCTTGGCCTTGGCGACTTGCTCCGGTGTGAAACCGATCGCGGACAGAATGCTCTCGGCGATCACCTGATTGCCCAGCGCGTTCATGTGCGTGCCGTCCGGAATCGTCAGCAGCGGCGGCGCGCCCTTGGCGGGCTTTCCGTTCTTGGCGATGTCGGCTTCGAGGAGTTTCTTTCCCAGAGCGAACGAGTCGGCCAGCGGAATGCCCTTCTCCTTCGCGTAGGTGCGGATGAATTCGTTGTACGCGCTCTCCTTCGTCACCCCGCCGCGCACCGGCATGGTGATCATGAGCACCTTAATGCCGGCCGCCTGTGTTTTTTCGATGATCGTCGCGATGTTTTTCTTCGATTCCTCCAGCGGCAACCCGTGATTGGGGTTGTCGTTGGTGCCGCAGAGGAGCGTCATCCAGGTGGGCTTTTTGGCGATCACGTCCTTTTCAAACCGGCCCGCCATGTCGCGCGAGGTGTTGCCGCCCACGCCGGCGTTGATCTGCGTCGCGTCTATGCCGGCCGTTTTCAAGCTGGAGATCACCAGTCCGCAGTACCCGCCCGGCCCCTTGCCCTGGCGAGTGATCGAGTCGCCGAGGAAGACGATGGTGTCGCCGGATTTGATCAGGATCTCCGCGCGGAGCGAGGAGACGGCGGAGAGCATCAGTAAGCCGACGAGGGCGACACAGAACAAACGAATCAATTGTGAACGCATGTAGTCATCCTTGAGCGATATAAAGAGTTGTCAGTTGCTGCGCGATCTTCGCCGCGCTACGGGTGATCAGCCTTGCCCTCCCAATTGAGCACCTGCCCGTCGGCCAGTAGTTTCTCGCGGATCGCCGCATACGGAACGTCCTGCAAGCCGAGCTTCTGATCGATCGCCAAACTCGCGGCCGTCGCGGCGGATTGGCCGAGCACCATGAATACTGGCTCCATTCGCATCGTGCCGTACGCCGCGTGGGTGGCCGATGAGCAGACGGGCACCGACAGATTCTCGCACTCGCCGCGCTTGGGCACGATGGCGCGGTAGCTGATGCCGTACGGCCCGGGGATGTGCACGTACATGCCGCCCTCGCTCGAAACAAAGCCCTCCGGCGATACGAACAGCTTGACCGCGTGCGAGTCCATGTGATACGACCCCAGCCCCACGGAGTCGTCGCATTTTTCCTTCCCCATCGCCACGTGCTCCGTCACCACGTAATCGCTCCGCATCCGCCGCGCCTCGCGGATGTACAACTGGAACGGCCAATGCCCGTTGTCCACGAACTCGTCCTTCGCCAATCCCCACGGCTGATAAATCTTCCGCGTCGTCTCCGGGATGCGCGGATGATTCTGCAGCGTCCAGATCAGCCCCTTGATCCACTGCTCGTGCGCCTTTTCAATCTTCGCGCGAGTCGCGTAATCCGCCTCGGGATAATCCCAGCTCATGCCGACGAAATCCGTCGAGATGTAGCCGTTGTTGTTCGTGTCCGTCTTCAGATTTGGCAGCGCGTCGGGTTTAAGAAATTTCTCCGCCTCACCGCCCGCCTCGATCCAGCGGAACAGGATCTCGTACTGCAGCTCGTCATACCCGGCCGGCTTTTCGAACGGGACGAAGTTGTCCGGATCCTTCGTCAAGCACAGCCGATAGTTGTACGCCTGCACACCTTTGTCGGCCTCCCATAGCTTGCCTCCCCAATCCGGATAAATCCGAGGCAGCAGCCCGCTCTTTGGATCGCCCTTGATGCGATACGGATCGATCTTCTCCGGAAATCGCCCCGCCGCCGGCATCGGGCGGATTCCGTTGATCGTCTCGCCGTACGCCGCGTTGCCGTCGCGTCCCACGACGTACGACACGCCCGCCGCCGCCATCAGATCGCCTTCATACGTCGCGTCGATGAACTGCTTCCCTTCAATCATTCGGCCCGACTCCATCGCAACGCTCACGATCCGCTGCCCGACTTTCTTCACGCCGTTCTTGCGATCCAGCCGCTCGCCGCGGAGCACCGTCACCTTCGCATCCGCCACCATCCGGTCGAAGATCCGCTCCGCGACCGACGGCTCGACGATCCACATCGTCTGCTCGCTCTCCGGCAGCGGCAGGTGTTGACCGCGCATCACGTGTTTCTTCTCGCGCGTCCAGTGCGCGTCGTCCTGGTAGTACTCCCACACCTTGTGAAAGTACTCGCGACCGAGCCCGCCGATCGTCGCCGGTATGCCGACGTCGACAAACCCCAGCCCGCCGCTGGTCATGCCGCCCAGATGCCGGCCCGGCTCGATCAGCACGACGCTCTTCCCCATCCGCGCCGCCTGCACCGCCGCCATCACCCCGCCGCTCGTGCCGCCGTACACGACGATGTCGTACGACTCCGCCGCCCGCGCCGGCAACGCCGTCATCGCCAGCACGACACAGGGCAGCAACGCGAGCAGGTGAACCAGGAACGGGCCGTTCGAATGGGGTGCTGGGATCATGCCGCCCATTCTATCCGCTCGTCCCTGCTCGACGTAGTCATGACGAGCGTAAACCAGCCAGGCGGTCCCACGAATTGCACGCCGCCGAACGATTAAAGCACGTAAAGCGGGAACGCCAGCTTCGTCAACTCCTATTCAGCGGGCGGGCCACTCGCCGGCCTCGGAAACGGGCTGGCCATGATCCGCGCAACCGGTGCCCATAGATCGCTATACTGGCAGGAATCGTTTACGGCCGGCGGACCCAGCCCCACTTTATCGACTTCGTTCTTCGGCGCGCGCGGGTGGTCTTCCAGTGTCTTCAGCGCCCAGATCATCCAGCCGATGTCCTCCTTCGCGCACATCGCAAGCATCCCTGCCTGAAATTCCCGGCATACCGTCTCGCTTTTGTTCCACTGCGTCGCGCCGAACTCGGTACAGAGCACTGGAACCTTGTGTGCATCTCTAAACGTCGTCACGTTCTTCTGCACTTTCCACGGCTCGTCGTCTTCCGGGTAATCGTGAAAGGCAAACACCACATTGTTGTACGGCGCATCGACCGTCGACGCGGTGGCGCCCCATGTTTTCTCCAACCCCCGCGCGTGCGTCCAGGTGTTGTTGCTCAGGATCACGATGTGCCGGGTGTCCACCTGTCGAACGGCCTTGAGGCATCGAGTCAGCGCGGCGCGTGCGTCCTCCGCGGGTAGATCATGCGGCTCGTTCATCAATTCGTAGCCGAGAATGGACGGCTCATCCTTATAGTGCTGTGCGACCTTGACCCACGCGTCGGTCCACGCCTGGATGGCCGCCTCGTCCCAGCCGCGTCCCTTTTGTTCCTGCCGCGCAGTCACTTCGTCGACCGGTGCGCTGAGATATTCGTGGTCGTCGAGGATCACGTACATTTTCTGCTCGCGGGCCGCCCGCACGACAGGATCGATGAAATTGCGAAGGTGCTCGTCGATATCGATCGGCCGGTCCTTCTTTCCATTGAAGTGTTTCGTGTAGAACGCGAGTCGAACCGTGTTGAGGGAATGCTTTTTACAGAAGGTCATTACCTCCTTGTCCTGCTCATGAATGATGACGTTGCGCGCGTACCCGATGCCTGCTGCAATGAACGGACGCGCCCCGCCTTCGCTGGCGGCCGAGGTTACGATGCGCGAACCGTCCACATGCAGCCATAGATAGTCCGCCTTGTCATTTTCGACGCTCGGCCGCGTCTGCGGAACCTCCGCCATAACGCTTGCGGCGATAAGCATCGGGAAGACGAAACAACTCTTTAAGTGCATTGAGATTTTCATGGCGAGATACCAGGCCCAAAATAACGAAACGGTTGACGACGAAACAACATCCTAGTCCGCAACGATGACAATCGGCATGCCTGTCGGTTTTCGAAGCCTTCGATTCAGCTCGAAACAGGCGGAGGATCAAAGGCCGATATTTCTACGCCGCGACACCCCCATTCCGGCCAACCCCCGGCCCGGCCGTCATTTAGGCCGATCGATCGACGTACGTTTAGGTACGTTTACGTACGTTTAGGTACGCCTACGTACCATTTAGGGACGGAAAAGGGACGGTTTACGTCCGCCCCCGCATCCGCCGGCGATTTTCTCGTCGCCGCGACACCCCATTCCCGACAACCCCCGGCCCGGCCATCCCTTACGCCAATTTCCTCAGTGACGTTTAGTGTCGATTAGTGTCGATTAGTGACGGAAAGTGACGGGTGAGTGACGGTTCACCCGAACCCTTCCGCACCTTCACGCTCTTAGTTGTCAAACAGCGCCGACGGACGCCCCAATGGAGCGACCCCTCGACAGCGATGGGCCATCGCCCACCTCCGTAATCACTGGCGCTGCGCCGCTTTTGACGAGGCAAACGCGCACCGCCGCTGGAGGATTGATGGATTCCCTAGGGATTTGCAGCGAAGTTTTTCCATTTTTGCAATTTTGCGCGGTGCGCGCCCGGCCGCCTCGCTATTGCGGCGGGGCCTGTTACCATGGCCGAGTTAGGTTCGACGCACTTCCGCAGCGGTCTTGGGTCATTTCCCTTCTCCCCCCGGCTCAAGTCGCCCCTCCTCTCTCCCGGGCCTGAATATTGGCCTCTTTCTTCAACCCGAAAGTAAAACTGGGTTTCGGCCAATACACAGGAGTTATCCCATGGCCAAGAAGTTATATGTTGGAAATCTGAGCTACGACGTAGACAGCACGCAGTTGAACGAGATGTTCGCCGCGCACGGCACCGTGCAGAGCGCGGACATCATCAGCGACCGCGAGACCGGCCGAAGCAAAGGCTTCGGATTCGTGCAGTTGAGCACCGACGCAGAGGCTGATGCAGCCATCGCCGCCCTCAACGGCCAAGACTCCGGCGGCCGTCCTCTCACCGTCAACGAAGCCAAGCCCAAGACGCCCGGTGGCGGCAGCGGCGGCGGACGTTCCAGCGGTGGTGGTGGCGGCTACGGCGGTGGCGGCGGCGGCCGATCAGGCGGCGGCGGCAACCGCTACTAAATCGAGCGGTTTCAATTCAATCTTTTATCCCCAGGAGGCCACGAGCAATCGTGGCCTTCTGGTTTTGGTAGCTCAACCGGAAACCGGACGAATGTGCATGTCGTGGAGGAGTTCCTCATTCTTCAGCCGGTCGATTCGAATCGTGGTGTCGTGGTGCCCGTAGCTGATTAACCAATCATCCTCGACCTTGACCGCACCGCACGGGAAGACGACCTTCGATCCAACCCGTGGCTCGGTTGGGTCCGGCACCATGCACGGGTAGCGGCCAATGCTGGTCGGCATGAACGTCCGGGCGTCGATGCCGATATAGCCGGCGACGTACAAGTGCTTTTTACTGCCGGGCGGGTCAAAGACCGAATGCATGAACATATGCATCTCCGTCGGACTGGTCTGGATCGGGCTGGTCCCGCCCCGCAGTTCACCCCAGGGCCAGTCGAATCGCACCTCCTCATTCACGATCTCCTCGGCCTCGAACTTGGTGTTCCACTTCAGCACAATCCAGCGCGGCACAATGGAGTAGATGCAGAACAGATCATCCCCCTGCTGAAACCACATCCAGTTCTTTTCGATGGTTTTGCGGCCGGCGTATTGCGGCGTGATCACGTCCTTGATCTGCAGGCCCTCGTCGAGGACGGTGAGATGCTGCGTATAATTGTGGTTGTACGCCAGGTAGGTCGTGCGGCCGACGATCACCCTTGGGTCTTCATCATTTCCGGTCGGCGTTTCCAGCAGGTGATTGCGAATCGGCTGCAACTCGTCATCGAGCGAAGCAATGGCCAACCGGCTGATGCCGTCTTTCTGAAGCTCGTGATCGAAGCTCTGCAACCGGTAGCAGAGATGGAACTGGTGATCCCGCTCAAAGATCGCCGCGTTAAAATGCCAATCGGCAGGCAAGAGCCGACGCGAATCAATTTCAGTGGTGACGCGTGATAGCATAATCGCGGCGGCAATTATGGAGTGAAAACATCGAATAAGACAGCGCGAAACAGATCGCCGGGACTGTCCCGGTAATTTGCCGCAGCCGGGCCCCGACGCCGAGGCTGATGCAGCGATCGCCGCCCTCAACGGCCAAGACTCCGGCGGACGCCCTCTCACCGTCAACGAAGCCAAACCCAAGTCCCCCAGCACGGGTGGCGGCGGCGGCGGACGTTCCAGCGGTGGTGGTGGCGGCTACGGTGGTGGCGGCGGCGGTCGATCCGGCGGCGGCGGCAACCGCTACTAAATCGAGCGGTTTCAACTCAATCTTTTATCCCCAGAAGGCCACGAGCAATCGTGGCCTTCTGGGTTTTAAGAACAAAAAAGGATTGGTGTGACCCTTTCAATCCTTCCACGACTATGCCATTTAGCGGAAGACCTCGTAATAGATCGTGTAGGTTTCGGTTGTTGGCCAGCCAGCCCAATCACGATAGATCTCGACCACTTGACCGCCGTCCAGAATTTTGAAGTCAGGATCGTACTGATGGGGGAATGGAGCGGGTTGCCGGTGATAATTCCACGGAGCGCCGCGGCCGCTTCGCACAAGTGTCACATCGTAGATCCGTGCGTCAGCCTCGTCGAGTGTGAACTGTTTCGTTGACAGTTTGGATGGTTTATTTCCTCGATCTTCGGAAACATAGCTGAATATTTTCGTGTACTTGTTTCCGGCAGGATTCTCGCGATGCCAGCTCTTTGCCTGCACCTTCGGATGTACATCGTCAGGCACTACCTTCGGAGATATAGTTGCAGCCTTTCGCGCAAACTTAGCCGTGCCCACATTTGAGTTTAGAACTACAACAATGTCCTTCCCAGCAATCGGAGTTAAAACAATTACGGCGCCATCTTTTAACGGCTCCCCGGGCTTAAAAATTTGTGGCGCAACAAGGTCAACACCCACGAGAATAAGGGAGTCGAACTTTGCTTCCTTTGACTGTGGCAATACCACATTGAGCACGATCGTTTCGTCAGATTTTATTGAACGGTCGAGCCTCAATTCGAACTTATTCGCATGCTCGCCAATTCGAGCGATGCAATCCGACCAGTGATCCAATAGATTTTCGTCCGCCTGGGTCGCCGAAATCGCCTGCATTTCCGAGTCGGACAGTTCATAGCTGGAGTCGTGGGCAAATTTCTTCTTAAGACTCTCGACCAAATCGTCTGTTCCGCCGCCGCTTCCCTCTGCCGAGAACAACTTCACGTATGAAGCCTTTCCTCCACCATGATTCTCAGATAAAGAATGCTTGAAACTATCTTCATCACCACTGATTGAATCGCGGATCTTCGCCGACAATTCTTTCCGATTTTGGACCTGATATTTGGCCCACACTCCACCCTCAAGGAGGCGCGAGCAGTCATCTCCCGATGGTCCAGACGAAGTGGCAGGCGTTGGCGAACTACCGCATCCAGTGACAAGCCCGATCACGATCAGAATTAGACAGCTATACCAATTGAACACTTGCTTCATATATATCATCCTTTAACGTAAAATAGGGGCCTTTAGAGGCGATCGATTCAAACGCATAGAACTTGATTGGTCGCGCTCCTAACAGAATCACGTTAGCAATGAACTACGTATTAGCCGATCGGCACCCATCTATTGTGGGAGTATCAATGCACTCTCTACACCGCCATGCTTCGCGATATCGTGTTCGGACCCGTCTTTGCGCGCCAACTGATACGTTGATCGCACAGGCCCGGACCAGTAAGCGTGACCCTCTTCACATGCTGCGTGCCAACCACTAGCTGGTGCGGTGGCCAAAGGCTTATGGTCTGCACTCTCAGCACTCGACTGCCATGCAACAATAAGTAAGAAGACAAATAACGTGCACGCAAATTTTGTCATACGCACCTTCCGACGTGGAATAGATATAATCGCCTTACCCAATTATGTAAGTCAAAAAATCGCCATTTCCATAACATCGAGGGTAACTGAAACGGGGTCACTACATTCTCAATCAGTAGTGACCCCGTTTTTGCAATTTTCATCAACAGATATTTCCCACATATCTGCATAGACTTTGCAAAAGGCCTCGTCTGACCATCGCTGCACTAAAATGTCATCGTTCTTCGCCACTTGTTTGCCCCATAGAGCCGCGTATGCATCATAACATTGTCACGCCTTGACTGTTTATGATCCCTCATCCATCAAAAAGTGTCGATGCCGGCGGCTTTGCAGTGATTTCCCACAAAAGATTCAGTCGTCCTGGCTCTGCTCGTTTTTGCCGCATCCAGACTGACAAAATCGCATCGGCATTAAAAGCGCGAGTGTAGATGTTATCTGGATCGTGCACAGCCTTATCGACTATGCGCGAATAGAAGGGGCCCGTTCGAAGTGAATTGACTTCGTTAATAAAATAGATCAAAGCGCGGCCGGTCTTCCGATTAATGCGTTCAAACTGAATTGAACCGGCTTTCCAGTCACCGGAGGGTAGTGGCAGGGAAAGGGGCGAGAAGACTGACTGCCTATCGGATCGAGACATCTGAAATAGCGGCTGATCATCCAGAGGTACAAGACTGATCTGGGTGCAGGAGAAAACAAGTGGACGTGTGCCCGAGATAAGCGCATGGTCAATCTTTTCTGCTAATGCGCGCGCCCTATTTTCAACTACCTCTTCTTCTACAGCTCCATCATCTTCAACATAAACCCTTGGAAGAACCATCTGATCGTCTTGCACACTTTCAGACTTCGGGAGTTCAAGCGAGATGTTCTCTTGAGTTGCGAGCTGTTCCAACGCAGCAGCCAACTCTTCGATATTTGACGTTGTCTTTCGCACAGTCATATGCCGGGAAATAAGAAGTCGATACCAGCGCATAAGCCGGTGAAATGACCATACAGCAGTTGCGTCTACACGATTTCCTATTACGCCGGCCGCTGCGGCAAGCAAAACGAATTCGAAGACTGTTTCCCAAGAGCCCCTTCTCTCTGCGTTGACGGTGATTGACAGTCTCGCTTTGCGATCCAGCCCTTGTAATTCAGGAAATGATTGGAGATACAGGTCGCCTGTCAATTCGAAGAATGATTGCCACCCATTGAGTGATGAGGCATATTCTTCGAGCTCCAACTGGCCAGAATTTGCAAGTCCACCGGAGCACTTCAGCACGACCGTTCCACGGCCTTCGCTGAGACTTGCATTAGCATCTGGCATAGATTACTCCAAAAAAGGCCGGCTGGAGTTATCCAGCC
>Ga0268266_10002242_pt1 | contig 21057 bp, 16 predicted proteins | sample KBSS13metaG_FD_190356 | JGI IMG/M metagenome (GOLD analysis project Ga0268266, IMG submission 190356) | Switchgrass rhizosphere microbial communities from Kellogg Biological Station, Michigan, USA - KBS S1-3 metaG (SPAdes) (version 2) | ecosystem: Host-associated > Plants > Roots > Rhizosphere... | reverse complement strand
CGACCGGCTGCCGCGATGCTTGGCCAGGCGCGGGAACTGATGAGAGGTGCTGAGTTCGATATAAGGGAACGACTTGTCGTCCCTGAGCGACACGTTATAGCGCGGCTTCAGCCGCTTGATCAGGTTCGATTCCAGCAGCAGCGCCTCAACCTCGCTGCGCGTGCGGACGAACTCCATCGCCCGTGTCTCGTGCACCATCCGCTGGATGCGGATCGGCAGCTTGGCCGGCTGGGTATAGGTCGTGACCCGCTTCTTCAGGCTGCGCGCCTTGCCGACATACAGCACGTCGCCGGCGGCATTCATCATGCGGTAGACGCCGGGCGCGTTGGGCAGCGGCTTGGCGAAGTCGCGAATGATATCGATGCCGGCGCGGGGTACCGCCATCGTGGAATCGTCAGGGGGTGACATGATGGTTTTCTCGCGCCAAACGCGGGGTCATGCAACCCAAAGCCACGCCCCGCCAAGCGTCCGCGTACTTATCAACCATTCCTGTGGATAAGTCTGTTGGCAATATCTTCTGTGGAATGGGCAAATGACGGCGAATCAAGCAATTGCGGGGTTTGCCTAAATTTTAGGCATTTTTCTTAAGTAATTGATTTAGAAAGGTAATTAAAAGTCAATCACTAAAATCGACTATTGTGAAAGCTAAAGTTTTTGGCAGTTTTTTCTGGAAAACGCCTCCAAAATGGATGTGTACAACTTTCGCACTGCGATATCGATGCGGCCCCGATTGAAGGACTTTCGCTATCTTATTGCATCACTTAATGAAGCTTTCATTGGAACAAAGTCAGCCCTGACCCGTTTTGGGTACCTATTCGGGTGGAACCACCCCGCGTTTGGGTTGTGCCCAGGCCAGATGCTCCCCGCCATCGACCGCGATCATCTGACCCGTCAGCGACGGCGATTCGACCAGGAACCGGACCGTGCGCGCGACCTCGGCCGGGTCGATCTGCCGCTGCAGCGGCAGGCTGGACCAGTGGGTCTTGAACTGCTCGGGGCTCTGATTGTCGTTGGCCAGGATCGGTCCCGGCCCCACCCCGTTGACCCGGATGCGCGGCGCCAGCGCCAGCGCCATGGTCTGGGTCAGCGTCCACAGGCCGGCCTTGGACACGGTATAGCTGACGAAGTGCGGCGTGTAGTTCCACACGCGCTGGTCCAGGATATTGACGATCGCCCCATGGGCGTCGGCCGGCAGCAGCCGGGCGAATTGCTGCATCAGGACAAAGGGCGCGCGCAGATTGACCATCAGCTGCCGGTCCCAGCCCTCGCGGGTGACATCGTCCACCTCGTCGCGGACGAATGTGCTGGCATTGTTGATCAGCGCCGTGATCGGCCCCAGTTGAGCAATCGCCGCCGGCAGCAGCGCCTCGACCGAGGCTTCATCCTCCAGGTCGGCCTGGACCAGCGCGGCGCGGCGGCCCAGCCCCTCGATCTGCTGCCTGAGCGCTTGGGCCTCGCCGGCGGATTCGCGGAAATGGATGGCGATATCGTACCCGGCGTCCGCGAGTTCGAGAGCGATGGAGCGGCCCACGCGCTTGGCGGCGCCAGTGATAAGAACGGTCTTGGTCATGGGCCGAGTTTAGTGGCCTTATACGAGGCCACAAGAGATTGTGCGCCTGCGGGCAGAATTGAGTCCCGCCGGCTGAAATCATATGATAGAGTATGATTAATTGGAGACGATGAACAGGCGACCAGGGACAGTGGACCCGCTTTTCGAAAAGACGAATGAGGCCGGCCGGCGCACCGGGCGGCCGACCTTGCAGGACGCCAGCCTGAAGAGCGAGCGGCTGATGACGGTCGCGACCGACTATTTCGTCGAGCACGGCTTCAACGGCGCCACCATCGATGCCATCGCCCAGGCCGCCGACATGGGCAAGCAGGCGGTCTATACCCGATTCACCGACAAGGAACGTCTGTTCAACGCCGTGATCCAGCGGCTGAAGGAAAAGGCGGTCTTCACCGAGATGCCGTCCGATGACGGCAGCCCGGTCGCCCACGGCCTGCCGCGCCGCATCCGCGCGATCCTGGAGGATGCCAACCGTCCCTATTCGATGACCGTCAGCAAGCTGGCGATGCGGGAAGGCCGCCGCTTCCCCGAGCTGGTGCCGCTGATGCTGGAGGGCACCGCAGAGCGCTACACGCGGCCGCTGGCGGCCTATCTGGAGGCGCGCAAGGCGGCCGGCGAGATCCGCGAGATCGACACGCTGGAGGCCGCCGCCATGTGCATCGATCTGATCATCGCCGAGATCACCCTGTCGATCTGCACCGACATCCCGATCTCGCAGGAGCGTATCGACGCCTGCACGGGGAAAATCGCCGACTTCGCACTGCAGGGGATCGCCGTGCGCTGACCGTAGCCAGACGTTTCGACGAGCAACGACACCTCGCGAAACAGCCAACCGGGAGGAAACGCCGTGGACGAGGGACATATCGAGCAAGAGCATCAGCTGATCAGCGATGAAGAGGCGATGGCCGCAACCATCAACATGCGCGCCAAGCTGGATGCCGCCGGCCTCCAGAACGTCAACCGCCAGACCATGGTGGGCATCGCCGACCGGCTGATCGGGCTGGTCAAGGAAGGCCGCCCGACGATGGCGGACAGCATTCTGGAAGTCGACACCGGCATCTATACCGACCCGGCGCTCTATGACACCGAGAAGCACGCCATCTTCGACCGTTTCCCCTTCGTCGCCGGCATGTCGCGCGACATCGAGAAGCCGGGCGACTATATCAGCACCTCGGATTTCGGCACGCCGCTGATCGTCACCCGGACCAAGGAGGGGACGGTCAAGGCCTTCGTCAATTCCTGCCGCCATCGCGGCGCCGCCTTGGTCTATGACGAGCGCGGCAATACCGGCGCGGGTTTCACCTGCCCATATCACGGCTGGAGCTACAATCTGGACGGCAAGCTGCTGGGCATCACCTGCAACTCGACCTTCGGCGCGGTCGACAAGGGCGGCCACGGGCTGGTCGAGGTCCAGGCGGAGGAGCGGCACGGGCTGATCTTCGTCGCCTCAGGCCCGGGCGCGGCCTTCGACCTCGACGAATATCTAGGCGACGAGCTGAACCAGGAGCTGGCACATTGGGGCTTCGACAAGGTGCAGTCGAGCAAGGCGGCGCCGATCCCGCTCGACGGCAACTGGAAGTTGTCGCTCGAGGCGTTCCTCGAATCCTACCATTTCGATTACGCCCACCGGGACAACCTGGCCCATTTCTATTTCGGCAATGTCGCCGACATCACGCCGATGGGCCGGCATCTGCGCTTCTCCGTCCCGCATAAGAGCATCATGGAGCTGGAAGGCCAGCCGGTCGACAGCTGGGTGCCGGAGAACCACATCACGCTGGCCTATCTGATGTTCCCCGGCACGATCCTGATCAACTCGCCGCAGGTGCTGGAATTCTTCCAGATCGTGCCGGTCTCGGTCGGCAAGTCGATCGTGCGCCACGCCTGCTATGCCCGCATGGACCTGTCGGTGCCCGGCAACCAGGAGATGTTCGAGATGACCTGGGAAAGCGCCCACTCGATCGTCCTGCGCCAGGACCTGCCCTACGGCGTCACCACCGCCCATGCCGGCATCACCAACAAGGCGATGCCGAAATTCATGTTCGGCGAGAACGAGCTGGCCCTGCAGCACATGCACGGGCAGATCAAGCGGGCGGTGGCGGAGGCGGGGTAAGCCGTCCCCAACCACACTCCCACCGTCATTGCGAGGAGCAAAGCGACGAAGCAATCCAGGGCCCCACCGATAGGTGCGGGCCTGATGACTCTGGATTGCTTCGCTTCGCTCGCAATGACGGGTGAAGGGAGGGGGAACGAAATGGCTGGGACCAAGCTGCCGGCTGTCTATATCATGACCAACGAGCGCAACGGCACGATCTACACGGGTGTGACGTCTGACCTTGTCCAACGCGTTTATCAGCATAAGAACAGCGTCGCCGTTGGCTTCACTAAGCGCAACGGCTGCAAACTGCTGGTCTTCTACGAAGCCTATGACGACATGCTGACCGCGATCACCCGCGAGAAGCAGATCAAGGGCGGCTCACGTCGCAAGAAATTGGCGTTGATCGAAGCGATGAACCCAATGTGGCGTGATCTCTACCCCGACATTCTCTAACCTCGTCATTGCGAGGAGCGCAGCGACGAAGCAATCCAGAGCCTCACCGGAAGGTATCGGGCTAACGACTCTGGATTGCTTCGCTTCGCTCGCAATGACGGCGCAGGGTGTCCCTCAACGGCGAACTACTCGTTCGCCCCGACCATATGCCGCGCGGCCAGATACCCGAACGTCATCGCCGGGCCCAAGGTCGCTCCGGCGGCGGGATACGAATACCCCATGACGCTGGCCGTCGTGTTGCCGGCGGCGTAGAGGCCGGGGATCGGGTTGCCGTCCTTGCCGAGGACACGGGCATTCTCGTCGATCACCAGGCCGCCATTGGTGCCGATATCGCCCGGATAGACCGGGAAGGCGTAGAACGGGCCCTTGTCGAGCGCCCTGAGCGTCGGGTTCGGCTTCACCTTGGGGTCGCCGTAATAGCAGTCGTACGGGTCGTCGCCGCGCAGGAATTCCGGGTCCTTGCCGACTTTGGCGTTCTTGTTGAAGTTCTCGATCGTCTGCTTGAGGGTGGCCCAGGGCAGCCCGGCCTGGCGGGCGACGTCTTCCCAGCTGTTCCCCTTGATCAGCACCTGCTTGATGTTGGCGGACAGCATCCAGTCGGGCAGCAGCGGCAGCACCGGCCCCATCGGGTAATCATGCCGGTATTGTGAATCGAACAGAATGTAGGACGGCACGGTCGAAGCGCCGGCCTTGTTGTTGTCGATCATCGCATGGCCGGCGATGTGATAGGACGCGGCCTCGTTGAAATAGCGCTTGCCCGCCTGGTTGACGACGATGCAGCCGGGCAGCGCCCGCTCGAACGTCATCAGGCGCGTCTTGTCCTCACCCGGGATGGCGAGCGAGACGCCCCACCAGGCCGAGTTCATCCGCGCCGTCTCGGCGCCCAAATCCATCGCCGCGCGGATCGCGTCGCCAGTATTGGGCGGCTGGGCGCCGGTATAGATGGTCGCCACCGGCAGGTATTTGGACCGCATCTCGGGACTGCGCTCGAACCCGCCGGCGGCGAGCAGCACGCCCTGGCGGGCGCCGATCCGCATGCGGCGGCCCTCCTTCTCCACCACCGCGCCGACGACCTTGCCGTTCTCGGTCACCAGTTCCAGGAACTTGGTCTTGAGCCACAGTTTGGCGCCGAGCTTATCCATCGACAGCTTGAGCCGCGCGGCGAGCGCACTGCCCAGGGTCAGGAAGCGGTCGCGCTTGGAGCGGAAGCGCCAGGGCAGATCGAGGTAATAGCGGAAGAACAGCCGCGCCACGATTTTCTTCCAGCCCGGCAGGCGGAACAGCAGCGGGCCGGTCTCGTCCACCGTCCAGTTGATCTTGCCGAAGAACTGCGCCGCCGGATGCTGCGCCCGCTGGTTCAGGAAATCGTCGCCCAGCGCGCTGGCATGGATCGGCACCGCATCGTGCGAGCGGAAGGCGGTCTTACCGCCCGGCAGGTTGGGGTGATAGTCGCAATAATGCGTGGTCACGTACTTGACCTCGCTGTTCTCCTCCATCCAGTCGAGCATCTTCGGCCCGTTCCTGACGAAGGCCCAGATCAGCCCATCCGGCACCTCCGGCGCGGTGAGCGCGCGGATATATTTGAACCCGTCCTCGGGCGTGTCGTCGCTGCCGGCGGCGAGAGCCTGGCGGGTGGCCGGAATCCAGACGACGCCGCCCGAAGTGGCCGAACTGCCGCCATAAAGCTCGCTCTTCTCGATCACCAGCGCTTCGGCGTGGTTCTTGCGGGCGACGACGGCGGCGGTCATAGCCGCGGCGCCCGATCCCACGATCAGAACATCGACCTCGTCATCCCAGGCACCAACCCCGTCCGCCATACTCGCCCCTCGATCTCTCAGCCGGTCCTGCTCCGGCACGGCGGACCTTTCTTATCGAGAAATGTCTCGCCGTAAAGTCTCAACCCTAAAATTCTAGGCGTTCGCCCCGGTCAGGTGCCGGGCGGCGCGGTAGGCGAAGGTCATCGCCGGCCCCAGTGTCGAGCCCGGCCCGGGATAGGTCGGCAGGATCGCCGCGGCGCAGTTGCCGGTGGCATAGAGGCCTGGGATCGGCTTGCCATCGGTGTCGCGCACCTGGGCGTTGGTGTCGGTCACCAGCCCGCCCTGGGTGCCGAAATCGCCCAGTTCCATCCGCACCGCGTAGAAGGGCGGCTTCACGATCGGTCCCAGGCACGGGTTGGGCGTTACGCTCGAGTCGCCGTAATAGCGGTCATAGGCCGTGTCGCCACGGCCGAACTCCGGGTCCTTTCCGGTCTTGGCCGCGGTGTTCATGATCTCGACCGAGCGCTTGAGCCCCGCCTCGTCGATGCCAGCGGCCTTGGCCAGCCCCTCGATCGTGTCCGCCTTGGCCAGAAAGCCCTGCTCGAAATAGATCTTGGGCAAGGTGAAGTCCGGCTTGAACGAAGCCTTCATCAGCGGCCCGATCAGGTACTTGGCGCGGAAATTGGCGTCGAACACCATGAACAGCGGCGAGGAGGGATGCGCCTCCGAATGCACGGAGAAGGCCTGCTTCACATAGGCCATGTAGTTCATCGATTCGTTGGCGACGCGCTTGCCCTCGCGGTTCACGCAGACATTGCCGGGATAGGATTTCTCCATGATCGCCAGATGCGGGATCTCCTCGCCCGGCACGCACATCACCGGGAACCACCAGCCGCCGTCCACCAGCTTGAACGCCGCGCCGATGCCCAGGCCGGCATTCACCGCATCGCCCGTGTTGGTGAAGACGCCGGCGCTCCAATTTGTGTCGGTGGGTTTGGGCAGGTATTTGTCGCGCATCGTCTGGTTCTTCTCGAACCCGCCGGCGGCGAGGATCACGGCCTTCTCAGCCTTGATCGCCATCCGCTTGCCCTCGCGTTCGACGATAGCGCCTACGACGCGGTCGCCCTCGCGGACCAGCTCCAGCATCCGGGTCTTGCGCCAGAGCGGGATGTGGCGGTCCATCATTGACAGCCGCAGCCGCGCCACGCCGGCGCTGCCGCAGGTCAGCCGCCGGGCGATCTTGCTTTTGAAGCGCCAGGAAATGTCGGTGGCGTAAGAGAGCAGCATCTTGCCGATCATCGACTTCCAGCCGGGCGCCTGGACATAGAGCAGCGCGGCCTCGACCTGGGTGATGCCGATGCGGCCGAGGAAGCGCATCATCGGATGAACCGGCATCAGATGCTGGGCCTCGTCGCCCAGCAGGGTCATGTCGACCGGCTCGGGCTCGTGGCTGCGATGGCCGTTCTTGGCGCCGGGCAGGTCGGAATAATAGTCGGGATAATGGGCCAGCGATTCGTACCGCACCCGGGTGCGGTCATGCAGGAAGCGCAGCATCTCCGGCCCGGATTCGATATAGGCGTCCAGCATCGCCGGATCGACCAGGCCCTCGGGGATCGCGTGCTTCACATATTCGCGGGCTTCCGCGAGCGAATCCTCGGCTCCGGCCTCTTTGGTGTAGTGGCTGCAAGGCACCCAGATGCCGCCGCCGGAATAGGAGCTGGTGCCCCCGTATTTCTCGCCCTTTTCGATGACCAGGACGTTCTTGGCGCCCATCTCATGGCAGCAGACCGCCGCCGTCATCCCACCATTCCCCGAGCCGACGACGAGAACGTCGACCGTGCTGTCCCAATTCATACTGTCCCCTGCAGGCCTAAATTTTTCCGCAACATGACACGACTAAAGAGCATCGAACAGCGGCAGCGATTTCAGCACCGCGGCCGCCGCCGTTTTTGCCGCCTGGGCGGCGAAGACCTGGAAATCGAGCTGGCTGTCCTCACCCGCGAGGTCCGACAGCGCCCGGATGATCAGCCAGGGCGCGCCGAACGCCTCAGCCACCTGAGCGACCGCGGCGCTTTCCATATCGACCGCCTTGCCACCGAAGCTGGAAAACAGCCGCTCCCGTGTCTGGGCGCAGCCGAGATAATAATCGCCGGTCAGGATCGTGCCGAACCGGGCCTCGGTCAGCACGCCGCGCGCCCGGTCGATCAGCACCGGATTGGCCTTCAGCGCCACCTCGCCGCGAAACTGCGGGAACGGCAGGGAACCGGCGCGGTAGACCTCCAGCCCCCCCTGCACCATCGCGCCGTAATCGTGCTGGATCACCTGGTCGGCGATCACCAGGTCGCCGACATCGAGATTGGGGTCAACCCCCCCGGCTACGCCTGAGAAGATGATGCCGCCGCAGCGAAACCGGTCGAGCAGGATCGTGGCGGCAAGCGCCGCATTGACCTTGCCGATCCCCGATTCCGCCAGCACCACCGCCCGCCCATCGAGCGTGCCGTGATGGATCGCGATGCCAGCCACGCTCTCCCGCCCGGTCTCGGTCAGATGCGCGCCGAAGGCGGCGATCTCTTCCGGGATGGCGGTGAGCACGGCGATGGGCTGGGTAGTCATTAGGTGAGGTCCTGGAATGCGTCGGTTCTTCTGTAGCACGGACTTAAGCGATTGCGCGCACCATGAACCGCGCCGCTTCGTCGTAGCTCCTGAGCTTCGCATCCAGCGCGGGAATCGCGGTCAGCACAAAACCGTGGCGTTGCCAGAAGGCGACGGAATTGTTGACGGCGGTGAGCGACAAATTGGGAAACCCCCGCGCCTCGGCATGCGCTATCAGACGAGTCACGACATCGTTCGCCGCGCCGCTGCCCCGCGCCTCCGGCAACAGAGCGATGTCGTGGATATAGTAAGTTGTCGGCGGGACCGGCAAGGCCACGAGCAGGCTGTTCAATGCCGGCAGCGCGCCATAACTCCAGGGGTGGCTGACGATGTAACCGATCAGCGCGTCGGCCTGCATCAGGGCGAGGCAGCCCTGCCGATAGAGCGCCAGCCGTTCGGCGAAGATCGCGGAATCCTCGGGATAGTTCGGGTGCACAATATCGGCGACCGCAAGCGCGGCCGGCAGATCGGCGGGGATCATCGGCCGCCAGTTGGGTAAAGGCTGGGTCACGCCACGCGCCCTGCCGGTATCAGCAAAAAGGCGCTGGCCGACGACGCCAAGGCCAAGACGGCGCCGGCGATCGCCGCGACGTGAAACTGGCGGATCAGATTGGCGCCCTCGGCGCCCAGAACCCCGCCCAGCAGAGCGGTGGCGATCATGCCACCCAGACGCGCCACCGCGCTGTTGAAGCCCGATGCCGATCCCGTATAGCGCGGCCCGACGGAGGCCAGAACGGCGGTGGTCAGCGGCGCGACAGCACCGGCCATGCCAGCCGCAATCAGCAGGATGGCCGGAAACATCGTTGTCCAATAGCCGCCGTGCTGATCGACACGCAGCAGCAGCATAAACCCGGCCGCTACGATGACAGGCCCGATCGCAAGCGGAAGCCGTGAGCCGATGCGTCCCGCCAGGCCGCCCATCAGTGGCGAGGTCAGCGCAAGCACCGCCGGCAGCGGGAGAAGCGCCGCGCCCGCCTGGGTGCCCGAATACGACGACGCCTCGATCAAGACATAGGGAATCAGCACGAACAATCCGCCGAGCGCGCCATAGAGCAGCAGCGTCAACAGGCTGAGCCCGACCGAGGTGGAGGAGCTGAACAGCGCCAAAGGCATCATCGCATGATCGCCCGCCTGTCTTTCCGCCCAGACGAAAGCCAGCATCAGTATTGCCCCCACCGACACGGCGATGAGCGCCGCCGGCGTCCAGCCCTCGGGACCCGAGCCGACGGTCAGTCCCCAGGTTAGGCCAACCAAACCTGCGGTCGCCAGAACGGCGCCCTGTATATCCAGCGACCGATCGGGATTTTCCGCCGGCGGATCGCGAACGAAACACACGGCCAGTCCGATCGCGATTGCCGCCAGCGGAATATTCAGCAGGAAGATTGCCCGCCAGCCGACCGTATCGATCAGCCACCCGCCCAATACCGGCCCCACGGCGGCGACCGCTGCTCCGGTCGCGGCCCAGATGCCGATGGCTCGGCCCCTGGCTTCGCCGGAATAGGATGCCCCCAGGATGGCGAGGCTGTTCGGCAGCAGAATAGCGGCCCCGACGCCCTGAAAACCGCGGCACAGCAAGAACTGGGGCAGGCTGCCGGCGACAGCGCATCCGACAGAGGACGCCGCGAAAATCCCTATGCCGACGATGAGGAACAGCCTGCGGCCCATCTTGTCCCCGGCCACTCCGCCAAGGAGGAGCAACGCGCTCAGCGGCAGCAAATAGGCATTGATGACCCATTGCAGTTCAGCGGCGCTCGCGTGGAAGCTTCGGTCGATTGCCGGCAGGCCGACATTGACCACCGACCCATCCACGAAGGCGAGGCTAGATGCCAGCATCGTCGCCGCGAGGACTAATCTTGGGTGGTCGAGGCCCATCTGAGGATTGCTTTCATGGTCCGGTCATTCTGAAATCGGGTCTCACCCCATGATAGCGACCGGCGGTGCAAGACCAAATCGACCTCTGCCACCGGAGCCGACCGTGCCTTTTGTTGACGCGAACGGGCACGGAAGATTGGATGTTAATGCCGGGATGGCGGCAATATCCACGGCTCGGCCCAGATCGTCGCCAACGGCACTCTGTTCGTGAATTCCGGCAACGCCACCGCAACATCGCCCCGCCGAGGGGATGTGGTGCTGGCGATCACGGTGGACGGGAAATGATCGCCGCCCAGTGACGAACCTGATTTGTTCTCCCATATTGGCGGGATGACCTCTCTCCCCCTGGCCGAACTCTGGGACGCCCCGCCACCGGACCTGCTGCCGCCCAATATCGCAGCCTGGTTCGCGCATCGCGGGTGGGCGCCGCATGCGCACCAGCTGGCGATGCTGGAAGCGGCAAACCGGGGGGAGAATGCGCTGTTGGTGGCGCCGACCGGCGGCGGCAAGACCCTGGCCGGGTTTCTGCCCACGCTGGTCGATCTGGCCGAGCGGCCGCGGCTGGGGCTGCATACGCTCTATATCTCGCCCTTGAAGGCGCTGGCAGTCGATATTCACCGCAATCTGGAGACGCCGATCGCCGAGCTGCGGCTGCCGATCCGAGCCGAGACCCGTACCGGCGATACCCCGCCCGCCAAGCGCGAGCGGCAGCGCAAGTCGCCGCCGCAGATCTTGATGACCACGCCGGAAAGCCTGGCGCTGATGCTGTCCTACACCGACGCGGGCGACATTTTCGGCAGCCTGAAGACTATCGTCATCGACGAACTGCACGCCATCGTCGGCACCAAGCGCGGCGACCTGCTGTCGCTCGGGCTGGCGCGGCTGAGAAACCTTGCGCCGTATGCCCGCTCGGTCGGCTTATCGGCAACGGTGGCCGACCCGCCGGCGCTGGCCGCCTACCTGTCGAAGAGCGGCGCGCCCAGCCCGCCCGACGTCACCATCGTGCGCGGTCGCGACGGCGCGGAGCCCAAGGTCGACACGCTGGTGACGCGCGAAACGCTGCCCTGGGCCGGCCATATGGCGGTCCATGCGATGGCCGAGGTCTATGAGCGCATTCAGGCGGTCAAGACGGCCATCGTCTTCGTCAATACCCGCGCCCAGGCGGAGCTGTGCTTCCAGGCGCTGTGGCGGTTCAATACCGAGAACCTGCCGATCGGCATCCATCACGGATCCTTGGAGATCGAGCAGCGGCGAAAGGTCGAGGCGGCGATGGCGCGCGGCGAATTGCGCGCCGTGGTCGCCACCTCCTCGCTCGATCTCGGCATCGATTGGGGCTCGGTCGACCTAGTGGTGCAGGTCGGCGCGCCCAAAGGCGCCTCACGCCTGATCCAGCGTATCGGCCGCGCCAACCACCGGCTGGACGAGCCCAGCCGCGCCCTGCTGGTGCCGGGGAACCGGTTCGAATATCTGGAATGCCGCGCGGCCACCGAGGCTGTGCGGGAAAAAAGCTTCGACGGCGACCCGGTCGTCGCCGGCGGGCTGGATGTGCTGGCCCAGCATATCCTGGGCATGGCCTGCTCCGCCGCGTTCACCGCCGACGCGCTCTACGGCGAGGTGACGGGCGCCGCGCCCTATCGCAACCTTGCTCGCCATGATTTCGACGACACGCTGAACTTCGTCGCCACCGGCGGCTATGCGCTGGGCAATTACGAGCGCTTCCGCCGGCTGAAGCTGGACCCCGAGACCGGCGAATACACGCTGGCCAGCAAGGAGGCGCAGCGCCAGTATCGGATGAATATCGGCACCATCGTCGAGGCGACGACGCTGAAGGTGCGGATGGGCCGCGGCAAGGTGCTGGGCGAGGTCGAGGAATATTTCGCCAACGGGCTGGTGCCGGGCGACACCTTCATGTTCGCCGGCCGGCTGCTGAAATTCGTCGGGCTGGTGGATACCGAGGTGATCGCGGCCGATGGCGGCACCGGCGACCCCAAGGTGCCCGCCTATGGCGGCGGGCGCATGCCGCTGACCACCCATCTGGCCGACCGCGTGCGCAAGATGCTGGCGACGCCCAGCACCTGGGCCGACATGCCGCCCGATGTGAAGGAATGGCTCGAACTGCAGCGCTGGGCCTCGGTCCTGCCCGAGCCGCACGGGTTGCTGGTCGAAAGCTTCCCGCGCGGCGACGGGCGCGAATATACCGTCGCCTATTGCTTCGAGGGCCGCAACGCGCACCAGACATTAGGGATGCTGCTGACCCGCCGGATGGAGCGGATGGGACTGAAACCGCTCGGTTTCGTCGCCACCGACTACGTGCTGGGCATCTGGTCCTTGAAGCCGGTGACCAGGACCGACATAGCCGCGCTATTCGCCGAGGACATGCTGGGCGACGACCTGGAAGCGTGGATGGAGGATTCGAGCCTACTGAAGCGCACCTTCCGCAACGTCGCCATCATCGCCGGCCTGATCGAGCGCAACCACCCTGGCGAAAAGCGCAAATCCGGCCGCCAGGTAACCTTCAGCTCCGACCTGATCTACGAGGTCCTGAAGCGCCACGAGCCCGACCATATATTGCTGCGTGCCACCCGCGCCGACGCCGCACGAGGGCTCACCGACATACGCCGCGTCGCCGACCTGCTGAAGCGCGCCAAGGACCGGATCACGCTGAAACGGCTGGACCGGGTCTCGCCGCTCGCCGTGCCGGTGCTGCTGGAGATCGGCCGAGAAAGCGTATGGGGCGAGGCGCGGGACGCGCTGCTGGCCGAGACTGAGGAGGCGCTGGTGCGGGAAGCGACGGGGCTGGCCTAAAGCTGCGGTGCCCCCGGATCGGCGGTGGTCGCGACGTCGAGATCGACCGTCATCGCCAGCGACGGCGCGCCCGGCAGGGTCAGCCGGCAATTCTGCCCGCGCTGCCAGGCGGCCGCCTTGGCATAGCCGGAGCCGGACGGGTCCGGCGCCGGAAATTCGGTCCCCGCCACGGCGTTCGGCGCAATGGTCGGCACCTTATAGGCCCAGATGCTCGTATCGGGCCTGAGCGCGGACACGGCATCGGCGATGAGGTGGGAGCAATAGATGCCGGGCCGGTAGCCGCGGGCCGCGACCGCATCGCACCAGGCGCCGACATACTCATTGAGCGGCCCCGTCATCGGCGGCCCGTTCTCGAGATCGAGAAAGACACAGCTGCCGGGCGCAAAGCCCTCGCTCTCCATCAGGTCGGCGGCGTTGCCGCCGTCCGTCGCCCCTTGCGCGGGCGATGGGTGGTGGCTGCCCGGGCCGGTGATCTGCTGCCCCAGATAGATCGGCGCGATCCCCCAGCCCTGGCCGGCCAGGGTCGCCCGCCTGCCCGTCCAGGATGTATCGCGATGGCTGGGCGCCGGCGCCAGGTAATAGCCGCACCAGGCGAGATTGGTGTTGGCCTTGAGCCAGGCCATCTGGCCATCGCCGGGATAGGAATAGGTTTCGAAACCCGCGAAGCCAGCCATCGCAATCCCCCCGAATTCAGATCGTGATTATGCGTGTGCGGGAGTTTAACTCCCCATCGTTTTACTAGACCTGGCGAATGAATTCCGCATCCCCAAAACTTGGGTCACGCGCGGATTTATTTCGGGCAGACACAGTTGCGGCCGATCCCCGCTGGAGACCGGCCGTGAGATCGATCGGAAGGCAGGCTATGCGCCCACCCGCGGATTACTTCGTCTCCGCCGCCTTTTCGACAGGGGTGATGTCGCCGACCAGGCAGGTCTGGCCGGTGTCGTTCAGCCGGATCGTCAGCAGGTTGGAGCAGATCTCGTTCGAGCCCGGGATCGTCGGGCTGTAGGTGAAGCCACGGCTGTTGAGCCTGAGGCCCACGCACTTATTGATGAGGTCGGCCTTATAGATCTTTTTGCCCCGCATATAGAACATGATGGTGTTGTCGTTCGGAATCTCAGTGTGGTCGATCAGATAGGACGGAAAGCAGACGGACTTGCCCTCCGCCAGCGCCGGGAGCGAAGCCGTCGCCGCCACGGCGCCGAACAAAGCAGCCGTCACAATCAGATACCTAGTCATAATTCCCCGCCTTTCATCAGCAGCACATCGTTGTAGATTGAACGCAACGAAGCCGGATTTCCTTCCGCATATGTGGGAAGACAAATTCGGCGTTGTAAGATACCGCCCCCGTGCAGGTCAGGCCTGGGGCGTTCCTTCAAGCTCATCAGCGATATGGTTGCGGATGATGTCCTCGAACGAGGCATCGGCGCGGAAACCCAGCCCGAGCGCCCGCGACGCATCGAAGTTCCGCGGCCAGCCGTCGACCATCCGGGCGATGGCCGGGTCGATCTCCTTGCGGATCAGCCTGACCGCACCCTCCCCCGCAATCCGACCGAGCGCCGCGATCTGCTCGTCCACCGTTGCCGAGAGGCCCGGCATGTTGAGATTGCGCCGCGCGCCCAGTGGCGCGGTGTCCATCGTTGACGCATGGATCAGGAAGCCGATGGCCGCGCGCGGGCTGGCATGCCAGGCACGCACGCTCCCCTCGACCGGCAGGACCGCCGCCTGCCCCACCAACGGCTCGCGCAAGATGTTGGAGAAGAAGCCCGACGCCGCCTTGTTGGGCTTGCCCGGACGGATGCAGATCGTCGGCAGGCGGATGCCGACCCCGTCGATGAAGCCCCGGCGGGTATAGTCGGCCAGCAGCAGCTCGACCATCGCCTTTTGCGTGCCATAGCTGGTCAGCGGCGCGGTGATGAACTCGTCGTCGATCGCTTCCGGATAGGGCGCACCGAACGCGGCGATCGAGGAGGTGAAGACGAAACGGGGGCGGTAACCGGGCAGCTGCCGGATCGCCTCCAGCAGCAGACGGGAACCGTCTAGATTGACCCGGTAGCCCTTGTCGAAATCGGCCTCCGCCTCGCCGGAAACGATGCCTGCGGTGTGGAAGACAATATCGGGCCGGGAGGCGACGAGGCGGGCGGCCTCACCCTGGGTGGCGATGTCCGATGTATTGAGGATTGCCGAGATGCCCTGGGGCGCAGCCGGCGCAACGATGTCGGTCAGGGTCAGCGCGGTGATCTCGCGGTCGCCCAAGTATCCGTCATGCCCCAGCCGCTCTGCCAGCTTGCGGCCGATCATACCGGCGGCGCCGGTTATCAGAATGCGCATGTGGTCCCTCCCCAAGACGGGAAGAGCCTATTGGGGCTGGCACCGTCTTGGCAATGGAGGCGCCCCTACTCCGCCTCGGACTCGATCCGCTCCATGTCAGCGTCGGAGAGGCCGAAATGGTGACCGATCTCATGGACCAGCACATGCTTGACCATGTCCTTCAGCCGGCCGCCGCGCGACCGCCAGTGAGCCAGGATAGGCTCGCGATAGAGGAAGATCATGTCGACATGCTGGACGACAGCCCCGGCCTGCTTGTAGCCGATCGGCAGGCCGCTATAGAGGCCGAGCAGGCCCAGCGGGTGGCCGATGCGCATCCGCCGCAACGTGTTCTGGTCGGGCCAATCCTCGATGCGGAGCCCCACGCCCTCAATATGGCGCCTGAATTCGGCCGGAATCTCGGCCAGCGCCGCCTCGGCGATTTCGGTGAACTCGTCCAGCGACGGGCTGTCATCGAAGGCGATGCCCCATTGCGCCCTGCTCATACCGCATTTACTCCCATCATCGGTCGCACGGTTTCTATGTGTGGTGTCCACACGGGCTTGCCACCGGAGTTAGGAAAAGAATGCAGCGCCGTTACGCCTGGGCCACAGCCGCCCTGGGTCTGATCGCCGGGACCGCCCTGGCCGACAAGCCCGCCTTGCTGACCGACACCGAGGCATTCCGGACCGCATACGGCCTGTCCTATTTCGGCTTCGACCTGTGCGGCGACGCCGCCAACGGCGCGCTCTACCGCAAAGCTCTGGCCGAGAAGGTCGAGCACTGCCCCTTCGCCCCTGAGGCCAAGGCCGGCTTCCGCCAATGGGCCGCCTCCACCGACGCCAAGGGCGCCGACCAGGTCAAACAATACCTCGCCGAGCACGACAAGCTGCCGGAAAGCCTCGACCCGAAACGCAAGAACTGCCGCACGGAGAAGGACACGCCGGCCTATCAGAAGACCGTCGCGCTGCTGGCGCAGTACGCCAAGGGCGAGGCGAAGTATGACGTGGTGGTGCCCGATGCGTGCGACACGAAGGCTGGGGTGCAGTAGGATGGAATTCCCTCTCCCCGCGGGAGAGGGTTACGAAGGCTTAGCGAGCGCAGCGAGTTTAGCCGAAGTTGGGTGAGGGTATAACCCTGTGGCCACACCGCACCCTCACCCTCCCACCGCTTCGCGGCGGGCCCCGCCCTCTCCCAGAGGGAGAGGGAATTTTACCTCACGTCCCTCGCGGCTTTGCCCGGTTTGTCGCCTGGGCAGCTACCGGATCGTCGGGCCAGAAGTGGCGAGGATAGCGGCCTTTGAGGTCCTTGGCGACCTCTTTCCAGGAGCCGCGCCAGAAGGCGGGCAGGTCCCTGGTGATCTGGATCGGGCGGTGGGCGGGGGAGAGCAGGACCAGCAGCAGCGGGATCTTGCCCCCGCCGACGGCAGGGTGCCGGTCGAGGCCGAACAGTTCCTGGACGCGGATTTCCAAGGCCGGCCCATTCTCGGCTTCGTAGTCGATCGGCGCGTGCGAGCCGGACGGGGCGTCGAAATGCGACGGCAGCAGCCGGTCGATCTCGGCCCGCTGACTCCAGGGCAGCAGCACCTCCAGCGCCGCTGACAGGTCCTCGGCGGTGATCGCCGACAGGGCCGTGCGACCGGTGATGAACGGGACGAGCCAGTCCCGGTCCGCGGACAGTGCCGTATCGGACAGGTCCGGCCACGGGTCGCCGAGCGCGCCTGCCAGGAAGGTGGCGCGGGCGCGCAGCGCCTTCTGCTCCTTCGACCAGGGCAGGTCCGCGATAGTCACATGCGCGGCCAGCAGGGCGGCGGCCTTTTCAGGGTCGTCAATGGCGACGGGATCGTCGTCGAGCTTCAGCGCATCCAGCCGCCGCAGCCGCCGGGCGCGGACGCTGCGCGAGCCGGCATCCCAGGCGAGCGTGGTCGCGGTCGCGGTCCGGGCAGCGAACAGTTCCTCGATCGTGTCGAGATCGATCGTGGCGGCGGCGCGGATGCGGCCGTTGGCGGCGCTGCCGGTGATGTCGGTCACGACCAGGAAGGGCGAAGCGGCCAAGGGATCGCTTTCATCCAGGCTGGCCCCGCGCCCGTTGGCGAGGCGGTAGCGGCCGCGACCGCCGGCCTGCTGGGCCACGCGGTCGGGATAGGCGCGGGCCAGATGGCGGCCGGCCTCGCCCGATACCGAACGATCCCTGGCACCGGCGGCCGCGGCCCAGCGGCCGGCAAGGCCGCGCGCCTCCTCGGCCCGTTTCGAACGGTCCGAGCGGAAGCCTGAGAGGCGGTGAGCGAGGTCGACCGACATCCCGCCCAAGCCGCGTTCGGTCACCAGCACGGCAAGCAGGGCAGCGGTCATCGCGTCGCCCTCCTCCGCCGCGCGGTGGACCATGTGGGCGAGACGGGGATGGAGCGGCAGCCGGGCCAGCGCCTCGCCCTCGGCGGTGATGCGGCCGTCCTCGGTCAGCGCTTCCAGCTCTTTCAGCAGCGTCACCGCCTCGGCCCAGGCGGGCCTGGGCGGCGGGTCGAGGAAGGAAAGCGCGCCGGGGTCGGCAACGCCCCAGCTGGCGAGGTCGAGCGCCAAGCCGGAGAGGTCGGATTCGAGCATTTCCGGCGCATCGAACGCGGCCAGCGCCGATGTCTGCCCCTCGTTCCACAGCCGGTAGCAGATGCCCGGCTCGGTACGGCCGGCGCGGCCGCGACGCTGATCGGCGCCGGCGCGCGAGACGCGGACGGTTTCCAGCCGGGTGAGGCCAGTCGCCGGCTCATAGGCCGGGACGCGGCGATAGCCGGAATCGACGACGATCCGTACCCCCTCGATGGTCAGCGAGGTCTCGGCAATCGAGGTGGCGAGCACGATTTTGCGCCGCCCGGCTGGCGCGGGCTGCACCGCCCGATCCTGTTCGGCGGGGGAAAGCTGGCCGTAGAGCGGTGCCAAGTCCGTATCCCCCGGCAGGGGGCCGGCAAGACGCTCGGCCGTGCGCGAGATCTCCGCCTGGCCGGGCAGGAAAACGAGGGCCGAGCCACTGTCGGCGCGGAGCGCGGCGAGCACGGTGGAGGCCATTTGGTCCTCCAGCCGCTGGGCGGGATCGCGCTCGACATAGCGCGTGTCGACCGGGAAGGCCCTACCCTGGCTTTCGACCACGGGCGCGCCCTGCAGCAGCCGCGCGACCCGTGCTCCATCGATGGTCGCCGACATGACCAACAACCGAAGATCGTCGCGCAGAGCGGACGCGTCCAACGCCAGGGCGAGGCCGAGATCGCCGTCCAGGCTGCGCTCATGAAACTCGTCGAACAGCACAGCGGCGATGCCGGTAAGCTCGGGATCGGCCAGGATGGTGCGGGTGAAGACGCCCTCGGTCACCACCTCGATCCGCGTCTTCTTCGAGACCTTGCTGTCCAGCCGCACCCGATAGCCGACGGTCTCCCCCACTTCCTCACCCAGCGAAGCCGCCATCCGGCGCGCAGCGGCACGGGCGGCCAGGCGGCGCGGCTCCAAGAGGATGATCTTGCCGTCCTTGCGCCAAGGGGCGTCGAGCAAAGCAAGCGGCACCCGCGTGGTCTTGCCCGCGCCGGGCGGCGCCACCAAGACGGCCATAGGCCCGGCGGTCAGCGCAGCGGTCAGGCGCGGCAGGGCCTCGTCGATGGGGAGCGGGTCGTTGGGGCGGGACATTGGCACGTCATGGCCGATGGGAAGGCCGGCGGCAAGATCGGCAATGGCGTCCCGAGCCGTCTAAAATTCCTGCTTGCATAGCTTCTATGATCTGGGCGTATAACGCAGCGGCCGTGTTTCACGCGGCGACAAACGGAGAAGAAACTTGCGATTTGGAACTTCCGGCGGCGGATTCCGCGCCGCCGTGTTGGCGGCGACCTTTTTGACCGCCACCCAGGCCCAAGCCGAAAAGCCGTTCGATTTCATGGCGACGCCGGGCAAGCTGCCAAAGACCGTCGTGCCCTCCGCCTACCGCCTGGACATCGTTCCCGATCTCGACAAGCTGACCTTCACGGCCAAGGAGGAGATCGACATCGCTGTGGCCAAGGCCACCGATGCGATCACGCTGAACCAGCACGACCTTGCGATCGCGGCGGTTGCGCTGAAGGGCGAGGACGGCGCCAAGGCGACCGTCACGCTCGACGAGAAGGCCCAGACCGCGACCTTCAAGTTCCCGCACCCGCTGCCCGCCGGCCCGCATACGCTCACCGTCGCCTATTCCGGCCCGATCACCGCCCAGCCGGCCGGCCTCTATTACAACGACTATGACGTCGCCGGGGCGCATAAGCGCATGCTGGTGACTCAGTTCGAGGCGACCGACGCGCGGCGCATGTTCCCGGGCTGGGACGAGCCGGCCTTCAAGACGACCTACACGCTGTCGGTCACGGTGCCCCAGAGCTTCCGCGCCATCTCCAACACGCCGGTGGCGCATGAGGAACCGGCTGGCGGGGCCAAGAAGGTGACGTTCGGCACCACGCCCAAGATGTCGAGCTATCTCGTGGTGCTGGTCGCGGGCGAGTTGGACCGGATCAACCAGAAGGCAGCGGATGCTGATATCGGTGTCGAGACGATCGCCGGCAAGGCCGAGCAGGGCCGCTACGCGCTCGATGCCGCGGCCAAGATCCTGCCCTATTACAACGATTATTTCGGGGTCAAATACCCGCTGCCCAAGCTGGACCTGATCGCCATCCCCGGCAACTTCTCCGCCGGCGCGATGGAGAACTGGGGCGGCATCACCTATATCGACGACGCCCTGCTGTTCGACCCCAAGACCTCGTCGGAGGGTACCAGGCAGGCGATCTTCTCTGTCGTCGCCCATGAGATGGCGCATCAATGGTCGGGCGACCTCGTCACCATGGCCTGGTGGGACAATCTGTGGCTGAACGAGGGCTTCGCCTCGTGGATGAACAGCAAGGCCGCCGACCATTTCAATCCCGAATGGAAGGTGTGGCTGCGCTCCCACGCCGAGACCGACCAGGCGATGGACGCGGATTCGCGCCGCACCACCCATGCAATCCAGCAGCCGATCAACGAGGAGAGCGAGGCCGACAGCGCCTTCGACGACATCACCTATCTGAAAGGCCAAGCCTTCCTCAGGATGATCGAGACCTATCTGGGCGAGGACACGTTCCGCGACGGGATGCGCCGCTACATGGCCGCCCACGCCTATTCCAGCAGCACCACCGCCGACCTGTGGGCGGCGATGGAGGCGGCGTCGGGCAAGCCGGTGAAGCAGATCGCCGCCGCCTTCACAGAGCAGCCGGGCATCCCGCTGGTCGACGTCAAAACCGACTGCAAGGGCGGCGAGACCGTCGCCACCCTGACCCAGGGCCGCTTCACCATCAACGACCCCAAGGCGGCCAAGCTGACCTGGCAGGTGCCGGTCGCGATCGGGCTGGTCGGGGATGCGCAGCCTGAGTCCGTGCTGCTGGGCGCCAAGCCGGAGACGGTGAAATTCGCCGGCTGCGGCGAGCCGGTAAAGGCCAATATGGGCGATGTCGGCTATTACCGCGTGCAATATGATGCAGCGAACCTGAAGGCGCTCAGCGCCGGCTACAAGCAGAT
>Ga0268266_10002240_pt1 | contig 21074 bp, 18 predicted proteins | sample KBSS13metaG_FD_190356 | JGI IMG/M metagenome (GOLD analysis project Ga0268266, IMG submission 190356) | Switchgrass rhizosphere microbial communities from Kellogg Biological Station, Michigan, USA - KBS S1-3 metaG (SPAdes) (version 2) | ecosystem: Host-associated > Plants > Roots > Rhizosphere... | reverse complement strand
GCAGGGCCTCGACGACGACACGCTCGCCGAGTTGACCGACGTGTTGCTGGCCTCGCCCAGGGGGGCGCGCACCGAACGAGGCTTCTCGATGTGTCTGGACGGGGCCCTCGAGGGACGGTATCCCGGCGTGCAGTTGATCATCGCCCGCGACAAGGACGGCCGGGTGCAGGGCTTTCACCGATATGCGACCGCGGGGCACGGCAGCGAGGTCTCCCTCGACGTGCCGTGGCGGCGCCGCGGTGCGCCCAATGGGATCGACGAGCGGCTGTCGGTGGACATGATCGCGTGGGCCCGTGAAAACGGGGCGCAGCGACTGTCGTTGGCGTTCGCGGCGTTCCCCGAGATATTCAACGACAAGCATCGCGGCAAGATCGCGAACCTGATCTACACGGCGATCCACCTGGGCGACGCGCTGATTGCGCTCGAATCGCTCTACCGCTACCTGCGCAAATTCCATGCGCTCGGCGATCGCCGCTATGTGATGGCGTCGCTGACGCAGATCCTGCCGCTGCTGATCGTGCTGCTGTCGCTGGAATTCATGCCGAGGCGGCGGCGGCTGAGCTAGGGACTTGGCGTCAGCGTGACCGAGAACTGATTCTCGACATGTTGCCGGAATTCGTCGGCGCACTTCTGGATCGCCTGCTGGTCGGAGCCCGCCTTGGATAGGCAGTCGACGTAGTCGGATCCGCCCACCTCGTCGAACATCCCGATCCAGATCGGGATGAAGACCAGCGAGACGATGATCGCCAAGAACCCCAACGCGATTCCCGCGATCGCGACGCCACCGTTGGTGGCCTCGCCCCGCTTGACCCGGCCCCGCGCGACGAACCCGATGATGATGGCGGCGACACCGAGAATGACGCCGCCTGCCACTGTCCAGCAGAACACCAAGCCGATGATCGCAACCACCAACGCGGCGATGCCCAGCCCGTTGCGGGGCGCGATCGCAGGGGCGTAGCCGGTGGAGGGCTGTGGTGGCGGCGGGGGATAGCTGCCGGGGTACTGGCCCCACTGCGGTGGTGGAGGTGGTGGCGGCGGTTCGCTCATGCCGGTGAGGCTACTCGCCAGAGCTGAGTTTGAGCACGGGACAGACAACGTCGTCGGGCAGATGGTGAGTGGCGACGACGACGGTGCGGGTGGCGGGGAAAAGCGCGCCGGGGGTGAGGAGTTCGCTCAGCAGCCGGTCGCTGTCGGCGGCGTCGAGGTGTTCGGTCGGTTCGTCGAGAAGCACCGTCGGCGTCGTGGAGATCAGTGCCCGCGCCAGCAGCAGCCGCCTGCGCTGCCCAGCCGAGACGGCCGCTGCGCCGCCGATGAGCACCGTGGCCAATCCGTTGGGCAGGGTGTCGAGCCAGTCGTCAAGGCCCACGCGCTGCAGTGCATCTCGTAGCTCCTCGTCGGTGGCATCGCCTCGGGCCACCAGCAAGTTGTCGCGCACCGTGGTGGCGAACAGATGCGCGTCCTCAGCGAAAAATGCTTCCTCCGAAGGATTTTCGGCCATCGCCAGCAATAGAGTGGTCTTGCCAGAACCACTCGGCCCGGTTACCGCCAGGCGGTCACCGGCTTCGAGCGCGACGGGCGTCGCAGGTGGCCGCGATCTTAGCTCGGCATCCGGCTCGGTGAGCTCGCGTAACCGCCGGGCCGCGAGCCGCGAGCGGGTCAGTTGCACAGCGGCAGCGGGCAACGCGGTGGTCGCTTCAAACGCCGCGAGCGGCACCAGCATCAGTATCGCCGCGGTCATCGGTGCGACTTCGTTGGCGATCCCGATGGCGGCGACGACGGCGCCGAGCACACTGACGCCGAGTGCCGCGGTCGGTGCGGCAGCGGCCACGGCGGCGGGCCGCGCGGCTCGATCGGCGGCCAAGCCCCATGCGCGGTAACGGTGCTCGGCTTCGGCGACGACTTCGTCCAGGCGGCCGGCGACCCGCAGCTCGGGTGCGTGGTCGAGGGCCAGCATGACCGCGACGTCGCGACCGGAATGATGTTGGGCGGCAACATCTTCGGCGGCAGAGGCGGCGCGGGCGGACAGCCACGGCGCGATCACCCCCGCGATGACAAGGCAGACAGCGAGGATAACGGCAGCGGCGGGGGAGATGACCGCGATCGCGGCCACTGCGCCCACCGAGAGCACCGCAGCGACCGCGATCGGCAACACCGCACGCACGAGTACGTCGGAGAGTTCGTCGACGGAGGCGCCGATGCGGGCCACCAGATCACCGCTGTGTAGCCGCATCGCGACCTCGGCAGGCGCCTCGGCAAGCCTGCGGTACAGGGTTTCGCGGGTGTCCGCGGCGGCCCGGAGCGCGGTGTCGTGCGTCGCCAGTCGCTGGCAATAACCGAGCACACCGCGCGAGATACCCAGTGCCCGCACCGCGACCACCGCCACCGACAGGTCGAGCACGGGCGGCATCTGCCACGCCCTGGTGATCAGCCACGCCGAGACGCCCGTCAACGCCAGCGCGCTGCCCAACGACAGCACGCCCAGTGCCGCGGCCAGCAATAGCCGTGGCAGTCGAGGGCGCAACAGGTCACGCATCGACCAAGCTCCCCATGTGCAAGACCCGATCGCCGATCGCCAGCACCGGGTCGCGGTGGCCGACAACCAGGACGGCCGCCCCTGCCCGTGCGCGCGCCACGATCTCCTGCAGCACCCGGGCCTCCAGCGGGGCGTCCAGGTGCGAGGTCGGCTCGTCGAGAAGCAAAACCGATGCGTTGGAACCGAAGACGCGTGCCAGGCCCAGTCGCTGGCGCTGGCCAAGTGAGAGGCCGACCCCTCCGCGGCCGATCACGGTATCCAATCCGTCCGGCAGCACCGCAAGAACCTGGTCTAAACCTGCGGCGCGGCAAGCTTTGTCGAGATCGATCAACGGTCCGAACAGTTGGAGGTTTTCGCGGATGCTGCCCGGCACCAGGACGGGACGCTGGGCAAGCCACGCGACCTGGCGCCACCATGCCTGCGGTTGCGGTGAATCGAGGCCGAGCATGTTCTGCAACAGGGTCGTCTTGCCGACGCCGTTCGGCCCTGTCAACACGGTCACCAGACCCGGTTCGAGCTCGACCTCCAGCGCGGGTGCATCAGCCGGTGCCGGCGACCTAGTCTCGAGTAGCTCGAAGGCCTTGTCCGCAGCGACCTTTCCGTCCTGCGCTGCGTGGAACTCCATACCGACGCGGCGCAGCGGCCAGAACACCTCCGGCGCCAGCAGTAGCGCCGTGAGGCCGGCAGCCAGGGTCATATCGCCGAACACGAGGCGCAGGCCAACCGCCACCGCGACGAGCGCGACGCCGAGCGTGGCCAGCAGCTCGAGCACCAGCGCCGAGAGGAACGCGATGCGCAGCGTGGACATCGCCGAGCGGCGGTGGGCCGCACCGAGTTCGGCGATCCGCTGTGCGGAGCCGCCCACCCGGCCCAGTGCCCGCAGTGTGGGAATGCCCGCCACCAGATCCAGCAGCCGCGACTGCAGCGTGGTCATCGCGGCCAGTGCTGCTGCGGACCTGTCGCGGGTGAGCAGCCCGATGAGCACCATGAAGATCGGGATGAGAGGGAGCGCGATCAGAACGATGACCGCGGACCGCCAGTCGTACACCGCGATCACCACCACCGCGGCTGGGGTGAGAATGCCCGCGAGGAACAGCGAAGGCAGGTACGAGGTGAAATACGGTCGCAACCCGTCCAGGCCTCTGGTGATCAGCGCGGCCGCGGAATCACGCTGTGCCGTGAGTTGCCGAGGTGGCAGCGTGGTCACCTTGCGCAACACCTCGCCCGCCAGTTCGCCGATCACCGCAGTGGCGCCGCGCTGGGACAGCCGGCCCTGCAGCCACTGCGCCCCGGTGCGGATCACCCAGAGCGCGACCAGGATCCAGATGGCGTCGGCCCACTGCGCCACGGTGCGCGACGCCGGGTCGGTGATCACGCCGGCGACGATGTGCGCCAGCACCACGGCCGAGGCGATGGCGGCGCCGCTGATCACCACACCGCAGACCACCGATGCGGCCAAAAAGCGCCGCATCGCGGTGGAGGCCTGCAGTAGGTTCAGCTCGACCGCCTCGCCAGCCCGATGGATGCCGGTATCGCGTCGGCGGTGATCCGGCGGCGGAACACCCAATACGTCCAGCCCTGGTAGATCATCACCAGCGGGAGCAACGTCAGCGACGCCCACGACATGATCTTCAGCGTGTACGCAGTCGACGACCCGTTGTAGATCGTCACACTCCACTGCGGATTGAGCGTGGACGGCAACAGGTTTGGATACATCGAGCCGAACACCAGCACCGCGACGGCCGCGATCACCACCACCATCGAGACGAAGGCCAAGCCTTCCCGGCTGCGCCCCCACATCAGGGCGACGGCGATCAAGAGCGCCACGACCGCAACGCCGAGTGGCAGCCAGGTCCACGGCTTACCGTGTGCGAGCTGCGTCCACAGTCCGAAGCCACCGGCCAACACAATCGCAGGCAGTGACAGCACACGCGCGAATCGGAATGCGTCGTCGCGCACGGGTCCCGCCGTTTTCAACGCGATGAACACCGCGCCGTAGAAGGCGAACAGCGATGCGGTCGCGAGACCGCCGAGCAGCGTGTAGGCGTTGAGCACGTCACCGATGGACAGGTGCACGCGGTGTTCGGCGTCAATCGGCAAGCCGCGCAGCAGGATTGCGAATGCGACGCCCCACAGGATCGCGGGCAGCCATGATCCGAGCGCAATGCCCGCATCGGCGCGTGCCCGCCAGGTCGGGTCGTCGATCTTGCCTCGCCATTCGATGCCGACGATGCGCAGGATCATCCCGAACAGGATCGCCAGCAGCGGCAGGTAGAGGGCAGAGAACAGCGTCGCGTACCAGTTGGGGAACGCCGCGAACATCGCCGCTCCTGCAGTGATCAGCCATACCTCGTTGCCGTCCCACACCGGGCCGATGGTGTTCAACACTGCGCGCCTGCGGTTTTCGGGTTCGCCCTCGCCCGTCGCCCCCAGCGGCGCCATCAGCATGCCGACTCCGAAGTCGAAGCCCTCGAGCACCAGGAAGCCGAGGAACAGCGCCGCGATGAGGAAGAACCACAGTTGTTGAAGTCCCACGATGCACTCCTCTCAGTACGCGAACGACAGGGGGGCCACGTCGTCGGATTCCGGCGGCGCGGGCGGGGCGGGTTCGGAGTCGTGCTCCAGCGGTCCCTCGACCACGTAGCGGCGCATCAGCCCGAACCAGATCACCGCCAGCACGCCATACAGCAGGGTGAAGACGGCCAGCGAGAAGAACACCATGGCCGCCGAGTGATCGGACACACCCTGCTGCACCATCATTCGCACCATCTGGTCACCGGTCGGATTCGGCGCGACCACCCATGGCTGTCTGCCCATCTCGGTGAACACCCACCCAGACGAATTGGCAAGGAACGGCGTGGGAATGGTCAACAGGGCGAACCAGCCGAACCACCGCTGGTCGGGAATCCGGCCACGACGTGTCAGCCAGAGGGCCAGCAGCGCGAACGCCACCGGCACCAACAAGAATCCGATCATCGCGCGGAAGGCCCAGTAGGTGACGAACAGGTTCGGGCGGTAGTCGCCGGGCCCGAACTTCTCCTGGTAAGACTGCTGAAGATCCTTGACGCCTTGAAGCGTGACGCCGTCGAACTTGCTCTCCGCGAGGAAGGGCAGCACGTAGGGCACCTCGATGACGTGTGTGACGCTGTCGCAGTTGTTGTGCGTGCCGACGGTCAGGACCGAGAAGTCGGGATCGGTTTCGGTGTGGCACAACGATTCCGCCGATGCCATCTTCATCGGCTGCTGGACGAACATCAGCTTGCCCTGAAAGTCGCCGGTGAAGAACAATCCGGCTGCGGCCACGAGCGCGACGAGGCTGCCTGCGATCGTGGCAGGCCGGTACATCGTCCTGGCGTCTGGACCCGCTTCGGACTCCTCTGCCTGCTTGCGTGACCGGACCATCAGCCAAGCGGACACGCCGGCGACGAATGCCCCTGCGGTCAACAGCGATCCAGCGACCACATGAAGGAAGGCCCAGATCGCGGTGTTGTTTGTCAGCAGCGCGCCGAAGTCGACCAGTTCGGCACGGCCAGTGGTGGGATTGAACTTGGCGCCGACCGGATGCTGCATGAATGAATTCGCCGCGATGATGAAGTACGCCGAGGCGTTGACCCCAAACGCGACGATCCAGATGCAGGCCAGATGGACCAGTCGGGGCAGCCTGCTCCAACCGAAGATCCACAACCCGATGAACGTCGACTCGAAGAAGAACGCGACCAGGCCCTCGAATGCCAGGGGCGCGCCGAAGATGTCACCGACGAAGCGGGAGTACTCGCTCCAGTTCATGCCGAACTGAAACTCTTGGACGACCCCGGTGGCCACGCCGATGGCGAAGTTGATCAGGAACAACTTTCCGAAGAACCGCGTCAGGCGGTACCAACCGGTGTTGCCCGTGACCACCCACGCGGTCTGCATGGCCGCGATGAGCGGCGCGAGACCGATCGTGAGCGGGACGAAGATGAAGTGGTAGACGGTGGTGATACCGAACTGCCACCGCGAAACGTCCAGGGCATCCATGCGCCACTCCCAGGCTTAGAGTCCTATCTACGACGAATTGTAGTAGCGATTCGCGCCTGGTTCGATAGGGCCAGATGGCCCGCTTTGCTGAGCCGTATGGGCCTAGCTGGCCGGCTCGGCCTCGGGCGGCGTGGTCAATTTCTCCCGGACCTCGCCGACCGTCTTGCTGGCGCTGCGGATGCCGAAGGCGGAGATCACCTCGAACACTCCGATGACGATCAGCCAGATGCCGACGACGAAGGTGAGCGTCGCGATCGACTCGAACGGCGATGCCAGCATCACAATGCCGGCGATCAGGCTGATCACGCCGATGAAGATCTCCCATGCGCGGCCCGGCAACGTCGGATCGCTGATCGCCGATACCGCCGTCGCGACCCCGCGAAAAATGAAGCCGACCCCGACCCAGATCGCCAGCAACAGGATCGAGTCAGCCAGGCTGCGGAAGCACAACACCGCCAGAATCAGTGACGCCGCGCCGGACAGGAACAGCAGCACCCGTCCACCCGCCGACACGTGCAACGCGAACGCGAATATCACTTGCGCGAAGCCGGTGACCAATAGGTAGGCGCCGAAGAAGATCGCCGCAACGATGATCGTCTTGCCTGGCCAGGCGAGTACAAGAATGCCGAGAAGCACGGCAAGAATCCCGGACAAGAGCGCGGATTTCCACAGATGCTGCAGCATCGCAGGAGGAGCAGGGCTTTCCATGGCCGAAGTGTGGCATAACCGGCGCGAAATTGACGCGCCTTTCGCCAATTGTTCAGCGCAACGCAAACTACCGCGAGCCCTCAGTGCAAATGGTTTTGGCGATGGCGAGAATTCGAGATTCCGGTAACAATAGTTTCGTTCGATACGATGTCCAGTTGAACGATTCCCGTCAGCACAGCTGGTCAATGCCTGCGGGCAAACAAGGAGTGAGGATGACGAACACGGCGATTCGCCGGAGCACCGGCACGCTCGTCGCGGCCCTTTTCGTTGCGGTCGCAGGCGCCGTATCCATTGCGCCTGCGAATGCCGACCCCGCGTACGACCAGAAGTTCCTGGACTACCTCGACGCCAAGGGCGTCCCGTTTGACAACAAAACGTCCATCATTCGGACCGCCAAACAGTTCTGCCTCGACATGGGCCGACAGGGCGGGTCGACCTGGAAGGTCGGCTACCACCTGATGAAAGAGCAGGGCTGGACCGAGTCTCAAACAGAGACGTTCATCCAGGGGGCGGTCCCGACCTACTGCCCGAGCGCCTGGGGCTGAGTCACAGCTTGGTCGCTGGCTTCCGTTCTCCTGCCAGCGCGTTAGGTCTCTACTACTGTTCCGTTACCGGTGCTGCGCGCCGGATCCACGAAGCAGAAAGTAGAGGCAACCGTGTCAGCTGGATGTCAAAGCGGACCAAAGAAGTTCTGGCGCATCGCGGCGGTGTTTGCTGCGACCGGCGCCCTCGTGCTGTCGGGATGCTCGAGTAAGAGTGAAGAGGCGGGACCCACGACGGCCCCCTCGACGGTGAACGCTGAAAAAGTCGACGCGATCGCGAACACCGTGCCCGAAGCCATCAAGTCGTCCGGAAAGCTGATCGTCGGCGTCAACATTCCCTACGCGCCAAACGAGTTCAAGGACCCCAGCGGCAAGATCGTCGGCTTCGACGTCGATCTGATGAACGCGATCGCTGCGACGCTCGGCCTCAAGGCGGAATTCCGGGAGGCGGACTTCGCGAAGATCATCCCCGCAATCCAGGGCGACACGTTCAACGTCGGCATGTCGTCGTTCACCGACACCAAGGAGCGCGAGCAGACGGTCGACTTCGTCACCTACTTCTCGGCGGGCATTCTGTGGGCCCAAAAGCCTGGCGCCGGAATCGATCCCAGCAATGCTTGCGGCAAGAAGGTTTCGGTTCAGGCCACCACAACCGAAGAAACCGATGAGTTGCCCGCGAAGAGCAAGGCGTGCACCGACGCCGGTAAGCCCGCGATCGACATCATCAAGTTCGACGGCCAGGACGCGGCCACCAACGCCGTGGTGCTCGGCCAGGCCGACGCGATGTCGGCGGACTCACCGGTGACGCTGTACGCGATCAAGCAGAGCAACGGCAAGCTCGAGGCCGCCGGCGAGATCGCCGACGCAGCACCGTACGGTTGGCCCATCAAGAAGGGTTCTCCGCTGGCGCAGTCGATGAAGCAGGCGCTTGAGCACCTGATCGAGAATGGCCAGTACAAGCAGATCGCCACGAACTGGGGCGTCGAGAAGGGCACCATCGACAAGCCAGTGATCAACGGCGCGGTCTCCTAGGTTTCGAGGAGCCTGAAAGATGACTGTTGTCGACTCGTCGCCGTCCACCGGCCCAGCTGCGATTGATGCCGTCCCGCTGCGACATCCGTGGCGGTGGACGGCGGCGGTCGTCATCGTCGTGCTGGCGGCGCTGTTCATCTACGGGGCGGCCACCAATCCGGCCTACCGGTGGTCGGTCTACGCGGAGTACCTCTTCAACGACCGGATCATGTTGGGGGTCTGGAACACCCTGCAGCTGACCGTCTATTCGATGGTGATCGCGATCGTGCTGGGCGTACTCCTCGCGGTGATGCGGTTGTCGCCGAACCCGGTGTTCCGGTCGGTGTCGTGGGTGTATCTGTGGATCTTCCGCGGCACACCGATTTACGTGCAGTTGGCGTTCTGGGGCCTGATCCCGACGATCTATGCGAACATCCAGCTCGGTGTCCCGTTCGGGCCGTCGTTTTTTCATCTCAATCTGCAGGCGTTGTCCATCCCGTTTATCCTCGCGATGCTCGGCCTGGCCCTCAACGAGGCCGCGTACATGGCCGAAATCATCCGTGCCGGAATCAGTTCCGTGCCGGAGGGCCAGACGGAGGCCTCTACGGCGCTGGGCATGTCGTGGGGGATGACCATGCGGCGCACGGTGCTTCCACAGGCGATGCGGGTCATCATCCCACCGACCGGCAACGAGGTCATCAGCATGCTGAAGACCACATCGCTGGTCACAGCCGTGCCTTACGCGTTCGACCTGTACAGCATTGCCACCCGCGAAATCGCCGCCAGGACCTTCGAGCCCGTCCCGCTCGCGCTGGTGGCTGCGACCTGGTATCTGATAGTCACCAGCATTTTGATGGTCGGCCAGTTCTACCTGGAGCGGTACTACTCGCGCGGGGCAAGCCGCAAGCTCACCACCAAACAGCTTGAGGCACTGGCCAAGGCGCAGATGATTGGAGAGCCGCATCCATGACCCCGCCGATGGTGAAGGCCGAGCAGGTTTGCAAGAGCTTCGGCGCGCTGAATGTCCTGAAGGGGATAACGCTGGAGGTCGGCAAGGGGCAAGTGCTTGTCATGGTCGGTCCGTCCGGGTCTGGCAAGTCGACGTTCCTGCGCTGTATCAACCACCTCGAGCAGGTCAATGCGGGCCGGTTGTATGTCGATGGCGAGCTGATCGGCTACCGCGACCGGGGCACGAAGCTGCTCGAGATGTCGCCCCGTGACGCCGCCAAGCAGCGCCGCGACATCGGCATGGTGTTCCAGCATTTCAACCTCTTCCCGCATCGCACGGCGCTGGACAACATCATCGAGGCACCGATCCACGTCAAGGGCGTCAAGAAGTCCGAGGCCGTCGCGCGGGGCCGTGATCTCCTGGATCAGGTTGGCATGGCGGAGAAGGCAGGCGCTTACCCGGCGCAGTTGTCGGGCGGGCAGCAGCAGCGGGTCGCGATCGCCCGGGCGCTCGCGATGAACCCCAAGCTCATGCTGTTCGACGAGCCCACCTCCGCGCTGGATCCCGAGCTGGTCGGCGAAGTCCTCGGCGTGATGAAAAAGCTTGCGCAAGAGGGCATGACGATGGTGGTCGTCACCCACGAGATGGGCTTCGCCCGCGAGGTCGCCGACCAACTGGTGTTCATGGACGGCGGCGTTGTGGTTGAGAGCGGGCCGCCGCGCGAAGTGCTCAGCAAGCCGCAACACGAACGCACGAAAGCGTTTTTATCCAAGGTGCTGTAGTGGCGCACCCGGATCCGGCCACCCCGCTGTGGCGGGCCGCCCAGGTATTCCGGCTGCTGAGTTGCCTTTACGCGCTGGGCTTCCAAATCGCCATCAACCCAGAGCTCGACCATCCAGCGGTCGGATGGCTGTTGTTCGCCGTCCTGATCGGCTGGAGCGCGGCCTGCGCGGCAGCGTATCTGCAGGGGTTCGGGCGCAGGCCCGCGTGGGTGTTGGCCGAGATCGCAGTGGTGACTGCGCTGGTGCTGTCGACCGAGTTCGTCGCGTCCGACCAGTGGGCACTGGACAACCAGTCATGGCCGACAACGTTGTGGGCGACCAACGCAACCATCTCGGCGGCGGTTCTGCTGGGCCCGATCCCCGGCATGCTCACCGGCGTGGTGGTGATGATCGCCAGCACGGTGGTAAAGGGCTTCATCAACTACGACCTCGGCCGCAACGCGACCATCGTCATCGAACTCGCAGTGGGTCTCGCGGTCGGGATGGCGGCGCAAACGGCCAGACGCGCCCATGCCGAGCTGGAACGAGCCACCCGACTGGCGGCCTCGCAACAGGAGCGGGATCGGCTGTCGCGTCAGGTGCATGACGGCGCGATCCAGGTGCTCGCGCTGGTATCCCGCCGTGGCCGCGAAATCGGCGGCGAGACAGCGGAATTGGCCGAGCTGGCCGGAGAGCAGGAGCGGGCCCTGCGCCGGCTGGTCAGCTCCGCCGACACCGAGCCGCGGGCAGGGGCGATGGCCGATCTCGGCGCGCTGCTGCGGAGGCGCGCGTCGGACAGGGTGTCGGTCAGCGTGCCTGCGGATCCGGTGCTGCTCGACTCCGCAGTTGCCGACGAGCTATACGCGGCGGCGGCCAACTGTTTGGACAATGCCGCGTCACACGCCGGGCCAGAGGCGCGCGCCTACGTGCTGCTGGAAGACCTTGGGGACTCGGTCGCTGTCAGCATCCGCGACGACGGTGCCGGAATTGCCGAGGGCAGGCTCGCGGAGGCGGTCGCAGAAGGCCGCGTTGGCGTGGCCAAATCGATTGTGGGACGGATGAATTGGTTGGGTGGTAGCGCGAAGCTGAACACCTCGCCTGGAGGTGGGACGGAATGGGAGCTGACGGTACCCCGACGGTGATGGTGGTCGACGACCACCCGATCTGGCGTGACGCGGTGGCCCGCGACCTCACCGAGGACGGCTTCAACGTGGTGGCGACGGCGGACGGCGTGGCCGCGGCGCGCAGGCGCGCTGCCGTTGTGCATCCCGATGTGGTCGTGATGGACATGCGGCTGTCCGACGGCGACGGTGCCCAGGCCACCGCGGAGGTGCTCGTGGTTTCGCCGTCGTCGCGCATTCTGGTCCTCTCGGCGTCCGACGAGCGTGACGATGTACTGGAGGCGGTGAAGGCCGGTGCCACAGGCTATCTCGTCAAGAGCGCATCGAAGCAGGAACTCGGCGATGCGGTGCGGGCGACCGCCGAGGGGCGCGCGGTGTTCACGCCGGGGTTGGCAGGCCTCGTGTTGGGGGAGTACCGGCGCATCGCGCAGGCACCCGGCAGCGGACCCGAAACGCCGAGCCTGACCGACCGCGAGACCGAAATACTGCGTCACGTCGCGAAGGGGTTGACTGCCAAGCAGATCGCGGCGCGGCTTTCGCTGAGCCACCGCACCGTCGAGAACCACGTGCAGGCCACGTTTCGCAAGCTGCAGGTAGCCAATCGGGTCGAGCTGGCGCGGTATGCGATAGAACACGGTCTGGACTCCGACGAGTAGTCCTACTCATCCGCTTTCGCGCGCGCGTTGCGACGATCCTCGATATGACCGAACCGCGCGCCGTCATCTCCCGGTTGTCGACCGACTTCGCCGCCATCTCGCACCAACTGGCCAGAGCGTCGGCCGATCTGATCGAACTCGACCGGTTGCTGACCGAGCAGCCGCAGCCCGTCGCGGAGCCACAGCCCTACCTCCCGCCCGCGATGCCCTATTGGCAGCCGGTCCCTTACCCGCCCCAATACCCGCAGCCGCCGCGGCCCCCATATGTTCCGCCGCCGGCGGTGCCGAACCCTCCAAAGGAACGCTCTGAGGGCTGGATCGGCAAGGTCCTTGCCATCGCCGGTGTCGCCGTGACGCTGATTGGCGTCGTCCTGCTGCTGGTGCTGGCGGCGCAGGCGGGCCTCCTTCGCCCGGAGTTCCGCGTCGCAGGCGGCGCCGTACTCGCCGGCGGTCTGGTGGCGGCGGCGTGGTGGCTGTCCGCCAGGCCCGGTGGACGGGTCGGCGCGATCGCTTTGACAGCCACGGGTCTCGCGGCCGCATACATGGACGTCATCGCCGTCACGACGATCTATCACTGGGTGCCTGCGGCCGTCGGGCTGGTCATCGGCGCCGGCATCGGCGGTGGCGGGTTGACCTTGGCGCGGCGCTGGGATTCGCAGCATCTCGGCCTGCTGGTGCTGGTGCCGCTGATCTTCCTCGCGCCGGTCGTCGCCGATGGCATCACGCTGTTGCTCGTCGGGTTCATGCTGACGCTGTCGGCGGCCTGTCTGCCGGTTCAACTCGGCAAGGACTGGATCTGGATGCACGCCGCCCGCACGGCGGCCACTACGTCGCCTCTACTCGTCGCACTGGCGGGCGCTCACTTCGCCTCCGGGCGCGACCTCTGGCTGGCAGGCGCGTGCGCGATCGGCGCGGTACTTGCCGTCGTCGGCGCGCTGATTCTGTTGTCGCGCACGGCAAATCGCGCGGCGATGGCGCTGCTGACCGCGGCCGGTGCGGTGCCGCTGTTGGGTGTATCGCTGGCGGTCGACAAAGTGGTGGCGGCATTGATGGTGGCCGCGTTTGCCGCGGCGATGCTCGCAATCGTCCTGATCGCCCCGCCTGGCGTGACGGGTGTGGTGCGGCCCATCTGGTCCGCCCTTTCGGCGGTGTCGACGATGGTCGCGGTGACGGTGGCGTTCGACGGGTACATCGCGGGACCGGTGCTGCTCGCGTTGGCCGTGGTGGTCGCCATCGCGGGTCGTCACGACGAGATCGCGCGGTGGGTCGCGGTCGGGTTCGGCGTCGTCGGTGGCGGCGTCTTTCTTGCCTACGCGCCGCCGAGCTCACTGATCGAGGCCACCGAAACCACAACAGCGGCAGCCGTTTCCACGTTGATCGCCAGCGTCCTGCTGGCGGTGTGCGCGGTCACGCTCGCGTGGTCGTCGAAGTCCGAAGCAGTTGTCTGGGTGGGGGCGGCCGCGGTGATCAGCTATGCCGTCACCGCGTTCACGGTGACCGCAGGCGTGCTGATCGGGGGAGAGGGCGGCGGCTTCTTCGCCGGCCACATGGCGGCGACGATCTGCTGGATCGCCATGGCCGCCGCTGTGTTCGGCTACGCCGCGCGCCTGACCAAGGCGGAGCGGTCGATGCCGATCGGTGCGGGAATGGCGCTCGTGGCTGCGGCCATGGCCAAACTGTTCCTGTTCGACCTCGGCACGCTCGACGGCATCTTCCGCGTCGCGGTGTTCATCGTCGTGGGGTTGGTCCTGCTGGGCATGGGCGCCGGCTATGCGCGACTGCTGGAGAAACAAGACCTCGCTAATTTGGAATGAATCCAGAAAATCGGCGTTGACCTAGGCATGGGTACCACAACACGTCGCACAGAAGCAGAAGTACAGAATTTTCAGGCATCGCCGGTGCTGGGCGCCAACCTGCAACGGGTGCTGGTCGATCTGATCGAACTTCATCTGCAGGGCAAGCAGGCCCATTGGAACGTCGTCGGCACCAACTTCCGTGACCTGCACCTGCAGCTCGACGAGCTCGTCGACTTCGCCCGCGAAGCCAGCGACACCATCGCTGAGCGGATGCGGGCGCTGGACGCGGTGCCGGACGGCCGGTCCGACACCGTCGCGGCGACCACCACGCTGCCGCAGTTCCCGGCCTTCGAGCAGGCCACCACCGAGGTCGTCGACCAGATCACCGGCCGCATCTATGCGGCGGTCGACACGATCCGCACGGTGCACGACGCGGTCGATGCCGAGGATCCCAGCACCGCAGACATCCTGCATCAGTTGATCGACGGTCTGGAGAAGCTGGCCTGGTTGATCAAGTCGGAGAACCGGAAGGTCTAGCCGGCGCAGATCACGTCCACGGTGGCGCCGATCAGCGCATCGAGGACTGCAGCGGGTGCTCCGCTTCGGGCGCGCACCGACAGTGTGTTCAGTGTTGCCGTGGCAATGTGTGCGAGCGCGTCGGGCGGGTGCGGGGAGAGCTCCCCTTCTCGCTCGGCGCGCTCGAATCGTTCGGCGAACGCAGCGGTGAAGGACGCCAGCGTGGCTTCGACGATGGCCCGCACCTCCGCGTCTTGGTTCGCCTCGGTGAGGGCGGTGCCGAGCAGGAAGCAGCCGCGCGGCGATTCGTCACCGGCCAGGTAGAAATCGCGGGCGTACCGGTATACCGCCCCCAATCCGTCGCGCAACGGTCGCGGCCTTGCCAGCGCCGTCGCCAGCCAGCCGCAGCTCATGTCCGCGTACTCACTGATGGCCCGCAAATACAGCGAACGCTTGTCGCCGAACGCCGCATAGATGCTCGGGCGGTTCATGCCCATGCCGGCGGCCAGATCCTCGAGCGAAGTGCCAGCATAGCCACCACGCCAGAACGTGTCCCGGGCGTGCCGCATTGCGGCATCCGGGTCGTAGGCCCGAGGTCTGCCGCGGCGTCTAGGCACGGAGCAAATTTTATACTAATTTGAACAAAATGAATGCGGCGCATATCGACACGGGTGAGGGCGAGCCGGTACTGCTGTTGCACGGCTATCCGCAGAGCGCATCCTGCTGGCGACACCAGATCCCGGCACTCGCTGAGCACCACCGCGTCGTCGCCGCCGATTGGCCTGGCTTCGGGCGCGCCGAACCGCCGGACACGCCGCCCACCTACGACGCCGAGGTCGAGCGGATCGGTGCACTGGCCGACTCCTTCGGTTTGGACCGCTTCAACCTCGTCGCGCATGACTACGGCGGCTTCCTCGGCCTTGGCTATGCGCAACGCCATCCGGAGCGGGTGCTGCGGCTGGCACTGCTGAACACGCGCGCGCACAACATCTTTCGGCCCTGGTTCTATCGCTTCTCGCAGGGCCAGCAATGGGTCGCGTGCCATGCGCCCGCGCTGCTGCGACAGCTCCCGTTGCGACGGCTGCACCATGTCGCACTACGCCCGTACCGTGCGATGGGCTGCTTCGACGAGCGCCTTGAAGACGAGTACCTCGGCTGGCTGGACACGCCGCGCGGAACGCAGACCTTCGTCGATTTCTTCACCGAGTACCACGTGCCCGCCGTGCCCGGTCTGGCCGCGGGGCTGGGGCAGCTCGACTGCCCCACGGCGGTCATCTGGGGTGATCGCGACCGGTATATCCCGTTTTCCACCGCGCGCGAGCTGGCCGAACGCATCCCGGGCGCAACGCTGACCCGACTGGCCGGCGGCGATCACTACATCATGGAAGAGCGTCCGGACGAGGTCACCGCTGCGCTGCTGGACCTGCTGGCTCGGCCGTATGTCGTTCGACAGAGTTCTTGACGGCCTCGTCATTGCGACGGCCGACCAGGTACCACGTGGTCATCACGCCCTTGCCCTTGACCTCGACCTCGCCGCGTTCCTCGAGCAGGAACGCGTGGTTGAGTCGTTCATAGACGTCCTGTGGCACCTGAATCCGGCCCTCGACGTCGGTGGTTTCCATCCGGGCCGCGACGTTGACCGCGTCGCCCCAGACGTCGTAGAAGAACTTTCGCGCGCCGACAACGCCGGCGACGACGGGTCCCGCCGCGAGGCCGATGCGCAACGGCACCTCGCGTCCCTGCGGGTCTTTCAGATCGGCCACCGCCTCGGCCATGTCGAGCGCGAGACAGGCCAGCGCCTCGATGTGATCGGCACGCGGCTCGGGCACGCCGCTGACCACCATGTAGGAGTCGCCGCTGGTTTTCACCTTCTCCAGACCGTGGCGGTCGACCAGAGCATCCAGGTCGGTGTACAGGAGATCGAGGAAGCGCACCAAATCGCCAGGGGGAGTATCGCTCGCGCGCTTCGTATAGCCGGCGATGTCGGCGAACAGAATCGAGGCGTCGTCGTACTTGTCGGCGATGATGTTGCGCGACGGGTCTTTTAGCCGCTGGGCGACCGTCGAGGGCAGGATGTTGGTGAGCAGTCGCTCGGACCGCTCGTATTCCGCCTCCATCGCCAGCCGGGCGCGACGCGTTTCGCGCAGCGCATACCAGGCCACCGCCACGATCATCACGAAAGCGGAAATCACCGTCAGGAAGAAGCCCAGTCGAAACGCCCAATCGGGTTGCACGCCAGTGTTATACGGAACGAAGACTTCGAGCACGATGACGGTTGCCGCGCCAAGGGCCGCGAGCGCCGACGTGAGAACAAGATGGTCGACGCCGAGGATCAGCACCATCAGCGCCGCGCTGAGCAGGTAGTAAAGCGGCATGCCCGAGCCCGTGCCGAGATGCCAGCAGACCACCGTGATCGTCGCGTATGCGACGAAGTAAAACACCAGCGGGGCAACGAGTTCGCCGAACTTGTACAACAGCGGGATCAGCAGGAAGACCACGCCGCTCACCAGATTGAGCAGGGCGATCCACACCACGTCCTGGCCGACGACCAGGCCCTGGATGCCGAAGAACAGGCTGACGACCGCGCCGATGCGGGTGGTCACCGTCAGCACGCGCAGGTGACGCGCCACGGTCTCGGCGTAATGGCGCGTGCGCGCCGGGACTCGGCTTTCCAGCGCCACTTCAGGCACGCAGACAGGGCGGACCTTGACCACCACTGTCAAAGCGTAACGCCCCAGTGCGCCTCGACCTGGGGATTTGTTGCTTCCCCTATGCGATCGCCGGTCTTCGTTTTGCCTAGGCGTTCTGATACGCGGCGCGCCTCGGCAATGGGCATTTTGCCGCCCGCCAAAGTAAACGCCATTGTTTCGACGGGCATTGCCGCTAGTGGTTGGCGGCAGTGGCGAGGCGGGTAGGCGTCGTCGCCGGATCATCACGTGACGCATGCGGAGTCACGTAGTAACCCTTCGCTCCGCGTGGTATCGGTGTCCAAAAAGCGAACGGTGGTTGTCGAGACGCGTCGTGCAATCGGCGCGGCGATCCGGAACAAGATCAACCAAAAAGTTGCTTGCTGAGGTCGTCGCAAACCGGCTAAGCCAAGGTTCGCCATCGGGTCAGCGGTAATTGGTTCGTGACGCTACCGTGATTACCAGGATATTCCCAGGTTTGGGACAGCAATGCCGACGTTTTGCTGCCTAACAACCGTCGAAATATCGCGTTTGCTGAATCCGCACATTGGTGCGTACCGGCGATGTGCCGACGCCGTACGTCCGGCCCGCAGCAGGGAAGATGTCTTGGGCCGCCACACTTTTCAGACCAAAAGTTCTTTTCTATTGGTTGCGCGATTTACTACCGGATAGGTTAATTTGAGTCGACACAACTTGCGGGAAGTCTCCGTACTGACAACTCAACCGGGAGTGGCTATGAGTCGGGCCATGAGTCGCCGTATGCGGCGATATGGGATATTCACCTTGATTGCCGCAGTGCCGATCGCGATCTTGTGCGCATACGTCACTAATTTGCTCACTCCCACCTCGCCATTGCCGCGGGCGGTTAGCGCGGCGAGCTACCGCATCGTTGAAACAGCGGTCATCAAGGAAGAGTCGGACACTATCGGCATCGCCGACTCGGATTTGTACAACGCGTCGGATGCCGAAATCGAAGCGCGCTTCGATGAGATGCAGGCATTGGGCGTCAACACCGTCCGGGTGATCGTTCCGTGGGCCGCGATCAAACCCGCCGAGCCGGGGTCAGCGTTGGAGCAGCTCTACCCACCCAACTGGACGAAGATGGATCGCATCATCCAGGAGGCGACCGATCGCGGCTTCTCGGTTTTGGGCGTGCTCAACTCGACGCCGTATTACGGCGGTCAAAACAACACCGGCTGCCTGGGCTGCCCAGGTGTGGCGCCCGATCCAACGGATTTCGCGGCTTTCGCAGCCGAGGTTGCACAGCGATACCAGGGCGAAATTTCGGCCTACGAGGTGTGGAATGAGCCGAACTCCTACAAGAGCTGGTCGCCGGCGGTTGACCCGGTCGCCTATACCAATGTTTTGAAGGCCGCATATACCGCGATCAAGGCCTCCGATCCGAACGCGACCGTTGTCGCAGGCGTGCTGGGCGCGGTCGTTACCGCGGGCGGATTGACGATGGACCCGGTGACCTTTGTGCAGACCATGTATGCCAACGGCGCAAAGGGTTACTTCGACGCGCTCTCTTACCACCCGTACAACTACTCAAAGACGTTCGCCGAGCAGAACCCGAGTTTCATTTCGCCGCTGCAGATGCTGCTCAAGATGCGGCAGACAATGCTGGCCAACGGCGATGACCTGGTGAAGATCTGGGCGTCCGAATACGGGCTGCCAACGTCGCTCAATGCCGACCAGGCACAGGCGTACCAGAACCAGCTGAAGTTCATCAGTGACTTCCTCAACGTCTGGGGTGACGGGCTGACCGATGCGCAATTGGCGCAATTGCCTGCCGAATACCAGGAGTTGGCGGCTACCTGGAAGGACTGGGTCGGTCCGGCATTCATTTACAGCCTGCGCGACCGGTTGGGTCAGGAAATGACCGAGCAGGGTTCCTTCGGCCTCTACTACTTTGACGAGACCACCGGCAAGTGGCTCTTGAAGCCGGCCGGGCAATGGATCAAGGACCTAATCGCCTCGCGGCATACCAACAATCTCGCGGAGGCGTTGGCGGCATCCCTGCAGAAGTTGGTCCAGCAGGTAGCCACGTCGCTGCAGGCGACGGTCCAAAACGCTGTCGTTCCTGCGGTGCAACAGACGGTGCAAAAGATCGGCAGCCAAGTCGGCAACGCCCTGGCTGCTGCGCTCGCGGCGTGGGCGGCGTCGTTCAAGAAGTCGCCCACGACGACTGCGGCGGTGGCCTCAATCGAAGCGATTGATACCTCCGCGATTGCCGAACAGGCGGTAACGGAAACACTCGAAACCGCTTCGACGTCAACGGAATCGACCGCAACGTCCAGTGTCGCCGGCGCCGCGACCGAAAAGCTGGCGCCGGCGAAAGCGCCAGCGGCCGAGGAGACTTCAGCATCGACCACCGAGGCAGCGTCCACAACGGGCGATGAGCCGAAGGCGACGACGGCCGATGAGCCTAAGCCGACGACAGGGGATGAGCCTAAGGCGACGACTCCGGCGTCGGAGGAGTCGACGGCCACGGACACTCCCGTAGCCACCGACGACACGAAGACGCCCGAGGATTCCAAGGCCACGACTCCTGCCAATCGCAAGGAGAACGAGGACGAGGCCAAGGGCGGCGACACCAAGAAGGACGGCGACAAGAAGTCGGGCGGCGAAACCAACAAGGACGCCGACGGTACGGCCACCACCGGCAAGCACGCCGAGGGCTCGGTCAAGAATGGCACGTCGGTCGACGAGATCAAGACCAAGCTCGGCGACGACACCGCCAACACCACCACGGGCACACCGAAACACGCAGCTAGCGACGACGCTTCGGCGTCGACCAGCGGCTAGTCGGACGACATCCGGGCGGCGTCGCGGGCCCGCAGTGCCAGCCACAACTCGTGGCGGTCCTGCGCGGAATCCATGCGCCGCCCGGTTAGTCGTTCCACCGCGTCGATGCGATTGCGCACGGTGTGCCGGTGCACGCGCAGTGCGGTGGCGGCCGAACCCCAGTGCCCGTTGTGTTCGAGGAACGCGGTCAATCCTCGCAGTAGCTCATCGGATCGGTTCGTCGCGTCGAGCGGGCCGAGCACGGCATCGGCATACGCCTGAAGAGGTTGTGCCCCAACGGTGTTGAGCAGCAGGCGGCTGCTGGCGATCTCCTCGGCGTGCATGTGCCTGCCGTGCACCCTGCTGGCGGGTAACGCCGAGCGGGCCTGCCGCAGCGAGACGACCAGCGCGCCGGGTCGTACGGCGATGCCGATGCCCGCCGGGTGGTGCCCGGCCAACGTGGCCAGTGCGCCCGGCAGATCGGTGCTGCGCGGCACGGCCAACTCGACGACCTCCCCGACGACCCGCACCAGCGCGTCGGGCACAGTGGTCAGCAGGTCGGCGGCCAACTCGTCGGCGTCATCCGGCGCGGCGATAGCGGCGACCTGCAGGTCGGCGTCGGGCAACCCGACGGACGTCAGCCAGCGGGCTGCCACCACGTCATCGACGGTGCCTCGGGCCAACCGGTCGAGCATTTGGGCGCGACCGCGGCGCTGTGTCGTGGTGAGTCCATGCCTGCGCTCCAGTTCGAGGGAGAGCAGCGATACCAGATCGCCCGAAATCTGATGCGCCGCAGGAAGTTCGGCGGGTCCGTCGATCATCAGCCAGGCCCGTAGCCTGCGGGCGCCCAGCGCGTGTAGCTCACGTCTGCGGCCCTCGCTGATGTCGGAGGCCGCGGCGTTGAGGCCTTGATCGCGGACTGACTCGAGCAGTCCCGACAGGCGCTTTACCAAGCGCTCGCCGCTCGTGTCTGATTGCGCGAGTACCCGG
>Ga0268266_10002239_pt1 | contig 21091 bp, 20 predicted proteins | sample KBSS13metaG_FD_190356 | JGI IMG/M metagenome (GOLD analysis project Ga0268266, IMG submission 190356) | Switchgrass rhizosphere microbial communities from Kellogg Biological Station, Michigan, USA - KBS S1-3 metaG (SPAdes) (version 2) | ecosystem: Host-associated > Plants > Roots > Rhizosphere... | reverse complement strand
AACTTCAAAGCGACGAAACGGCCGAGCGAGGAGTCCTCGGCTTTGTAGACCACGCCCATCCCACCGCCGCCGAGCCGCTCCAGGATTCGATAGTGAGATATCGTTTGGCCGATCATGCCGAGGGTCTGCGGCTGGCATGGTAGATGCCAGCGCTCGGCAAGTCAAACATAACAACAAATGTTTTCTGGTCGCGCGCAAGCGCACTTCCAAAGCACTGTGTAGTGCTGGAACTGACTTCCAGGAATGGGATCAAAAATCGATAGCGGACACGAGCCTTAGCGATGACCGCACCTTCGGAATCCGTGACTTATCCCTTGATTGCATTTTGTGGGTCGGCAGACATCCGAGAGATGCACAGGAATACGAAGACAAAGGCGGCGGTTGAGCGACTCATAATCCGTTCCTTTTACTCGAATGGCAGACTCAGTTCAAGGTTCAAGCCCCGTAGTTGACGAAATCAGGCGTTCTCACAAGCTTGCGCCGTTTATTCGCCAACTTCCGGGTCAATGAGTGAAATGGCGATTTTTCGCCAACTACTTCAGAGCCGACATTTCGCACCTGAAGCTGGCTATGGCGTCTTGGTTTCCGTCTTTGTGTTCGGCGCACAACTTCGGTAGTCGGGCAAAGAATCATCGGCATGCTCGGTGCAGCCTGAGCACTTGCTTCGTCAAACGTTTCTGCCAGTATTGAAACCGGCATGGGATCGTGGACGGGTGACGGGCAATCCGGAAGTTATAGACATGACGCAGCTGAGAATGAACCGGACTGATTTCTTCGTCGCGGTTAACAGGCAGTACACTCGACCAAGCCATACTCGAAAGACACGTCACCGAGGGGACTGGCATTGTGCAGACTGACCCTCGCGATCGGAGGCATTGTCGATGGTTTTTCCGAGCTTTGATCTCACTGGCCAAGTGGCTTTGGCAACCGGTGCTGCACGTGGCTTAGGGAATGCGATTTCACTGGCGTTGGCTCATGCCGGCGCCGATGTCGCACTGGGCCTGCGCGATGTGAACGCACGCGGAGACCTGGCCGATCAGATCGGAGCCATGGGCCGACGTGCTATGCCGTTACAGATGGACGTCCAACGGCTCGATCAGATATTCCAGGCGGTTGATGACACTGTTATGCATCTCGGAAAGCTCGACATCTTGGTCAATAATGCGGGACTTGCGCCGGACAATCTCGCAGAGAACGTGCGCGAAGAGGACTTCGATCTGACGCTGGCGGTTAATTTGAAGGGGACATTTTTTGCCAGCCAGGCTGCAGGGCGGGTGATGATCCGGCAGAGGAGTGGTCGCATCATCAACCTGAGTTCACAAGCCGGATTCGTGGCGCTACCGACGGAGTCGGTGTACTGCATGACGAAGGCTGCCATTGCGCACCTCACTAAATGCCTTGCCCTAGAGTGGGGGAAGTACAACATCACGGTAAATGCGGTTGCACCGACATTTATTCGCACTCCGGGGACGGAGGGTGCCCTTGCAAACCCCGAGTTCCGCTCAGACGTGATCGAGCGCATTGCTGCGTTACACCGCATTGGTGAGCCGATGGATGTGGCGGGTGCGGTCGTATTCCTTGCCTCTAGCGCAGCGTCTCTTGTTACAGGGGATACGATTCTCATCGATGGCGGGTGGACGGCACGGTAGCTGTTGTGCGAGATTTAGCCGACTGCCTCTATACCTAATTTATTGCAACCGCTTGACACGTCCTCGCCAGCCGTCCAAAATGCCCCGGTTCGGCTAATCGCGCCTTGGTCTTGCGGTAAACGTTCCCATCCTTTGGCATGGAGGCTGCGAGCATCGAACATCGTGCCTCCTCGTCGTTCCCGCGCAAAGGAGCATGCCCATGTCAAACCAACTTCGCCCCTCGCTGGTAAAACGATGCATTGAAACGATAAGCCTGGCAACACTCAGTATCGTGGTTTGCGCCACCGCGTCCGCGCAATCGGCCTTCGTGCGTGTCAACCAGATCGGATATGGCTCGGGGGAGACGAAGCGCGCGTATTTGATGTCCTCAGGCTCGGAGACTGGCGCAACTTTTACAGTGAAAAACTCTAGTGGCGTCACCGTTTTCTCCGGCCCGATCGGCGCCAATCTCGGTTCCTGGAGCCGCACCTATAGCAATGTCTATGCACTCGATTTCAATAGCGTTACTGCAGTCGGCACCTACACAATTACTGTGAGCGGTCCGCTTGCCGCTTCATCGCCTATGTTCCGAATCGACACACCAGCAAATCTGTACTCCCCCTCACTCGTCAACTCCCTGTTTTATTACCAAACGCAGCGTGACGGGCCAAACTTTATTGGCAACTCGTTGCGTGCGGCCGCCGCTCACCTGAACGACCAAAGTGCCAAAGTCTATTTGACGCCGAATTACAACGCGGGAAGTGGACGATTCTCGGGTGACCTGACGCCCACTGGGGCGACTATCGACGCTTCTGGAGGTTGGTGGGACGCCGGCGATTATCTGAAATTTGTCCAGACCACCAGCTACACGGTTGCGTTGATGGCCGCTGGGGTTCGGGATTTTCCGAACCAAATGGGAACCGGAGCATCAAATTCCAATTTCACGAATGAGACGCGCTTTGGGCTGGATTGGCTCTTGAAAATGTGGGACGACTCGACGGCCACATTTTATTACCAGGTCGGAATTGGAAATGGCAATTCGCAAACCATCGCGGACCACGACTTGTGGCGATTGCCCCAGAATGACGACACATTTAATAACTGTACATCTCAATACCGCTACATCTGCCGCCGCCCGGTATTCGTCAACACCGCCGGCGGAGCTGGGGCGCTGGTCAGTCCGAACCTCGCCGGACGCATGGCAGCGGCCTTTGCCATCTGTTATCGCCTCTTCCAGTCCAGTGATCCGGTCTATGCCAACAAATGCCTTCTCTCAGGAGAACACATTTACGATCATGCGAACACGGCCCCAAGCGGAAATCTGCTGACCGCGATTCCATTCAGCTTTTATCCGGAGAGTGAGTGGCGCGACGATCTCGAACTCGGTGCAACTGAGCTTTACTTTGCGCTTCACAGTGCAGGCAACCTGCCGCCGGGCCTGACGCATACTGATCCCAACTACTACCTGCAGCAAGCCGCGCATTGGGCAAACGCCTACATCACCGGGCCAAACGACGCTGCCGATACCCTTAACCTTTACGATGTAACGGGACTCGCCCACTTCGATCTCTACCGGGCGTTCGGATTAGAAGGAAATCCCCCGGGACTCGAGACTACGCCGGCTGCATTGCTCGCTGACCTAAAGAAGCAGCTCGACAAAGCAGTTGCCCAGGGAAACGCGGATTCATTTGGCTTTGGTTTTCCCTGGAATGCTTATGACACAACCTCGCATGGTGGTGGCATTTCCGTAATGGCGGCTGAGTACACGTATCTCACTGGAACCAACACTTATGCATCCAATGCGAACCGATGGCTGGCGAACATCCTCGGCGCGAACGCCTGGGGTACATCCCTAATTGTTGGCAACGGCTCTACGTTTCCTCACTGCATGCAACATCAGGTCGCGAACCTCGCAGGCACGCTTGACGGTACACCACCCGTTTTAGCTGGCGCCGCAGTAGAAGGTCCGAACTCCATCGCTGCAAAGGGCACGCTCAGCGGAATGAGGTCTTGTCCGATTGATGGCGTTGATGTATTCGCGCAATTCAATGGCAAGGCCGTATACAAGGATTTCGTACAGTCTTATTCGACGGTCGAACCCGCCATAGACTTGACTGCGTCTTCGTTCCTGGCTTTTAGTTGGCAAATCGCGGGCGGACCTTCAGGAAACCCGTGAGCCGATTGCACCCACGCCCGTGTGTCGACTTTTTATTGAGCAGTTAGGCGCAACAACTCGGAGGCCTCTCCGCCTCGCAAAAACAACACGCGAGCCGAAAAAAGCCCGCATTTAACCTGGTGCGCAGGGTGAAACACTTACTGCGAGCATTGATTCAACGGTGTGGAGAGTCCAAATAAGTCCAGAAGCACCGTCACGAAAGTAGGAACCACGTCGCAAGGTCTCGGTTGTTTGGGTGAGTACGGGAGTGCAAGCACGCTCGCACTCAGGACAATAACTACTGCTATAACTCTGATTGGTTTCATGAGTCTCCTCGAAGGTGCTGAGTGCCTCCACTATGCGTAAAAGCGTCGCGAGCGTAAATGGTCAGTTCGTGTGATTACTTGCGAAGGAATGGCGGTCACGAAAGTAACATTGGGCCGGCCGGCAATTCCCGGCTGCGATGTTGACACTCGCGAAACACGGCGACCAGCAGAAGTGCATTCGCTAGCACCTCTTTGGGTCGCTTCCGGGGAAATTGTGACATATAGCCCCGCGCCGCAGGAGACGGACAATAATTGCTGTCGATAAGAGGTGAGGGTGGGACGGGGGAAGCCCCGGAAAGAGAGGGATGGACCCCATGCAACCCGAGAAAAATGTAGCGAACAGGCCGGATACGGGCCAGACCTTCCCTCTACTACCTCTGCACTCGCTGTGGGCCGACTTTCTTTTCATCGTAGTCCGATGTGATGTGTAAGTGCTCAGAGATCTTTATCCAGCATCCTGCGTCCGCTGGAGCGAGCAGCTTTCACCCAGTCTCCTGTCCCGCCCTCGAGTGCTTTGGTTTTCTCCCTCATCGTTGCGAACCACACGCGACAATTGAAGGAGAGAAATGGCGTACAGGCACGGACTAATTACTTTTCAGTCCGAACCACCTACAATGTGTTCTTCCGGTTACACAGGCCACGCTCGTTGTGTTCTTCCACCTTTGCCCGCCGAATGGCCTCCCATTCTTCGGGTGGGCATTGATAGCCCGGGCCGTCGTAACCGAGGGACACCATTGTTCCGTCTCCACGATCTCCAAACACCTCTGCAGTGCCAACAGGGGCCGGAATGATGTGTGTAATACTCTCGCCTTTTTGAAGCGTCACATCTTCGGGCATCCACGGTTCAGCCGGATAGAAGGCTAGAGGCCAGGTCGATACGTTCTGAACACGCGCGCCATCAGAATCTTCATACGCGCTCTGGATGACTAGAAAAGCAATGATCGGTCTGCGATAAAAATTCAACATTGTTTTTTCTCCGTTGGTTTCGCTTTAACTCAGCGCTTGCATGACACCGATTGCTCAATTTTCTTGGTTTTGACTCGCTTTCATTGGTTGATCCCTTGCATCAGCATTATTCTTGTTCCTTACAGAGGGGTCATGAAATGCATAGAGTCTGTTTGACTGCCGAGAGTGCTACTTGAACACATTTGGTCATCTCCCTGTTCTATCGAAGGTGGTGGTGAAGCAAATCTGCCGCATCGCGCAGAATTCCGCGAAGCGCGCGAGCCTCTGCCTTTGCGACAGCAGAATAGAGCCCGTGCTTCCAACGTGCCCGGCGAGATCGTGCCAACCCCTCTGCGGTCCGGGGGCCGGTACTCGTGCCTCCATGCATCCGACAGCGACCATTGGCCATCGCCGGAGCGCGGCACACCTGGCCTTTTCTTGTTCTGGCCCCGCAGCGTAGCGCACTGTTGGGATCGCCAGGAGTATTGCCATTCTTGAGCCAACCAGAACGCTTTCGGTTAGAAGACAGCTCATCGTTTTGGTTCAAATTGACCTCCAGCTTGCTTGACGTTATTTTGCGGGCTTACTGGCCCGACGATCGCCTGCCCGCCCTGGTAAACGTGAACGTGCTCGACCGTCATCTTCTGTTCGCCCTTTCCGCGGTGTCGGCCCAAGGCCTCCGTTTGGGCTGCAAACGTCCGCATGAGTTTCGTCGCCCGATTGATGTATGCCTCCAGCGCCAAATCACTCTGCTCTGGAGTTGCGGCTCGTTTCATGCACTCCATGGCCATATTGTGAATAGCGACCATCTGGACTGCCAGCATTCCCTCTAAAGTATCTTGGGGGTGAATCCCCTGGAGAGCGGCGACGAGCGGGTCGAGCGACTTCTTATCATGGCCGGCGACGTCGGGGACGCTTCTACCCACTTGCTCGAACAATCGCTCTTGTAAGGCATGGTCTTCCGTTCCAAATGCTCGCTTCATTAATGCCGAGAACTTGCGCTCGGCCATCTTTGCTATGTCGTCTGACCTCGATGATTTCAGGATCGCTCTTGTGTGCTGGCTTCCGCTTGAAAGCGACCGATTTTGTGCGACGAGAGCGTCTTGCTTAAATGTGGCTCTCGATTTCTTGTTCTTCATGGCTGATCCTGTGGTCCCCTACCATTGAGTTCGTTCTTCCTTCGAAACCAGATACGATCGCTCCAGATTCTTGGGTATTCAGATCATTTGCTGTCCCGTGTCTTTGCACCTCATTTCTATGTTTTAACCACCGGCCAGCTGATCCTCCCTTTCGGCCTCGATAGGCTATGTTCTTCGCTACCTGATGGAGGGCGGCTTCTTAGGTTGGCCTGAGCGGGGCTGATGATGACTGCCCCGCCCTTGGGTTTCGCTTGGCTTTGGCGTTGAACCCCCGCCCGGCAAAAGGCGGAAACTTCACTATGGCTACCTTGATTGGTTGATTCCTGATTGCTTGATTGCGTGATTCATGATTCTTGTTTTCAGATTGGGGGTGTGGGGGAATCATTGTGAAATTAACTCCTCCAACTCGACGATTCTGGAGTAGACGTCGTGTTCCGGCTTCTGTCTGCCCGCATTATCTGTAACGGAGTTCTCAACCAGCGCCCAAAAACATTTTCCAATGAAAATGTCGTAGTGCATCGCTTCGCCCTTACGTGGTGGCGTTCCGTTTGCCATTGTCCAAAACCTGTAGTAGTTGGATCTTCGTCCGCCTACCCTCGGCCGATCTCGATTCGTTCCGAGGTTCACGAACAGGCTTACAGTTCCGGGCTCATCCATGAGATGAAACTCGATACGCAGCGACCAGCGACAGAAAGCGCGAACCCATTCAGGACCTTGGATTTTGTGGGCGCGAACCATGCGCCGGCCGCCGTCGACCCGCGGATAGTCAGCGCTTTCCCATACGGGGATCGGAATCGCCAGAGTTTGACTCCTAGTTCTTTTCCTACTTCGCTCGTTAAGCTCGAGTTCCAACTGTCACCTCACATGCACGTAAAAGCTTCATAAAGAGTCTTCGTCATCCGGCTCATTCATACCCTCGACGCCCCCGACATTTTGTTCCCCGAGATGCGGATTAACCGCAGAAACGGAGGCAATATTACTGGCGGCAATGAAGCGGGCACACTCTATTGGATCAAAAAGCAACCTTCGGCATATTCTGGTGGGCGTGAGGCGTTTATGACGAACCCATGCGCGTATGGTGTGCGGTGACACGCGCCAGGAAGTTGCGAGCTCAGTCAAGTTTAATAATCGTGGGACGGGTGGCGTCGGCTCCATTAATGCTCCTTTTCAAGTTGCGCCGTCTCGAACGCTGGCTTAAAGTACTTTAGTGATTACTGTTATACAAGTCTAAAGTAATGAAGGGACGATGATGGCGCACAGAACGAAACCGAAAATCTCTAGCGATGCCGCGATGTTGTTGCGACGTGCGCAGCTAAGGAACGCGTCATTCAACGAGCTTGTCGATAAGTTCGAGGAGGTGCAGTCTTTCCTAACTTACCCAATTAGGAAAAATGTTCTTGTTGATCTGGCTAACGCGCAGGGCGAGAAAGGGGTCGAGTGGTTCTGGCGAAAATGGAAGGATGGGTTCAGACCGGAGACAACGAAGGATCTTGTTGAGCTAGGAAATGATCTCAGAGACATTTGGCTGTTCATGAGCGCTGATGTCTCGAGTAACCAGGACAATCCATTTCGTGTTCTGAACAAATGGCTGGCATGGCGTCCTACGGTCGAACAACTCGAGGCCTGGCGCGTTTGGGGCGAACGGTTCCGTGAAGGGGCGCTCTTACTAGGGATAGATATGAAGGCTTACGAATATGTTCCATTTCTCTGCTCGCCAAAGTTCGACAAGCTGCTGCCCGATCCGAACTGCCTCAGGGCAATGCTTGTCCAGGGGGTGTTTGAACACCTTCGACACTTCAGCTACTGTGCAAACTCTGATTGTGCTGCGCCCTATTTCATCGCAAAAAGGACGGACCAAACTGTTTGTGACGCTGGGATCTGCAAAGCGGAACGGCAGCGAGAACACGCGCGCAAATGGTGGAAACAAAATCGGACAAAACAAATCTCCGCAACACCAGCGAAAGGTAAATTGAAAAATGGCACTCATAAAACGCGGTAAGGTGTGGCACACTCATTTTTTCATGGATGGCCAGCGTTACCGGAAGTCGCTCGATACCAGTGACTGGCGTGTGGCACAGAAGAAGGAAAAAGAGCTTATATCCCAAGCAACTCAAGGCAACCTTAGCGTCTCGCATGAGGCATTCGCAAAGTTAGCTTTCACTAGAGCTGCGGACAGTTATTTCAACCGCCGTGAGCTGGAGTTGTGTGAATCCAGCCGAAAGAAAGAGCGGCAACTCTTGGTCAAGCCGAGCGCATTCTTTCAGCAAAAATGCCTGACGAAGATCACGGCGGAAGATGTGCTGCGATTCAGGGAATGGCGAAGTAAGAGTGGTGTGGGTCCGGCAATGATCAACATGGAAGTAGGTGTGATCCGGCGCATCTTGAAACGAGCGCGGCGTTGGCATCTGATCGGCGCGGACATCCATCCGCTGAAAGAACCGCACTCAATCGGAAGAGCGCTAACCCATGAAGAGAAGCTCCGACTTCTACGCGCTGCCGGACAAAATGAAGAATGGCAACGCGCTCGAGATGCAATGTCGCTTGCACTTTGCACCACCATGCGCGGGTGCGAAATCAAGCGGCTACAGTGGAGGGACATCGACTTTCTCAACCGGGCAATTCTCGTTCGCACAAGCAAAACGGATGCGGGAGAGCGGCTGATACCGATGAACGACGAAACACTCGAGATCTTCAAGCGGCTGCGCGAACACGCCCGCGCGTTCAACGGAACCGAACCGCAACACTATGTCTTCCCTGCCTGCGAGCACGGCCACGTTGACCCGACACGCAGCCAGACGAGTTTCAGAACTGCATGGCGGAAGCTCACAAAAGCCGCGGGACTCCCAGGACTGCGGTTTCATGACCTTCGTCATCACGCCATCACTGAACTGGCCGAGTCTCAAGTCTCCGACCAAACCATAATGGCCATTGCTGGTCATGTCAGCCCAAGAATGCTCGCCCGCTATTCGCACGTGCGTTCGGCAGCGAGACGGCAGGCGGTCATGGCACTCTCCGCGAAACCGATGGGAAGCAAGGTCAAGGACAGCAGACGCGTGGGTTACGACACAAACTACGACACAAAAGAGACTGCGTTGGAGATACCGGGGACGGAAGTGATTGAAAGAATGGTAGGCACGAGGAGACTCGAACTCCTGACCTCTACCGTGTCAAGGTAGCGCTCTAACCAACTGAGCTACGCGCCTACAACAACCCACGATTTTAACATGTTGTCCCTGAGAACAAGTGCCGTTCCCACGGCCCGAGTGACCCGCGATTGGGCCATCCGCTTCTCGGGCATCGTGCCTTGGGCATCCAGTTCGAGCGTCAGACGGCTGCTCGCATGGCGCCGTATTTCCTGAGTCGTCTTGACCGCTTCACCGTTTGCTTGGAGCATGGTTGCCAGTGTGCGTCGGAACGAACGCCTCCCGATATGCTTGCTGATGCTAGCGCGCACAGCAGCAGGGCGGATGCCTTTCTGAAGCAAACTGCCTGGCCAATAGAGTTGCCGCCCCTACTTTTCGGAGCAGCGGAAAATGTAGTCCGCGTGTTGGTTAAGCGGGTATCTTCCGCGCCATTCGAGCAGAACGCTCGCAAGCCTTGCGTCCATCGGCGCAGGCTTCTCGATCGCTTCGGTCTTGAGGAGATTCCCGCTCGACTCTTCTAATGGCACCAGGCCCACGTAACTCGCTACCTGTTTGCCGCAGTGAAATCGATTCGCATTCCCCATGATCAGCACAAACACCAGAGCGGTTAAATCCGTTTCTGCTGATGCAGTGTTTTTGGCCAGAGAAGGAAGGGCGTGGGATGATGGCTGCAGTGATTGCGTCAAGAACGCATAACCATTGCTCTTTGTGCCATAGCCTTGATGATAACTGTTGAAATATCGCCATCACCAACTACTTTTCCGGACTTCCGTTTTCCAAGTAGCTGGTGAAATCGCCTGATTACAACAGTTGTCGGTGGCTTCAGTGCGTCAATAGACCGGCGGCAACGCGTGCGATTCGCTTGTCCACCCGCAGCACGGAAATGTGGCAATCCCGTGCGATGGTGATAGGGATCGCCACGTTTCGTCAGGGGTTAGGCTATCTTCTACTAGTCTCGTGCAAACGCTGCCTGCATGTGCCGCTCGACATCCACATACGCATCGTCCGCCACGTCGAACACGACTTTGTTGATCGTGCCCCCTTTGAAATGAGAATCCGAGCCATACTCGCTGCTGACTGGATCGCTGCTGTCGTATCCGACACACAAGCCCTCACCGCAGAGCGAGAAGTGCCCGGTCATGGTTCGAATCTCACCTTCTGCCACGACTTTGTCATCCACGTACAACTTGATTGGCCCGTGCGATTCGTTGTACTGACCCATTCGTGCCTTGGTGAACTCCACGCCCACGATGTGCTTACCCGGAGCGGGTGCGTTTGCGCTAATACGTTGTTCGGGTGGGATACCAAGGAAGTTGTAGCAGTAGGTCAATTTCCCTTCCTTTATGTAGAGTGCATGGCCGCCGAACCGCGAGCCGTTCGCGAAGATGACGCCCTGGGCGTCTTTCGTCACCTCGATATCAGCAAGGATCTTGTAGGACACGCCGTGTGTGTTCGCAACCGATCGTTCCGGCACTGGAAGGGTGCCAGGGTAGTACGTGTACTTGCCGCTGGGAGTAACCGGGATGTGATACTCCAGCGCGAGAATCTTCTGGATGTCTTTTTCGATCGAGTAATCGATCAACGGGAACACGTTGTATCTCTTCGCTTCCTCGAACCATAGTGCCACAAGCTCTTTCACTTTCTCGGGGTGCTGATCAGCAAGGTCATGTGCCTCAGATCTGTCCTCGTCGGTGTGGAACAAGAGCCAACGATCTTTGTCAAAATTGCCGATGCCACTGAAAGGGCCATGGTCGGTGACTGCTTTCCACCCCTTGTGCCAGATGCCCCGGCTACCGAGCATTTCATAGTATTGCGTGATCCGCTTGGTTTCTGCCTTTGGCTCATCGAAGGTATAACGCATCGACGTCCCCACCAGCGGCGTCTGTTCGACGCCGTCCACGGTTTTCGGCATCTTCACGCCACAGCAATCGAGAATGGTTGGAACGATGTCGGTGACGTGATGGTACTGGTCGCGGATCTGGCCGCGAGTTTTGATCCCTTTTGGCCACGAGATAACCAGCGGATCACAAACGCCGCCGTTGTACGTGTATCGCTTGAACATTCTGAAGGGAGTTGAGAAGGCGACCGCCCACCCCGTTGGGTAGTGCCCGTATGTATCCGGGCTTCCGAGTTTGTCGAGCAGCGCCATATTTTCTTTGATCTCGTCCGGGTAGCCGTTGAAAAACTTGCCTTCGTTCACTGAACCGTTCGGACTCCCCTCTCCCGAAGCGCCATTGTCAGCGCAGTACAAGATCAGCGTGTTATCGAGTTGTCCAGATTCTTCCAGGTACTCGACAATTCTGCCCACCTGAATGTCCGTATATTCAGAAAAGCCAGCGTAGACTTCCGCCATTCGGCAAAAGAGTTTCTTTTCGTCAGGCGTCAGGGTATCCCACGGACGCACCGCATCCGCAGGTGTAAAGCGGCCCTCCGGCATCGGGTTAATCGGTGTGAGTTCGGTGCCTTTTGGAAGAATCCCCTTCGCAATCATGCGCGGCAAGACCCAAGTACGGTAGGCTTCGTAGCCGTCGTCGAATTTACCCTTGTACTTGTCGATGTATTCCTTAGGCGCATGATGGGGCGCATGATTCGCGCCGGGATTAAACCAGAGATACCACGGCTTATGTGGTTCGGACTGCTTCGCATCTCGAATAAAGCTCAGCGCCTTGTCAGTCAGGTCTTTGGAAAGGTGGTAGCCATCCTGCGGTCCGTACGGCTGGTCGATAAAGTGGTTGTCCTCGACCAGATCCGGGAACCAGTTGTTAGTCTCGCCACCCATGAAACCGTAGAAACGGTCATAGCCCTGACCGAGTGGCCAGTTCTTTTTTGATGCCCCCATCGAGAACTCGTCAATCGGCGTCGTGTGGTTCTTTCCGATCCAGAACGTACTCCAGCCCGCATCGCGCAGAACCTTAGCCATGGGCGCACATTCGAGGGGCAAATGCGAGTTGTAACCGGGGAATCCGCTCGCGTTTTCCGAGATCGATGCAAAACCATTCTGGTGATGGTTACGCCCAGTGAGGAAGCAAGAACGCGTGGGCGAGCACAGCGCCGTGGTGTGCCACTGCGAATACATCAAGCCGTTGTCGGCGAGTTTTTGGAGCGTCGGCATATTGATGCGGCCGCCGAATGGCGACCAGGCGGCAATGCCAGTGTCATCGTAGAGAATGACGAGCACGTTAGGCGCGTCTTTTGGTGCTGGGTCAGCCAGGAATGCTGACCAGTCGGGCTTGGAATCGCGAATGTCGAGGTTGACGGTTCCCTTGAATGGTCGTGCCATTTGAATTCTCCTACTTGATGTGGGGCGAAGCCTCAACGTGGAGGCAGGACAGCCCGTGTGGCTGCAGGGTAGGAGAGGAGGAGAGGGCTTTGCACTGGCAGTACTAACAGGTTGCTCCAGTGGGTCGGAACGGGGCACGGGATCGTACTTGGCGAAAAATCGCCACTTCACCAACTACTCGAAGCTGATTACGCGACCTTCCCTAGGCCATTTTCAGTTTTGCCAAAGATGAGTGCACTTCGCCTATAGACGCGGCATTCTCTTGTCCGGGATGGAGGAAACGGTGACGCCGATCTCCAGCGCCCAATAAAGGGAGTAGACCTCAAGCGTCCCGAAACCGGAAAATGCCTAGCGAAGCCATCGCCATCCCACCCTCACTGGCTGACTAGCCTTCGACCACACTGTCGCAATTGCCAGTTGATGTGCTTCAACCTGTGATTAACATTTTGCAGCACATCGGTGGATGGCATGTCCGAATGATGTCGCGGGTAAACCGAATGGATCGCAGTATCGATACTGCGATTCCAGAGGCGTACCTGTCCGAGCGAAGGGGTACCGTGATTTTGAGCTCAAGGCGATCGACCGTTGTTCTGGTGATTTTGTTGCACGCGCTGACCGGATGCGATTCAAAGCCGAAACAGCAGGAATCGACTGCGTCAATGCCAACTGCCGCGCCCAGCTCGGCCGCCCTTGAAACTACCGATGCCGACGCTGCCCAGCAGACGACGTCCTTGACGCTGCCCCGGCACTTTGGGCATTTCACTGATGATTGGGATCAAGTCGTCAAACGCGGCGCACTCCGCGTATTGGTGGTCTACGGCAAGTCCAGTTTCTTCTTCGACAGGGGCCGGCCGCGCGGCATCGTTGCCGAGTACATGGAAGAGTTCGAGAAAGTCACTAACAAGAAGCTCAGAACCGGCCCCAAGAAATTCAAAGTGTTTTACCTTCCTATGCCACCCGGTCAGTTGCAGGGTGCGCTGAAAGATGGCATCGGCGACATTGCCTGCACCGGCATCATCATCACTCCGGAACGCGAGAAGCTTTTTGACTTTACTGTCCCGTTGAGGAACGACGCCAAGCTAGTAGTCGTAACCTCCAAAACTGCTCCCTCTATTGCGAACATTGACGATCTGAGTGGCAAGGAAATCTACATTAACCCTATCACTGTGGCCAAAGCGGAGCTGGAGAAGGTGAATCAACGCTTTAAGCAAGGTGGCAAGACCGAAATAGCAATCAAGTCTGTAGATTCGAATCTCACGGAGGAAGATTTACTTGAAATGGTGAATGCTGGGCTCATACCCATGACCGTCTCGCTAAACATACGGGCGGAGCTGTGGTCTAAGGCGTATCCCAATATCGTAGTGAGTAGCGCAATCCTCAAGGAGGCCGGACGGGTCGGATGGGCCATGCGAAAGGGCAGCCCGCAACTCAAGGCAGTGATGGACGATTTCCTCAAGAACCACGGCCAAGGAAGCACTTTCGGCAACATGATGGGCCAACGCTATTTCAAAGATACGAGGTGGATTAAGAATTCCACCTCCGAAGCAGAGATGAACAAGTTTAAGAATTATGTGAAGTATTTTCGGCAATACGGAGCCGAATACAACTTCGATTACCTGATGCTTGCTGCCCAAGGCTACCAGGAATCCATGCTAGATCAGGACCGCGTCAGTCCGCGCGGCGCTGTCGGCGTCATGCAGGTCCTGCCAAAGTATGCCGCAGCGAAGCCCATCAGCATCCCCAATGTCCGCGACGCGGGAAACAATATTCACGCTGGAGCCAAGATGCTTGCGCAAATCAACAAGACTTACTTCAACGATCCAGGCATCGACCAGATGAACAAGACCCTCTTCACTTTTGCTGCCTATAATGCTGGCCCAAATCGTATCGTCCGTTTGCGCAAACAGGCACAGGCGGAGGGTTTCGATCCCAACAAGTGGTTTGGCAATGTAGAACTCATCGTGGCAAAGGACATTGGCCAGGAGACCGTGCAGTACGTAAGCAACATCTATAAATACTATGTTGCATACAAGATGGCTCTCGACCAGCAGGCCCTCCGCGGAAAGGCCAAGGAAACGGTAAAAGGGAATTGAACAAAACAGAAGAGAACAGAAAAACCGCGCAGGAAATCCCCTGACAATGTTTCGGTTCGACGCTGGTTTATGATGCGGAAAATTACGTCATATATGAACTGCGTACACGCAATCGTCGTCTGCGGGTACTTGCACCCAATACCCTGTCAATCTTGCCAGTTTCCAATGTATCTCCCCCTCCGTACCGTTAACTTGGACGAAACATTTCATCGAATCTAGAACCGCGTTCATTGAAGCGGTAAAAAAACTTGGGACCGCCGACTTCGACCGGCGGCACTGACCACGCCTTCGGATGCGAGAAGCAAATCCCGCGCGGCCACCCTTGAACGACTATCCGAGCAAGGAGGATCCAATGTTACGGCTTCGACTCGCGACCTATCTCTTCGTTGTACTCAGCTTTCTAGCGTGCTTTATTCCTCGAGCGATGCAAGCCGACAGCGCGGGCAAGGTTAAAGATCGTTTGCAAAATGCCGCCTTGGTTACCAAAGAAGCCATGGATGTTCGTTCTGGTATTCCAAAACGGCTGCTGGAGAAGGCCTACTGCGTGATTGTTATTCCGTCAGTGATCAAGGGAGCAATTGGTTTTGGGGGGAGCTACGGTCGCGGCGCCATGACTTGCCGGACCGGCGAAGACTTCAAGGGTGAGTGGGGCGCACCTTCGATGATTTCGCTCGAGGGAATAAGTTTTGGATTCCAGCTTGGCGGACAGGCCACTGACTTTGTTCTCCTCGTAATGGATGAACGCGGGGGACGTTCAATTCTCAGCGGCAAGGTAAAAATCGGAGGTGACGCCGCTGCCGCCGCCGGGCCGGTCGGTCGCGATCTGCAGGCCAACCTCGACATTTACCTCCGAACGTCGATCCTGACATATTCCCGCTCGCGCGGACTGTTTGCAGGTGTGTCCCTCGAGGGTTCGACTTTGCGCCCCGACAACAAAGCCAATGAAGTTCTGTATGGAAAGAAGCTCGCCGCAAAAGATATCGTTTTAGAGGGAGTTGTGCAGCCCCCTCCTTCGGCACAGCCCTTCATCTCCATACTTAAGGAACGCAGCGCAACAACAAAAGCAAGCAACGATACCAAATAGAGTGAACGTTATGAGTTCGCCAAATTGACGATAAGAACAAGACCCTAAAGAGAAGTAGCAGCTAGTTTGCCGGGAGTAGGAAATGGTAGATCTAAAGATCTATATTCCCAAATCGCTCGAGTTCCAACGCCTAGCCAAGCTGGCATCCTCGGCATCTCGGCAAATCGATGGCGGGACAGCTCCAAACGACGCCCACATCTTCGCGTTTCTTGAATATATCGAATTTCTTTCACCTCAACAGTTCAGCTTGGTGATGGGTCCAGGTTTGGCGGCAGAATTCAGCGCGATCACCGAACACGAATTTCCGCTCGATTCAGTTCAACAAGAAATTTCGTTCAGGCGGCTGCTTCAAGATCACACGTCGATGTTTGCGGGTGCGTTCTGCCGTGTCGGCGGTGAAGAACCGCGATGTTATCGCAACTGGAAGAGGGTGCGCGAAGAGTTTTCTTCACCCGAATCCTTCAGTGCCTTTGCCTGCTTGTCTGCGAACATAGCCTTGGCGTTCACGCTCGCCCCGACATTGCCGGTAGATACCAAGCTTCACCTGCTAAGGTACCGTTTCCTAAAGAGAACCGCCGAGGTGCTGCAAGCTTTCGGCTACGATCCCACTGAACACTTGCGTCAAATTCCGGAGCAAGGACCCAACTCCGAGCAATTGTTGGCGATGCAGGTACTTACGTTGTCAAGGGGAACACCGGACGATTTGATGAAACTGTGCGGACAGATTAACTCGTCGCCCGAGGCCACCCTTCTCCATTGGGCGTCCCATGACTCCTTCGTATCGTACCTGCTCGAGGCTTGGCAGTGGCTTCAGTTAGTTCGATACAACGATGCATCTGCACTGAATACCGAAATGAGCCTCGAACGGAGTGGTCCGTTGTATACAAGTTGGAAAAACGGGATGGGAGCGCCTGGAGGGCTTGCACGAAGAAACCTAAGTACGCCTTCAGGGGACGAACCACATGCCCCCGCACTCTCCCAAGGCTGGCAACGGCGGTTCGTTTCGATACCGATAATGCTCATCGGAGCTTCACGTGTGGGTAAGACGGCTTTCCTGAGTTCGCTTACACGACACCTCAATTTGGCGAGAGGAAAAGTGCGCGATGGCCTCCGCTTGGAGGTAGCCGGGCATTCGGACTCGAACCGGTTAGCTGCGCCGCGGCGGAGACCAGTCTCTGCGGAATTTGACCGAGATGGAAATTTCGCCGGAGATCAAGGTGGTCTCGAGGTCATACTTCGCGAGGATCGTGACCCGCGCCCGGAGCGTTGGATGAGGCTCGCCCTCACCGAATCGGAAGCCAGCGATGTGTCGAGGTCTGAATTCTCGCCAGATTTTTTGAAGGAGTTGCGGGGCGCGAAAGGACTTTTATTTTTTGTAGACGATGGTTATTTCGCGGACTTTTTGCCGAACAGCGACGTTCGAAGACTTAACCAGGCACGGCCCGAAGACGCTGTGGACCTGTCTGCTCGCTATACGCGAATCCTGCAGGCTTATTTCGATGTGAACCAAGATGCGTTACATCTGCCGATCGGGCTAATCCTGAACAAGGCAGACATATTGTTAGGGCCGGACCATCTGCTCACCAGGGATGCTCCATTCCTGATCGCGCCGGATACCAAGATGGAACTCGTGCACGCCGGACTCGACTACCAAGGAGAACCCGTCGACCCGTTTGGCAGGCTGCGACACTGCATTCGACACACCTTGAGCAACAGCAAAAACTTGAGGCACCAATCGTTTTGTTTCGAAGTGCTGGAACATTTCAGAGGATTCATCAGCGCGGCATTGGCCCAGAGCTACCGCTTCCAAATTTTTCTGACTGCGTCTGTGGTTCCGAACGGCGCCAACCGAGATTGTTTTCCTTTTGGCGTTTGGGAGCCAGTCAAATGGATGGTTAATCAGTTGGAGCCTGCATTCCGCAGTCAGGCTATGCAGCAGTTGGAGCAAGACGAAGCAGACCTGAAGCAGCTAAAGCAGGATATCGATGACGCGCTAGTGCGCGACAAAGAGGCGTACACAGACTTTCTGGATGTTTGCAAGCGAAAGGAAAAACGGGTCGGCGCAAAAGTTCACTTTGGTGCATTCGACTATGTTCTCGGTAGGGATCCGACGACAACTGGCAAGCATCTGGAATCTGCTAGAGAAAGGATGCGCGCGGCCCTGGAAGAGGCTCTTGGTCTTATGGGCGTAAAACCGCCGACCGAAGCGGCAGACCCGCTCCCCTTCACGGTCCGCCGCCAAATCGCACAAAAAGCGCAGGAGAGGTTAGAACAGAGGATCGCGGAATTGAGTGATTGGCATGAGCGACTGAGTTCCAAGATGCAGCCGATTTCCTCAGCCCGGCATGAGCGGAAGATATCCCCATCAAGCATCAAAAGCACGCCTCAGGAGCAACGGGCGAGCTGAGTTTAGACGCTGTATGGCATCCGCACTCTAGGTTCAGGAAACCGACCCGAGTTGAGGCAGGCCGCGCATGGTCAGAAACGATCCCTGAAGAATCGGCTGAACCCAATGAGTGTTAGACGGACTCTCCGGCTAAAGCCCCCGTTGTAAGCTCCAGGCCGATTGAACTCGTCCATTCGGACGTGTTTTGGAAAGAACCTCTGACCGATCGTTGGGAGAATCCACGGTTGCGCGTTCCGAATCGCTCGATTCTGAGCTTAAGCAGGCTAGTAGAGCAACAGCTAGCGACTCTATCTCTTGAACTTGTACCTTCCCCCACGAGCAACGCTACTACTCATAGGAATAGTCCGTGGCTAAGATAATCGCGTCGCTTTCCGGCAAGTGGAGAAGTTTCATGCTCGTCGGGCCACACGAAGGAAATCCAAGACGCAAGAATCGCTTGGAAACGCGCGGTCGTTTCCCGAGACGCGCATTCTTCCGAGAACACGTAGCTCCCGGTCGGTCGGCAGGGTTTCATCGGCAAGCAACAACGAAATGGTCGCAGCTATGCCTCTTAATTTGCTTTGGGTCGCTTTGGTTTACAGCCGATGCTATGGCGCAGCAACGCGAGGCCAAGAAAATTCTCATACTCTACTCGCATGAGAGGGAAATGGTTACTTATGCTCCCCTTGACGAGGGTATCCGATCTCAACTCGCTTCTTCGGGAGCCCAATCGTTGATCTATTACACGGAATACCTTGATCTGATGCGATTTCCAGTCGAACACCAAGAACGGAAGTTGGTGGAATATCTGGGAGTTAAGTACTCGGGTATGAAGGTGGACTTGATTTTCGTCATTAGCCGCCTCGCGTTTGATTTTGTTATCAAAAATGGCGATGAGCTTTTCCCGGGCACGCCCGTCGTCTTTGCGTCAGTAAACATTCGGACCATCGAAAAACTTTCCCTCAAACCCAATATAACGGGAATAGCCGTTAAGCGCGATATACGCGACACGCTAGATGTCGCATTGCGTCTTCAGCCACAGACCGCGCGCGTGATCATACTCGTTGGAACGTCGCCACTAGAAAAATCCTGGACGGCAGATCTGCGGGAGTCTCTCCGGCCTTATGAAGCTCAATTAAATATCACCTATTTGAGCGATCTTCCGATGGAGGACATTCTAGGCCGATTGAAGAGTCTTCCTTCGCACACAGTCATTTTGTTCTCTCCAATCTTTTTCAACGATGGAGCCGGGCGCTACTTCGCCCCCGAGGAGGCGCTGCATCTCATTTGCGGATCGTCAAATTCCCCAGTCTATGGCACAGAAGCGACCTACTTAGGGAGCGGAATCGTCGGAGGCCACTTGTATAACATGGCTAAGGTTGGCGAGGCAGCGGGGAAGACCGGTAGACGCATCCTTAATGGGGAAGTGCCTGCCAACATTCCAGTGCAGACCCTTGACCCAAATTACAATGTGTTTGACGCGCGACAACTTAAGCGCTGGGGCATCAGCAACGCGCGAGTGCCGGTTGGAAGCATTGTTGAGTTCAACCAACCCTCGTTCTGGACGCTCTACAAGAAGTACGTTCTCGTTGGCCTTGGTCTGCTCCTGCTGCAATCTCTGTTGGTCATTGCGCTGATGAGACAGGCTTTGAAGCTGAGGCGATCAGAATCCAGGCTCACACTTCTGAGCCGATCTCTTATCAACGCGCAAGAAGAGGAGCGAAAACGCATCGCCCGCGAGTTGCACGACGACTTCTCTCAAAGGTTGACGTTAATGGCCATCGAACTTCGCGAGCTTGGACAGGACGATAAGTGTCGCAACTCATTCGATCCTACGAAACTAGGCCATCTTTCGTCCTCATTGGTTGCGTTGACCACAGATATTCACCACTTATCGCACACTCTTCACTCTTCCAAGCTTCAATATCTTGGCCTCACCGCAGCGTTGAAGGACCTTTGCGCTCAAGTAGAGAGTGCGCATCCCATCTCTGTGGAGCTTAAAACTGAGGAACGGCCTCAGTCCCTTCCAGACGAGATCGCGCTCTGCTTTTACCGGGTCGCTCAAGAAGCAATAAACAACGCTGCGAAACATAGCGGGGCTGCTCGAGTCGACGTGGCCCTGTCATTCGGAAATGATAAATTGCAGATGCGGATCTCCGACTCCGGCAAGGGGTTCGATCTGGGGAAACTTTCTGTGGGGTTGGGTCTGGAAAGCATGCGCGAGCGCATGCGCCTAATCAACGGAGAATTCCTGGTCAGTTCGAAACCAGGATGTGGGACGGAGTTAATCGCCCAGGTAATTCTCGGGAAATAATCGCGGCCTCCATTCATCCTGATGTCGCTAGACCAGAAGTTCTAGACCCAAAGGAAACACAATACGCTTATTTCAAGTCAGCCCCGTTTTGCATTCGGCGCCGGGTACACGCACGTATATTGACAACACAGGCGGAGCGGACGACACTCCGATCAGGAGACTCCCCCATTGAAAAACTTTCTGTTGCTCCTTCGGTCTGACAACGGTCAGGCCGTCGCAGAATACGCTGTCGTGTTGGCAGTGATTCTAGTGCTTGTGGTCAGCACAGTACGACTCGTGGGCGTGAACACTAACAATGCGTTTTCACAGGTTGGCAGCGCGCTGAATCAGTAGCCAACGCTCAATAGCTCCAAAGAGGCTCCTTCGCCAAAGGAGCCTCTCTTCATGTCTTGCAGGGATCGCGGAGGCTGCTTGGCGGACTTGCCGCACTAGCCCTGCTTCTGTCGACCATTGGCATCTACGCACTCGTCTCCCGCTCTGTAAGCCAACGCACCCGCGAGATCGGCGTGCGTATCATGCGATCACCGCTCTACTCCACAAGCGCAACGGATGCCCTGAGCTTCGTAGCCACTTCATTTACTCTGATCGCCGTGGCTCT
>Ga0268266_10002238_pt1 | contig 21093 bp, 21 predicted proteins | sample KBSS13metaG_FD_190356 | JGI IMG/M metagenome (GOLD analysis project Ga0268266, IMG submission 190356) | Switchgrass rhizosphere microbial communities from Kellogg Biological Station, Michigan, USA - KBS S1-3 metaG (SPAdes) (version 2) | ecosystem: Host-associated > Plants > Roots > Rhizosphere... | reverse complement strand
CACGGCCAAGACCCGAAGCAGACGTTCGTCTGAACGGCGATGAGCGCGTCTGCCTCGCCGCTCTTCGGCTCAAAAAGCGAATGCGCGATGTCCTATGACGTCCGCACTATTCCGGGCGGCTTCCAAGTGCCTTCGCCCGCAGGCAAGACCGACGGCGCTTCGGTCTTCGGCCAATAGAGCCGCATGACGAGGTAGATGTCTCCGTTCGGAGCAGGCAGCCAGTTGGCTTCCTTGTCCGCGCCGGGCGACTTGTTCTGGATGTAAAGCGTCAGCGACCCATTCGCGTTCTTCTTCATGTTCGGCAGCATCGGCGAATTGACCAGATAGCGGTTGATCGGGTTCTCGATCAGCAACTGCGTCTTGCCGTCATACATGGTGATCGACCAGAAGGCGTTGACGGGTGGCTCCTGACCGGCCGGGAACGTCAGCGTGTAGTTGTTCTTGCTGCCGTCGAGCTTTTGACCGTCGCCGTCTTCGCGCGTGAGCGGATACATGGCCTCCACTGCATCGTTGCCGTAAATGCCCGCCTGCGCGGCTACCGCGCGCTTCAGCCAGTCGCCGTTATAGTGGGCGCTGTCGCCGGGCAGCGAGCTGATCCGCCAGCCGTTGATTGCCTTGCCGACATTGGCGACGCCCTCGTCAACCTTTCGCTGGCCTTCCTTCATGCCGAGACCGACTTCGAGCTTTTGCTCCAGCGGGAGGTCCTTGAAGTTGAAGGTCTTGCCCGGCCCGACACCGATGGTCGCAAGCTGGGCCCGTATCGCTTTCTCGTTCTCCTGCGCGGGCGCGAACTGCAGCGCGAAATCAAGGTACTCGAAGAAGTTCGTCTTCACGAGTTCCTTGTCGATCTTCGGGAAGTTGATGGCGGGCGCAGCTTGAGGCGCTGGCTGCCCCAAGAAGGCGGACAGTGTCTGCACCTTGTAACCGGCCTGTACTTTCTTGACATTGTCTAGGTCGTCCGCGTTGAAAAGCTGGGTGCGATAACCCGCCACTGAAAACTGCGTGGTCGACCTGAACACCTTCTTGATCCCGGGCGGGGTCGCGCCCTTCCAATCGGGTCCGACTACCATGTAGTCCCCGGCCTCGCTTCCCGTTGCGCGCGTTCCAATGTAACCGTAGTTGTAGGTGTTACCGTCACAGAGCATCACGGAGTAGTAGCGCTTGGGGTCGACGGCAGGCACCGACAGCACGATTGGCTCAGCCCGCAGGTCCATCCATGCGAACGAATAGGGTGTGTCGCTGTTTGGAGTAATGATCGCGGTGTCTTTGTAAGTAAAGACATTGGGTTCGTTCTTGATCTGATTGAACGGTGCCTTGAACTGTCCTGAATTTCGATCAATGGCGTATTCGTACATGACGCCGTAGTTCATCACTATCGGCAGGCCAAAGATGAAGCCGGCCTCGGCTATTTCTTTTGCCTTGAAGAAGCCCGGGCGGTCCGCGCTCGTCTGCGCCAGCGCTGGGATGGACCTTACGGTCGTGGCTGTCATCGCGGCTAACGCAGCGGAACGAAGAAGGTCACGTTTGGTGAACATTTCGGGCATCCCTTTACTGTTTCGACCTAGCGCGGATTGCTTTCAGCATTGGATGTTAAGCGTGAAATGTGACAGCCGTCTATGCGAATTCGGACAGTTCAGGGACCTGCTTGAGGTCCGCTTCTGGCGTGCGCCGTGCAAAGGCGGCGCTTTCCAGTGGGTGCAAGCCCCACCCGGCAACCGCTCCAGCCGGAAGCAATCGGAGCAGTCATGGAGGTAACGAAGTGGCTGAAGCCTTCGATTAGCGTGTCACGAATTGGTGACAGCGCGAGTGTGCAGGCCGCAACGCGAGTGAACGCTGAGCAAGCCTCGAAAAGGACGATGTGCAGGCCGACCCGCAACGCGGCCGCTGCTTTTCATGAGTTTCGCAGAGAACGATCTGGCCGGTACGCTGGAAGATCTTGGGCCGCGCACCGATTATCTAAAGTGCGTCGGCCTACATCATCGGATCGTGCATGTGCCCGGCGCTACGCATTTCTATCCTCGAACGTCGCCTGTTACGCAGGAAGATGGAAGCACCACGGATCTTGAAAGCGCGATCGCGCTATTCCTAAGCGAAACGCTGACCGAGAAGTAGTCGTCATCCTTAAATCAGGCACGCTATCACGCCCTAGCAGGATTTCCCGGAGAATGAGGCCCGGTTTAAGGGCACGCACACCGTGGGTTTGGGATTGACCGCCGGCTTCTTGAACGCTGCGACCCGCTGGTAGTCGGGCGTCACCAGCCATGCCCGCCCATCACCCTCGTTGGTGACGATCCGAGAGAGGGCGGCAGATGGTGACACAGAGTGCCCCATAAATTCAGACGAACGTCTCCTATTGGCGCGAAGCGGTCCTTCGCGTAAATGAGAGGTAATGGAACGGCATCACCCAATCAATGGCTAACCACCGGCATTTGTTTGTGGGAAGTGTCGGCCCACGCGGTATGGGTCCCGGCCTTCGCCGGGACGACACGGGGAGCGCGCGCGGCCGCTCTACTCGGACGATTTCTTACACCGGATATCCCGGCGTCTTCCGCGCCATGCCGTCGAACGCGTCGAGTAGCCGCTCGCGCCAGGCATAGACCTGGTCGTCCGCGGCCAGCAGCTTGAACGGGCTGACCAGGCGCGCCAACTGGAACGGGCCGAACACGATATAGTCGGCATAGTTCGGCTTTTCGCCGCCGAGATAGGCTTGCGTCTTCAGCGTCAGCCGCAGCGGTTCGAGCAATTTGCGAAAGCCCTCGACCGTCTTGTCGCGGTCCGCCGCCACCTCTTCCAGCCGCTTGCCGAGGCGCGCTTCACGTGATTTGCGGAAGTAGGCGGCATCCACCGGTTTCATTTGCGAGAAAATGTCGACGACGATTATCGGAAACAGGCCGGCCATCACTGTGACATCGCCCCACCAGTTCAGCATGCAACCTACGGCGCGACCGCCCTCACCGCCGAACAGCGACGGCCGATCCGGATAGGCGTCTTCGAGATAGTTCGCGATCGTCCAGGAATCGACCACCGCGATGTCACCGTCGAGCAGCACCGGCACCTTTTCGGATTGATGCGGCGCGATCGCATCCTTCTCGGTGAGGCACCACGGGATGGTTTCTGCCAACATCCCCTTATGCGCCAACGCCATCCGCGTCCGCCAGCAGAACGGACTGAACGGGCGGGCTTCGTCGGTGCCGACGAGTTCGAAGAGTTTGAAGGTCATGCGTAGTCCCAGCGCTCGCGTCGAGCGGCACTCGTGCTCATGATCAAGATGCCCGTCTTCTCTCTGAGTTGTGGTCACGAGGCCACCCAAGAGTCCGCCCAAGTGTGGAGCGACGCGAGGAAGCGTTGGTTGGCACTTCATCCTTGGGCACCGTATAAGGGCGAGCTGTGCCTGGACGAATGATCGACCAGCCGAATCACCGGACCGTTCGTCCAAATCTGAGATTGGGGTGGGGAATCTGGCGGGAGACTGGCGCGATCAACACTGCGTCGCCAGCCAGCGCCATTCCTGCGCTCGGCCAGGCTCCCGAAGGGACGCGAGAATGGGCCGGAAATCCCAGCTTTTCACGCATTCGTTTTCGTCTCTGGACTCCCGCTTTGCCGAGGTTGAGGCGGAAATCGCCGAAAGTCTCCGGCCTTCTCCGCAAATATTCCCGTTTTGGAGAGACCATGGGCGGAGACCGGTTTGATCACGACTGCCGCCCGAGGGGTTTGGTCGGAAGCGCTGTGACGTCGCCGCCTTTGACCGCGACGTTATTCACCGGCCGCTGATCGCGCCAAAGTGCCGGTGACAGCCCGAATTCCCGCTTGAACGCCCGGCTAAAAGCTTCGCCGGATCCGTAACCCACCTCCTGGGCGAGTTGTTCGATCGTCTTGCGGGTTTCGCGCAGGCCGAGCTTGGCCGCTTGCAGCCGCCAGATGGTCAGATACCGGATCGGCGGCATGCCGATGAGCGTCGTGAAGCGATCGATGAATGCGCTGCGCGACATCGAGACTTCTCTTGCAAGCGAATCCGCCGACCAGGGCAAACTGATTTTATGATGGATGGCGGCCAGGGCGCGGCCGATCTGCGGATCCACAACGCCCTTCAACCAACCGGCATCGTGATCTCTGAAAGTTACCGAATATTGGCGCATCGCCTCGACGAAGAGCAGTTCGGAGAGCCGTGACATCAGGCTCGAGGAGGCAAATCGGCCAGCCGTCAACTCGCTGGCGGCATATCGGACGGAGGCCTCGACCCAGTCGCGCGACACACCCTCGCGGACGTCAAGCTTCAGCACCCTTGGCAGGGTTGCGATCAGCGGATTGTAGGATTCCTCACTGCCGAGAAAACCGCACACGAGATGTGCCGTCTCACCGCCGCCGCCATGTGAGATTCGCGCCAATCTGCCGTCCTCGGACGGCTGGATCAAATGACGCGCGCTTGTGGGCTTCAGACCGGACGCGCTGGCCAGCGTGTGAATGTCGTTCCTCGGCAACAGCACGATCTCGCCGGCCCGCACCTCGATAGGGGGCTCACCTTCAGTGCTGAGCAGGAATTTTCCCGAAATCACGAAGTGGTAGGCGATCAACAGCGGCGGCCTGACCGGGAAGGCCCCGCAGTCCTCGGCGAGGATCTGGGTGTGCACGCACCACGGCGCCGTGAAGCGCGCATCGAGGAAAATGCCGCCCGTCAGGCGAACCGACCGAAGCACTTCCGAAAGCGGGTCAATCATGGTGGCCAATCTCAGATTTGGACGAACGGTCTGGTGATTCGGCTGGTCGATCATTCGTCCAGGCACAGCTCGCCCTTATACGGTGCCCAAGGATGAAGTGCCAACCAACCGCTTCCTCGCCACTCCACACTTGAGTGGACGCTAGGCGGACTCTTGGGCGGCCTCGTGACCACAACTACTAAGACGGGTATATTGATCATGAGCTCTGCGCCGGCAATCGAAACCAGCAACCCTTACATTGACTTCTGGAACGCGGTCCTGGTTCCAAAATTCAACACCTGGCGGCACATCCTCGCCGGCGGCCTGCATCTGCATAGCGCAAAAGTGTTTCCCGCGCTGCCGCTTCATGAAGGCGACCGCGTGCTGGATGTCGGCTGCGGCTGGGGCGACACCGCGATCGAACTTGCACAGCGCGTCGGGCCGGCTGGATCCGTCGTTGGCCTTGATTGCTGTGGCGCCTTTCTCGACGCCGGCCGCGCGGATGCGAAGGCCGCCGGATTGACCAATCTGACGTTCCTCGAAGCGGATGTTCAGACCTGTCCGTTCAAGCCGGTGCACGATTTCTGCTTCTCCCGTTTCGGAACGCAGTTCTTCGAAAATCCGGTGGCCGGCTTGCGCAACATGCGCACGGCGCTGAAGCCGGACGGATTGATGACGATGATCGTGTGGCGCGCGCGGGCGGACAATCCGTGGCTCACATTGTCCAAGGAGGTTCTGCTGCGTTATTTGCCCCCGGTGAAAGAGGATGCCGCGACCTGTGGTCCCGGGCCTTTCTCCATGACCGACACCGAGGCCGTCAACCAACAGCTGCAAATCGCCGGTTACACCGACGCCCGGTTCGAGCGCATCGATGCCGAGGTCCTGGTCGGTCGGGACCTCGATGAAGCGGTCGCCTTCCAGCTCGCGATCGGGCCCGCGGGCGAGGTCTATCGCGAGGCCGGCGAGAAGGCGGTGCGCCTGCATCACACCCTGGTGGCGGCGCTGAAGGATGAGTTGAGAGAATTCGCCCGCCCCGAGGGCGTGATGATGAATTCGAGTTCCTGGATGGTGACTGCGCGAAATCCCAGCTGATCGCTCGCGCCGTTTCGTCACCACCATCGCCGACGCCGGCGGGTACGCCCGCCTCGCCCGGCAAACAACAATCTATCGAAAATCAGGAGAAAGTTCATGGCAGGTCTCGTTGCAGTTCTGTACGGCATTGTCGCTTACGGCGTCACGCTCGTCGCGCTGCTCTATCTCATTGGCTTCACCGGCAATCTCATCGTTCCGAAGTCGATCGATTCGGGAACCGCAGGCCCGCTGCTCCAGAGCGTGATCCTCGACACATTGCTAATCGCACTGTTTGCGATCCAGCACAGTGTGATGGCGCGCCCGGGCTTCAAGCGCTGGTGGACGCGGATGGTGCCGCCTTCGGTCGAGCGCAGCACCTATGTACTGTTTGCCAGTTTCGCGCTGCTGCTCCTGTACTGGCAGTGGCAGCCGATTCCCGCGCCGGTCTGGACCGTGCAGAGCCCGGCCGCCGCGGCGGTGCTTGAGGGCATCTTCTGGCTCGGTTGGGTCGTGCTGGTGGCCAGCACGTTTCTGCTCAATCATTTCGAACTGTTCGGGCTCAGCCAGGTGTTCGCGCGCCTGTTCGGCAAACAAATGTCAGACGCGAAATTCCGTGCGCCCTTGCTCTACCGGCGTGTCCGCCACCCGATCTATCTCGGCGTCTTGCTCGCGGTCTGGGCCACGCCGGCGATGACCGTTGGTCATCTGCTCTTTGCGGTCGTGATCACCGGCTACATTCTGATCGGCATCCAGTTGGAAGAGCACGATCTGGTCCAGCAGTTCGGCGACCAGTATCGCCGCTACCGCCAGCACGCAGCCATGCTCATTCCGCTTCCGGGCCGCCGGTTCGCCGATCCGAAAGACACTGACCGCTAGTGCAGGGGTGTCGAGGCAGATCAATGAGCCGGCGAGACAGGGAATGGATATGAAAACGCTGGGCACGAACTATTTTCTGCTGCGAGTGGCAATGCTGATCGCGCCGTTTGGGATTGTCGATGGCGCCAACGCCGCATGCGCGCCGGCTTCACCGGTGAACAACGTCACCGTGATCTGCACTGGCGCAACCGCCAATCAGAACGGCTCCGACGGTTATGGCACCAACACCAACACCGACACCGGCAACACCTACAATATTTCTCTCCGGCGCCTCGGTCACGGGAACAAACGCCGGCCTGATCTTCAATACCTCGGGAACGGTCAATAATTTGGGTGCCATTACAGGCGCGGGTGCGGCCAACAACGGCGGCATCTTGGGCGTTAACAACGGCACCGTGAACAACACCGGCGTTATTTCCGGGACGGGCGCGGACAGCTTCGGGGAGGGCCAGTTCGTTCAAGGGGCTATCTCGGAAATAGAGTGCCCCGATCACACTGCAGCCCTATCCCTTTTTCACCGCCTCGCGCGCGGATCGCTTCTAATTTTAGGGCGATGGTTTCGCAAAGCCTGTGTGTTTTCCGACACACAACGAGCCCTCGAATCGCGCTATCCTCAAGTCTTCTCCCTAGACTAGGGGGCACCGCCGCAAATGGCGGGCCCCTTTTCGTAGGCGGCGAGAAGCCCATGACGACACGGCTGGCAAGAACCGGCAACCTGCTTGCGATGCGGGCGGAGGCCGGAAAACAAGGCGATCGAATTCCAGCTTCGCGTTTCCCGGTCCAACACGAAATTCAGCATCTACAAAACGAGCTGAACGCATTCAACGACCGGATCATCGAACTGGAAAATGAAGGCCATCGTGGCCATGCGATGGAAGTGTTGAAGGCAAAGGCGATAGACTTTGCACGGCAGATCGATGAACTTCGCTGTTTATTAGTCGGACCGCTCACAAAGCCTAGGGCGTGATCGAATTCAAAAAGCTACACACTCTGTCGCTTTTACCTAAAGCCAGCCACGACGCAGCCTACTTGCGAAAAAGCCTGGCAGCAACTTCGTTGAGTTTCTCGCGGTCACGGCCAATCTTCCGCATCAGCTCGCGAGCCTGCTCTACTGAGATGTCGTGCTTCCGGGCGAAGTAGCCAACACTATAGGGCTCGTCCAATTGACGCCGCCGAATGGCAATCCGTTTCGTCCGCTTCGCCATGCCCGGAGACTTTCAGTCACAGAGCCGCGTTCCAGCTTATATCGGACAAGACCGACGCACAATTGAGCCTCGGGTGCTCTTACTTGATTGGCACAGGCGTCCTAAACGCTATCCGCCCCGCTTCGGTGATGCGGTAGAGGTCACCAGTATTCAGATCTGGGCTCCGCTCGATCCAGCCTGCGTGTAGGAGGTGCCCGAGCAATTTGTCACCCACGGGGATCAGCTTTAGGATCGGCACCCAATCTCCCTGCATAAGGAATTGCAGAACTTCTCGCTGCCGGTAGGTCGGATAAGGCTTCATCAATCCTGCCTTGGGCCGCCGGTCGGACGGGGCACCGACCGTGTTCCCAATTTCCAAAAACGCCATTGCTGATGCAAAATCGGTAATTGAGAAACTTCGAACGCCGTCGCTAATGGTAACGCAGGTCAACTTGTGAACCGCCTGCCATTCGACCGCCTTTGAAAACGCCTCCTTTGCCGTTTCGGTGGTGGCGGACAGCGTATGATCTTCAATGTGAGCTTGGATCACGAATGCCATGTAAAACAAAATGACCGATTATGCGGTCTCGGGCGACATGCCAGAGTGGCGTCCGCGCCGCGACGCAACTGCCTATTGCTCTGATCCGGTACTTTGGCTCTGAACTTTTAGATCAACGGGTGTCAAAGAGGTACGAGGGGTGACCCTGTCCTCGTATCTCGACATCAAAGCGAGAAGCCGCCTTTTGATGAAGGGATCATTCGTCGTCGCCACCAAGTCGCGCAAAACTTGGGCACGCTGCCTTCTAAATTCACTGTCCAACATGCCGAACCCCAACAACATTCTGAAAGCTGAATGCTATCCAGAAGCAACCGCCTGGCAAAATGGAACCTGCTTCAAGGATGTGGATAAGTTGGGGAGGCAGGAGTTCGACATGGCTGAGCCGCGTATTCGGCTAGGAATGGTAGGCGGCGGGGAAGGCGCCTTCATCGGCGCCGTCCACCGCATCGCCGCGCGCCTCGACGATCGTTACGAGCTTGTCGCTGTGGCTCGTGTTCTCGAAATTCAAGCTGGTGCGATGGGGTTGGTTGTCAGGTACCGTCTCGCTACTCGTTGGCGGGTTTATTCTCGCGACATTTCTCGCGCTTTTTAACTATCTCACGCCATGGGGACGCGTGACCGTGACGGGTCGTGTGGTGGAAGTGACGCCGAATGTGACAGGATAGATCGTCGCAATTCCGGTCCCACCCAACGTGCCGGTGAAGCGGAACGACGTGCTGTTTCAAATCGACCCAGCGCCGTTTCATTACAAGGTTATGCAATTACAGGCGTCGCTCGCCGCCGCAAAGCAGAACGCCGAAATATTGAAATCGAATTGCGAACAGGCGACGGCGAATGTCGCGGGGCTCTCCGCGCAGGCCGCCTAGAACAAGAAGCGTCTCGCGGACATCGAGACGCTTGCCGCCGACGAAGCCAACACGCAATTCCAGGCGCAGGACAAGCAGGTCCAGTACGAGACGGTGTCGGCGCAACTCGTCGCGGCCAAGGCTGCGCAGCAAAGCGCCAGACTCGCGCTAGATTCCGAGATCGGCGGCGTCAATACCACGGTCGCGCAGCTCCAGGCGTAACTCGATAACGCGGTCTGGGAATTGTCGCAGACGGACGTTCGTGCGCCCGCCGACGGCTATGTTACTGTGGTCGCATTGACGGTCGGCGACCGGGCGCTGCAGGCGCGTTCGGCGATGTCGTTCATTGTCGAGAAGGAGATCACGCTGGTCGGCATGTTCTCGCAAAACGGCTTTCAGACCATCAAGGAAGGTGCGGCCGTCGATATCGTTTTCGACAATGTGCCGGGCCGCATCGATCACGCAAGGATCATCGGAATTCCGAAAGGCATAGGTCAGGGGCAGTTCGCCGCGTCGGGGACGCTGGCGCGCACAAGCGCGCTTGGCGGTGCGACGACGTTTCCGGCAGTGATATCAATACCTGACGAAATGAGCCGCGAGTCGCTTCGTCTGGCAATGTCAGGCAGCGCCACCGCCTTTGCCGGCAATGCCGGCGTGATCGGCTTACTCGCCTCGATCTTGGTGTGGATCAGCTCCTACACGGCGTATCTATAGCCGCTGCCCTTATTCCTATTTCGTTACCATTCGCCGCGTCGGAACTACCGTACTTGCGGGTGCTATCGGCGAGATCGAGAACGTCGATCAGGTGTTCCCATCCCGAAGGATGTCCGCCTTTGGCACCTTTGCGACATGCCGACGGGCGGGCAGAGTGTCCGCTTATCGGGTTGAACCGGAAGTCGCCGTTCGATAGTCGAAACGTCGCGAATGACCCAACTCGGACCCCGCCTAACGAGTCACGTCGATTTACGCGGCGCGTTCCTTGTCCGATTGTTCCTCGACTGCGGTTGAGGTTTCTTCGAACCCCTTTTCGTAATTACCCGCAAACCTTTCGATACTGTCAGCCCACATCCTGAGCATTGAGACCTGAAAGTGCATAATTGGCTTCAAGGCAATCATACCGATTGCTGTCGCTGCGGTGGTGCGTCTTTGGGCGTCGCGCGCGAAGCGATCTGAGTTAGAGGTATTGTTTGCCATGGCTGTTTGCTCCTTCTGCTCTGGTGATCAAGCACAAAGCTAAGTGCCGGGTTGTGCGCTGCGTAGTTCTAATTGCTCAGCCAAAGCCTGATCTGCCGCAAGTCTCGCACGACGGTCGTCATGCAGTTCGTCCAGCTTTTTCAAGTAAGCGACCGCCGCTATTTGCAAGAGATCGAAGTCATATTCGCCGGTTTCGCGAAGATGGGTGACGTAGCGAAAGAGGGCGACGCGCCTGTCATCGTTCTCGCTGATACCACTATGCAGCAGCAAGTAGTTCCGCCAAGCGAACGCACACGCGCCTTCTATGGCCTGAGAAGTCATGGGCACCTCCCGAAGGGCAGAGAAAGACTGATGAGCCGTTTCGTTCCGCGAATTTGTCAGATGTAATGTTGTTCCGTAGGTGCGCCGCAAGATATCATCGCCGCTAGACAAACGTGCCTGACTTCCGGTTCTGGCACACTTTTCGCACCTGCCGATCCATCCGGCAAATGTCGCCTGTGAGGGGCAAGGCGGACCTGGCCAGTGGGACCGTTGCGACCTTCAAGATTCCCGGCCCACGCCACGGAACTCGCGCCTTGCACTCGACGTTTAATCGACGTCAGGCGTTAGCATGTGGAGGTCAAGGATGACCGTGAAGAATCCCGTCGGATGGTTCGAACTCTATGTCCACGACATCGATCGAGCAAAGGTCTTCTACGAGAAGGTTCTCAACGTGTCATTGACGCAATTGAAGCAGTCAGGCGACAGCCTTGAAAACATGTGGGCGTTTCCTATGAATCGCGACGGCAGTGGAGCAACTGGGGCAATCGCCAAAATGGACGGCGCCCCGGTTGGTGCCGGCGGCACGATCATCTACTTCGTCTGCGAGGATTGCGCACAGGCGGCAAAGCGCGCGAAGGAAGCCGGCGGCCGCATTGTAAAGGACAAGTTCTCGATCGGTGATTACGGCAACATCGCGCTAGTGTCCGATCCTGACGGCAACGTCGTCGGATTCCATTCAATGGTCTAACCAGCCAAGAGCGGAAAAAATTCGCTATACAGATCACTGGTAGGCCGAGCTGCTCAAGCTCGGTCCACAGCCAGCCACGTGGACGTCGGTCCGGTCTCCCGCCAGCCACTCGTCGAGCAAAGAAAAGCCCGGCTCAAGGCCGGGCTTTTTGTTCATTGGCGCTTGTCTTGACCGTGGCCTCCGCCACCGCCCGGTCCGCCGCCACCGCTCGGTGCGGCGTTGAGGTGCGGCGCGCCGCCGCCGCCATGCGGCATCGCGGGCGCTGTTGCGCGCGGGGCGGCCGGCGCCGGCATCTGCGCGCGTGCGTTCATCGGCGGGCCACCGCCGCCGCGAGCCGCATTGGGCTGCGTCATGTGGGGCGCGGCACGCTCGATCCGCGGTGCAGCCGCACGAGGTTCGTCATGACCGCGGGCCATGATCGGCGGCGGAGCGCATGGGGTTGGCGACTGAGGTCGAGACCGGCAAATGGATCGTATCGCCCAAGGCCGAGCCGGTGCTGCGGGAGCTTGGGGAGCGTGGCGACATTATCAAAACCATGCACCGGACGCTGGCGCGCGAAGGGCTGGCAGAGGATCGCCATCCCGCGCGCTACGTCCTGCACCGGGAGAAAGCGACCGAGCGCATCGTCGGCCGCGTGCTCGACAAAGGGCTTGGCGGCGACGAGATGGGCGAGCGGGTCCGGCTGGTGATCGACGGGGTAGACGGGCGCGTGCATCACATCGAGATGGATGCCGCCCGCGCCGAAGACGTTGGCCGAGGCATGATCGTCGTGGCCGGCTCCGCCCCTCCCGGGCCGCGCGCTGCGGACCGCAACATCCTGGATATCGCTGGTCAGGGAGGCGTCTATCGTCCGTCCGAGCATTTGGAGCGAGCTCGAGCCGCTATCGACCGATTGGGCGGAGATCCCGAGGCCTTCGTTCGCTCTCACGTCCGCCGGCTGGAAGCGTTGCGTCGGGCCGGCCATGCCGAGCGGATCGACGCCGATCACTGGCGAGTCCCCACCGATCTCCCCGAGCGCGGTCAAGCCTACGATCTGGCGCGGGACCGTGCGAACATCCGCATCAGCGTCCTGTCTCCTACCGGCCTCGACCAGCAGACCGGCCATGATGGCGCAACCTGGCTCGACTGGGAGTTGGCCTCGCACAGCCGTGCCACACTTGCCAATACCGGGTTTGGGCGGGAGGTCACTGAGGCAATGGAACGGCGCAGGCAGAGCCTCGTGAACATGGGCCACGCCGTCCGGCTGGAGGACGGCCGTATCCATGTCTCCAAGGATTTCATTGCCAACTTGGAGCGCGCGGGGGTGACTCGTGTCGGGAGGGCCATGGCTGCCGAACGCGGGCTAACGTTCACCCCGGCCAGGACCGGCGCATATGTCAGTGGCACGCTTGTCGGCTCCACCCAGCTAGCGAGCGGCCGCTTCGCCATGATCGATGACGGCATCGGTTTCCAGCTGGTGCCATGGCAGCCCCTCCTCGAAAAGCGTGTCGGCCAGCACATCACCGGCTTCATACGTGATGCCGGCGGCATCGAATGGAGTTTTGGCCGGAAACGCGGGCTGGGACTATGAGTGTCACCAACACGGTGACCTGCTTGTCGCCATGGGGCCAGACCGGCGCCATCCGGTAAAGGCTCGCGCTGTTCGCGCGCCCGGCTCCGCCGGCTTTCGGCCTTGACCGAATGTCACCGGCCCGGCAAGGGCTCGCCATGCAGGTAAGGCAAATTGGGGGTGGTACGCTCTGCCCCCCAATGCATGATCGGTGAACAAGTGGAACTCTGTTGTATCGCGAATTCTCGTTCGCGCATTCGCCGCGGACAGCGAGCACAGACGACGGACTCGTTCGAGCTACGATACGAGATCACCGCCGATAACGCGCCGAACTTCCAATATTTTTGGTGAGTTTTTGGTGAGTTTTAGTTTCACTCACATCGGACGCAATCAGTTAAGTCATTGATGTTTTGGCGCACCCGACACGATTCGAACGTGTGACCTTTGCCTTCGGAGGGCAACGGCTCTACGCCGGCGGATCGGCAAAGGCGTTCCGCGGAGAGCAATCCTTTGGCGCGGCGCGGTTCGTCGCCGGCCAGTGCGCCGAGCTAAGGCCGATCCTAACGGGGTTAGCGTCTGACCGTTCGCGTCGTCGCTCGTTTGTTGGTCGGCGACTTCGCAGCGGCGCGTGATGCTTTCGCCTTCGGCTGGATCCGAAGCCCGTCGATGAACACGTCGAGCAGCCGCAGTGCTGTCGCCTGCCAGCCGGGCTGATCGTGCATGTAGCACATGCCGATCAGCGCCCGCAGCAGGTCCTCCGGGCTGATATCGGCGCGCATCTCGCCGGCGGCGACCGCGCGGTCGAGCAACAGGCCGACGGCCTTGGTCAGGCGATCGAGCGAAAACGCGTGCAGCTCAGACTGGTTCTGCACGGCGAGCGCCAGCGCCGCCAGCATGCCCTTCTTGGTGGCGACGAATTCGACATTGGAATGCAGCCATCGGCGCAGCGCCTCGACCGGGTGCTTTGCACTCTTCAGCTGCCCGGCGAGTTCACCGAGCTGTTCGACTTCGCGCCGGTAGACGGCCTCAAACAGGGCTTCGCGGGTCGGGAAGTGCCGATAGAGCGTGCCGATGCCGACGCCGGCGCGCTTCGCAACGGCTTCGAGGCTCGCGTCCGATCCGCCCACGCTGAACACGGCTTTCGCGGCTTCGAGCACGCGCTCGCGATTGCGCACGGCGTCGGCGCGGGGCTTCCTGACATTGTCGACCTGGTCGTCCATGCCCGCAATGTAGATCACGATCTGGTTAGATTGAACCCGCTCATGGCTGCATCGCGTTGTTTGCACATGTCCTTTGGACGGATTCTGAAATCTTTCGGCGCACGTCTTGTTAAACGGAGGATGCCTCCGTATATCCGTCCCTATGCCGGCTCGATCAATCTTCGCGCCGTCTGAGATCGATGGTGGCCGCGGCGGCGGCACGCTGCGGTCACCCATGACCATATCTGATCGGAGCACTGCATGATCCACTCCATCAGCCTCACCGTGAACGGTGCGCGGCGCGAGATCGAATTGAACGATCCGCGCGTCACGCTACTCGATCTACTGCGTGAGCGCCTGCAATTCACCGGAACCAAGAAGGGATGCGACCGCGGCCAATGCGGCGCCTGCACCATCCTCGTCGACGGCAAGCGTATCAACTCCTGCCTCGCACTCGCCATCAGCCATGACGGCGCCGAGATCGTAACCATCGAAGGCATCGCGCGGGACGACCAGCTGCATCCGGTGCAGGCCGCCTTTATCGCCTGTGATGGCTTCCAGTGCGGGTTCTGCACGCCGGGCCAGATCATGAGCGCGATCGGCCTGATGTGCGAAGACCAAGCCGGCGACGATCCCGAGCGGATCCGCGAGGGCATGAGCGGCAATCTCTGCCGCTGCGGTGCCTATGCCGGCATCATCGACGCCGTACTTGAGGCGCAGGCCAGCCAGACCGAAGACAAACAGAGGCGTTCCGCATGAAGATGTTCGATTATGTGAAGCCCGCGACGCTTGCTGAGGCTGTTGCGGCTGCAGCCCAGCCGGGTGCGGCTTATCTTGCCGCCGGCACCAATCTGATCGACCTGATGAAGGGCGGCGTCAGCCGGCCGGATCGCCTGGTCGACATCACCCATCTTCCGGGGCTCGACCGCGTCGAGCATCTCGCTGATGGCAGCGTCCGCATCGGCACGCTCGTCAGCAATGCCGGCCTGGCGTACGACACGGATTTCGCAAAGGTCTATCCGGCGGTGGCGGAAGCTTTGCTGTCGGGTGCATCCCCACAGCTGCGCAACGTCGCGACCGTCGGCGGTAACCTGCTGCAGCGGACCCGTTGCGCCTATTTCTACGACAAAGCCAGCCGCTGCAACAAACGCGAGGCGGGAAGCGGCTGCGATGCGCGTGATGGCGAGAACAGGATGCACGCGGTGCTCGGCTGGAGCGAGAACTGCATCGCGACCCACCCGTCCGATTTCTGCGTGCCGTTGGTCGCGCTCGATGCTGTGGTCGAGATCGAAGGCAACAGTGGCCGGCGCGAGCTGCTGCTTGAGGAACTGCACCGCTTGCCCGGCGATGCGCCGGAGCGTGACACCGTACTCGAGCCTGGCGACCTCATCGTCGCGGTGCGGCTGCCGCCGGCGGCGCGCAGCTTTGCCGCGCATGCGCGCTATCTCAAGGTGCGGGAGCGCACCTCCTATGCTTTCGCCGTTGTATCGGTGGCCGCGACGCTGCACGTCGAGAACGGCAAGATCTCGGAGGCACGGCTGGCGCTCGGCGGGGTCGCGGCAAAGCCGTGGCGTGCCCGGGCGGCGGAGCAGGTGCTGAAGGGTACCGCGTCCGAGGCAGCGAATTTTCGCGAGGCCGCGCATGCTGCTCTCGCCGGCGCAAGGCCGTCGGGCGACAACGTCTTCAAGATCGAGCTGGCGCGCCGCGTGATCGTGCGCGCACTGAGCCTTGCCGCAAACGGGACGCCCGCGCGCATGCCCGCGCTGCCGGCGTCTCCCTTCGCATCGAATTCGGGAGCATTGCATGCTTGAGATCAATCCAACCCAGACGCCTGCCCACATACGGCATGGTTCGAGCATCGGCCAGCCGCTGACCCGCCGCGACGGCATCCTGAAGGTCAAGGGACAGGCTGCTTACGCCGCCGATCATCATCCACCGGGCATGCTGTTCGCGGTGATTGCCGTTGCCAGCATCGCGCGCGGCCGCGTGACATCGCTCGATGTCGCGGCGGCGAAAGCCCATCCCGGTGTGGTCGACGTCATGACCTCGATGCACAAGCCGCCGCTTGCGATCGACCCTGATATCAAGACCAATCCGTTCGTGTTTCGGATGGAGGTGCTGCAGAGCGACGAGGTGCGCTATGCCAACCAGTCCATAGCGGTCGTGATCGCCGAGACGCTGGAAGCCGCTACCGAAGGCGCAGCCCTGCTGGCGCCGCGCTACGAGGCGTTGCCGGCGCGCGTCGGCCTCGATGCCGGCGAGACATTCGTGCCGCCCGTCGTCGGCGTCGGCAATCCGACCGAGAATGTGCACGGCGATATCGAGGCAGGCCTTGCCGCGGCATCGAAGACGGTCGAAGCGACCTATGAGACGCCGCCGCAATATCACAACGCGATGGAGCCACACGCGATCGTCGCGGCCTGGGATGGCGACACGCTGTCGATCGATACGCCAAGCCAGGCGATGGTGATGGCGCGCGCGCGGGTCGCCGAGCTGTTCGGCATCGCGCCAGGGAATATCCTGATCCGCAGCCCGTTCCTCGGTGGCGGCTTCGGCTCGAAGGGATTTTTGACCGGCCCGCAGATCCTTGGCGTCATGGCAGCGAAGCTGGTCGGCAGGCCAGTCAAGCTTGTGCTCCGCCGCGAGCAGATGTACGGCCCCGTCGGCCATCGCGCGCCGACGCGGCAGCGCCTGCGGATAGGTGTCGACGGCGAAGGGCGTCTTACCGCGATCGACCACCACGCTAGGACGGTGTCGAGCAGCTATGATGATTTCTACGAGCCGGCGGCGGGCGCATCCCACACGCTCTATGCCAGTCCCGCGATCCGCACCTCGCATGAGGCGGTGCGTGTCGATACCGGCACGCCCCTATTCATGCGTGCGCCTGGCGAGGCGACCGGATCGATTGCGTTGGAGAGCACGATCGACGAGATGGCCTTGGCCTGCGGCATGGATCCGCTCGCGTTCCGCCTGAAGAACTATGCCGAGGTCGAGCCGATCACCGGCAAGCCGTTCTCCTCGAAGGCACTGCGGGCCTGTTATGAGCAGGGCGCCGCGCGCTTCGGCTGGGCGAAGCGTCCGCTCTCGCCGCGGCAGATGCGCGATGGTGACGGCCTTCTGATCGGCTGGGGTCTCGGCACGGCAACGTTCCCGGCGATGATGTTCCAGGCTGAAGCCCGCGCGGTGATCCGCCGCGACGGCACTGGCGTGATGGAGATCGGCGCGCATGACATGGGGCAGGGCGCCTGGACGGCGTTGGCCCAGATCGCGGCCGACGGCCTCGGCCTTGATGTTGACCGGGTCGAATTCAGGTCGGGCACGTCGGATCTGCCGGACGGCGGCATCGCCGGCGGGTCGGCGCACACCGCGACCGCGGGAAATGCGATCCACAACGCCGGAACAGCCGTGATCGCCAGGCTCGCCGATCTCGCAACCAATGACGAGCGCTCAGCGCTGTTCGGCGCCGGCAATGCCGGCGTGATCGCGCGCGACGGGCAACTGTTCCGCCGCGACGATGAGAGTCGTAGCGAGGCCTATCCGGATATCCTCGCTCGCGCCGGCCTTGCCGAGATTGAGGCGCGCGGCATGGGCGGCGCTGATACGGCGACGCAGGCAGAGTATGCGATGCATGCCCATGGCGCCGTGTTTGCCGAGGTCAAAGTCGATCCCGAGCTCGGCCAGATCCGTGCCACCCGCATGGTCGGCGCGTTCGCCGCGGGGCGCATCATCAATCCGCATCTAGTGCGGAGCCAGCTGTTCGGCGGCATGATCTGGGGCCTGTCCTTTGCGTTGCATGAGGAGGCCATCACCGATCGCCGCAGCGGCCGGATCATGAACGCCAACCTCGCCGAGTATCACATCCCCGTGAATGCTGACGTGCCCAGTCTCGACGTGCTAACTGTCGATGAGCACGATCCGCACGTCAACGCCCTCGGCATCAAGGGCGTCGGCGAGATCGGCATCACGGGCAGCGCCGGCGCGGTGGCGAATGCAGTCTGGCATGCGACCGGCGTGCGGCTTCGCCGCTTCCCAATCCGGATCGACGAACTGCTGACGCAGCTGTAGCGACAGAACTGCACTCCCTCTCCCCCTTCCGGCGGATTGAGTCGAATTCTAGCAATGCGTTATTCCATCGAGAACTCGATGTGGGTTTACATTGTCGCGATGAGTCGGCAACCGGCAGGAAGTGCAGTTCTTGCCGCGGACGGCCGGCGTTGTGAAGAAAAGCGAGCTTCTGACGTCGACGGCGAAGTGGTTTCACCAGCAATGCGACGCGGAAGATGAGGAAGCCGACGCCTTCCACGACATGGTTGTTTACGGCATGGGTCGGATGGAAGCCCGCTTGGACTATGAGGACAACCCGGAAGATCCGAAACGACTATTCGATGCGCAACGTTCGCAACGTCATCATTGCGTGGTCGGCGCGCTCGGTAGCGGCGGCGTCAGGTACTGAAGGACACGCAGAGCCACGTCCTTATGTTGGAACTGGTCTCGGCGCAGAATCGGCTTGACTTCATCCATGTGTGTTCTCATTATGTTCTCTGCGCTAAATTTCCGCGAAACGTCACGGGCGAACGATCGGGATGGCAACGACAGCCACCATCCTCCATGCGGACCTGGATGCTTTCTATGCCTCGGTAGAACAGCTGCTCGACCCGTCGTTACGCGGCAAACCGATCGCCGTCGGCGGTGGTGTCGTGCTTGCCGCTTCTTACGAAGCGAAGGCCTTCGGGGTCCGTGGCGGAATGCCGGGACGACAAGCGCGCGGGCTCTGTCCGCAACTAACTTTTGTCAGCGGGCATTTCAAGGAATACCAACGGCTGGGCGATGCCGCCATCAAGGTGATCGGCGATTTCACGCCCCTCGTCGAGCGGATTTCCATCGACGAGGCCTTCGCCGACGTTGCGGGTTGCACTCATCTCTTCGGTTCGCCTGCTGAAATTGCAACGGCAATCCGCCAACGGGTGCGGGTGGAGTATGGCCTTCCGATCTCGGTCGGTGTCGCTCGCACCAAGTATCTGGCAAAAATCGCGTCGCAAGTGGCCAAGCCCGACGGATTGGTGGTTGTCGATCCCGACACCGAGTTGCAATTCCTTCACCACGTGCCAGTCGAGCTGATGTGGGGAGTGGGTCCGGTTACAAAGGCACGGCTGGCCGAGATCGGCGTGCGGACGATCGGGCAGCTGGCAAGGACACCAGGATGGTCGCTTGAGCGGTTGCTCGGTCCCGCGGCAGGAGAGAAACTCTCAGCGTTGGCATGGAATCGCGATCCACGCGAAATCAAGACCCACCGACGGGCTCGATCTGCGGGAGCGCAGTCGGCGATCGGCATGAAGCGTGCCGAAGAGCGAGTTTTTCGACCTATCCTGTTTCACCTTGCAGACCGAATCGGCACCCGGCTCCGGGCCAAATCCAGGCCGGGCCGAACCGTGACGGTCCGCGTTCGCTTCGCCAACCTGAACTCAGTTACTCGCTCGCTAACACTCGATGCACCAATCTCCGCGACCGTGATCCTCGCCGAGCTCGCCGAGGAGCTAGTGCGCGCGGTCATCGCGGAACACCCCGACGAGAAGACCATCTCGCTCCTGGCGATCTCTGTGTCGCATCTCGAGGAGCACTGGGATCTCGAGTTAGAACTTCCGCTTGGACTTCAAGACGAACCTCGTCGCCCCGGCACCAAAACAGGCATGGCACGGTGGGCGGCCGACCGTGCCATCGACAGGATCCGCGATCGCTTCGGATGGGATGCCATTGGGTACGGCTCGGTGGTGCTGGGCATCGCTCGTTCCGTTCCCGACGAGTTTCGCGAGCTTACCGAAAACGACCTGTGACCGTCACGGGCCAGGGTCAAGACCTGAGCCCGGCAACACACCGTGTGTCCAAAATGCGTGGCCAACCAAGGTCGCAGCGAACGCCGTTCTCCCTGAGAACGCCGCAACGAAATCGCAACGAATTGGGTGAAACGACCGTGAACAAAACAGGACGGGAGCGCACATCACAGCAAGAAAAATCAATGACTTAGAAGATGTTCACTGCGTTCGGGACGCAGGGGTCGCAGGTTCGAATCCTGCCACTCCGACCATTTATCTTTGCCATTCATTTTGCAGGCTTTTTCTGATTGCTGGCGGTTCCCGAGTCAACCGCGGATTCCCTGCTTTAGGCCGAACACAGGTCGGCGTTCCCGCGGCGCATGGCGTCCGGGGCTTGCCCGTCTCACCCCCGAAATCAGAGGGGGCCGGATGCACGCTGCGCCCGCGGTCTCGTGTGGCGATTTATGTGCCGTACCACCGCTGCTATGTTTTCAGACGGCCAGTGGCTGGAGTTTCTCGATGCATTTCCTCGCCGCCTTCTTCGTCGTGCTACTGGCCATGCTGCCGGCGTCGGCGCAGGTCGCGCCGACCGAGGCCGAGTTGCGCGCCTATGGCGGCTTGCATGCCGCCGCCGCCCGCGGCGACGTCGCCGATATCGAGGCGCGGATCGCGGCTGGCGAAAACGGGGAAGCGGTCGACGCGCGTCGTCGCACGCCGCTGCATGTCGCGGTCTACCGTAAGCAGCACGATGCCGCGCGCGCCCTGATGCGGCTTGGCGCCGATCCGAACAAACTGGACATCGACCGCTATGACATCATCACCATCGCCGCGGTCGCCAATGACGTGCCGATGCTTAAGGCCGCGCTTGAAGGCGGCGGCAACCCGAAAGCGGTCACCAGCATTTATGACGGCACGGCGCTGATCGCTGCCGCGCATCTCGGTCACGCCGAAGTCGTGTGGACACTGATCGCCGCTCACGCGCCGCTCGATCACGTCAACAATCTGCAATGGACCGCGCTGATCGAATCGATCGTGCTCGGCGATGGCGGCAACAACCACACCGAGACCTTGCGCGCCCTGGTCGAGGCCGGCGACAACGTCAA
>Ga0268266_10002236_pt1 | contig 21114 bp, 18 predicted proteins | sample KBSS13metaG_FD_190356 | JGI IMG/M metagenome (GOLD analysis project Ga0268266, IMG submission 190356) | Switchgrass rhizosphere microbial communities from Kellogg Biological Station, Michigan, USA - KBS S1-3 metaG (SPAdes) (version 2) | ecosystem: Host-associated > Plants > Roots > Rhizosphere... | reverse complement strand
AGGATCAGCTCCGGACGCTGCTTGCGCACCGCACTCAAGCCGTCCTCGCCGTCGGCGGCCGTCTGCACTTGGTAGCCGGCCTTCGTCAGAACCAGTTGCACGACCTTGGTAATGGTCGGGCTGTCGTCGATCACGAGCACGAGCTCGCCGGCCATGTGCGTGTATCCCTCACCCCGCAGCACAGGCGCGGGATCGACATCCTATGACTTCCATCTCGGGCCTTTCAATGGTCCGTAAGCGATCACCACATTTGTTCGCGCAACAAAGGGCGTGGTAGCTTCGTTACGCGTGCCGAGTCACGAGGGAGACTGGGAGCATTACCCCAGGAAATTCGGCAAGTATCACTTGCTGGCGCCCCTCGCGCAGGGCGGCATGGGTGCGCTCTACCTCGCCGTTACAGGTGATCGCGGTCTCGAACGCCTGATGGTGATCAAGACCGTGCTGCCGCATCTGGCAGACGCGGAGTACGTCGCGCGATTCCGCGATGAAGCGAAAGTTGTCGTGAAACTGTCGCACGGCAACCTGATCCCGGTGTTCGACGCCGGTCTGGTTGGCGGCGAGCTGTTTCTCGCGATGGATTTCGTCGAGGGTCGCGACTTGCGCGCGGTGTGGAACCGCTGCGCAAAAAAGCAGGTCGCATTTCCGATCGACGTCGCGGTCTACATTGTTAAGGAGCTCTGCCGCGGCCTCGCGTACGCCCACAACTTTCCCGATCTCAATCTCGTCCACCGCGACGTCTCGCCGCCGAACGTCCTGGTCTCGTACACGGGCGAGGTCAAGCTCACCGATTTCGGGCTCGCGTCTTCTACGCTGAAGCTCGAGAAAACTGCTCCGGGCATCATCTACGGCAAGGTCGCGTACATGTCGCCCGAGCAAGCGCGTGGCGAAAAGCTCGACGGCCGCAGCGACATGTACGCGAGCGGCATCGTGCTCTGGGAGCTGCTCACGGGACGCCAGCTGTTCCCGCCGGGCAAGGATCAGCCGCAGGATCTATTGTCGCGCGCGAAGAACCCCGAGCCGCCGCGACCGAGCAAGCGCGCGCCGCGCGTGCCCGCCGAGCTCGACGAGATCTGCGTCAAGGCGCTGGGCGCCAGCAAGAGCGATCGCTACGGCGACTGCGACGAGATGCGGATGGCGCTGCAGTCGTGGCTCGCGCACAACGCGCCGACCACCGACGGCACGCGGATGGCGCAGTTCCTTCAGGACCTGTTCGCCGAGGACATCTCGCGCGAGCGCGCCGAGCGCCAGGAGATGATCTCGCGCGTTCGCACGCGCGCCCTGACGATGCCGCCGACCGACGAGCTTCGCCTGATGGTCGAGAAGAGCGACAAGGTCTCGATGGAAGACCTCGCCAAAGCCGAGGCCGACGCCGAGGCGCCGGTGCGCAAGCCCGGCTCGGTCGGCCGGCGCTCGAGCGATCGCGGCGACGACCACACGAACGATCGCCGTCGCGAGAGCGATCGCCGGATGCAAACGCAGCCGCGCGGCGTGCGCGACAACCCGCGCAACGACGCGAGCGATGGCGCGCTCGCGCTCAAGACCGAGACCGCAGTCGAGCTCGACATCGGCGCGGAGGTCGACGGCCGCTACAAGATCGTCGAGCTGATCGGCGAGGGCGGCATGGGCAAGGTCTACCTCGCCGAGCACGTCGAGATCGGCAAGCGCGTCGCGCTCAAGGTCTTGCACGCGAGCTACTCGCGCATGCCCGATCTCGTCGAGCGGTTCCGCCGCGAGGCGCGCGCGGCATCGAAGATCGGCCATCCGAACATCGTCGACGTCACCGACTCCGGGTCGACCGCCGACGGCAGCGTGTACTTCGTGATGGAGTACCTCGAGGGCGTCGAGCTCGGCTCGGTGATCGAGCGCGAGGGTGCGCTCGACATCGCGCGCGCGCTGCGGATCACCGGCCAGATCTGCCGCGCGCTGTCGGCGGCGCACCGCGAAGGCATCATCCATCGCGATCTCAAGCCCGAGAACATCTTCTTGATCACGCGCGGCGGCGAGGCCGACGTCGTGAAGGTCCTCGACTTCGGCATCGCGAAGACGACCGAAGCCGAGGCCGCACGCGAGCGCCGGCTGACCAGCCCCGGCATGGCGATGGGCACGCCCGAGTACATGGCGCCCGAGCAGGCCGCGGGTCGCGCCGCAGACGCGCGCACCGACATCTACTCGCTCGGCGCCATCATGTACGAGATGTGCACCGGGTTGCCGCCGTACACCGGCGACAACTTCATGGAGATCCTGACCAAGAAAGCGACGCAGGATCCGCCGCCGCCGCTACAGGTCCGCAGCGAGCTGCCGCCGCAGGTCAGCGAGCTCGTCATGGCCGCGATGGCGCGCAATCCCGATCAGCGGCCGCAGACGATGGACGGCCTCGAGTACGAGCTCAACAAGTGTCTCGCCGGTCGCGGCGTCGCGGTCGCGCAGATCCTCGGCATGACCACCGACGCCGCGGTCGTCGCGTCGCTCAACTCCGGCCTGTCGATGCGCAACCTCGACGACGGCATCGTCCGTCCGCAGGCGCGCGCCGGCACCGGCCAGGAAGTCTGGGACACGCGGTCGGGCGTGTCGCGCTCGATGATGCCGCTGCCCGGCTCGCAGGTGCGGCCGGCGAGCGAGCCGTCGGGACGCACGCCGTCGTCGGACCGCAACAGCTTCTCGCGTGCAGCGACGCCGATTCCCACCGACTCGGCGCCGGTCGCGATCCCGTCGACGCCGCAGCAGCAAGTGCCGCCCGCGCCGAGTGTGCCGGTCGATCTCAAGCAGCGCAGCGCGGCGGCGACGTTCGCGTGGGTGCTGTTCGTGCTGCTGCTGCTCGGCGGCGCCGGCGTGCTCGCCTACACGATGCTCGGCGACGACAAGGAAGGCCCGGCCGCGCAGGCGAGCGGCGCCAACGATCAAGGATCGGCCGTGGCCCCCGCGCCGACCAAGCAGGACGCGGCGAGCGAGCGCTCGCACACGCACTCGACGGCGACGCAGCAACAGCACACCGCCCCGGTCGCGCCGGCGCCGCCGCATCCGACGCCGACGCATCAGCAGGTCGCGACCGCCGAGGACAACAGCCCGAAGGGCCTGCTCGCGCAAAGCTCGGCCGCCGAGGCCGAGCGCGACTGGGCGCAGGTCAAAGCCGTCAACGAGAAGCTCGAGAAGTATCCGAAGTTCGCGCCCGAAGCCGTGTACGAGCAGGCATGGGCGGCGTTCCAGATGAACGACACGCCGAAGGCGCTGACGCTGGCGCAGCACGCGGCCAAGCTGATGGGCCCGCACAACATGAAGGCGCTCGTGCTCTACGCCGACACGATCTACAAGCAAGGCGACGTGAAGCGCGCGAAGGAGACCTACTTGCTCCTGCGCAAGAACGCGTCGATCGACAAGGACACGAAGAGCGTGATCACGAAGAAGATCGCGCTGTGCAATCAGACGCTCGGGCTGACCGAGCGCGACGGCATCCGCGGCGACTAGACCATCGATCCGGCGAGCCAATCGGCGAGCATGTCGACGCTCGACAGCATCTGGTTCGCGCGGCGCAGCCGATCCGACAACGTTTTGACGACCTGCACGAGCAGCACCGATGACACGTGTGGATCGGTCGCGATCAGCTGGCGCAGCGCATCGTGCGGCAGCCGGAACAAGAACGTCGCCTGCATCGACGTCACGGTTGCCGAACGCGGCGCCGGCTCGACGAGCGACATCTCTCCGAAGAACTCGCCCCCGCCGAGCGTCGCGAACGTTTGCGGGCCGCGGTGCACGGCGACCTGGCCACTCAGGATCAGGAACAGTGCGTCTCCGAGGCTGCCCTCGACGACGATCTGCTCGTTCGGGTTGTAGCTCTCGACCTCGCCGGCCTGTGCGATCCGCGCGAGCTGACTCGGCTCGAGGTGAACGAGCAGCGGGTGCTTCTCGAGCAGCGTCGGGTTCGGCACGAGCCACAGTATATCTGTTACGTTCGCGGCACATGCGGTTTGCAGTCGTGCTCGCGGTCGTGTGCCTCGCCGCCGAGGCCCACGGGCAGGGCGTCGCGAAGCAATACGCGGCGCCGCTCACGGATGGGCTCGCGATTCCGGGCACGTCGATCTCGACGGAGTTCGACGCGCGCGCGGCCACCTTCAACGCCGGCGGGCTCGCCCTGCTGCGCGGACCCGAGCTCGCGCTCGCGCTCGACGAACAGGACCTCGACCAGGCGACCGCCGGCGGGCCGGGCTTCGGCGCGTATGCCGCGAGCGCGTTCGGCGGCGATACGTGGCCGCGGCTCGGCGTCGGTATGGGCCTCGAATGGCTGCGGCCACCGCGCGCGGAGCTCGCGCCCGATCCGGGCGAGCCGTTTCGGTTCACGCTGTCGGGCGCGATCGGGCTCGGCCCGCACGCCGGGTTCGGCGTCGCGTGGCATCACTTTCACGCCGACAGCGTGCTCGAAGGCGTCGACACGTTCGATCTCGGGCTCGCCGTGCGCTTGCACAACTACGTCGGCTTCGGCGCGACGCTGACCGACGTCGCGACCTCGCCGATCGGCGGCGTGCCGATCGAGCGGCGCTATGCGGCCGAGCTGTCGGTGCGGCCGTTCGCGACCGATCGACTCGAGCTGTCGGGCGGCACGCGGATCGGCGAGATCCGCGGCGACGTCGAAGGCTGGGGTCGCGTCGCTGTCCGCGTCGCGCGCGGCATCTTTCTCATGGGCGAGTTCGACGACCGCGAGCTCGAAGAGATCGACGAGCTGCCGCAGGGCCCGACCGATCGCAGCGTGCGCGAGTATCGCGCGACACTCGGCTTCGAGCTCCAGATCGGCGCCGCCGGCATCCTCGGCGCGGCGACCGGCGTGCGCGATCCATCCGGCGGCAACCACGTGCTCGGCGGCACGTTCGTCGCGCGGTTCTCGGGCGTCGGTCCGGCGTCGGCGCTGCCGACGGCCGATCACGTCGAGCGCGTCGAGCTGTCGGGCGACATCGGCGTTCGCCAGCTCACGCAGATCGTGGCGCGGCTGCGCGAGATCTCGCGCGACGACTCGGTCAAGGCCGTGCTGGTCTCGTTCGACGGGGTCGACGCCGGCTGGGCCACGCTCGAGGAGCTTCGCGACGAGCTCGTGCACGTTCACAACGCCGGCAAGCGCGTGTTCGCGTACATGGTCTACGGCACCGGCCGCGACTATTACGTCGCGACCGCGGCCGACAAGATCTACGTCGATCCGGCCGGCGGGATCCGGCTCGTCGGCATGGCGGGCCAGCAGCTGTACTTCCGCGGCCTGCTCGACATGGTCGGCGTGCTGCCCGAGTTCGAGAAGATCGCCGAGTTCAAGAGCGCGCCCGAGCAGCTCACCGAGCACGGGCCCACGCCGATCGCGGCGCAGATGCACATGGCGCTGTTCGATTCGCTCTACGACCAGTGGCTCGCCGGCATCGCCGCGGGCCGCAAGCTGAGCGTCGCCGAGGTGCAAGCGCTCGTCGACCACGGCCCGTACGACGCCGGCGACCTCGTGCACGACACCAAGCTCGTCGACGCGGTCGCGCCGCCGGACAAGGTCTCGGAGCTCATCGCGCAGCAGATCGGCGACATCGGCGTCGGCACGCTGCCCGTCGTGCGGCCGGAGCGCTGGCAGCGGCCCGAGATCGCCGTGATCTACGTCGACGGCGAGATCTCCGACGGAGAATCGAAGTCGGTGCCGGTGCTCGATCAGTCGGTCTCCGGTGGCCAGACGCTGATCGCGTCGCTGGTCGCGGCCAGGAGCGATCCGAACATCGGCGCGGTGATCCTGCGCATCGACTCGCCCGGCGGCAGCGCGCTCGCGTCGGAGCTGATCGCGCGCGAGGTGTTCGCGACGCGCAAGGTCAAGCCGATCATCTGCTCGATGTCGAACACCGCGGCGTCGGGCGGCTACTTCGTGGCCGCCGGCTGCGACGTGATCTTCGCCGAAAAGATGACGATCACCGGCTCGATCGGCATCTTCGCGGGCAAGGCCGACTTCTCCGGTCTCGCGAAGAAGCTCGGCATCGACGTCGACATCTACAAGCACGGCGAGCACGCCGACAGCGAGAGCTTGTTCAAGGCGTACACGCCCGAAGAGCGCGCCGACATGCTCCAGAAGCTGCGGTACATGTACGGCCGCTTCGTCGGCTCGGTCGCCGAGGGGCGCGGCATGACCAAAGACGCGGTCGACGCGGTCGGCCGCGGACACGTGTGGACCGGCGCGCAGGCCGCGCCGATCAAGCTCGTCGACAAGTTCGGCGGGATCGGCGACGCGATCGAGGAGGCCAAGCACCGCATGGGGCTCGCCCCCGACACGCTCGTCGACCTTCGCGAGCTGCCCAAGAAGCCGTCGAGCGTGCTCGGCACGGTCGGCCGGTTGCTCGGCGCCCATGCCGAGCCGGCGCTGCCGCTCGGCGAGCTCCCCGTCGTCAAGCAGCTGTTGAAGTCGATCCCGGCGTCCATGCTCGTCGCCCCGAACACGCCGCAGGCGCGGCTGCCGTTCGAGATCGAGTTCGCCGAGTAGGGCCCCGAGCCCCCAGGGAGAGACCCTCCGCGGCGAGTCAATTCGCGGGGTTCGCGCTGGCCTGGGCCCTGCAAAATCAAGACGGCCCGATGGACGAAGCGCTCGCCTACACGACGCTCGGCCTGACCGTGAGCCTCGCGGTCTTGCGGCCGCGCATCGGCTGGCGCGACCTGCGGTTCACGCCCGGCCGGGCGGCGCTCGTCGGGGTCACGTTGCTGTTACTGACCGGGCTGCTCACGCCGGCCGAGCTGGTCGCGGCGGCGCGGGTGCAGTGGCGGCCGCTCGCGGCGCTGGTGGGCATCATGGTGATCGCCGGCGTGGTGCAGGAAGTCGGCGCGTTCGATCGGCTCGCGGGCTGGATCGAAGCGCAGGCGCGCGGACGTTCGTTCGGGCGCACGTTCACCGCGGTGTTCGCGCTGTCGGTCGTCACGCCGTCGCTGCTCAACAACGACGCCGCGATCCTGATCCTCACGCCGATGGTGGTCGCGCTCGCGCGCCGGCTCTATCCGGGCAACCCGCGCGCGCTGCTCGCGCTCGCGTTCGCGGTGTTCCTCGCGCCGGGGGTCGCGCCGTTCATCGTGTCGAACCCGATGAACATGATCGTCGCGGAGTTCGCCGGCCTGCACTTCAACTCCTACGCCGCGGTGATGGTGCCGATCTCGATCGCCGGCGCGTTGCTCACCTACGTCGTGATGCGCGCCATGTTCCGCGACGTGCTGCGCCGGGTGACGCCGCCGGCCGCGACGCCGCCCACCGCGATCCATCCGCATGCCGGCGAGCGCCCCGCGGTGATCTTGCTCGTGGTCGTGTTCTGCGCGTATCCGATCGCGGCCGCGTTCGGCGCGCAGATCTGGCTCGTGCCCGGCGTCGGCGCGCTCGCCGCGCTCGTGCTCGCGCGCACGCACCGCATCGCGTCGGTGCGCAAGGTCGCGAGCCACGTCTCGCTCGACATCCTCGTGTTCCTGTGGGGCATCTTCCTGGTCGTGCAGGGCCTCCGTGCGGTCGGCCTCGTCGACGTGCTCTCGCACGTGTACGCGGCGTCGCCGAGCGGTGCGCCGCAGCTCGCCACGATCGGCGTGACGTCGGCGGTCGGCTCCGCGCTCGTCGACAACCACCCGATGTCGATCCTCAACATGATGGCGATCCACGGCGGCGCCGGCGCTCGGCCGCTGCTCGCCGCGTTGATCGGCGGCGACATCGGGCCGCGCCTCCTGCCGATCGGCTCGCTCGCGGGCCTGTTGTGGATGGACCTCCTGCGCCGCGCCGGCGTCGAGATCCGGACCGCGACGTTCGTGCGGATCGGCGTGCTCGTCGTGCTGCCGACGCTCGCGCTCTCGCTCGCGATGCTGATCAGTCTTCGCTGACGAACGCGCCGTCGATGGTGAACGTCGCGTGGTGATGCGACGAGCCCTTCGGGAACGTGATCACCCACAGCCGGCCGTCTTGCCTGCCGCCGGCGGCGATCGTGTGCGGATAGCGCGCGACGAACGCGCGGACCACGTCGGCCGGCAGATCGCTCGGCGGCAACAGATCGGGGTCGCGGCCGCCGACGCCGAGATCCATGCGCGCCGGCTCTTTCGGTGCGTGATAGCTCGACAGCCCCAAGATGACGTTGATGAGACCGATGACGATCATTCCGCCGGTTACCGGGATCCAGTAGCGGCGGTGCTTGCGCGAGAACGGCGCGGCACGATCCTTGGTCACACAGAACGTCTACCACGCCGGGATACCCTTGGCCGCGCGAGCCGCCGGCGGACGATTTGCCGCAGGCGGCCCGAGTGATAGCGTCGAAGCGTGCCTCTGTTCGAGCTCGAAGAGGGCCCGCACCACAAGTTCTACAGGATCGAGCGCGATGGCACGCGGCTCCAGATCCACTGGGGACGCATCGGCTCCGCGGGGCACCGCAAGACGCTCGTGCTCGACAGCGAGGCCGAGGCGAAGCGCGAGCTCGATGCCGAGATGGATCGGCGGCTGCAGCGCGGTTATCGCCGGGTCCACGACGAATCGGCGCCGCACGATCACGAGGAAGCGCGCCAGCGCGCGCTCGCCGCGACCGGTGCGCTCACGAAGTTTCCGCGGTTCGTGTTTCGCAAGCGCGATCGCGTGACGTGGCTCGAAGTGCGCGGCGCGACGCTGGTCACCGCTGCAGGTCCGAGCGGCACGATGCCGACGCCCGTCGAGCGCGCGTGCGGATCCGAACAAGCGGCGCTGCGCGAGCGCGATCGCATGATGGCCGAGCTCGTCGGCGAGGGGTACGTGCTCGACGAGTTCGGCGCCGCCGAGACGCCGGCCGCCAAGCGCCGAGCGCCGCGGATCGGCGAGCTGCGCGTGCATCCCGAGCTCGAGTTGCAGCTCGCGGCGACGCCCGACGATGCGAACGCGTGGCTGGTCTACGAGGACTGGCTGCTCGACCAGCGCGACCCGCGCGCGAAGATCATCGAGCACGAGCGCGCCGGCGACGTGACCGCGGCAGCGCTGGCGCGCGGCGCGATCAAGAAGCTGTTGCTCGGCAGTCGCGCGGCGACGTTCGAGAACGTGATCTCGCACGCGACGTGGCGCGCCGGGTTCGTGCGCGCGTGCAGCTTCGACGCGACCGGCGCGCGCGGCAGTCATCGGCTCGTCGAGTTTCTCGCGACGACGGCGGCGCGGTACCTGACCGAGCTCGCCGTCGAGCTCGCCGACTTCGACCAGCTCGCGGATCTCGCGGGCGGCAGCGCGCTGCGCGTGCTCGGCGCGATGCCCGAGTATCAAGGGCTCCACATCGTCAACGCCGCGCTGCTCGAGCCGCTCGAGCACTTGCGCCAGCTTCACCTCCAGCACCTGTCGCATCTCGAACCGGCACCGTGCCTGGCGCGGCTGCTCTCGCTCACGCTCGACTTCGCGGGTGTGACCGAGCTCGGCGAGCTCGCGAACGCGCCGCTGCACAACCTGCTCGAGCTCGTGCTGCACGTCAACGACGGTGCGCTGCGCTACACACGCGGCGAGCTCGAGGCTGCGATGCCCGCGCTGCGCTCGCTGTCGATCGTGATCGCGGACGACCAGGTCGACGCGGCGCTCGACGTCGTGCTGTCGAGCGGGCTCGCGCCGCAGCTCAAGCGGCTCGAGGTGGCGGCGTACTCGACGGGCCACGTGTTGTCGCCGGCCGAGCGCGCGACGGTGTACGGCGGCAAGCTCGCGCACCTCGAGCTGCTTCACCTACCGTCGCGGCTGGTCAAGTAAGCCGACCATGTCCGCCGGCAGCGGCGCCTCGGCCGCGATCTCGCCGCCGTCGGGATGCGGCACGACGATGCGCGCGGCGTGCAGCGCGTGGCGCGGCAGCACGAACAGCTCGGCGAGCTCCGGCGTGAGGCCCTCGTCGCAATAGTCGATGAACGCGTCGTCACCGTGCGCGTAGAGCTTGTCGCCGACGATCGGAAAGCCCGCGTGCGCGAGGTGCGCGCGGATCTGATGCTGGCGGCCGGTGACGAGCGTGCAGCGCACGAGCGCGTAGTTCCCGTGCCTCGCTTCGACGCGCACGCGCGTCAGCGCGACGAGCCCGCCGTCGCCGGCAATCACGCGCACGTTGACGAGCTTCGTGCCATCGGCCTCGGTCGCCAGGCGCAGCGGCGCGTCGAGCTCGTGCTCGGTGTCCCACGGCGGCTGGCCGTGGACGACCGCGAGGTACTGCTTCGTGGTGCGCTGCTTGTCGGCGATCGCCTGCTTCACGAACGCAGCTGCTTGCTTGTCGCGTGCGATCACGAGGCAGCCCGACGTTTCGCGATCGAGCCGGTGGCACAGCTGGAGCTCCGGCTCGTCGGGATAGCGCTCGGAGAGCACGCGCGCGAGCGTGTTGAAGTAGAACTTCGCCGACGCGTGGACCGGCAGCCCGGACGGCTTGTCGACGACGAGCACGCGCGCATCGCGATGCACCACGTCGAACGTGCGCGGGCAGGGCGGCTCCGGCTTGGCTTCGCGCCGGATCACGTAGTGCTCGCCCGCCGCGACGATCGTCGCCGGCTTCGGCGCGTGGCCGTCGCTGCGCCGCAGCTGCGTCTCGATGATCGTCTGGATCTTCGTGCGCGACAGCCGCGTGATCTGCGTCTTGACGAAGTGATCCAGGCGAAGCCCGGCGAGCTCGGGCGGGACGATCAGGTGGCGCTCGACGATCTTCGGCTTGCCATCCGCATCGAGATGCGAGAGCTCGCCGAAGTCGTCGTCACTCTCCATCTTCGGGTTCGTCGGCGCCGGCGTCGATGTCGTACTTCTTCATCAGCTTGCGGAAGTACTTGCGATCGATGTCGGCGTGGCGCGCGGCGTGCGAGATGTTGCCGTTGTTGCGGCGGAGCATCTGCAAGATGTAGTCGCGCTCGAACGTCGCGACCCAGCGCTCCTTGGCATCCTTGAACGTGACGCCGGCGCTGAGCAGCTCTTCGGGCGTGGGCGGCGGCGCCGCCGCGAGGCTCGCACCGGTCGCGACGCTCGACGCGCGCTTCGGCTGGGTGTCGCTGCGCGGCGGAGCTTTCGCGGTACGGATGTAGTCCGGCAGGTCCGACGCCTCGATCGTGCCGTGATCGCAGAACGATACGGCGCGCTCGACGACGTTGACCAGCTCGCGCACGTTGCCCGGCCACGGATAGCGCTGGAGCGCATCCATCGCATCGCGCGCGACACCGCGCACGCGCGGCGAGCCGTTCGCGTTGCGGTTGTAGTTGCCGTGGTCGAGGAAGTGCTTGACCAGGACCGGGATGTCGTCGGCGCGGTCGCGCAGCGCGGGCAGGTGCAGCCGCACCACGGACAGCCGGTAGAACAGATCCTGGCGGAACCGGCCGGCGCGAACCTCGTCCTCGAGGTTGCGGTTGGTCGCGGCGATGATGCGGACGTCGACCTTCTGCGCCTTGGTCGCGCCGACGCGGCGGACCTCGCGCTGCTCGAGCGCGCGGAGCAGCTTCGGCTGGAGGTCGAGCGGCAGCTCGCCGAGCTCGTCGAGGAACAGCGTGCCGCCGTCGGCGGTCTCGAACAGGCCCTCGCGCGACATCACCGCGCCGGTGAAGCTGCCCTTCTCGTGGCCGAATAGCTCGCTCTCGATCAGGTTCGGCGGCACGGCGCCGCAATCGAACACGACGAGCTCGTTGCGCGAGCGCGGCGACAGCGAGTGGATCGACTGCGCGACCACTTCCTTGCCGGTGCCGGTCTCGCCGTCGATCACGACCGTCGTCGCGGTCGGCGCGATCTTCTCGATGATCGAGTAGATCTCGCGCATCTTCGCGTTCGAGCCGATCAGGTTCCCGCAGCGGTCGCTGCGCGACGGGACGATCGGCACTTCCTCTTCGCGCGCGTTGAACTTGAGCTGGCTCTGGCCGACCGACAGCGTACAGCCCGGCTTCAAGAAGCCTTCGCGGACGCGGACCTTGTTGATGAACGTGCCGTTGGTCGACGCGTTGTCGATCAGGATGTAGCTCGTGTCGTCCTGGATGATCCGGCAGTGGTAGCGCGACACCGTGTCGTCGTTGATGACGATGTCGTTGTCGTCCATCGAGCCGATGCGGATCTCTTCCTTGTCGAACGTCCACTCCTGACTCGGATCGTCCGCGCTCTGCAAGATGCAGCGGCGAAGGTGCAGCGTCGCACCGGTATCGAGGTACGCGACCTTGGTCGGCGGGACGAAGTCAGGGAACTTCTTCATGGAGCGGGACGCGGCCATCATATACCCCGACGGCCGGGGAATGATCGAGCGTGTCGTAGCGTAGAGCCTTCCAACCACATGCGCATCGGCTGGTCTTGTTTGGTGACGTTGGCGGCGTGCAGCAGCGCCGATCGTCGACCGACGCTGACCGCGGCACCACCGCCGCCGTCGCACACCACGCCGCCGAGCGACGCCGCGCCGTCGAGCGATGCTCCCAGCTTGGCCGGCGTCCCGCAGCTCGAGCTCGTCGCGGCGGATCCATTCGACGACGACCACACGCGCGTTCGCTTCGCGACCACGGGCCCGACCGGCATCGCGGTCACCGCGACGATCGCCGTGCCCGGTACGATCGCGTCACTCACATGGGCCGGTCCGGATCCCGTCGTGATGCTCGATACCGGCGAGGTCGGCAAGCTGACGCGCAAGGGCTACGAGCGCTTCGCGCCGGTGCCGGCCGCGCGATGGCAGATTCCCAAGCCTCACGTCGCGACCGAGCCCGACATGCCGACCGAGCGGTTCGAGACGCCGCGCTGGCGACTGCTCGTCGACAACGCGGGCGCAGTCTGGCAGGCGCGGTGCGATTGGGGGTGGGACCTGCACGGCGTCATGCACCACTGCATCCCCGAAGGCGGCCGCTGCGACGCGTGGGTCTACGCGCGCGTGTCGTCGTCGCCGCTGACGATCTCGCAGAAGGAACCGACGCTCGCGTTCGACTCGGGCTCGGCGTCTCGCGGCGAGCCGTCGGACACCGGACCGTTGCCACAGGTCGCGCCGTCCTCCGCGATCCGCGCCGAGCTCGTGGATGTTCCGCTGTCGCCCGACGAGCCGAGTCAGTCGCGATCGGTCGTGCGCTGCACGCAGGCCGGCGCGACGATCCAGTATCCGACCGATGATGATCGCGACATGCGCGACAACGAAGGCGACGGCGTCAGCAGTCTCACGTGGCTCTCGCAGACGCCGCCGATCTTTGCGGTCGCGCGCCGCATCGGGTGTCTCGACACCGAGTGGGTCGTGTTCGAAGGCTGCAAGGTGTCGAGCGACTACACGGGGGCGATCATGAGTGGCCCGCAGGACACGGTGGTGATTCCGACCTCGACTGGTCTGACGCTGCGCTGGCACGGCGCGCTGATAGGCGCGCTCGACGGAGCGCACGACTTCGCGTTCGCACCGGTGCCGAGGTGACGAGCGTGGTGCGCAGAGGCGTCCAGGTGGATCGAGATGCGATCCTCGCGATCGACCACGACCGGCACGCAGCGTTGGATACCGCGCTCGCGTCCGGTCACTGTTTGGTGCTCGACGCAGGCGACGGCATCGCTGGCTTCGTCGTGACCGTCCCGAAAGCCTTCTTCGGGCGTGACTTCGTCGAGCTGCTGATGGTCGATCGAGCGCGGCGCCGCACCGGTCTCGGTCGCTGCCTGCTCCAGGCCGCGGTTCGCTCCGCGTCCACGAGCCGAGTGTTCACCTCGACCAACCGCTCCAACGCACCGATGCGTGCGTTGCTCGACGGCGAGGGTTGGAGCCTCAGCGGCGAGCTCTGTGGGCTCGACGAGGGAGATCCCGAGCTCGTCTACTTCATCGACGCCTAGCGAGTGCCTAGCTGTTCCTTGAGCTGCGCGCCGCGGCTCGTCCACACGACCTCGGCGGCCTTGGAGCTCGCCAGGATGCTCGCGGCGAGGTCGTCGGTGGGCCGCTGACTCGCGAACACGATCGCGCGGCGATCGCCGGAGTCGGTCACGGGCTGCGCCTCGCGATCGCCGAACACGGCGATCACCAGCCGGTCGGACGGGATGCCGGACTGCACGAGGCGCTCGCGAACTTCCTCGGCGCGACGCTTCGCGAGGTCGAGGTTGTAGGCGGGCGTGCCCGAGCTGTCGGTGTGGCCCTCGACCACGAGGTTGTGGTTGGGGTGCGCCTTCATCCAGCGCGCGACGCCGCGGAGCTGGGATGCGGCGATGCCGTCGAGCGACTTGGAGTCGAACGAGAACGCGATCTGGGTTTCGGGCTCGATCTCGCGCGTGCCGCTCGAAGCCGCCATCGATGGATCGGCGGGCTTCGGCGGAATCGTCGACGTGAAATCAGGTCCCGCGTGAACCGGCGCCGCGCTGCACAAGAGCGACGCCATCGCAAAGCCGAGCGTCTTCTTCATGACCAGGAGCGCAGCATCGGCCGTGCCACGACGTCAGGACGCGCGGTTGCGCCGGCGCCGTACGAAGAACCACGATGCCGCGGCGAGCGCGGCGGCACCGACGAGCAAAAGTGCGACGAGCATCTTCGGCACTCCGCGCGCGGTGGGGACAGCCGGGCAGTCGGCGTCGGGCACGACGACGGCCCGCTCGCCGGCATCGATCGCGACGTCGAAGCCGTCGTCGGCGAGCGGCCCGTCGGGCCCGGCGAAGCGATAGTCGTGAGCCGGATCTTCGAGCTGGCCGACGCGCGCGTGCTCGATCGAGATGCCGGGGCTGTCCTCGACGCGCGCCTCGGACTCGCCCGGGCGCGCGATCGCGAATCGATCGCGAACCACGATGCGATGGCGGCCGCGCGGGCGCGCGAAGCACGCGTACGCGACGAGGTCGACCGAGAACGAGCCGGCCGCGACCTGCGGCGTGCCCATCCCGACGTCGACCGACGACCACCGGATCGGTCGGACCTGTCCGTCGAGCTCGACGTCGAGCGCCGCGGCGACCTTGGCCGCGAGCGCGAGGCCGAACGCGTGCCCTTCTGCCTCGCTGATCGCGCCGTCGCGATTGGCGTCGATCGACATCCGCTCGGTCGCGCCCGGAACCTCGCCAAAGAACACGGTGTACGCGATGCGGAATCGATCGCCGAGCGGCGTGATCTTGAGATAGCGGTTGTTGTCGTCGACGGAAGGCGCGACATGCGCGAGCGCACCCGCGGTTGCGAGTGTGAGGGCGATCGCGGTGAGAGAGGCGCGCCGCACGGTGATGAGAAGAGCATTGACCTCGTCGGATTCGCTGTGGTCAAGTCCGCCGCGAGGGAACCTATGAAACGAGCTTTGCTTGCGGTCGCGATCGCGGCGGCGTGCCACTCCAGCAGCAGCAACAACGTCCCCGTCGATGCCGGTGGGCCGAACCCGGTGTTCCAGCCCAAGCCCGAGTGCATGGGCGATCCGGTGGTGACGCTCGGCGGCTCGCATCCGCAGGTGATCTCGTCGCTCGCGATCGGCGCGGCCGCCGACGGCTTCGATCTCAACGGCGACGGCGTGCCCGACAACAAGCTGTCATCGGTGGCAGGACTCGCGATGTCCTCGATCATGAAGTCGTTCGCGAACTACGAGATCGTGATCCCGATCGAGTACTTCAACCTGCCGACGCCGGGCCCGACCTCCTGCGTGAAGTTCGCGATCTACTACGGCGCGTTCGACGTCGATCAGGACGGCGACGGGAAGCGTCCCGGCATCGCGGGCGGCGACTGCAACGATCACAACAAGAACGTCGCGCCCGGCCTGCCCGAGATCGGCAGCAACTACATCGACGACAACTGCAACGGGCTCGCCGACGAGAACCCGGATGGCAGCCCGAACACGAGCGAGGGCAGCGATATGGACGGCGACGGCTACACCGTCGCGCAGGGCGACTGCGACGACACCGACAAGACGGTCCATCCGGGCGCGGCCGAGATCTGCAACAACGGCAAGGACGAGGACTGCGACGGCGTCGCCGATGCCACCGCGAGCGATCCGAACGTGTGCAGCCCGTTCGTGTCGACCGCCGAGATCCCGATGGATCCGCGCTCGCTCGACATGAACGGCATGCCGCTGATCGCGTTCAAGGACGGCGTGGTCGCCGCCGACGGAACGCTCACGGCCGGTCCGTCGCTGTTCACGATCAGCCTGCCGATCGCCAGCGGCGTCAGCCTCACCCTCGCGCTCTCCGGCGCGCAGATCAAGGGCACGATGAACGCCGACGGCTCGATCACGAACGGCCATCTCGGCGGCGTGATCGACGCGCGCACCGCCGATACGATCCGCGGTCTGTCGGTCTCGCAGATCGGCCTCACGCCCGACGACTCGCTGCTCGACGCGCTGTTCGGGCAGGAGACGCTCGCCGCGGTGCTCGCGCTGCCCAAGGCGAACGCGACCGTCCAGGCGATGTACCCCGGCTGCCATACGCCCGACATCGACGTCGACGGCGACGGCCTCGAGGCCTTCTGCAACTCGATGCCCGACGGCTCGAACAAGACGGTCGACACCTGCATCGACGGCGACGGCACGATCGTTCACGATCAGGTCGCGCCCGACGGCACGGTGACGATGCAGTGCTCGCAGGCGATGATGCCGGACGGCGTGACGCCGCGGTTCGTCGACGGCGTGTCGGTCGAGCTCAACTTCGAAACCAAGCCGATCTCGAAGATCCTGCCGGTCGGGGCAGGCTCCGCGTCGATGTGATGCTGATCCTCGCGTCGGCATCGCCGCGCAGGCGCGAGATGCTCGAGCGGGTCGGCGTGCCGATCCGCGTGCAGCCCGCCGACGTCGACGAGACGCCGCACGCCGGCGAGGATCCGCGCGCCTACGTCGCGCGCATCGCCGACGCGAAGGTCCGCGCGGTCCCGGGCCCGTGGGTGCTCGCCGCCGATACGACCGTGACGATCGACGGTGCGATCCTCGGCAAGGCGGCCGATGCCGAAGAGGCTGCGGCGATGCTGCGCCAGCTCTCGGGCCGAGTGCACCAGGTGATCACCGCGTTCGCGCTGACCGGGCACGCGCCGCGCACGGTCGCGACCGACGTCGAGATGATCGATCTCGACGACGCCGCGATCGCCGATTACGTCGCGACCGGCGAGTGGCGCGGCAAGGCCGGCGCGTACGCGATCCAGGGCATCGCCGCAGCGTTCGTGCGCGGCGTGCGCGGCTCGGTGACCAACGTGATCGGGCTGCCGCTCGCCGAGGTGCTGGCCGCGCTTCGCGACGCGGGCGCGCCGATCGCGCAGCTCGCGAAGGGCATCCCGTCGTGACGATCGCCGACAACTGGCGGGCGATCCGCGCGCGCGTCGATGCCGCGTGCGAGCGCGCCGGCCGCGCGCCGAACGAGGTGACGATCGTCGCCGTGTCGAAGCGGCAGCCCGCCGCCGCCGTGCGCGAAGCCGCCGACGCCGGGGCGAGCGATTTCGGCGAGAACTACGCGCAGGAGCTCGCCGCCAAGCGGGGCGAAGTCCCCGACGTGCGCTGGCACTTCATCGGGCACCTCCAGCGCAACAAGGCCAAGCTCGTCGCCGGCCAGGTCGCGCTCGTTCACGCGGTCGATTCGGCGGAGCTCGCGGCCGAGCTCGGCAAGCGCAGCGCGGGCGTCCAGCCGGTGTTGATCGCGGTCAACCTCGGCGGCGAGGCGAGCAAGAGCGGTGTAAGCGGCGAGGCCGCGCCGGCGCTCGCGAAGGCGGTCGCGGCCAGCGCGAACGTCCGGCTCGACGGGCTCATGACGATGCCGCCGCCCGACGTCGATCCGCGGCCGATCTTCGAGGCGCTGCGCGCGCTGCGCGATCGGATCGCCGGCGACCTCGGTCGTGCACTCCCGGTGCTGTCGATGGGGATGTCGAGCGACTTCGAGCTGGCGATCGCGTGCGGCGCGACGCACGTGCGCGTCGGCACTGCAATTTTCGGTGAACGCCCGGCGTAGGCTCTGGCGATGCGAACGTTCGACGTCTCGAAGGTGGATCTCGCGAAGAAGCCGCGCGCGGCGCTCGATCGCGCGAGCTCGATCGCGAGCTTGCTCGGCGGCAAGCGCGTCGAGCAGCTGTATGCCGGCAACGCACGCCTGGTCGCCTGCACGGACGTCAGCCCGCTCGTCCAGATGGCGCACGACGCGTTCTACGAGCATCGCCCACTCGCGCTGTCGCCCGACGCATTGTGGTTCACGATCGCGCAGGGCTTCGCCACGCACGTCAACCGCAACGCCGAGGCGCTGCGCGATCGATTCGTGCGCCACCAGGGCAAGATCAAGCTCATCGTCACGCGCGGCGACTTCGTGCTCGGCAAGCCCAACCCGTGGCCCGAAGCGTTCGCCGCGTTCTCGGAGCAAATCGCGGGGCACGTCGGCAAGCTGCGCGAGCTCGTCGTCGCCGATTTCTCGACGACCGGGCCGCTCGAGCGCGCCGCGAGCGAGGTCGTGCTGATGGACGCGTTCCAGGCGTACTTCGAGTACGAGATGATGTGCGGCTGCGGGATCCCGGCGATCACGCTGCTCGGCACCGCGGACGACTGGCGGTCGATCCGGCGCCGCGCGCAGATGCTGTCGGAGTACGGGCTCGAGCACTGGACCGACGCGCTCCTGCCGGTGCTCGACGCGATCGTCGCCACCGCCGAGGGCAAGGACGATCCCAAGTTCTGGCAGTCGTTCTTCCACTACGAGAGCGGCTCGATGGGCGCATCGCTCACCGGCTGGATTCACGTCCTGTTCCCGTACATCAAGCTCTGGAACGACCGCACGCACGGCTTCGAGGTCGGCCCGAACCCGCACCTCGCGACGTGGCGCAAGAACGTCGGCGAGCGCGGCGGCCCGGGCATGAACAGCATCCCGTCGGGCCTCGCGAGCGCGCCGGTCGGCGTGACCGACCTGACGACCGGCGTGCGGCACGACATGCGCTTCGTCGCCGGCATGTTCGGCGTCGTCGAGAATGGCCGCGGCGTGCTGTCGCCCGAGTTCGGCTGGGCCGTGACCTACGACTAGGGTCCGCTCATCGCGCGCTGCATGCACGTACCCATCGCCTCGCCGAGCTCGGTCGCGCGCTTGACCGCTTCATCGGTCATCTTCGGCGGCGGCGTCGTGCGCTTGGCTTGAGCCTGGGACCACTTTGCCATCTCGTCGGAGACCTTCTGCGCGCACGACGTGTCCTTGCACGCGCACATCTCGTCCTTGAAGCGCGACATCGTGGCCATCGCCTCGGCGACGCCCGGCGACGTCGGCTCCGGCAAGCTCGGCACGCCCGTCGCGACCTGCATGCACTTGCCCATCGAATCGCCGATCTCGAGCGCCTCGCGGCTCTCCGCGTCGGAGTAGCTCAGCGGCGCCTTGCGATGCGCCGCCGTGCGCACGCTCCAGTCGCGCATGTCTTCGGAGACGCGCTTGGCGCAGATCGCGTCGTCGCACCCGCACATCGCGTCGCGAAAGTGCCGCATCCACGCCACGCTCGTGCCGCCAGCGCCGAGGCTCGTCGTCACGAGCTTGCCGCCGACCATCCGATACGCGACGTTGGCCGGGCATTGCTTCGCGACGCGTGGCTCGGTGCCCGGATCGGCGAGCACGACGAGCGAGCCGTGCGCGAGGACCCACAGGCCGCGGCAGCTCGTCTCGCTGTCGCGGTAGCCGAGCGGCGTGGCGAGCACCTCGACGAGCTTGCGGTCGTCGCGGCGGAGCGCATGGAGTGTCACGTGCATGCCGTCGCCGCTCGCGGTCTCGAGCACGACCTCGTCGAGGCCGTCGCCGTCGAGATCGGCCGCGGCGAGCTCGGAGATCACGCCGTCGAACGAGGCGTCGGCGAGCAGCGCGCCGTCGTTGCCGACGAGGGCGACGTGCGGCGCCTGGTCGATCACGGCCGCGATCACCCAGGCGGCGCTCGGGCCGGCCGACGCGCGCTCGCAGCGCAAGACCACCGGCGGCCGGGCGGATGGCAGTGCCTTGGCGATCGCGGCCCTGGCCTCGTCGTAGCGCCGGCACGCGCTGCGGTCGCCGGCATGCGCGATCTGGGCCCCGCACGCCACCATCACGCAGACCCCCAACGCCCGGACCGACGACATTCACGGATGATCGCACGCGGGTCGGAGGGCCGCATCTGGTTTCTTGGGCATGTCAGAGCGGCGACGTAGTGTTGGGTCGTGCGCATCCTCGGCATCGATCCCGGCAGCCGCTTTTGCGGCTACGGCGTCATCGACGACACCGCCGCCGGTGCGCGCTACGTCGAGTGCGGCGTGCTGACCGCGCCGCCGACCGGCCCGATGGAAGCGCGGCTCGGCGAGATCGCGCGCGGCTTGCGCGAGGTGATCGACGAGCTCGCACCCGAGATCGTCGCGGTCGAAGATGTGTTCACGCACCACAACCCGCGCACCGCGCTCGCGCTGGCGCAGGCGCGCGGCATGGTGCTCGCCGTGATCGGCCTGTGCGGGCTGCGCGTCGCGTCGTATCCGCCCGCGGTCGTCAAGAAGGCGATCGCCGGCTCGGGCGCCGCCGGCAAGGAGCAGATCGCGCGCATGGTGCAGGCCCTGATCGGCCTGCGCTCGTTGCCGCGCGCCGACGCGACCGACGCGCTCGCGATCGCGCTCACGCACACGCGGACGCGCGCGGCCGCCACCGCGTCGGCCAAGCTCGTGCCGTCGCTGCGGAGGGCCCTGTGATCGCGCGGCTCGACGGCACGCTGATCGAGCGCGATCCGCCGCGCGTGATCGTCGACTGCGGCGGCGTCGGCTACGACGTCGTCGTGTCGAACTACACGCTCGCATCGCTGCCCGCCGACGGCGAGCACGTCACGCTGCGCATCCACACCGCGGCGAGCGAGAACAAGATCGCGCTGTACGGCTTCGGCGACGCACAGGAGCGCCAGCTGTTCGACCAGCTGATCAAGGTGAAGAACGTCGGGCCGTCGACCGCGATCGCGATCCTGTCGGGTTCGAGCCCGCGCGACATGGCGCAGCTGATCGCCAACGAAGATGTCGTCGGGCTGACGAAGATCAAAGGAGTCGGCAAGAAGACCGCGGAGCTGCTCGTCGTCGAGCTCCACGAGAAGTGCGCCGAGCTATTGCTCGGGTGGGATGCCAGCGGCGGCCTGCGGCCGGTCGCGCTGCCCGTCGGCGCCTCGCGCGGTAGCAAGAAGCGCGGAACGGGCAACCAGCTGACGGACGAGGTCGTGCAGGCGCTCGTCGGGATGGGCTGGAGCCCGGCCGAAGCCGAGTCCGCCGCGGTCTCGGTCGCCGTCGAGCCCGATGCGACGATCGAGCAAGCGCTGCGTCAGGCGCTGCGGAGCATGC
>Ga0268266_10002231_pt1 | contig 21163 bp, 31 predicted proteins | sample KBSS13metaG_FD_190356 | JGI IMG/M metagenome (GOLD analysis project Ga0268266, IMG submission 190356) | Switchgrass rhizosphere microbial communities from Kellogg Biological Station, Michigan, USA - KBS S1-3 metaG (SPAdes) (version 2) | ecosystem: Host-associated > Plants > Roots > Rhizosphere... | reverse complement strand
GTACGCGTACGAGGAAGGCCGCCTGATTGACGCGTGCGCGCGGGCTTGGTGAACGATATGATGGCGTTGGGTGAAGCTCAGGCAGCTTTCTGATCGTCGGAGTTGCCGGCTTGGCGCAGAAGCTTCCATTCCCAGGGTAGCAGCTCGTGCAGACGCGATGCGGGATGATCGGCGATACGGGCGAGGATGTCGGCCAGCCAGGCTTTGGGATCGACGTCGTTCAGGCGACAAGTCGTGATCATCGTCAGCATGATGGCGGCGCGGTCGGCGCCGCGCTGGCTGCCGGCGAATGTCCAGTTGCGCCTGCCCAAGGCGATGCCGCGCAACGCTCTTTCGGCGGCGTTGTTGCTGAGGCAGATCCTGCCATCGTCGAGGAAGCGGGCGAAGTCGTCCCAGCGCCTGAGCATGTAGTTCATTGGCTTCAGGACCTCGGAGGAGCGCGACAGGGTTTCGCGCTCGCGGAGCAGCCAGGCGTGCATGTCGTCGAGAAGCGGCTTGCTCTTCTCCTGGCGCACGGCGCGCCGCTCGTCGGCACTGCGGCCGTTGATGGCGCGCTCGACCTCGAACAGGGCGTCAAGACGCCTGACCGCCTCCAGCGCGATCGGGGAGACCGGTTTGCCTTTCTGTCCGTCCCGGGCGGTTTTCTCAATGTCAGCCAGTTCGAAGAAGCCCCGCCGCGCATGGGCCAGGCAAAATGCCGGCGTGATCGGCAACAGCTTCTTCTGCGGGTCGAACAGCGGCTCGAAGCCATTGTAGCAGTCGGCTTGCAGGATGCCGGCGAAGGCGGCCAGATGCTTCTGGGGGTGCGCGCCGCGACGGTCGCCCGAGGCATAATAGACCGCCGCCGGCGGCGCAGGCCCACCGAAGGGCCGGTCATCCCGCACATACGTCCAGATCCGCCCGGTCGTGCACTTGCTCTTGGCCAGGATGCGGATGGTGGTGTCGTCGCCATGCAGCCGCTCGGCCGCGAGCACATGACGCTCGATCAGCTGGAACAGCGGCATGACGGCGAAGGTTCCGTGGCCGACCTGGTCGGCCAACGTCGACAGCGGTAAATCGATCCTCTCGGCCTTAAAGCGCACGCTCTGGCGGTTGAGCGGGATATGCATGCCGAACTTGTCGAACAGGATCGTCGCCAGCAGTTGCGGACCGATGAAGCCGCGCGGCGTGGTGTGGAACGGTGCCGGCGGCTGGCTGATCTTCTCGCAATCGCGGCAGGTGAACTTCTCGCGTACCGTCTCGATCACCTTGAAGCGACGTGGGATCTCCTCCAGCGTCTTGGTCACATCCTCCCCGATCTTCGCCAGCCGAGATCCACCGCAGCAGGCGCAGCTCGTTGGAGCCTCGATGACGACGCGCTCGTGTTCGATGTCGTCCGGCCATGGCTTGCGAACCGGCCGCTTGCGCATGAAGGGGCGGACGTTCTGCGTCTTCGCTGCCGCCGCCTGCGCGGCAAGCTCATCCTCACTCGCCGTGGTGACGAGTTCCTCGAGCTCCAACTCCAGTTGCTCGAGCAGCCGTGCCGAGCGCTCGGATCGTTGCCCATGCAGTTCGCGTTTGAGCTTCTCGATTCGCAGCTCAAGATGTGCGATCAGCGCTTCGTTGTCCGACAGCTCCGCTCGCGCACTGGCGGCATCCGCGACGGCGACATCGCGCTCGACCTGCAAAGCCTCACGCTCGGCTAGCAGCGCCATGTAGGCGCTCGCAAGGTCCGATGGAAGATCGTCCGGCTTCGATGTCATGAAGCCATTGAATCAGATCAAGCAGCAAGTTCAAACCAAAAACAGTTATCCGACCCGCGTCGGACGCTGGGTTTCTTGCGGGGTGCGCCAATCGATGCCGGACAACAGATAGCTCAACTGCGCCGACGAGATCGTCACTGCTTCGCCCGCAACCGATGGCCAGATGAACCTTCCTCTCTCGAGCCTTTTGGTAAAAAGGCATGCTCCCTGGCCATCGTGCCAGATCAGTTTCACAAGGTCGCTTCGGCGACCGCGGAAGACGAACAGATGACCGCTGAGCGGGTCCTTGCGCAGCACCTCCTGCACCTGGAGTGCCAACGACGGGAAGCCTCGGCGCATGTCTGTGTAGCCTGTCGCGAGCCACACTCGCGCGCCGGTCGGAACCGGGATCATCGGCGAACCAAAGCATCGAGAACGCGACGTAGCGCGTCTCCATCAACGTCGCCATCGACCCGGACGCGGTGTCCGCTTCCAAGATCAATCTCGATGATGCCCTGGCTCCTCCGTCGTCGCGCCGCCGTCGTCGTCCCCGGTGCTTCAGCCACCTCCCGCGGCGGCACGGACGGCCCAATCGCCACCGGCACGAACGGCGCTATACTCGCTTCACCATGCTTGCAAAGCTCTTTGCGCCACCTGAACAGCTGGCTGACATGAAGGCCAGCCACGCGAGCCACCTCGGAAACACTGGCTCCGGGCTCAAGCGATGCTGCAACCAGCCGCTCCTTCTCGTCCTGCGACCAACGGCGCCGCCGCTCGACCGATGTGATCACCTCTGCCCGCGAAATCGTCATAGCGCTTCTCCTAGGATTACCCCTAGGACCTGCAGCTCTCGCGTCCCTCAAACAAGACGGCCTCGGGCGGAGGGATACTGTAGTTCCAACAGCCGGCGGTCATCTTCTGCGGTCCAGGTCTGTCTGTGCGTGGGCATTCAACGTTCCAAGGTCGTCCGAGAATACGCTGTGACAGGCAGGCGCTTTAGGTGTGGGTGCCTCTCGAAACGCTGTGAATTGCCAAATATTCAACGTAGGAAAACTGAACCATCAAGCGCGCAACATCACTTTTCGTTCCAGCGAGGAACCGCGGGGCCGTTCGTCGCTTATTTTAAGTCAGAGGTATTCAAAAATGAGCAAAGAGACGCCGAAAGACGATCCACGCCAACGGTCCGACCAAGGCTCTCACAGGCAAACCGACAAGCCGTGGAAAGGTAATCCTGAGAAGGATCAGCGGAACGATGGCGCGAAGATCGACCTTGAGAAATGGCACGAAACAAACACGCACTGATGACCTGGGTGACAACAAAGGGAGGCGCGCATGGGATTAGCCCAGTACCAGATTGTTTCTCAGGGCGACGAGTGGGGCGTATTGCACGACGGCGACGTTAAGAATAGGTACGCCACCAAAGAAGCTGCCTTCGAGGCGGCCGTGGCCGCCGCCTCGCTTGCGATTCGTGAGGGTCACGAAGTCCACATAAGCGTGCCAGATCGCTCCAGCGGAAATCAGACGGCCTTGGGCGCGAAAGATACTGGTCACTAGGTTCAAGCGGCATCAATTGATCGCGAGTGTGAAGCCGGTCTTGAAGCAAAGGACCATTTGCGCCCCAGATGATTGTTTGAGATCATCCCGCGCCTCTCTTTGCCGGTCCATAGCGCGCGTTAACGATCAAGGCCGGTGTGGTGACCTATGAGGTTTAGTCCAGGTATTTCCATCCTGGCCCTCCGTGCACCGTATCACTACAAATTACGGCGGTATGACGAAAGATTAGCGCAACGCTTTCGTCCGTAAATGTTTATGATGACGTGGGGGTGAAACTCTTGGAGGCCGAGCATGGCAATCCAAATCGTTATGGATCAAACCGGCGATACCCGACATTGGTTCGACCCGAATGATACCGAGGCGCGTTCAAAGGCGGAGAAACGCTTCAACTCGTTGACTGCCGTCGGTTACACTGCGGCCGTTCGCGACGCCGCCGGGAAAGCAGCGGTGACACGCTCGTTTGACCCGACGGCGGAAGAAACAGTCTTTTATCCGCGACTTGTCGGCGGTTAGACTCTCATCATGCTGACGCAGCGGCTCAGAACTGCAACGGGCCCTTTATGGCACTCGGTAAGTAAGGTCGCGCGCTACATTCTAACTTTACCCGAGCGGTATAGGGCCATCAGAGCGGCCCGAGAGGCTCGCGGGATAGCTCTGCTGCGAGAATGGCTTTCTCCAGCGCAACGAGTGCAGTTCGATGCGTCTAAATATTTCGAGGTTGTCGGTTGTGATAGCGGGTGGCGCTATCGCATCCACTACGGCAGGGTGACGAATGTGCATCAGATAGACGAAGCCGGGCAGCCAGTAGTCGGCTGGTGTTTTGTCCCATCGGGGGGCCTAGTTGCCGGCGACATCATGCTTGTTCAAAAAATCGCGCTTGAGACTGCTGAGCTAGCTACGTTGGCAGTGGCTAACCAATTTAAGGTTCAAGCGCCGGGAGGATCGCCGACTGCTCCTTAATCGGCTGCCATGTCGCGCTTCCGCAATCCGCACAATCGGTCATCTACTGCCTTCGCACTTCGCCTGAGCGCCACGCCGATCGATCTGGAAGAGCGTCCGGTAGCACGTAGTTCCAATAGTCGGCGGTCATCTTCTGCGGTCCACGGTCTGTTCAAATTCCTTGCCAACGGTACCCTCAATGACCCAGAACACGGTAGATGACCGATATTATTGCGTTGCCGAGGCAGACGGCGATCACCATGCAGACAATGACTTCGTCTCTATCACTGCCCGGGCCTCGGGTGTCATCGGTAAAAGCGCGCTGCTTGAAGCATGTCTTCGCCCTTCCATTAATCCGCAGTCGGTAGCCGGCGCATCGTGAATTGAATTTGTCCATCGGGCAGCTGACACCAACCCTCGATAATCGTCATGTAACCCCCCGCAGGATACTCCCGCAGGATTTCGCGCGCCTTGGCGCGCGCGTCATCGATCGAAAGCGTGAATGTCCTACGCAGAAAACCATCGGCATCGAGACGTCGGTTCTCCCGCAACTCCATCGCTCGGTTGGCTATCCCTCGCGGTTTCATGCATCCTCCCTGACATCTTTGAAGAACGGGTGCCGCAACTTTCCCTCAGCAGATTTGGCGCGGTATTCGATCTCGGCCATCAGTTGTGGCCCCACCCAGATGCCCTTGTGGGCGATGCGTTTTCGGTAAGGCTGCGTCTTGCGGATCAGCGGCGTCAGTCGCTCGCGCAGGCTGATCGCCGACGCTTTCGTGAAGCAGTGGTCGACCTTACCGGCATAGACCAGATCGTTGCCTTTGCGACGGCCGAGATAAATGCCGTCCCAATCGGTGCCATCCAGTGCAAAGCCCGCTATTGTCAGCGTCTCGCGCTGGGCGCAGGTTTTCTTAACCCAGTTGTTACCGCGGCCGGAAACATAACTGCTATCCCGGACCTTTGAGACCACGCCCTCCAGTCCGACCTTACAAGCGTGAGCAAATACCTCAGCGCCTTCTACCTCGAAGCTGTCGCTGAATTGAATGTCGGTGTGTTGAATGATCTTCTTTAGCTGAGCTTTCCGCTCAACCAGCGGCAACTTTCGCAAGTCGTGGCCGTTCAAGTAGAGCAGATCGAATGCGACCAGCACGATCTTTGTTGATTGGCCCTTCAGCTCATTCTGCAAAACCGAGAAGTCGGTAGAGCCGTCGGCGGCCGGCACAACGACCTCACCGTAGGGAACAAAAGTGATAAAGGGCAAGCAGGGGGTTTGGTTGGTCGACGTGATCTGGGACGACGGCCGCAAGGCCACGCTACCGACCGTGTCCCGTCGCTTCTTTGATAGCGCCACCAAACGCTACGCGCACAACAACACCGGCATGTTGAAATACCCCGGTAAGTTGAAATCCTGGAGAGCGGCCATCGTCCAACACGGTGCTGTGGTGATGACGGATGACGACTGGATCGGCGATACCCCAAAACGGAACCACGGTGTGTTTGAAATCACTGATTTGCATCTAACCGACGACGGTTCCAACCACAGCTTTACCGTGACGCGGTGGCTATGACGACAGATGATCCACAAATTGCGAATGATATGACAGACCAATGTTGGAAACGGATAATGAAGGGGCCGCTACCCGCCGGATATAGGGGTTACAGCGAGCCTTCTAACGATAACTGCTGAAGATGCCCGACTGCGATCTGCAAATTATCATAGTGAAATATCTCCCTCGCAAGATGGCGCGAAGATCGACCTTGAAAAATGGCACGAAACAAACACGCACTGAAGCTAGGTGACCACAAAGGAGGCGCTTATGGGATTAGCCCAGTACCAGATTGTTTCTCAGGGCGACGAGTGGGGCGTATTGCACGACGGCGACGTTAAGAATAGGTACGCCACCAAGGAAGCTGCCTTCGAGGCAGCCGTGGCGGCCGCGTCGCTTGCGATCCGTGAAGGACACGAAGTCCATATTAGCGTGCCAGTCCGCTCCAGCGGAAATCAGACGGCCTTGGGCGCGAAAGATACTGCTCACTAGGTTCGAGCGGCATTAATTGATCGCGTTCGCGAAGCCGTTACGAGAACTTAAAATTGCGTGAAGCAAAGAACTTCTGCGCCCCGGAATGATTGTTTGAGATCAGCCCGCCTCTCTTAGATTGTACCCGACATGGCTGGCACGACATGCCGGTCCATTGCGCGCGTTAACGATCAAGGCCGGTAGTGGATACCTCGTAGAGTTCTTTGCAGATCCATCAAAGCGGGGACGGCCTGGCTAAACGCCAGGAACTGCAAGAGTGATAGTTCAAGATAGAAATGGCCTCGGATTGAGCGTGCGGTACAAGTTGCCGCATGCCACTTAAGGCCTTCCGCTAATCGGTAAGATCGTAGTCACGGCGCAAGATGCCTTGGACGCGAACTGCCGCACGAGCGGCGGTATTGGCATCGGCTGCGCCGGCTGCCATCACGCAGAGCGACCAATTGTTCGCTGCGTGCTCGGCTGTGACGCGATGGATCGCGATTTCCTGCACATTATGACAGCCGGGTTGCCTCCTCACTTCTTGCAGTGCTCGTCGCTGCAAATCGATCATTGAGACGCGGATTTTGGACATTGGCGTCATTCCCCAATCCTTCGTCCGCTGACTGATAGGCCGCTCGCTAGGTCTAATCGACCGAGAGCTCTCCGGTTCCACTGCCGACGGGAGCAACGCACAGATTGTGCAGCCTCACTATTTAATCCGACGTCGGCAACCGACGCACCGTGAATTGAATTTGCTCATCGGGCAATTGGCGCCAATGTTCAACGATCGTCATGTAGCCGCCGGCCGTGTGCTCCCGAAGGATCTCGCGCGCCTTCGCGCGCGCATCCTCGAGCGGGAGAGTGAAAGTTTTGCAGTAGAAGCCATCAGGATCGAGACGTCGGCTATCCCGCAAATCCATAGCTCGGGTGGCTATACCTCGCGGTTTCATGCATCCTCCCTGATGTCTTTGAAAAATGGATGGCAGACCTTGACCGGACAACTCAAGCCTCCGGTGGAGGTTTTGTTCCTCCGCTGAATAGCTCAGCGCCAGTTCGGGTGAACTTTACGAATGTTTTGCTTTCATGCAGCTCCAGCCAGCCCTTCGAGATCGCGTGTTCAACGCCTGCGCGATATTCGACAGCGGCGCCCTTGTCAGCGCACAGGAAGGGGTGCTTCAGCTGTTCGATATCGATCCAGCCATGCTGCGGTGGCTCAAAAGCTCGCGCATGTTCCATTAGGCGGAGCGCGGCATTCTCGGGATCGGCGAACGGTCTGCTATTACTGGTGAAGAGCATCGGCATGTTTCAGTCTTCAACGGGCACCGGCATGAGGCGGGAAGTATAAGCCGATACTTGAATTGAATTGGCGCCACGTTAATCGACCTGTCACCGAGTAATGAGTTCCGATTGTTCAAACTAGCACGCAGCAATATGCAGCGGCCGCGACCTATCTTACCGGCTCGGGGCTTGGCAGGCGGTCGGGACGAAGATCGACCTTCGAATAGTCGATGTGCCGGATCTCTTCCTCCTCGATCCACATCAGCGTGACATCGAGCGGCAGTCCGGGACATTGATCGACGGTGGCGGAGCCCGCGGAAATTCTTCCAGTGGACTTGCCTAAGACACGGATCGTCACTTCGTCCATCCCAAACCATGTTGGCGGGCCGTCCGTGTGGCGTTTTGTATTTATCACCGCTTCAAAATTCTTGCCGTCCAGACGATACGAGCCCTCGTAATCGAGAAAGGCATCGCCGCCAATTATCCGGCCATCTTTCACGCGAACGAGGGCGGTGCCGGTACCGCCCCGCGTCCGAAACCAAACGCTGTAATCACCTTCTCGCAAGGCAGACCTCTTCGTTTCAACGCAACGCTCGCAGATTATTCTGTGCAAACGTTCAAGGCGTGAGTTCGGGTCACAAGTCCGTGGAGGCATGCTTAACGGTCGGTTTCCGGCGGATTGTTCCAATGTGCCGGTAGCGGACGTTCTCGAAGATCAATGGCCAAGACGAGAAGGCGAGGAGCGTTTCGTTAACCGCGTGGTCCTAGCTTGATGGTTCGGGAGCTCATGCGAGCCCTGTGTTCCCTCGGGTGCGAAATCCTTCGGTGCTGGTGTGGAAGAACGACGAAAATCGCAACGCGAAACTATCCGCCGAACGGCCTATGTCTCCCACATGGGGTTCAGCACCCCGTGCACGATTGTCAATATCTCGCCAGAAGGTGCCGCCATCGAGGTCACTGACGTCACGTCCATTCCGAGAACATTCAAGCTGATGACCGCAAATGATCGTGTCGTTCGCAACTGTCGGATAGTTTGGATCAAGCTGAACACCTTAGGCTTGGAATTCGAGAACGCAGCGGGGAGGGGCACTCATCGACCTGCTGAGCCGATCCCTTCGATTAAGTTTGATCGTTACCGCGGATCGCGATGTCGGAGCCCTGCGCCCTCAGATCGAGGAGGGTGATCCTATCTGCGGCAGTTGCGCTGGCCGGCATTTCGACGGATTGCGGAAATGGTCGTGGCCCGGATTGGCCTACGGTAAGGCCGATGAACCCTCTCTCGGTGAGCAACGTGTTCCTTCCGGTCACGATCATGAGCGTCACTTTCCTGATTGAGGTCGGGCTTTTAATTTTGATTGGAATGCTTTGAAAGAAGCGCGCACGCGCAGCCGATGCGAGGTCTAGGACTCCACAAGCTTGATCGTTGAGACCGGCCATCTTCCCTCGTGACCTGCAATGGAAATCCGAAGCCCGTGCAATTCATCCAACCAAACGTTCTCCACTGTGCCTGCCTTTCCGTCGGTGAGCACGACGGCTTTGCCGATCATTTCGGACTGCGCCGCACCGTACTCATCCAAGATTTTTGACGCTCGGCGCTTCCCTGTTGGCATTGCGCGCCCATGGGCTGTCTGTGCTTTGCTAGGCGGCTCAACAGCGAAGTTTGTCCCAGCGAATGACTGATGGCAACTGCTCGTCCAGTTCGCGGAGCCGGTTGATTTGCGCTCTTAGACTCCCCGGCAATTCCGGCTCTTCATGCAGAAACGCGCGCAGTCTCTCCCCGATCTCTTGCACGATTGCTCGGCTGTGTTTGGAGTCTATCTCAATGCGGTTGCGCATAATGAAGCCTCGTTCTGGTAAGAACGCGCCAGGATTGGCGTCCACCCCTCCCGCAGCTCTCCCGTTTGCGAGGACGGCTGGCAACGGAACCGGAGACCGCCGCTTTTGGCTATCTGCGCGAGCGCTTGTTTTTGACAACAGCAGGCCCTGCAGTAGGAACCTTTGGCTATCCGCGACATGCGCCGTGGAGTTAACGGCGAGCGACGAACTCGTCCTTCTTAATGTTTTGACCGGAGCTTGCGTTCCCTGACTTGTGATCGTGACGGCCCTTCGGACGGGAGGAAGCAATCGGAGCGCCAAGCTGACGCATTGAGGAACTTGCCGCGCAGAATATCGGGTCATTCGCCCCCAGGTTCGTAAGCTTTGTCCCGGAAGGTTAGGGAACTTCTTGCAATGACTATAGCTGCAGCGGCAGCGTGACATGTGCTTGCTGCAGTGAGTAGAACAGCGCCGCGATTGCAGACCAGATCAGATACGCGCTCTGGAACCATTTCAGAGAGGGGCAGGTTAGTCAGTGGGGCGATGGAGGAGCCATCGTCATGAGGATCGAATATCTTGCAATTACGATAATTGCCGTTGCCGCTGGACTGGCGGTCCATTCTGTAGACTGGCTGCCGCCCGAAAAGCAGTCCACGCCCGCCGCCGCCCAATTGGCTTCCCTGTTAGCTGAGTCCGTGGATCCGTTTTTGCATCGGTCCGGTCGGCCGAATGACGCGCGAGACGATACTTAGCGCCTGATCCGGCAAGGAACGCTGTAGCGCCTCACATCCCATGGCGCTCGCATCATACGTCCGTCCTCGTCTGGCGGATTGAACGCGAGAATAGTTTCGCCCCTTCTGCCTACGCCGCAACGCCGCGTCCGGTACTTCCGATTGGCACCTTTAAGCCAACGAAAGCTGGAGTGTCTGCTCGTCGGTGAACATCTGAAGTGATCGACGCCCGTCGAAGCATCGAAAATGACCCTCGCTGTGCGAAAACCGCTAGGTGCGGCGCTAACCGGTCCACGCGGAAGCCGGAGCAGAAGGGGTCCACATCCGAGGAGCAACAACATGACCGCACATATTCCCGAGGAATTTTCCACCAGGTTGATCGGCTGGAGTTCCTTCGTGATCATGAGCAACACGATGCCGCCCCGAGATCCCAATGAAGACGAGGAGGACGAAGAGGACGAGATCGGCGCCGACGAACCGCCGGTCGTGCGCGAGCCGGACGAAGACTAGGGCATGATGCTTTTAAGACTGGGCCTAGCCTGAGCTTTGGGAAAAAGCGGCGCGTTCATTGGGCGTTAATGCTCAGAGGATTTCGCCGATTGTGAAGCAGATGGCTCCGGCCGACCGCGCTAAGATCGCCAAAGCGCTCGGCATAGCCGTACCTCCGACCTTGCTGGCGCTCATCGACGAGGTGATCTAATGAGCGCCGCCGGCGGGGGATCTCAGCAATCAGGTTCGTCGTCTTTCTTGTACATGCTCGCTCAGGCAGATCTGAGTCTGACCATTGTGCCAATTGCGACCCGAACCTGAACATCACCAAGGACTTTCTAATCTTGCCTTGGCCCTTACTAGATCCGGCGTGTCAAAACCCTCATTAAAGGAGCTATAAACCTCGCTGAGTCGTGAGCGCCACTTGTCGGCGTCTGGTCCCAGCTCATACAAGTCACTCAAACTCAAACAAACTCTAAGTTCAAAGGATTTGGCTTTCTGTTCGCGCGCGACTTCAAGACCTTTGCAAAAATAATGCTCTGCCTGGTTCAGATCTTGATTCGATTTGAGGTGCGTTTCGCCAAGCAAACGATAGATTTCTGCCGCGTAAAAGCGTTCGTAGTTCTCCCCATTGAGCCTCGATTGCGCCTGCTTCAAAGCGTCGAACGCTTGCCCGTAACGTTTGTTCTTGATGCATGCATCCGCCATTAATCCCAAGGAGTACGACTCCAATAATAAGGCGCCGGTGGCCGCCTTTTTTTCCAGGCCTTCTTGAATCTCGGCGATACCTTTCTCAAACTCGCCTTGGTCGGCACTTGCCCACCCGCGCAAGATCAACGCCATGGCTAGATAGTGCGCAAACTCATGCTCGTCGCAAAATGCGATGGCAGCGTTAGCTTCGCGTGCAACCACTGCAGCATCGCCGCGAAGCTGATGCACGCGAAGACCTATCGTTCGTGCAATTGCCTCACTGAACGGATATTGAGATGCATCTGCGTATCGACGAGCCTCTGCGCAAAGTCGCAACGCTTGCTCGGGATAGCCGAGGACCCAAAGTGCCATGCCGTCGTATGACCTTACATGAACTCGCGGATCTTGTGCCGACAATTCAAGATATACTGCGGCCTTGCAGTCCTCGCAGAGGTTAATACTTCGCTCCAGCTGGGCGTGGGCAGCAGCAAATTTCCCTTGTGCAAACAAGGTAAACCCCAAAGCTTCGTGGGCAAGAACATTGTAAACTGAGTTGTCCACGTTCTCAGCGCTCTTCAGCAAATGTTCGGCAAGACCTTGAGCTTCACCAAGCGAAGCACGAACGAAATTCCAGGTCCATAGACCGAACACCGCAGGCAAGATATGTTCGTCAAGCCCACTTTCTTTGCACAGCAGAAGCGCTCGAGTGTACGCATGCTTCACACTGTCGATGCTCCAGCCCTTAATCGCCCGGAGGGAATTGCCGAGAGAGATTTGGAGCAGCAGCTCCGATTTATTGCGTAGCATCGGCTCATTGATGTTGGGAATCTGATTCAACCCTTGTTTCAGATGGCCGATCGCTTCGTGGTGCGCCGAACGAGCCACAGACTGTTTGCCAGCTTCATACCAATAGTGTAGGGCCCTTTCGTAGTTTCTCGCTTGAGTGTAGTGGTAAGCAATAATTTCGGGCTGAGTGTGCACTACCTCAGGGAATTTCTGCTCGAGTTCCTTCGCGATCGCGGCGTGCAGATGCAAGCGGCGGCTCCTTAGGAGCCCGGCATACGCGGCATCCCGCACCAACGCGTGCTTGAAGGTATATACCGCGTTTGGAATTTCTCCCCGGCGGAACACCAGTTCCGAGCGCACCAACTGGTCGAGTGCCTCGTCCAATCTCTCCTTCGGCAGCCCGGCGACGGCATTTACAAGTTCGTAATGAAACTCGCGACCTGCGACGGCACTGATTTGGGCCACATCCCGCACTGGCGACAGCCGATCTAGGCGAGCCATCAGCGAAGCCTGTAAGGTGGTTGGGATCGCGAACGAAGGTAGAGGGCCATCAAGAACATATTCGTCGTCCCGCTCTCGCAACAACCCGCCTTCGATCACCATCTTCGTTAATTCCTCGATGAAGAGAGGCACCCCATCGGTGTGTTCGAGAATGTGCTTCATTACCTCTTTTGGCAGTGTCTTACCCCCGGTCACCCGCAGGACCAACGCTGCACCCTCGCGTCGGCCAAGGCGGGTAAGCGGGATGGTTGTGGTGTGAGGATAACTCGGCCACGGGGGAGCGAATTCTGGCCTGGCCGTGATCAGCATCAGTGCCCGAAGCCGCGGCACTCGCTCCACAGCTTCAGCAAGGAGCTCAAGCGAGGTTGGGTCAATCCAGTGTACATCTTCGAAAATAAGGAAAACCGGCTGCTGCGCAGCAAGCCCATCGAGTTGGGCCAGTAACGCCGCGAAGGTTTTCTCCTTGCGTTTTTGTGGAGTGACGTCCCGCAGTCGGTAATGATCATCGACCTGCAGCGCCAACAAGTTAGCCAGAACTGCCAAGTGTTCGAGATTGTGTGTGGCTTGCGCCAGTAGCGCGTTGAGCTTGGATAGCCTTTCCTGTGGCGAGTCGCCGCGCTCGAACCCGGAAGCACGTTCGAGCTGATTGATGAATGGGAACAATGCGCTGTGGGTATGATGCTCGGAACAAAAATAGCGCAAGGTGACGTGTGGTTCACCTTGGATCCGCTCATTAAGCGCCAGCGCGATGTGCGACTTGCCAATACCCGGCTCTCCTGTAAGGGTCACCACCCGGCCTTCTTCCAGTGTGGCTTGTCGCCAGCGCCGTAACAGTAACTCTATTTCCTCCTCACGCCCGAACAGAGGCGGCAGCTCGGCTGTATGCATCGCCTCGAAGCGGCCTTCTACGCCGCTCGTTCCGAGCGCCTGATAAACTTGGAGCGGCTTCGCCCAGCCTTTCAGTGCGACGGGACCGAGGTCGCGATAATAGAACTTTCCCTCGGTGAGACGGCGGGTGTTCGCGCAGAGCAACACGGTGCCAGGCTCAGCTATCTCTTGCAGGCGCGCGGCGAGATTCGGCGTCTCACCAACAACCTCTTGCTCCGCCAATGTCTTCTCAATCAGAAGTTCGGCAACAACCACCGTGCCCGTCGCAATGCCGATGCGGATCTGCACCGTCTCGGCGACGTTCCGGACACTCGCTACTGCATCAATGAGTGCGAGCGCGGCGCGCACAGCCCGCTCGGCATCATCCTCATGTGCTTGCGGAAAGCCGAAATAGACCAACGCACTGTCGCCCATGTAGCGGGCAACCTCTCCGCTATAGTGACCTATGACTTCTGCGATGCAGCCGTGATACACGCCAATCAGCGCTCGCATGTCCTCCGGGTCCAACCGCGCCGCAGCCGTGGAGCGAACCAAGTCACAAAACATCACTGTGAGGTGGCGCCGCTCGCCTTCGCTCGGTCGCCTCGGTTCGGCTCCTGTTTTCGCAGATTTAGGCCTGGCTTCGTATTCAAGCTCAGCAATGGCGCGCAGCAGCTTACGGCGATGACCTAAAAGGACGCCCAGTTCCTTGAGGTCCTGCTCCGTCAGGTCGGGGAGGACTGAGAGGTCGATGCCGTTTTCGCCGAACCGCTGGGCGTATTCCGACAAGCCGATTGACTTGAGCCACTCGGTGACGCCTCTCATGGCGCTCCCCGCTCAGTTCTCGGTCCCCGGAGAGTTTGATACTACACAAGGTACCACGCACGGCGAAAAAGTGAATGCCCGACAAGATAGGTTTGAATAAGCGGGCGCCGGCAACCTGTAATCGACCCTTCCATAGTTTTAAAACGTTTGGACGCTGCGGAAAGCATAACGCGCGGACAGCATCACCAACCCTTCTATACTGTTTCCGACCAACCCTGGTTCTTCGCTACTAGGATACCCTATTGATTTCGACCCGACCAACCTACGTAACACCGCGGCATCAGGTGAGCTCCTCGCTCTTGCCGCGAGCGTGCTGGCATCGATAATAGTCGTCACGTAGATAGCCATCATGCCCAAATCTCCATTTGAGCCCTGCATCCAACCAAGGCAGCGAAGGTGCCCGACCGACCGGAACGGATCCACGAAATCAAGCGTGAGGGGTATCGCGATCATCCAGCGTCAGGACACACGCGTGCGGCTGTTCACGCGTAAGGGCCACGACTACTGGAGCGATCGACTATCCGCTGATCGTTGAGGGCCGGCGGGTTTATCGATCACTTTGGGCTGGCCGCACCTATAGGGCTGAAGTACCGGTCAGTTCAACAACCAGGTTCTGGGTGAGGCCTCAAGCAACGACTTCATCCAGTTGAATCTGGACGTCGATTATGCAGCCGCTCAGCTTTTCCCGGCGTTCGCGCCGATAGAGGCGGTTCTCGATCCCGATCCGACATCCGAGACCAATTTCGAACTGTTCGACCTCGATATCAACGCTGGTGCCAACCTTTTACAGAATTTCGTACTCGACGCGCTGAAGCTCGACGGCACACTGATATTCGAGAATGACCAGACCTTTGACTTCAAGGTGGGCGACGACCTTCCCATTATCCGCAACGCCTCGACCCTGGACGGGCCGGACTAGAACGATACGATTGATTTCGCGCTCGTCATGACACCTGACGCAACGCTCGACAACGAGACCTCCGTTGGCCTCACCGTCGGCGGACGGCTGGGTCTTCTTAAGAACATTCCCGTCATCGATGATTCGGTCTTCGACGAGCCCCTGAGGATTCCGGTGGCCAGCATTCCCGTCTACGACACCGACCCGTTCAAGCTGAACCTCAACACGCAGACCTTCGATTTGGTGGTTTGATGCGCAGAGATCGCCAGACGAACCGAGGGGCGCTGTGTTGGCGCCCCTCAATTGCTTGGGCCTGAGCCCTTTGCGCCGCAACACGTCCTGCGCGACGGTAGCGCCGCGGTGGCCGCAGACCTTGCAAACGAAACGCTGCTCCAGATCAGAGAACCTCAGGCTATCGGGGCATAAGGCGGGGTACATCGTGACCGAATGGCCGCATTTATAGTCCCCGCTTTACTCCGGATGAGCGCATTTCGCCGAACGTTATTTTTTGCTGGTAGGTCGTCGTGGTCGTCCCCAGAAGGTTATCTCTCTACCGTGCAACGTCCCAGCGGACCGCAGCTTGTGTGGAGTATTTTGCCCGAGGGACTAAAACGAAAGTGCATTCGGAGTGGTTTGCCTTGGTGTTCGGCAAAGGTGCTCCGTGCTCATCACCAGCAGGCTCTGCTGGGATTTCGCCAAGGTGGGAGCCTCACATACGGTTTTCGTAGGCTTCTTGTTGATGCCTCACGCAATCCTCGACAAATCCTAGGCTCTGGAGAGACGAAAGCGCTGAGTTCGGACAAGGTTGTCATCGTTCCAGGACCACCGGAAGAACTCGCGGTGATAAGGCGAATTTTTAAATTGTACGTACAAGATCGCTTATCCATTGCTGAGATCACAAGGCGTCTCTCCAAGAAAGGAATACCAGGCTACGGAGGTAAACCGCTGGGGCATCAAGCTATCCGTCATATCCTTTCTTGCGAGCTTTGCATCGGGCAAATGACATATAACGTGACAACATCAGAGTTGCAGAGCCCTACGAGGAAAAATCCTGAGGAACTATGGGCGAGGTTTCCCGCTTTCGAGCCTGTGGTATCCGGCAGCCAGTTTAGAAGGGCTCAGGAGCGCCTCGCTCAATCCCAGGTTCGATGGGATAAAGAATCGATAGCGGCTTCACTACGCACTTTGCTTTCCGAAAAGGGACGTCTCACTCAGATTGTGGAAGCTGAGAGCGGACCGTGTTACGAGACGGTAGTTAATCACTTCGGGTCGCTAGACGCTGCCTATGCAGCGGTCGGCTAGAAACTTTGATGGCCGATCATCGCGCCGAGCGGCGGGTTTGCATTTGCAGGAAGGCTGTGATGATAATTTTTGGAGAGACAATTGCGTCACCTGAGCGATTGCTCTCGGAAAATGCGGCATGAGTGGGTTTGCCACGCGCGAATGCGGAACTTGGCATGTGTGAAAAGTGTGCGGAACTCGACCGTAAGATCGAGCATGACGAGCGGATAAGTTTCTTGATTGGAGACCAGCTTACCGTCGGTCGGATTAAGGAGCTTGTGGCGAAGATGAAATCCGAGAAGGCTGAACTTCACCCGTTTCCTGCCGACAAGTCCCACTAACTCATTGGACGCCGCCGCGCGGGATATTCCGCTATCTTTTGGGTGCCCTTCCAAAGTTCGACTGCACAGTCATCGGCCAGTTGCTGCGCCTGTTCCCTGGCGGTGGCCTCATCGCAGGTAAGATCGATCCGACTAATAATTTTCCCATCCGGCCCAAGCAAAAAGGCCTTGTACTCGTCCATCGACGTGTCCCCATAGCGGAGGCTCACTGCCCCAGCGTGAAACACATTGAAGCGGTCTAAATTCCGCTGTCATCGGGAAAATATGCAATGCTGGTCGGCTAAATAGGCCGCTTGCGTCGGACGGTTCATTGCGGGCGAGACCTTCTCAAACGGCTCAGCTGCCAAGATTGGCAATCTTGCAGGTCGCACCCGTTCGGCACGTGAAGGCCCGCATGGGAGCGACACACTTCCTCACCAAAACGCTTCCAAAAGTAGCCGCTAAGATGGCGCCCTCGGTCCTGGCCTATGACACGAGTCTTGAACATCGTCGGGACCAAGAAGTTGATGGCTCGATCGTGGCCTGAGACCGAACCGATCCTGGCTTCTCAGTCGACTTCCGCGGAGGACGTTTTTAGACGGCCAAGACCCGAAGCTGACTTCACAACGGCCACCTACCGAGGGATATCTCTAACGTTCAGCTGCGAATATGCGCCACTCGCCGGGGATACCCTTAAGAGATTGGGTGCCGCGGTCGTTGAAGCGCAGACCCGAACCCGCTACCAAGTCTTTAACCGTGCTCGATACCAAAACCTCGCTTCGACCGGCAAGCGCCGCAACCCGCGCGCCTATGTGAACAGCGATACCGCCGACATCGTCACCGATCATTTCGCACTCGCCTGTATGAAGTCCGGCACGGACCTCGATGCCGAGCGACTTGATCTCATCGGCTATGGCGCAAGCGCAGCGGACGCCACGCGCCGGACCATCAAAAGTTGCAAGAAAGCCATCGCCGGTCATCTTCACCTCTCGGCCACGGAAGCGGGCAAGCATACGCCGGATCGTAGCATGGTGGTCGTCGAGCAGGTTGCGCCAGCGCCTATCGCCGAGGCTTGCAGCCTTCTCCGTCGAGCCGACGATATCGGTGAACAGAACCGTCGCCAGCATGCGATCTGCTTCGACGCGCGCCGGCGCACCGGTGAGGAATTCCTCAATCGCCTCTGAGATTTTTTCTGCGCCGTCACCGACGTAGAAGATATGATCAATTCCAGGAAACTCGAGCAGCTTGGCACCCGGAATATGGGCGGCTACGTCGCGCCCGCCGGCGACATCGACAACCCGGTCTTCCGTGCGGTGAAGCACAAGCGTCGGCACTCGCACCGCTGAAAGGATGTCGCTGATGTCAATCTGGCTGTTCATGCGCATCAGCGCGGTCACCGCGGCAGGGCTGGCGCCGAGGCGTTCGTTACGGCCCCACCACTGCTGGAATGCCGCATCGTTGGCGCGCGACGGCGCAAATCGCTCGACACTGCCGCCGGTACCCCAGGCTCTCTCGACATAACCAAAGAAGTGTGCGAGCGCCTCGTCGGTTGGAAACCAGTAAGAGAAGCGTGAAAAGCTGCCGTACAGTGCAAGCGCTTGGCAGCGCTCGGGATAGGTTGCCGCAAACAACACAGATAGGGGTGCGCCTTCCGAAATCCCGAGTAGCGCCGCGTCCTCCATACCGGCGGCGTCCATGACCGCGCGGAGGTCGTCCATGCGTGCATCTAGGCCGGGTAGCTCGGTGACGCGATCGGACCCGCCGGTGCCGCGCTTGTCGAACGTCACCACCCTTGCATAGCTACCCAAGCGATGAAGGAAACGCGCGAGGTCGGGCTGGTCCCAGTAGTTCTCCACGTTCGACACAAATCCTGGAACCATCACCACATTGATCGCGCCCGCGCCAAATCTCTGATAGGCAATGTGAACATCGCCGCTTTTGGCGTATTGCGTAATCGGCTGCATGGGGGTCCCCGCTGCTTCACCGGGTTTCCCGGCCGAACGACAAAATTTGGCCTGACGATGGAAAAACAGCAAGTGCCGGGATGTTGTTTGCTGGCCCGTGGCCGCCGCCCTTAGCCCGGCGTGATCGGCGCGGGAGGCTAATTCGCTGTTTTCGGGCGTCCAGCGAGCTTGTCACAGAGAACCGGACCTAAGTAGTGCCAATGGTTATTACCTGCTGGAGCGGTCTCGCCTGATGTCTGCCGCCGTGGGCAGAACGAAGTGGCACTGACCGGCTGTAACTACTTTTGACGCTTAACAGACCTAGTCCCTGATCAAAGTAAGCTATCGACGACTGTCACAGTCCGCCCGACACATCGCGGTGGGCCTGTTAGTCTCGCACCAAGAGTAGCATGCCTTCCCGACCAGACGACTTGCCCGTCACGGTAGAGCATGCAGGTTTGCCTGCGCAATCGGACCTGCACTGCTCGCCGCGTCCCATGTCCGTGCAAAAAGCGTAGCACTGTTGTCGGCACAGAGGCGCATATTGAGCCTGTGCGGTGACGATCAGCAAAGCAAGTCCAACCAAGGTCGCGCCTGCCTTCTTCATGGCTTATCCTCCAAGGGTTTTCCCATCTGCTAGGGCTATTCGACCTGAACTTATTAGCTGATGAAAAACCCGCGTGTGGTCGAGAATAATTGGGGGGACAATACTAAATTCGAAACACCTCTTAACGAGGCAAACCCGATGTAAACGATCGCGACATTGATCTGAATGCCCGGCGGAGTTTGTGGCCGCAATTTTCATGGCGGACATCTGCAATCGGTCTATTTCAATTCCGATGGGTCAAAGGTATTGACCTAGGGCGCCGCCCTCGATCTGAGACGTAGTTCATATCGGTCATTTACGCTTGGGTATATAAGGGGATCGGCTCGCGCTCTTCGCGACGCCAAGAAAGCACCTCAATTTAAGTAGGGAGGATAATTTGAAAACGCAATTTGCACTCGGATTATCTATGCTTGCTGGAGTTGTAGTCGGCGCGGTAGCCATCGACGCGCTCCATGCGCAGTCAACTCCAAAGGCCTATGTCGTGACGGAGGTGGACGTCATCAACCCCGAAGCACAAGCTGCGTATCTCCCCAAGGTTGGGGAGGTTATCAAAGCCACAGGCGGCACATATCTAGCGCGCGGAGGAAAGATCGTTGCGCTAGAGGGCGAAGCACCGAAACGGGTGACAATAGTCGTCTACGACAGCCTCGAAAAGGCGCAAGCGTCGCGCGACTCGGACGCTTGGAAGGCGCTCAGTGCGGATCGCAGCAAGGCGATCAAGGCCAGATCTTTCGTCACCGAAGGGCTAACAAACTAGCTCAGCAAAAAGCATGTTGGAGGCCGCCCAGGTTGGCGGCCTCTTTACAACGTGGCCTGCCCGGATAAGGTTGCGGCAGTGGTGTGGCAGATTATTTCTTCTTCTCGGTTTTGAATGAAAGGCCAAGCCGCATAGCGACTTTGCGAATGCGCTCAGGCGTGCGCTTCATGATCCGAGCGACTTCCTCTAGGGACTTCGACGCTTTGGCGAGTTCGATAACGCGACGATCACTTGCATAAGACAGGCCGCCATAACGGACATTCTCCCAGTCTCCGATCACAGGCGGCTAACTTCCGATTTTGGCACTTCTCGGAAGTGCTGCGGCAGTCGTCCGAGGTCCGCTGTTGGGGGATGAACAGACCCCAAATCAGCCGCGCCCGAAGGTCGCCTTTTGACCCTGAACGGACATTGGTCGGCATATGCCGCTGCGTTCGGGAAAGGTTCTGGAATTGCCGGTCGTGGGGACGGAACATACTTGTTCTGGGGTTATTGGTCCTACATCACCGCTCGGCCCTTGGCTCTTACCGGTGATGTGAACGCCAGTTGCGCTCCCGCCTTCCCTCAGGAACGGAAAGGAGTGCGCCATGATCAAACGGCGTCGTTTCAAACAACTATTGCCTCTGCAAGATCGTCTTGCGTCGTTTGCTAAGACGGCGCGCGAACTCGCGGCGCATCTTCCGCCCGGCGCAGAAAAAGTCGAACTGCTCCGTAAGGCGGAGCGGGCCGATGCTACGGCCGGTCTCAATAACAGCTTCGAAGCGACCGCCCAGCAGCCGCTGAAAGCTAATCCATGAAGGATTATCAAGCTTCTGTCGAAAAGCTTCGCAACGATGCCGCTGAGGCCGCGCTGATCCGTGACTCGGCTACGGACCCAATAAAGCGAGAGACTTTCGGGCGAATACACGAACACCTCACACGGCTTGCCGATGAAGTCGAGCGTGCGATGATTCAGCCAAAGACAGCTTGAGGCCGCCTCGGTTGGCGGCCTCTTTCATGTCGCTTGGCACTTTTCGGACGTGCTGCGGCAGTCTTGCGATGTCCGTTGTCGGGAGTTGACCGGACCTACTCAGGGGCGCCCGAAGGTCGCCTTTTGACCCATTTCGGAAGTCGCGAGCTCTGGCCAATGGGCTTCGGCCTGATACA